>Ga0335083_10002224_pt1 | contig 25835 bp, 23 predicted proteins | sample Lox_Sample_42_FD_206716 | JGI IMG/M metagenome (GOLD analysis project Ga0335083, IMG submission 206716) | Soil microbial communities from Loxahatchee National Wildlife Refuge, Florida, United States - Lox_Sample_4.2 | ecosystem: Environmental > Terrestrial > Soil > Wetlands | place: USA...
AAGCCAGCGGCGTGAGCGACGCGCTCGTGGTGCGCGCGACCGGCGCCGGCGCGCTCGACACGGCGTTCGCGGCGACGGGCTACCAGATCGTCGCGACCGGCCACGACGCGGTCGCGCAGGCCGTGGTCATCGAGCCCGACGGCCACGTGCTGGTCGCGGGGCGCGCGCACGACGGCGAGCGCTGGACGAGCTTGCTCGCGAGGTTCGGCGACGACGGCTCGCCCGATACCGCGTTCGCGAGCAACGGCTGGCGCACGCAGGACGTCGCGCCGGGCAGCCACGATGTCGCCGCGCTGGTCACGACGGCCAGCGCGGTCGCCCTCGTCGCCACGGTCGACGGCATGGCGTTCACCGAGCCGCTCGGTTCGGCGCCGGGCTACGCGCTCGGCCAGATCGCGCTGCCGCTCGCGCTGCCCTACGCTCCGGTGACCGGCGGCGTCGATCGCACGCTCGTCGACGGCCAGCTGTTCGCGAGCAGCCTCGACATGCCGTTCACCGGAAACACCGTGGCGATCTCCGGCCACATCGCGCCGCCGCGCGGCACTCCGACCGCCGTGTTCCTGCGCGCGAACGAGCTGCAGTTCGCGACCGGCGCGATCCTCTCCGCCGATGGCCAGGACGGCCAGGCGCCGCTGGGCGCGATGCCCGGCGCTGGCGGCGAGGGCGGCAGCGGCGGCGGCACCGGCGGGAACCCGCACGCCGGCGCCGCTGGCATCGGCGGCTCGTTCGGGCAGAGCGGCGGCAGCTTCGACGGCGGCACCGCCGGCCACGGCTGGGCCGGGACCTACGCGGGGGCACGCCTGTGGGGGACCGGCGGCGCGGGCGGCGTCGGCGCCGGATGCTGTCCGCCGATCGTGCCGGCGGGCCGCGGCAGCAACGGCGCGGGCGGCGGCGGCGGCGGCATGTGGGACGACATGTACACGCCCGGCGGCGGCGGCGGCGGTGGCCTCGTCGTGATGGTGGCGAACGAGATCGACGGGTCGGGCACGATCACCGCGCACGGCGGTAACGGCCTGGCCGATCCCAACGGCGGCCGCAGCGGCGGCGGCGGCGGCGGTGTGGTGTGGATCGCGACGCGCGCGTACGACGGCCAGCTCCAGGTCGACATCTCGGGCGGCGGCACTACCGTCGACGAACCCGGTCGCCCCGGCACCGCCCGGATCTTCCAGATCGAGCCCGACGGCAGCTTGGTCGAGCACGCGTTCACCGACACGTGGTGACGCACGTCGGGTTGCGGCGAAGATGTTCAAGCGCGATTCGGTCGCGCGCCGCATCCTCGTTGCCGCACATGCGGAGGCCGCTATGCGCATGCGCGTACTGGAAGCTCACGTGGAACGTCGTCGAGAAAGGCTTGATCGGATACAAGTGGCAACGGTTCGACGCTAGGAGGTCACATTAGCGTTCGAGTCCCATCATGAGACGGCACAGCAAACGTCCCCGTTCGAGCGGGTCGGGTACAGAAGCGAAGCGGCGCAAGAGATCTTCGCCGCAGAGGGCGAGCGCAACGTCGGTGTCCGACGATCCCTGGGCGCCCCAGGCGGTTACGCCGGCGATCGTTCGGAAGCTCGGATTCTCGCCACGCGCGATGGCTGTGATCCGGCGGTCCAAGGCGCAGTTCCGGGTCCTGTTTGATCCGGTGCAGGTCGAGATTCTCGGGGAGGATCGATTCAAGTGGGTCCCCGCGGGGGTCGAGCTCGTCGCGCCCGAGGATCGGGCGCCGTCCATCGCCGCCACCGTGCGCGACACGTTGCCGCCGGGATACCAGGTGTTCATCCGACAGGTCGATCGCGAGCTAAATCGGATCGGCGTGATCAAGGCGACGCGGCCGTTCCAGTGCGTGCGCATGTTCCTGACGCTGGCCGCTGCGGAAATGTCGCTGCGCCGCAAGCATCCGGTCGTCGACTGGCTCGTGCGGTGGAATCGGCGGGCGAAGTTTCAGGTCGTCATCGTCGGATCGGAGGACCTTTGGGTCGCGATCTCCGACGACGCTCCGGTCGCACGCGATCAGGCGCAGCTCGAGGAGATGATCATTGCCGCCGGCGAGATCTGCCGCCCGCTCCGCCATCGACCCGAGGATTGGAAAGCATTCTGCAGCTTCGCGCGCGACCGCCATATTCTCGCGTTCCGATGGGATCCGCTCGTAATGCTCGAGCTGGCCGGCTTCAAGGTCTAGGGCCGGTCCGCGTCGTCTCGGGCACTTCGCAGCGGCGGTTGTCGGAGTGGCGACGTAGACTGGCGCTTCGATGTCGCTGGATGCCCAGCTCTCGATCCCACGGCTGCGCGCGCTGTCGGGGTATGCGTTCGCGCGCGGCGATGCGTACGTGCGCGAAGGGCGCGTGGTGCAGTGCGAGCGCGAGGGCGACGTGCTGCGCGGGACCGTGGTCGGAACGCGCACCTACGAGGTCGAGCTCGCGCTCGGCGGAACGACGCTCGAGTCGGAGTGCACGTGTCCGATGGGACAGGGTTTCTGCAAGCACGCGGTCGCGCTCGCCCTGTTCTGGCGCGAGCACCGCGATCGACCCTCACCGGAGACGACGCCGAACGGCGAGGTGTTCGAGACCGCGAAGCAGGCGGCCGCGTGGGCGGAGGCGCATCGCGTGGGTTATCTGCTGATGACCTCTGCGAGCCGGATCGAGCCCGCGCTGCACGGCGGCCAGGCCCGCACCGGGCTTTCGTACGCGTTCGCCCGCTGGCCGTTCTCCGCGCTCGCGACGCGCTCGGGCGCCAAGCGCCTCGCGTACATGCTGGACGCGAACCGCATCGCGGCCGCCGCGCGCCGCGTGCTGGTCGCCGAGGCCGAGGCGGTCGAGGCCGGTATCGCCGAGGAAGCCCGCGCACGAACGCCGCCGACCGCACCGGCGAGCGCGCAGCTATGGACGCGGCTCGTCGCGCTTCGCCCGGAGCTCCGGCGCCACGCGGTGCCGCGCGGCAGGGCGGCGCGGGCGGACGGCGAGCTCGGCTTCGATCGCGAGGGGCTCGCGCTCGTCTGGGTCGACCGCGATCGCGCACCGGGCTCGCAGCGCGGGTTCACGGCCCGGCTGGGTGCAGCCCTCGACGCCGGCGCGGTCACGTGCACGTGCGGTGCCCGCCGTGGTCAATGCGTCCACGCGCTCGCGCTCGTCGACAGCGCACTCGATTTTCTCGTCCTGCCGCCGCGCGCGGCCGAGGCCGAGGTCATCGCCGCCGAGCTGGTTCGGCCGGGCTGGGCGCGCACGCTCGCCGCGCTGGCCGAGCGCGCGACGGTCGAGCCGAAACCCGCGATCCCGATCGAGCTGTGGTGGCAGCTCGACGACACCACGCTCGCACCGATCGTCAAGAAGCAGCTCAAGCGCGGCGGGACGTCAGCAGGCACACGCTCGAATGCCGCACGCTTGCTCGAACAGCACGGCGACGCACTGGCGCCCCAGGACCGCGAGGTCGCCGAGCAACTCGCCGGTTGGGTCGAAGGCTACGGCGGGTCCTACCCGGTTCGCGCGTTCGCCGCGCTCGTCGGACATTCGCGCGTCATCACGCGTGACGACGAGGCACCGATCGCCGTCGCGCGCGCCGCGCTCGGATATCGCGGCGTGCCGGCAGGCGCCGCGATCCGGCTGGTGCCGATCGTCGATGGCGGGCCGATCGATCCGCGCATCGTCGCCGCGCTGCTCGATACGTTCGCGCACGACGAGCCGCTCCTCTACCTCGATCGCGATCGCGCACGCCTGGTGCTGATCGACGTCGGCACCGAAGCGCGCCACCTCACCGATCTGCTCCGCCGTCACGGCAACGAATTCCCACCGGAGAGCCACGACGAGCTGTTCGCGCGCCTCGCGGCGCTCGAAGCCAAGCTTCCGGTCGAGGTGCCCGACGCACTCAAGGGCACCGAGCTCGTCGCCGAGCCCGTCGTGGTCGCGCGCGTGCGTCTCGTCGCCGACGCGACCGTCGAGCTCGAAGCGTTCGTGCGTCCCGCGCCGGGCGCGCCGCTGTTCAGTCCGGACGCCGGACCGAAGGACGTGCTGGTGGCGCACGGCGGCGAGCGTCACTACATCCGGCGCCGCATCGGTGAGGAGCTACCGCTCGTGCGCGGCATGCTCGCGCGGCTGCCCGCGCTCGCGCAGGCGCAGGAGGGTCCGCCGCTGTGCTTCCAGCTGTCGGGCGACGACGCGCTCGGGCTCGCACTCGAGCTCGAGCGCCCGCCCGTGGGGATGGAGGCCGAGTGGATCGAGGCGCGCCCGGTGGTCGCACCGGCGATCTCGGTCAAGGCGCTGCGCGTGCAGCTCGATACCAAGCGCGACTGGTTCGCGATCGAAGGCGACATCAAGATCGAGAGCGGCCGCCTCGAGCTCGCGGTCCTGCTCGACGCCGCGCGCCGGCAGCAGCGCTTCGTGCGGATCGGCGGCAACCGCTGGGCCGAGCTGTCGGCCGAGCTTCGCGAGCGGCTCGCCGCGCTGGCCGAGCAGACCTACACCGGCAAGGATCGGATCGAGGTGTCGCCCGGCGCCGTGCCGGCGGTGCGCGCGCTCGCCGAGGCCGGTGCCGAGGTCGACGTCGCCCCGCGCTGGCAGCTGCTCGCCGACCAGCTCGCGGCGTCGCTGAAGCTGCGGCCCAAGCCGCCGCGCGCGCTCGCCGCCGAGCTGCGCGCTTATCAGCGCGAAGGCTTCGCATGGCTCGTGCGGCTCGCGGCCTGGGGCGCGGGCGCCTGTCTCGCCGACGACATGGGCCTCGGCAAGACGGTGCAAGCGATCGCGCTGCTCGCGCAGCGCGCGGACCTCGGGCCGGCGCTCGTGCTCGCGCCGACGTCGGTCGTATTCAACTGGGAGGCCGAGCTCGCGCGGTTCGCGCCGCGCCTGCGCGTCGTACGTTACGGCGCGGGCGATCGCGCGAGCGTGCTCGCCGGGCTCGGCAAAGGCGTCGTCGTCGTCGCGAGCTACGGCCTGCTCGTGCGCGATCGCGAACGCTTTGCCGCCCGCCACTTCGCGACCGCAGTGTTCGACGAAGCGCAGCACCTGAAGAACGCGACCACGCAGCGCACGAAGGCCGCGCGCGCGCTGGACGCCGATTTTCGCATCGCCCTATCGGGCACACCTCTCGAGAACCATCTCGGCGAGCTCTGGAGCGTGCTGTCGATCGTGTTCCCGGGGCTGCTCGGCAGCTGGGACCAGTTCCGCGATCGCTACGCGATCCCGATCGAGCGCGGCCGAAACGATGCGGCGCGCGCGGCGCTGTCACGGGTGATTCGCCCGTTCGTGCTGCGCCGGACCAAGGCCGAGGTCGCGCGCGAGCTACCGGCACGCACCGAGATCACGCTACCGGTTGCGCTCGACGATGCTCACGCCGCTCTGTACGAGGATGCTCGTCTGGCTGCGGTCGCCGAGCTCACGGCCGCGGGCAAGGAAGTGCGCGACGAGCAGAAGCGATTCCAGGTGCTCGCGGCGCTCACGCGGCTACGCCTGCTCGCGTGCCATCCGCGGCTCTACGACGCGACGTCGCAGGTTCCCTCGGCCAAGCTCGAGCGGCTGGTCGAGCTGGTCGACGAGCTCAAGCGCGAGGGCCACCGCGCACTCGTGTTCTCGCAGTTCACCTCGCACCTGACGCTCGTGCGGAGCGCGCTCGAGGGCGCCGGCCACCGCCTGCTGTACCTCGACGGCAAGACGCCCGCGGCCGATCGCGGCGATCTGGTCGCCGCGTTCCAGGCCGGCAGCGCCGACGCGTTCTTGATCTCGCTCAAGGCCGGTGGCACCGGCCTGAATCTGACCGCCGCCGACTACGTGATCCACCTCGATCCGTGGTGGAACCCGGCCGTCGAAGATCAGGCCACCGACCGCGCACACCGGATCGGCCAGACCCGTCCGGTCACGGTGTATCGGCTGATCGCGCGCGGCACGATCGAGGAGCGCATCCTTGCGCTGCACGCCGACAAGCGCGCCCTCGTCACCGGGATCCTCGAAGGAACCGGCGGCGCAGCACGACTGACGACGCGCGACCTGCTGGCGCTGCTCGCGGAAGACTGAGTTACACGTCGGGGGCTGCCACCGCCACGGCATTCCGCACGAGCAGGATCTCGTCCAGCCAGTTCAGCGCGTCGTCTGCGACGACCTCCCATCCCGGTTCACGCATCAGGTAGTGGCCGTGCCTCGGATACTCACGATATTCGGCGCTGTACGCGCGCGCCATCGCGCGATGGATACGGGGCGGAATCAGCCGATCGTCCGAGCCGCTCTGGATCAGCCGCGGACCTCGGATCGCCTTCGCCGAGATGCGCATGCCGAGCATCTCGCGTCCCTGGCGCCCCGGAGCTGGAACCATCTTGGCGTAGACCTCCTCCGCCTCGTCGGGCGGCAAGCAGTTGAGGTCAGCGTCGATCATGGCCGCCTTCTTCAACAGCAGCGGGCGGCTGCGGAGCATTTGCGGGAGATACGGCGCCATCACCCGCACGCTGCGCCACGAGAAGAATCCCGCCGGCGGTACTGGCACGAGATGAATCGTTGCGATCGGCGACGAGGTTTCTGCGAGCTTCAACGCGAACAGGCCCGAGGCGCTATGCGTGATGAGGATTGGATGCTCGAGCGCGCTCGACGCGAGCCGCAAGTCTTCGACGTGCTCGTCGACCGAGACCTTTCCGATATCCGCGACGCGCTTCGAATCGTGGTAGCCGCGCAGGTTGATCGCGAAGGAAGCGTATCCTCGCGCCGCGAAGCGCTCCATGAAGCGATCCCACACCCATGCGCCGCCCCACCAGCCGTGCACGAACAACACCGGATGCGGTCGCGTCGACGGACCTTCGGTTTCGATGCCGGTTAGCTCGCCAAAGCGCGTCGTCGCTCGCAGCATGGGGCGCATGCTTGCATGCCGCGATGGCAGTCCAGCGCTGGAGTGTCGAGATTCTGCGAGTCGGTAATCGCGCCTACAGGCCGATGCGCTCCGAGCGAGCTATCGCGTCTTGCGTACGAAGTACGTATCGAGGTTGGCGCCCCGCCGGTCGGAGCGGATGTCGTCGCTGATGTCCGAGAGCTTCCACCACGGACCGTTGGCACGCATGATCGTGATCTCGGCGCCGACGAACCAGCCGCGCACGACGTAGTAGGCCGTCGCGGCGCCCTTGCGGGTGATCGTGATCGTGCGGTTGGTGTCGATCGTGAACGTGCCCGCGCCCGCCTCGTTGTGCTGGAACGTGCCGTCGACGTTCGACACGTGCGTGCTGCTCGCCTTGAACGTCATGTTGCCCCCGCCGTCGACGACGTACGTCTCGCTGACGAGCGTCGCGCTGTAGCCGGCGTAGTTGCCGGTCGACGCCGAGGCGTAGGTGCGCGTCGCGTGCGCATCGACCTTCCACTCGCCGGCCATGTCAGCCGCCGTGAGCGGGCGGCGCGGGAACGGCACGATCAGCGACTTGTAGCTGTCGTATTGCGGTTGCATGACCTCGCTCGTGCCGGTGCTCGGCGCGGCCGGGGTCGGCGGCGTCGCCGCCTTCGTGGCCTTCAGGCTCGAGAGCACCGCGACGAGCGTGTTGGTGCCGCCGAGCGCGTCGAACTCGTGCGTCTTCGCGACCAGCACGACGACGACGGCCGCGCCGCCGCTCACGACCGCGATGGCGCCGAGCCTGGCCGCGATGCCCGCGACCGTGCCGTCGGCGATCAGCAGCTTGCCGCCGGCGTTCGGCAGCGCGTCGCGCCGTTGCACCTTCGCGTCGGCCAAGCCGTTCTTCATGATCGCGTCGAGCAGCTGATCGTCCGTGCCCTGCGCATGCGCCGAAACGATCACGAGCAGCTGCGCGGCGTCCTTCTGCTTGGGATCCTGCTGCGCGACGACCATGCCCTGCGCGGCGTTGTCGACGACCGTCCAGCCCTTGGGGAGCGCGATCGAGTACGCGCCGGCGTCGTGGGCCACGAGCGTGGGGCTCCCGGCGGATGCGGTGACGGAGAGCGCGATGACGAGCGCGAGCGCGAGTGCCTTCATGATCCCTCCAGAGGTCGGCCCCGATAGGGTCACCATGCCACAGTCCGGGTCGAGGGCCTACGGGAACGCGATCCGATGACTACCGATCAGATCGCCCGACGTCTTCGCGTCGAGACCGGTCGATCGCTTGGCCGTCACGGTGAGCGTGTCGGTGCCCCACGCGAGGTCGAGCGCGATGTCGACGTTCTTCAGCGGACCGCTGTCCTCGTATTCGTCGATCTCGAGCTTCTTGCGCAGGATCGGCGGTGTGCCCGACGGCTTGCCGCTGGCGCCGACGCCGACCAGGACGAGCTCGGTGCGGTCCCAATCGTTCGCCTGGATCGTGTGCGAGTACGAGCCTTTGATCCGGTACGAGATCGCGAAGCTCGGCGCGCTCGCGAGCGCCGGCGCCTTGACGCTGTCGACCTTGAACGTCTCGCCGCCGTGCCCGATCAGGAAATTGTCGCCGAGCGTCGCGAAGAACCACCCGCTCGCGACCTGGACCGCGAGCTTGTACTCGAAGTAGCCGCCTTCCGCTTCACCCTCGTCATTCTCGCCGTAGCCGCAGCCGCGCCTGAACAGCGTCACGTTCGCGAACGGTGCGGCGAGCTTGCGACTACCATCCGGCACGTCGTAGCAGGCGCAGTCGCTCGTGCCCTCGTAGTCGGTGTGCGTCGCGGGCAGCGACTTGCAGTACGCGGCGATCGATGCGAACGGGCCGGCGAGCGGCGCCGGGCGGTACGGATCGAAGGGCTCGGCTGCCTTGGGGTCGAGCTTCTTGAGCGCGGCGCGCACCGTCGCGTTCGGACGCGCGCGCAGCGACTCGCTGTACGCGGCGACCGCGCCTGCGGTGTCGCCCTGCGCCTCGTCGACGAGGCCGAGGTTGTAGAGCGCGGCGCCGCGGACGTTCGGACCGGCCTCGTGCGCGATCGCCTTCTGCGTCGCGTCCTTCGCCTTCGCGTAGTCCTTCATCAGATACGCGGTCCAGCCGAGCTCGCCGAGCACGGTGGGATCGTCGGGCTGGAGCTTCAACGCTCCCTCGAACGCGGCGATCGCCTCGCCGTACTTCTTCGCGGCCTGCAACTCGCGCCCCTTGCGGAGCAACGCCTTGGAATCGGCGGCTGCAGGAAGCGTCAGCAACAACAATACGGCGAGCACGCGCACCGTGCGAACCTACCACGCGACGCACGCGCTCGAGCTGGTTCGCGATCACGCGCTCGGTGGAGCGCACGGCCGGCACGCCATGCTACGCAACGGCCATGGCCTGGCAGCGCACCACGGTGGCGGCAGCGACCGCATTCGCGTGCGCCTGTGGAAACCCGACCGCGCCGGCGAGCGACGACGCCACCACCGCGACCGACGTGATCGAGGCGTGCGCGGGAGGCCGGTTCCGCTGCTTCGCGCTCGCCCGTGCGATGACGCTCGACACGCCGAGCGGCTACGCGCCGCTCGATCTGCAGTCGGCGTACGCGGTCGACGTGTCCCGCACGGTCGACGCGACGGTCGCGGTCGTCGACGCGTACGGGTATCCGATGCTCGAAGGCGATCTCGCGGCCTATCGCGGCCAGTTCGGGCTGCCGCCGTGCACGGTCGCGAACGGCTGTCTCACCATCCTCAACCAGGACGGCGAGACCTCGCCGCTACCCGACCCGCCGCCCGCCGGTGACGACTGGACGATCGAGACCGCGCTCGACGTCGACATGGCAAGCGCGGGATGTCCCAGCTGCAAGATCCTCGTCGTGCAGGCCGATGACGACGGCGGCGACGGCCTCGATGTCGCGAACGACGTCGCGGCCGCCAGCGGCGCGACCGTGATCAGCAACAGCTGGGGCGGCGCCGAAGGCCCGCCGTCGACCGATTCGCACTTCACGCATCCAGGGATCGCGATCTTCGCGTCGACCGGAGATGGCGGTTACGAAGGCAGCGACGCGATCTATCCGGCGTCGTCGGCCAACGTCATCGCGGTAGGCGGCACGTCCCTCGAGCGCGATCCGTTGACGCAGCGTGGCTGGCGCGAGCTCGCGTGGGACGGCGCCGGCGCGGGCTGCAGTGCGTCCATCGCCAAGCCGTCGTGGCAGACGTCGAGCGCGTGCGCCACGCGGATGATCGGCGACGTCTCGGCCGTGGCCGCCCCGGCGACCGGCGTCGCGGTGTCTCACGGCGGCGGCTGGACCGTCGTCGGTGGTACCAGTGCGTCGAGCCCGCTGGTCGCGGCGATCTTCGCGCAGACCGGTCACGGCGCTGCGACCCCCGAGCTGTCGTACGACGAGCCCGCCGCATTCTTCGACGTGACGAGCGGCACCGATGGCGTGTGCGGGACCGTGCTGTGCTCCGCCGCGATCGGATGGGACGGCCCGACCGGCAACGGCACGCCGAACGGAGCCGTGCTGATCGGCGCGCGCGCACCGACGCTCGCGATCGCTCGTCCGTTCCCCGGGCAGGTCGTGCCGCCGGGATTCACCGTCGACGCCGAGTGCACGTCGAACGATGCCGCGACGGTCGCCGATGTCGAGTTCAACGTCGGCACCGTGTCGATCGGTGAGGTCACCGCAGCTCCGTACACGATCAGCGCTCCGCCGACGCTTCCGGATCGTGGCTACGTGATCGTGGTGACGTGCACCACGTCGTCGTTCGCGCAGGCCACGCAAGGGGTGGCCGTCACGCAGCTCCCGGGCTGCACCGGCGACGCCGACTGCCCCGACGCGATCGACGTGTGCTACCTCGGCGCGTGCATCTCGGGCAGCGCCGGTCCCGATGGCCTCGGTGCGTCGTGCTTGAACAACACCGATTGTGACTCGGGAGAATGCGCGACCGACGGCGCGAGCAAGCACTGCATCGTCGCGTGCGAGCTCGGCGCCGACGCGTGCCCGGCCGGCTTCGCGTGCGAACAAGCCGGCAGCGAAGGCGCGTGCTGGCCGATCGATGCCGACGCCGACCTCTCCGGGGGCGGTTGCGACGCGAGTGGCCACCGCGGCTCGTGGCTCGGCGCCGCCGTGCTAGCGCTCGCGCTCCGGCGTCGTCGCCGGCGCAGCTAGGGAGCCGACAGCAGGTCGACCACGACGGCCTCCACCGACGTGAAGTCTCCGGATCCGACGTCGACGTGTCGGACGATGCCTGCCCGATCGATGACGACCAGCATCGGCAGCGCGCCGACCCGGTATGCGGCCGCGACCTGGTCGCCGTCATCGCGAACCAGCGCATACGCGATCGGGTGATCGCTCGTGAAGCGTGTGACCTCGGCCGGGGCCTCGCTGCTGACCCCGATCACCCGCAGGCCGCGACGCTCGTATCTTTGCTGCAGGTCGTCGAGCTCGGCGACCGCGGCGACGCAGGGCCGGCACCACGTCGCCCAGAAGTCGACGATCACGACATGGCCGGCACGATCCGCCAGCTCGGCAAAGCGCGGCGCCGGCTTGCCGACGAGCGCGCGAGCGAGCGCGAGCCCGTCGGGAGACGGCTCGAGCGCGCCGTGCTGGCTCCGGTCGCGCTCGACGTACGCGGCGCCGGCGAGCTCGGGGCCACGCAGCTGCTCCTCGCTGACCGCGAGCACCGGATCGTAGGTCGTGGTCGAGACGACGTCGAACGGCGCGGTCGAGTCGATCGGTGCCACGCGCCGCCGGATCGCGATGCGACGCAGGAGATGGCGGTCGCGGTCGATCCATAACGTGACCGCATCGCGGGCGTGGCGCCGCCCGCTGATCCGCCAGCACGGATGGCCCCCGATCGCCTCGATGCCCTCGACGTGGCCGTCGTCGAGCATCGCGATCGTGTCGCCGCCGGAGACGCCGGGAAGCAACAGGCCGGGGATCAGGTACGACGTTCCGCCCGAGATGCCGGCCGCGGCGCCGATCGCGTCGGCGAGATCGGCATCGCGCTCGACGACATCGGGCCGAACGTACCATCGCGTGACGACGCCGCTGCGGCTCGACGAGATCACGTACGCGCGGGCTGGATCGCCGTCGTCGCGCTCCTCGAAGCGGAATCGATCGGGCCGCTCGAACGCGGTCTCGAACGTACGGCGCTTGCCGGCGCCGTCGAGCTGCTCGCCGCGATCGGCGTACGCGTGCGCGCCGCGGTACGCGGCGACCATCGCCGCGAGGATGTCGTCGGCGCTGGGCGATCGCTCGGACCGCGGTGTCGCCTGCGCGCCGCACCCTCCGAGCGCTACCGCCGTCGCGAGCACGACCGCGAAGCATCGACGGCTCATCGCGCGCACTCACCACATCTGCAGCGCGCAGCCGAGCGTCTTGCCTTCGGCGCGCCGCGGCGCCCGCCCGGCGGTGAGATCGTCGAGCGCGTCGGCGAGATACGGCGTGGTGTCGGCCTGGAGGTGGCTCTTGTCGCTGTCGATGCCGCCGCGGTAGCGGATCTGTCCGCTCGCATCGACGACCACCGAGTACGTCGCGTACACCGCACCGACCATGCTCGCGAGCCTGGCTCCGGAATCGAGAAACACCGGGCCGGGCAGATGGCGGCTGCTGACCGCGCGGGCGTCGTCTTCGACGGTGTGGCCGACCTCGGGATCCACGATCACGAAGCGCACGCCGCGCGCGCCGTACTTGTCGACGAGCGCGCGCAGCCGAGCTTCGTGCGCGCCGAAGCACGGGCAGTCCTTCGCGAAGAACACGAACACCGTGAAGCGCGAGCTCGCGAGATCTCGCGGATACACCGCGGTCTCGCCCGACGTCGCGGCGAGCGTCATCGTCGGCCACTGCGCGGCCGGAGTCACCGCAGGAGCTCCACACGCGGCGATCATCGCGACGACCAGCGAGCACGGCGCGTGTGCGAGTCGTCTCATAGCCATGCGTAGATTACCGTGGCGGTGACGCCGATACCGGCCGAAGGTTGGTTGACCCCGAACGACGAGGCCGGCGGATCGATCGTGATCGCGCCTTGCAAGCGGAGGCGGTCGGAGACCGGCATGGCGCCGGATGCGCTGATCGCCACCAAGCGGCGCTTCGAGCCGGGCTCGGTCATGCCATCGATCGTCGCATCGCCTTCTGCCGTGAACGATCCCGACAGCGCCACGGCCGCTTCCGAGTGAAACGTGTACGCAGCGAGGAGCAAGGCCGTCCACTGCGAGGCGAGCGCCTCGGTCACGCCGTTCGCCGTGCGCGTCGACCGCTTCGCCACCAGACCGGTCGCGCCGAACAGCCACGGGCCGATCGCCTTCTCGAGCGAGATACCGAGGTTGCCCTGGTAGGCGCCGACCCCGGTCGCGTCGGTCGCGAGCGGCTTCGTCGCGGACTCGGGCGGGGTGCCGGTCGGGAACGTCAACCCCGCGAGCACGGCGATGCCCGGCACGTAGCGCGCCTCGGTCGCGTACAGGAAGTCGTAGCGAACGCTCGCGTTGACGTCGCCGATCCCGCCGCCGAGCTCGCGGTCGCTGGGTGTCGTGCGACGGGTCTCGACCAGCGGCACCAGCAGCGCGGCTTGACCGCGCGACGTCACGCGGATCGCCGCGAACAGGTCCTGCTCGAAGTCGGCTTCGGACGCTCCAGATGGGGTCGCGATGAACGTCCCCGTCGGATCGAACGAGCCGTACGCGTCGGTGGCACGGGCATCGAGTCCGACGAGCGCGTCTTCATGCAGCGCGAGCCTGCCCGGCGTGACGGCGCTCGTGCCGGCGCAGCAGGCCTGCGCGCGTGCCATCGAAGGCATGCACAGAGTCACGACGACGAGCAAACCCGGGCGAATGTCTCGAGACACTACTCGACCTGCAGAGCCGGCTCCACCTGATCGGCCTGCATCGCCGTCGTCGTCGTTCGCAGCTGCCACAGCCCGGGCATGAACAGGTCGACATCGTCGAGCTGGTACGCGCCGCCGCCGAGCGGGGTGATCATCGGAATGATCGGAGTGCCATGCCCCATCGCGGGCATCCACGGAACGATGGTCATCGTGAGTCCATCGACTGGCGAGCCGTCGCTGGTATTCGTGAACACGTATTGTAACGAGTAGTCACCGCGGGTCAGCTTGCTCGTGTGCGCGAACACGACGACCTGATAGCCGCCGCTCGTGCTCGTCGATTGGTCGATCTGCACGAGCGGGCCGCTGTTGAGATCCGGCGAAGCTGTCTCGTCGGCGCAGCCGGCGAGCGCGCTCGTGGCGATGACGATCGCCGCGCTGCAGGCTAAGAGAAGCCTCGCCATACCTTGTTGATACCGCACTCGCGCCGTCACGGATGTGCGGTCCATTTTCGCACCTAACCGACGCGAGATCGGCCACATACCGCGTGCGGTATAATTGCGCAGTCGGGTCGATCCGATTGACCCACTTCGTTCGTACTGAGCAAATCGACGCATGAAAACTCGACACGTTCTAGCTTCGTTAGCGTGCGGTGGACTCGCGATCGGCTGCGGCAGCAGCTCGCCGAGCTACTCGACCGCCGCCGCGGTGAGTGGGCCCCAGGACATGCACTGCACGCTGATGGACGGTGGCACGGCCATGAACCAGTCGTATCTGCTGGTCCAGTCGACGAATCAGGGCGATTGCCAGTTCAGCCCGCCGATCGACGCGCCGCCCCCACCCGGCTCCCCGGATGCTCCGCCCGCCGAACCTGACTTCGGCGCGACGATGTACAACACGTCCGGTCACGACGACGACTGCAAGTACTTCGTGCAGTGGCAGTCGACGCAGGTCGACGAGAACAACAACGTGTACTTCTTGACCAAGGCACAGTTCAACGCCGACACGCCGTCGATGGCGGTCACGGGCGCGAACATCTACGCGGAGGTCTACCTCAGCGACACCCACCCGGCGCCGCCGACCAACCAGACGGCCGTCGAGAGCCCCTCGGGAACGTACAAGATCGGCCCGATCCAGTTCGACGCGGCCGGCATGTGGACCGTTCGCTTCCACCTGTTCGAGAACTGCCTCGACTACGCCGACGACTCGCCGCACGGACACGCGGCGTTCTACGTCAACGTCAAGTAGCGTGCCTCGTGCAGTCCTCATCGTCTCGGTCTGCGTAGCAGCCTTCGCCTGCACGAAAGACTCCGGGACGATGACGTCTTGCCCGCGCGATCTGCCGGCCTCGTGTCCCGATCCGGCACCCAGCTACATGAACGATGTCGCGCCGCTGATCGAGGAGTACTGCCAGACCGCGGCCTGCCACTCGCCGACTGGCTCGGGGGTCGGGATGCTGAGCCCGTACAGCAATCTGTACGGGCTCCGGGTCGACGCGGAAGGCGAGATCTACTCGTGCAAGATGCCTTATGCCCCGCCTGACCTCACCGACGACGAGCGTGTAACACTGCTGACTTGGTTCGTGTGTGGCGCACCGAACAACTGATCATGCGGTGGGTCACGGGGGCGACGATTGATCGTCTGCCCTCGCGCCCACAGTGGTAACCTTTACCCACCTTCCGCGTAGGTCTTTCATGCGCCTCCTCCTGCTCCTCGCGACGTTACCGACCGCCATGGCCTGCAGCAGCAGCGGTAGCGGCACGACGCCAGATTCGTACATCTACACGTGCACGGCGTCGGACGATAACCCGCAGACGTACATCGCGGGACTTCAGGTGATGGGCACGAGCCAGAAGATGGCCTTCTCGTTGCTCGACGCGATGCCGGCACCGCCCGCGCGCGGCAACAACACCTGGATGGTGCAGATCAACGCGATGATGAGCGACGCGATGGTGGGGCCAGCGGTGACCGACGCGACGATCGTCGCGACGCCGTTCATGCCCGACCACGGACACGGCACGCCGATCTTGGTCGGCGTCACGAACAACGGCGGCGGCCAGTACGAGCTGACGCCGGTGAACCTGTGGATGCCGGGATACTGGGTCACCACGCTCGTCGTGACGTCGCCGACCGCGGGCACGGATACCGCGCAGTACAAGTTCTGCCTGCCCGACTGAGCGACGGACCGGCGGTTATCGGCGGACCGGAAACTTCGCCAGCTTGTACTGCAGCGTCCGCCGGTGCAGGCCGAGCACGCGCGCAGCCTTCGAGACATTGCCGTCGCACTCGCGCAGCACGCGCTCGATGTGCTCGCGCTCGAGCTTGGCGATCGTCGGCACCTCGAACGCGATCTCGCCTTCGGCGTCGGGCTCGACGTCGAACGCCGCGTGGATCTGGTCCGCGTTCGCGGGCTTGGTGAGGTAGTTGCGCGCGCCGAGCTGCATCGCCTCGACCGCCGTCGCGATGCTGCCGTAGCCGGTGAGCACGACGATCTCGGCGGCGGAATGAAGCGCGAGCAGATCGCGCACGACGACGAGGCCGTGGACGCCCGGCAACCGCAGGTCGACGACCGCGCGATCGATCTTGCCGTCGTTCGCGCGCTCGATCGCCTCGCCGTGGTCCTTCGCGCCGAGCGCGCGATAGCCGCGGTCGACGAACGCCGCGACCAGGCGCTCGCGGAGTCGATCATCGTCGTCGACGACGAGCAGCGTGCGGGTCATGCCACGCCTCCGAGCGGCAGGCGCACGATCGCGCGCGTGCCGCGCCCCGGCACCGACTCGAGCGCGAGCGCGCCGCCGCGGCTCTCGAAGAACGCGCGGGCGAGAAACACGCCGAGCCCGAGGCCGCGGCCGGCCTGCTTGGTCGTGAAGAACGGCGTGCCGACGCGCGCGAGCACGTCCTCGCGAATGCCGTCGCCGCGGTCCGCGATCGTGATCGTGATCCCACGCGCGGCATCGCGCGCGAGCTCGACCTCGACGCGATCTTCGCCGCGCGTCGCGTCGAGCGCGTTCTTGATGAGCGCGACCAGCGAGTCGGTCAACGGATCTCGTGGCTGCTGCAGGACCAGCTCGGGATCGCGGGCGAGCACGTCGACGCGATGCGCGTGCTGTTCGCCGAGGCGGTCACGGATCGCGTCCGCGAGCTGTGCGAGCGGGATCGGGCTCGCGCCGTCGACCTCGTGCGATCGCTTCGAGATGCGCTGGAGGATCGACTGGCAGCGCTCGATCTCGTGCGCGACCAGCTCGAGATCGGCGACCACGGCGGCGGTGTCGCCCGATGCCGCGAGGCGGAGCTTGGCCTCGTGCGCGGCGACCGCGATGGTCGCGAGCGGGCTGCCGAGCTCGTGCGCGGCGCCGGCGGCCAGCCGCATCACCGACGCGTGACGCTCGGTTCGCTCGTTGGCCTCGCGCAGGTTCGCGATCTGCTGGCGCTGCACCGCGATCGAGCGCGTCACGCGGCCGACGAAGAACGCGATCAGCACCGCGGCGACCGCGAACGCGCCCCACATCGCCTGCAGGTGCCCCGCGAAGCCCATCGCCTCGTGCATCGCACGCATCGGCGTCGTGACGAACAACAGCGCGAACCCGACGAGCGAGAGCGCCGCGATGATCCACGTCCACCACAGGCCGAGCACGATCGCCGACAGCGTGATGTGCACGAGGTACAGCACGGTGAACGGGTTCGCGGAGCCGCCCGAGCCGGCGAGCAGCAGCGTCCACAGCGCGGTGTCGAGGATCATCACCGCGCCGATCACCGACGACCGCGACCACCGGAGGTCGTGCTGGACGACCGCGAGCGCGATGTTCGACGCGACCATGACGCCGAGCTCGACGCCGAGCACCACGAGGCTGATCGGCAGCCCGAACCAGCCGTGCAGCACCGGCAGCACGGCCAGCTGTCCGGCGACGAACGACCAGCGCAGCCGCACGAGCCACGGCAACGTGACGGCGGGCTCGAGGTCGGTCATCACTGGTAGGGGTTGGAGTCGCAGCCGTCGGTGGTCGGGTCGACGTTGGCCCTCGTCCACGTGCGCATCGAGCCGGCGATGGTCAACGTCGGGACCATCGCGAGGAACGAAGCGTCGAGATCGCCGGAGCTGACCAGGTCCTTCAGCATCGCGTAGTTGTACGGCCGGATGAAGATCTGCGCGGAGATGTGGTCCACCGCCGTCGTGATCCCTCCGCCGACCTCGAACTTCGCGGTCGTCGAGTGGTCGAACTGCGGGCTGGTCATGTTCAGCGTCACGGGAGGTTTCATCAGCTTGCTCTGCTCGCTCGCGACCTGCCAGAAGAAGTGCGCCGGGGTGGTCCCGTCGGCCTGATAGGCCTGATCCCAGAACCCCACCAGGTTCGGATCGCCGATGTCCTCCGGATCCATCCCGTCGGGCACGACGCCGGTCTGGAACAGCACCTGGTTGCTCGCGTCGTACGCGATCATCTGCAGCCACGCCCGCCGATCCTGCGACGCTCCACTCGGCCACATGTGCCCGGTCCCGCGGGTGTCCATGCGGACCGTGATCGTCTCCTCGTGGGTCACGCAGATGCCACCCTCGATGAATCCCGGCCCGATCTGCCCGTCGTTATCGCCGAGCGGGGTCGCTCCCACGATCGTGAGCGCGGGGTCGAGGTCGCGCGCGATGGCCTGCGCCTGGGTCAGCGCGGGCGCCGGCGGCGGCATCGCGGCCGTGCCCGGGAACGGCGTCATCGCCTGGTCGATGCCGAGCCACAGATGCTCGTGGAAGCTGTTCGGCCGGCTCTTCACGTTCAGGCCCGGCTTGTCCGCGATCACCGTCGTCGGCGGCTCCACGAAGCCGGTGCTCATGTGGCATCCGCTGCACGTGATCCCGGTCGGCGGCGGCGTCGTCGCGAAGATCGTCGCCTGCCACTCGGCGTACGTGCGCTCGAGCGGCACCGCGGTCGGCGACGGCGGCGACGGCGTCACCACGTCGTGGCAGGAGCCGCACATCGTCGACTGGTTGCTCTCCGATGCCATCAGCGTCGGGTCGTACTTCGAATCGTGCGCCGGCGTCTCGACCGGGTTCGAGACCCCGCCGCGCATCGTCTGGTCGAGCGCGATGACCAGCCCGTTGTTGTGGTCCGCCTCCACGCTCTTGACGTCGTGACAGAAGTAGCAGGTCACGCCGCTCGCGGCGGCCGGCAACATCGTGGGGTCGAAGCTCGTTCCGTCGGTGAGGCCGAGCGCGACCGCCATCGGCGCATGACACTGCACGCAGAACGTGCCGAGCTGGTTCTGGGTGTCGCGCTGGCCGCGCTTGTTCATCGCGACGAACACCGGATCGACGCTCGCATACGCGTGCATCGAGCTCGACCACTCCTGGTAGTGCTGCATGTGGCAGTCGCCGCACGTCGACGGATCTTGCAGCTCGCTCACGGGATCTTTGGGCGCGCTGCTGCTGCAGGCGGCGAACGCGAGCACGAACACGGCAAGCCTTGTCATAGCGCGCTCCCTTGGCCCGGCCCCGGTGCACCGGCCTGCACCCATTGCACGAGCGCGCAGCGCTCGGGTGCCGACAGCGGCGTGCCGATCGGCATCTGGTACGACGCGCCCGGCGAATCGGTGCGCACGATCATCACGCTGCAGCCCGGGTCGCCGGGCACGACCCGGTAGCGGTCGGGATCGAGGTGCGATCTCGCGAGGAGCTCGCTGTACGACGTGGTCTCGTCCGCAAAGCTCATCGCGCTCTGGGTGTCGACGGTCGCGTGACACGACGAGTTCGTCGATCCACACGAGACCGAGAGCGTGTTGTTGTAGACGTTGTCGAACGTGGGCGGATAGAGCGGCGAGCAGCTCGTGTCGACCGTGATGCACGCGGGCGGGTCGTTGTTCGTGCACGCGCTGGCGACGACCGCGAGCGCGAGCGCGTGCAGCCAGATCCGCGCCATGGCTCGCAATGTAGCCCAGACTCCGCCACCGCCACAGCGCGGCGAGTCACACTGCCTCGCCGGCTGCGAGGTCGTGGCCTCGGTCGGGGCGGACAACTGGTACTGTCCACACATCCGTGGTGGTCGCCGGCAGGTCAAACGTGTGGTTTGCGGTCCGGATCGCGGCCATGGCCTCGCTCGCGGCGTGCAGCACGAGCGCGTCGGTACCTGAAGATGCCCCGCCGACGTGCTCGTCGGACCAAGGCGTCGACACGTATCTGGCAGGCCTCGAGAAGGTCGGGGTCAACGGCATGCTCGATTTCCAGCTCGTGTCGGCCGACCCCGCGCCTCCGATGCGGGACGACAATACATGGATCGTCCAGATCGACTCGCTCTCGAACGGCGTCGTCGGCGGTCCGGCGAGTGGGCTCACGCTCGTCGTGTCGCCGTTCATGCCGTCGCACCAGCACGGCTCGCCGATCGAGGTCATGGTGACTCCATCGACTTCCGTTGCGGGCCAGTACACGTTGTCTCCGATCAACCTGTGGCTGCCGGGCGTGTGGCAGACGACGATCGCGGCGACCCTGGGTGCGGTCAGCGATCAAGTGGTCTACACGTTCTGCATCGTGCCGTGACCGGCCGCGGCGCCAACGCTGTGCTCGTGCTGCTCGCGGCGTCGACGATCGCGCGCGCCAACGGCCGTCCACCCGCGACGTCGAGCATCCAGTTCCGGGCCGAGCACGAAACCGACGTGCTGCTCGGCATGACGTTCGGCGTGGTGCTGTCGCACGACGACGGCGTCACGTGGCAATGGATGTGCGAGGCCGCGGTCGGCTACGGCGGCATCTACGATCCGCGGTTCCTGTGGTTCCCGAGCGGGGTCATCTTCGCGACGACGACGACCGGGCTCCGCGTCAGCCGCGACGGTTGCACGTTCGCCGAGACGCCCGCGTTCGGCACCAAGTTCGTTTCGGCGATCGCGCGCGGGCCCGACAACGCGCTGTACGTCGCGGTGTCGAGTCCGACCGACACGAACATCTACAAGAGCACCGATGAGGGCCTGACGTTTCCGCGGTCGGCGCCGGGCCCGGCCAACACGTGGTGGCAGTCGCTCGCCGTCGCGCCGTCCGATCCGAACCGCATCTACCTGGCGGGCTGGCAGTTCACGTCAGATCCGCCGAAGACCCTGCTGCTCCGGCGCAGCCTCGACGGTGGTCGTACGTTCAGCGAGCTCTCGTTCGACGGCTTCGATTCGACCTCCGATACCTCGATCGAGATCGCGGCGATCTCTCCGACCGATCCGGATCTCGTGTTCGTGCACGTCACGAACCAGCGCGATGCGAACGGCGACCGGATCTACCGCAGCAGCGACGGCGGGAAGACCTTCACGAAGGTGTTGGACGTCGGCGACTCGCCCGCCAGCCTGGTGCTGCGAAGAACCGGCGAGATCCTGGTCGCTGCGCCGAAGCAAGGCATGCGCCGCTCGACCGACGGCGGCGTGACGTTCCAGGCGATCGAGATGTCACCCGCGCTCCACGCGCGCTGCCTCGTCGAGTCCGCTTCCGGCACGCTGTGGGCGTGCGGCGAGAACTATGCCGACGAGCACGTCGGAGTCGCGCGCTCCGCCGACGGGATGACGTGGACCAAGGCGCTGCGCTACCAGGACATCTCGCAACCGGTCGCGTGTGCGACCGGGACGCCGCAGCAGACGTGCACGGTGCAGAGCTGGTGCACGTTGCGCACGCAGCTCGGCGTGACCGCGAACCCGACGAGCTGCCCGGCCGGCAGCGACAGCGCGAAGCCCGACCCGCGCGTGAAGCCGGCGCCGAAGGGATGCTGCGACAGCGGGCGAGGCTCGAGCACGACTCTGGCCGCGCTCGTCGTCGGCGCGACCGCACTCCGGCGACGCAGACGGCGACGCTGAGCTACGCTGCTGCGAACGCCGCGCACGCCTTCGCGCACGCGTCGCACGCTTCCATGCACTCCTTGCATTCGAGGTGCATGCCGTGCGCGAAGTGGGCCTTGTGCTCGGCGCACGCCGCCGAGCACTCCTTGCACGCGGCCACGCACACCTCGGCGAGCTTCTTCGCGTTGGGCGAGCGGCGCACCACCAGCGAGTGCGTCGCCCAGCCGACCGCGAGCATGTCGGTGACCGCCGCGTTGCAGTGCGCGAACGCCGTGTCGCCGGCCGCGAGCTGGTACTGGCAGTGCGCGGCACACGCTTGCGCCTTGGTCGTGCACGTCGTGATCGCCTCGAGCAACCCGGGCGGAAGCGGCGGCAACGGCTTGGTTGGCATCATCGGATGCTTCGGGTCATCCGCGCGTGCGACGTCGGCGAGCGCCAGGATCCCGACGCCGATCCCACCTGCGATGATGTCTCTTCGATCCATGCGATCCTCCGTGGTCGAATCTACATCGCCGCTCGGGCCGCGTCAGTTCGCGATGCAGAACTTGAACACGGCCGAGTCGCTCGTCGATCCGTGCGACGCTCGGATCGTGGTCTCCCAGTAGCCGGGCATCCACAGGTTGATCGGCGCGAGCCGGTACTGCCCGGCGGTCGGCAGGGCCGTGACGTTGACCTTGACGGTCGCGCCGTGGCCGTGGTCGGGCATGAACGGCGTCACGGCGATCGTCGCGCCGTCGACGGGGCCGGCGGCGCCAGAAGAAATCGCATCGAGCTGCACGATCCACGTGTTGTCGCCGCGCGCCGGCGGCGCCGGCTCGCTCGACACGAGCGCGAAGTCGAGCGCGCCGGCGGCGCCGCGCTTGCGGAGCCCGTCGACGAAGTGGTCGGCGCGCGCCTCGGCTGCACACGGATCGTGCGGGTCGGCGCTCGGCTGGCTTCGCCCACACGCCGCGAGCGTGGTGATACCAACGAGGAGTCTCGCCATCATGTCCGGGTTAGGATACCGCCATGACGCGGCCGAACGCGCCCGTGACGCAGGTCGCGCTCGTGGCGGTCGCGCTCGCGGGCTGCCGCGCGAGCCCGAAGCTGTCGGTCGCAGAGCTCGAGGATCCGGCGACCTGCGCGAGCTGCCATCCGCACCACTTTGCCGAATGGTCGGGCTCGATGCACGCGTACGCGTCCGACGATCCGGTGTTCGTCGCGATGAACCGGCGCGGCCAGCGCGAGGCGCAGCTCGGCGTGTTCTGCGTGCGCTGTCACGCGCCGATGGCGGTTGCCCTCGGCCTCACCGACGGGACGAGCTTCGATCCCGCGACGCTGCCGGCGAGGGCGCGCGGCGTCACGTGCTACTTCTGTCACGACGTCGCCAAGATCGTCGGCGATCACAACAACGGCCTCGAGCTCGCGCTCGACGACACCATGCGCGGAGGCGTGTCCGACCCCATCGACACCACGGCGCATCGATCGTCCTTCGACGCGCTGATGGCCTCGTCGAGCAACGACTCGCAGATGTGCGGCTCGTGCCACGACGTCGTCACGCCGCGCGGCGTCGCGCTCGAGCGCAGCTACCAGGAGTGGAAGTCCACGATCTTCGCGGCGCACGATCCCGGGCACGAGCTGCCGCTGACCTGCAGCGGCTGCCACATGAAGTCCGAGCCACAGGTCTCGGAGATCGCCCAGCCGTCGAAGTCCCGACCGAACAGCTTCCACGAGCACCTGTGGCCGGGCATCGATCAGGCGCTCACGCCGTTTCCAGGGACCGACGCGCAGGCGTCCGCGATCGCGCGCGACCTCGATCCCGCGCTCACCATCGTCGGTGCCGCATCGCCCGGCGCCTCGATCGGCGGCGGCGGAATCTGCGTGTCGCCCGACGGCGGCGGCGTGCTCACCGTGCGCATCGATACCCGCGGCACGGGCCACATGTGGCCGACCGGCGCCGCACAGGACCGCCGTGCCTGGCTCGAGGTGATCGCGTACGACGCGAGCGATCGGATCGTGTTCGCGAGCGGCACCGTCGCCGACGACCAGGATCCCGAGGACCTCGCCGATCCCCACCTGTACTCGATCTGGGATCGCGCGGCCGCGGCCGATGGCTCGCCGGCGCACATGTTCTGGGACGTCGCGACCGTGCAGAGCAAGCTGCTGCGTCCGCCGGTCACGATCGATCCGACCGACCCCGCGTTCGATCATTCGTCGACCGCGCGATATGCGGTCGGCCCGATCTACGGCCAGTTCGATCACGTCACCGCGCGCGTGCGCATCCGCACGCTCAGCCACGCGCTGCTCCGCCAGCTCGTCGCCAGCGGCGATCTCGATCCGAGCATCGCGGCGAGGTCGGCGAAGACCCTCGACATCGCCGGCGCGTCGCGCCACTGGACGAAGGCCGCTGCCGACGCCGTCACACCGTTTTCCGGGTGCGTCGCCGACCCGTTTCAGTAGGTGCTAGCATCCGGCCGTGCTTCGCAATTGCGTGTACCTCGTCGCGGTCGTCGGTTGTTCGCGTTCGTCGCAGCCGACGAATGACCAGTCGCAGAACGGCCCGAAGGCGTTGCGTGCGCCGGCCGGAGCCGCCAGCCCGGCCACCACGACGTGCTATCGCGAGACCAGCCATCCCGAGCACGCGCTCCGCATCACGCTCGATCCGGCGCACCGCACGATCGCGCTCGCCCAGCTCGCGAGCGGTGCCCAGCACGCGCCGACCGAGATGTTTTCGGTGCACGGCGAAAAGCTCGACGCGATCACGAAGGTCACGACCCACGACGGCGTCAGCGCCGACGGCAAGCTCGACGGCCCGGCCTGGCAGTGGACGTCGTGGACGATCAAGCGCACCGACGTGCACTCCGGTGACACGAGCACGACGACGTTCGCGATGACGAGCGGCGGTCTTACCGCGCAGCGCTCGGGCCAGGACCAGCAAGGGACTCCCGTCGAGTTTCAGGTCATCGACTGCGACAAGCTCGGCGCGGCTGCCGACACGAGCTCGCATTTCCGACCGACCGAGGTGCAGAACGCCGGCCCGAGCAAGGGCGGATGACGAGCAACATGGCAGGCGCCGTGCCCGAGGTCAGGGCGCCGAGCGCTCGATGACGATGACCTGCTGGGTCCACTGCGCGATGTGGTTGTGGGTGTCGACCGGCTGAAACGGCGGCCGGAACGCGGGGCCGCTCGCATCGAGACCCTGCGCCGCGAGCGCCGGATAGAACGGCGCCATCCAGATCTGCGGCGTGCCCGGCGTCGCGATCCGGACGCCGAACGCGCGCTGCGACGAGAACGTGAAGTAGAACACCGGCTGACCGTCGGAGGTCGTCTGTGCGAACGGCGCCCACCGCGGCCACGAGTCCTCGAGCGAGCCGGTGAGATCGGCGCGCGCGAGCTCGATCGGCGGCATCGAGCCGTCCGCCTTCACGACCCACACCGTCGACTCCGGGTTCGCGTAGGCGTCGCCGGCGGCGCGCGTGATCAGCAGCCACTGCCCGTCGGGCGACCACGACGGGTAGTAGCTCGACAGGCCACCGACGCCGTCGGCAAGCACCGTCGTGATCGGTCCGAACGTGTTGGTCGCGTCGTCGAACGACCGGGTCACGATCGCGCCGGTCGTCGGCTGGATGTCGTTGTCCAGCACCGACTCCTCGACGTCGACCAGCATCGTGCCGTCGGGCGACAGCTCGGGCTCGGTCGCGTACATGTTCGGCGAGCTCGGGATCGACGCGAGCACGGCACCGCCGGCGGTGGCGCGCAGCACCATCGTTCCCATCCCTCCGTCGCCGGAGGTCTGGGCGGTCACGAGCTTGCTGCCGTCGGCGTTGAACGTCGCGAAGTCCCAGTACTGCGGATCGGTCGCGTACGGGACGAGCACGTCGCCGGTGGCGACGTCGATCACCGTGCCGGGACCACCCGCCTGGTCGATCGTGATCGCGAGCTTGGTGCCGTCGTGCGACAGCGCGTGACAGCCCATGCAGTTGTTCGCGCCGCCGGGATCCTGGCTCGGCATGAAGTACGGCGCGGCCGGCGTGTTCGGTTGCGACATGTCGTAGCGATAGACGCCCTGCGGCGAGGTCGTGGTCCAGTAGTAAACGCCGCCGAGCATCGCGTCGGTCGTGACGTCGACGTGCTGCGCCACCGACGTGCCCTTGTGATCGGGTGCGCTCGTGGTCAGGCCGGCAACCGTGAGCGCGAGCGGTTGCTGCGCGCTGGTGCTCGCGCTCGCGAGCGCGGCCCACTCGTCGGGCGTGACCACCGTCCACCATTGCGGGCCGGGCTGACCGGTCGTGTAGATCGTGTAGTCGATGAACGAGCTCGACAGATCGATGGCAAACAGGTCGTTGCTCGTGTCGGTCCAGTGCACGTCGAAGGCGCCGAGGTTCGGCGGCACCAGGATGCCGTCGCTCGGGTAGACGATCGTCGGCGCGAGCGCGGGATCCTCGGTGGCAGCGGCGAACAGCGCCGCC
>Ga0335083_10002225_pt1 | contig 25832 bp, 28 predicted proteins | sample Lox_Sample_42_FD_206716 | JGI IMG/M metagenome (GOLD analysis project Ga0335083, IMG submission 206716) | Soil microbial communities from Loxahatchee National Wildlife Refuge, Florida, United States - Lox_Sample_4.2 | ecosystem: Environmental > Terrestrial > Soil > Wetlands | place: USA...
TGATTCTTGGAGCCGGGGTTGGTAGCTGGATCGATAGTCGAAACAAGGGGCCCTAAGACAGCGGAACACCTACATCGCGCCACATAACAAATCGTCGCAGCGATCCTATCTTGGGTTCCCATGTCTGCTCTCATCCTACGCCCTGTATCCCGACCTGCGCCGGCTCGAATGCGGCGCCAAGATCAAGAGGTGCTCGGCCGCGGGCGGCCGAGCGCCGAGAGCACACGAGCGCTACCGCGCCCGCGTGCCGAGAGGGCGGCGTGCCGCCGCTGAAGTCAGCCGTTAGACGACTGCGGAGACGTTGTGCCAGCACCCAAGAAGAAGACCTCGGCCGAGTCTGTTGCGCTCCGCATCACGGTCATTGATCCGCCGCCGAACATCTCCTGGGCGCTTCAGCTCGGTCGCGACGAGCTTGTCAAACCTACTTCCGCTTCGAAGGCGCGCATTTCCTTTGACTTCACAGTTGAGGTTGCAGAAGACCCATCCACTGACGGCATACGGTTGCGCGGCCCGGCAGTTCAGGGCCGCCCTGGGGAGAAGTTTGTTTACTTGTGCATCGGCGCCTATGCAGGTCAAGCCGACGCGCCGGCCGGGTGGCGTGCCAAGATCGGACTTGAGGGCATCACGAAGAAACTCGTTGCGGCGGCAAGAGCGAAACCCTCCGCAGTGCTTGAGGTACAGTTCATGGGCACCGGGCCAAAGGGCGGTCCGGCCTGTGCCACAGTTCCACTATTAAGAAACGGATGGGGCCTTGTGCAAGCAGTCGTCTAACAAATCGTTGCAGCGATCCGGGACCCATAAAGTGCTCGGCCGCGGGCACTGAACTCAGCCGTTAGGCAGCGCGGAATCGCTGTGCTTGAATTGCCTCAGAGTACAAACACCCTCAACCGGCAGCTAATGTTGTGAAAGGAGTCAGAACGTGAGTCAAATGATTGCGATAACCCTTTCACTCCTCATCGGAACATTGCCTCAGATCATTGTCGCGACGGTGGGGTTGATACTCGTCCACGCCAAACTCAAGCAGCTCCACCCAAGGGCCTATTTCTACGGAAACATCGGCTTGGCATTGCTGCTCCTGAATGCACTTTGGCGAGTACTCAGCCAGGCCTACCTTCAGGCTCACATTGTGCAAGGCCAGGACAGGTTGGCCCTCACCAACATGCTCACAATGGCAAATCTCGCGGGCTTCGTAGTTCAAATTGGCTCTTCGGTCTTCATTCTTGTGGCGCTCCTCGCTGATAGAGACTTGGCCAAGAGCTCGCGTGGCGCCGCCCAACAAATCGTTGCAGCGGTCCGTGAACCATAAAGTGCCCGCGTGCTGACAAGTCAGCCCGCGGCCGCCGAACTCGGCCGTTAGGCGCCTACCGAGCGTCGGTCTGATATTTTCTCTAAGTTGCCCTGGTCATACCACGGCGATACCATCAGTCCATGAAGATTGCCATCTCCGTTCCAGACGACGTATTCCAGGCCGGTGAGCGTCTCGCTCATCAGCTCGGGCTATCTCGCAGCCAGCTTTATGCCGACGCATTGTCCGCCTATCTCAGCGAGCGTGGCGCTGCCGCTGTAACGGCGAAACTCGATGCCGTCTACGCAAAGGAACCTTCAAAAGCAGATCCCGCATTTTCTGGCTTGCAATTGAAGCGCCTTGCAAATGAAACGTGGTGAAATTTGGTGGGCTTCCCTGCCAGCGCCAACTGGCTCCGGACCGGGGTTCAGACGTCCTGTCGTTGTAATCCAGTCCAACCCTTTCAATCAAAGTCGCATCGCCACCGTTATCGTCGCGATCCTTACGTCCAATTTAGCTTTGGCGGATGCGCCTGGGAACATTCGCGTCGAAAAGACAGAGTCTGGCTTAACCAAGCCTTCGGTGGTAAATGTGTCGCAACTCTACACGCTTGATCGCGAGTGGCTTACTCAGCGGGTTCGCGCACTTCCGTCAGAAGCTATGCGGACCATTGACGACGGGCTGAGGCTCGTACTCGGACTGTGAAGTTTCTGGCAACCATGCTGGCGGATACGGCGCCTAACAAATCGTTGCAGCGAACCGGGACCCATGAAGTGCTGGCCCGCGGACGGGCCTTGGCGGCTGGACACAGTAGTGCGCTTGCGCGCACTACTTGCCGGTGTGCGGTCGCTGAACTCAGTCGTTATGCGGCTCTTTAGCGTTTCCGTGAACCGCTCATGAAGGTCGTGGCAGGCGTCGTGGTTGTGGCCTTTGGTGTACTTCTCATCTCCTTCATGAGCGTGGTGCTCGCGAAGCCGACGATTGCAGAGCGATTCTTGGCTGCTTTTGCGAGCTCAGCGCGAACGCACTACGCGGAACAGATCATTCGCTTGCTAGTAGGGGCGGCGCTTGTGGTGTTCTCGCCGGCCATGTGGCACTCCAGCATATTCCGACTCGTCGGTTGGGTCATCGTCATCAGCTCCGCGGCATTGATGTGCACCCCGTGGCAATGGCACCATCGCTTCGCGGAGCGGGTGCGACCAACATTCATGCGGTACCTCAGAATTTATGCTGCGGGAGCAGTCGCATTTGGAGCCCTTCTAATTTGCGGAGTCTTCGCTGGCGCTGGAGCCGCATAACAAATCGTTGCAGCGGTCGGGGAGGCATAGACTGATCGGCCGCGGGCGGCCGAGCCAAGAGCGCACAGGAGCGCTGCGCGCCCGCGCGCTGAGAGGGCGGCGTGCCGCCGCTGCACTAAGCCGTTAGGCGCCAGGAGAGCTCATCGTCCTTTCTCTAGTGCACATAGCATGAGTGGGGGGCGTGGCCTCGATGACTTTGGACCGGCGGCGGTCAACTAGTTTCAATCGCCTAGTCAATGTGGACCTAAGTTTAGAAGTAAAGGAGTACAGCCATGCGAAAGTGGACAAAAGTCCTTGCCTTGGCGCTCGTCGCCTTCGGTCCAATTGCGCCAAATTTGGCGCACGCCGAGTCAATTGAAAAGGCCAGTCAGAAGGACATCGCGATGTTGCTGGACGCAGCGACCGGAATGAACTCTGCGTATCTGGCGTCGCTAATTGGTGAAACGCAAGGACGGGTCTTCATCGAATATGTGACCGGAGTGCATGCGAGTAGTCTTTTCTCGAAGGAACAAAAGCGCGTTGTGTACTGGCTTCCTCGCTCCGAGATTACAGATGAGCAACTGACGCAGTTCAAGAACTACAAGAGCAAGCTAGACTCGCGGAAGTGAATCTCAGAGTTTCCCCTCTCTGGGTATCGCACGAGCGCCTAGCAAATCGTTGCGACGCTCGTGTGCTGAGAGGGCGGTGTGCCGCCACTGAACTCGGCCGTTGGGCCAACTGTCGCTGCACCGCGTCGCGAGTCACCCCGCTGCGGCTGCGGCCAGTACGCTTGGCTATCTGTGCCAACTCGGTCCAGCTTGTGGTCCAGTCGAATGGTCAGGGCTGAGGATTTCATGTCATGCATTGCAAGACAGTTGAACGCGGTCGTCTGACAAATCGTTGCAGCGGGCCGCGGCCCATAAAGTGCTGGCACGCGGACGCGCCCTTAAACTTAGCCGTTATGTGGCACCCAGTGGTGCCGAGTCTGCTCGAAGTCTACGTCGCAAGGAGCAATCATGAAGCATCTGGTTGTCGGAGCGGTCATTGCCGTAATTTTTGCGGCTTCCTGTGTTGCGACTTCCCAGGAAGCGCCCGATCGCCCTGCGGGCGTCTCTGCCAAAGACTGGGTACCCGTCAGCCCTCGTCTCGGCATTGTCTTGGTGAATAGCGAGGCTCCAACTGTAGGGCGTGTCGATCCGGACACAAAGCTGACGCAGATGCCACCCGGAGGGATGCCGCTTCTGCTCAAGCCACCGGCAGGCGGCTACTTCATGATTAAGGGCGCGAGCGGATGGTCTCGCCTGGTTGTAATCGAACCATTGAAGGGGCCAGCAGACGCTGGCTAAGGGGCGTTGAACTCACAGTTAGGCGACAGGGAGATGTAGTCTATGAGTCTTAATCAGGAGCTGGAATCAGATCGCCTATCTGTTTGCCCATCGAATGCCTGCGGAAATACGCAACCAGCAGGTACGTGAGGGAGCCGTGTAGATGATGAAAGGAGCAATTACAGACGCGGCGCTGATAATCGGTGCCAGGAAACTTCCGCGCGTCCGCAATGCTGGAGAAGAACTTCCAAAGCGACTTCACTGACATGAACCAAGGCAGTCTGTCGCCTGACAAATCGCTGCGGCGTTCCGGGACTCGAAGTGCTCGGTCGCGGGCGGGTGGTGTCGGCGCCTGGTCTGGCGTCGCCTGGAGGTAAATCCATGAACTTCAGGAATTCCGTGTTCTACGCTCTCGGCATTGTCCTGACTTCCTCAGTCGTCTCTGCTGCCGAGGCGGTATGGCCGAAGAACTCCGCCAGCGATCTTTCCACATTTGTGGCCCTGCTGAGATTTCGGATCTACGCAGACCGCTGTTCTGCCGAGGTCCCTCAGTTGAAACCGCAGTTCGAGAGCCTCATGGAAGACATGAACAGCCACATTCAAGACATCTCGGAGGGTCTGCTTGCCTCTGCCGAGTTCAAGGGCATGAAGGATGAGCCGGTTCCGGCCGAAATCATCGACGCTTTCAAGGATAGCTTCAATGACGCGAAACATAACTTCGAGAGACAAGATGCCGCCTCCATCTGTCCGAAGACACTGCAGAATCTTGGTGAAATGGACGACGAATCACTGAAATCCGGTCTAACGGAGATCCTCACGGCCGTCCAGACCATGATCCGGAATCTACAGAAGGAAAGTGCCCGCTAGGCATCGCCTGAAGAATCGCAACAAAACGGGAGAGTCGATGAAGCCGCATGCGACCTTTTCCAGAAAGGGACACAAACGCCTCACTTGGCGCTGCTTCCGCAGTCTTCGACAGCTCCGGCTTTCTCCTCGGGCCGCTGGTCGCCCTGATTGCGACTGCAGACGGGACCCGTCAATTGCGGGCGGGCGAACCTCGCTTTGTGGTCAGGCGCGACGCGTCGCGCGCTGTTGCAGCCGACGGGCAGCCTCGGTTCGTGTACGATGGATGCGGATTGCCTGTTCGGCGAGCGCGCACTCCCGGCGCAAGCCATGGATACCGTTGAACCGAGCCGTGAGCTGCCATGAAACGTACCGGCTTCTGGCAGGCCGATTCCGACGTGCTCGTCAGAGAGCCATGCCTATGGTAGCTAAAACTCATGCCTGACAATCTCGAGTCTCAAGCCACGCGCAGCACCCGCAAGGCAAAGCTTTGGTGGCAGCTATTGAGCACGATAGCCGGAATCACTGCCTTTGGCGCCTTGTGTTATTACGGCGGATTGTACTTCTCGGCCGAGAAGCGGGTGCGTGGAGTCTGTGCCAGGTTTACTCCGGGATTGAACGTCGCTGCTGCTGCCGAGATTGCGGCGGCTCACGGCATGAGCCCGCCACAGCATGGCGCCTCGATAACACGCGTCGAAGAATCGGCGACATCCGGTCGCTACGGATGCAGGCTCGAATTCAGGGACGGCGTTATCACAAGCTCCACTTACGAAGTCCACAAATGAAAGTGCCGTATGCGGCTGCGCCGCATCCCTCCTGATAGGCGACGCTGGTGCGGGGCTCCTGATGGGTGCGGGTCCGGGCCTGGTACATGCAGCGTTCGCGGGCGCAGCCGGGCTCTTGCTGTGGTGGCGTAACACCGGTCTGCTGCAGGCGCCGTACGCTCGTGACCCGCAGTAATCGATTCGATTATCCTGTCGCCGGCATTCGGGAAATCACGGGGGACGGGTGAGCATCCAGGGCGTCTTTTATGTCGCGCTTCACGTGTCCGATCTGCCGCGCAGCAGGCACTTCTACGCCGACAAGCTCGGGTGGAAACTGGAAACAGATGAACCGGCCGTAGCCGGCCTGCGCTTCGGGGACGGGTACGTGGTGCTTCTGGCCAGTGAAGGCGGCGCCCGCCCGGGAGGCATGCATGTCGCAGTCAGGGTTGGTGGCATAGATGCCGAATACGCCAGGCTGCAGGGGCTGGGAGTTGTCGTGGGTGAACTGCTCAGCCAGCCGTGGGGTGAGCGCAACTTCAGCTTCAAGGACCCGGATGGCTACGAATGGTCATACGGGGAGATCAATGAAGGAGCTTAGGATCGGCGCCTCCGGCCACCCCTGAATTCAGTCCGGAGTGACTATCTTGAGGAGCGTCGGCGGAATCCTCGCAATCCCCGGCAGCCTGCGTGCCGCCTCCATCAATGCGGCGTTTTGCCGGGCGACATCGTGCCTGGCTCCGGCCGGGCTGCACGTGACGGTCTACTCCGCGCTGGGCCAATTGCCGCCGTTCAATTCGGATCTGGAGGCTGCGCCACCGCCGCAGGTGGTTGAATTGCGCAGCCAGGTGGCCGCCAGCGATGCGTTGCTGATCGCAAGTCCCGAGTATGCGCATGGTATGGCGGGATCGATGAAGAACGCGCTGGACTGGCTGGTGAGCTTCGAGGGGTTCGTGGGCAAGCCGGTCGCCGTGGTCAATACCTCGCCGCGCGCCCATCATGCATACGAGGCATTGCTGGAAACATTGCGCACCATGTCCGCGATCATCGTCGATGACGCCTCAGTGGGCATTCCGCTGCTGGGCAACTACGTGACCGAGGACGACATGCTGCGGTCGGCCGATGTTTCCTCGCGCATCCGCAGTGTGCTGTCATGTCTGCAGCTATTCCTGGCGCAACGTGGGAAGGCACAGGTGGGGGATGTCCCCAGCCCCATCGACCTGCGCGATGTCGCCACCGCCCGTGAATGGGAGAGGACAGCAGAGGCCCGGCCAGGCCGTGGCGACATGCTGCAGGCATTCGTTGCCGAACTCCGCGACAGCGGCAGGGGCGACCTGAAAGTCCTGGAACTCGGCTCCGGGCCCGGCTCGATCCAGGCAAGCCATACCTGGTGTGCGACCATTTTTGCGGAGCGGGCGGAATGAGCAACGACCAGCTCTACATGTCGGTGGCGGAACAGCGGCAGGCGCTGCTGGATGCCGGATTCCGCAATGTACGCCTGGTGCTGCAGAAGGGCAGCCTGGTCCTGCACCGGGCGAGCTGATCCGCAGCGCTCGCTTCCCCGACGGCGCGGAGCGGGCCCTCGGCGGGCAGAGAGATCACGGCAGTGCAGAGGTGGCGGCCATCAAGTCGATGTCCCTGGCTGGGCCGAAGCTGTTGCGGGGCACCGATGCGAAGGGCTGCAATGCGCTGCACCTCGCCTGCGCCGTCAAAACCCGGATGGCGCGGCGCGCGGGAGCCGCACGGCATCCGGACTGCAACAGCCTTGCTGAACGCCGGCATCGAGGTCGACGCCGTGGCCTTCACCGATACGCATGGAAAGGCACGGCTGACGGGTCGCCCGTTGCACTCCGCAGGCGCAGTGCTACCGTATGCCCATGTATCGCGCCCATACCGTATCCGTCGGCATTGCCGTGGCTCCGCAAGTTGTCTACGACTATGCATCCGACCCCGCGAATCTGCCGTCGTGGGCGCCCGGTTTCGTGCTGTCGATCCAGCGGCAGGGTGCGGACTGGATCGCACAGACCACGCTCGGCCGGGTCGCGGTGCGTTTCGCGGCCCGCAATGAGTTCGGGGTTCTCGACCACGACGTCGATCTGCCGGCCGGCAGCTTCCACAATGCGATGCGGGTGGTGCCGAACGGCGCAGGCAGCGAAGTGCTGTTCACGCTCATCCAGCTGCCCGGCATCGCGGACCAGCAATTCCAGCAGGACATGGATATCGTGCGCGCGGACCTGAACAAGTTGCGCACGTTGCTCGAGCATCGCCATGGCAGCGGCTGAACCGGGGGCCACTGGCCAGGTGCAGGCGCCGCGCTGACCGTCCATCCGCATCATTGCGGCGCCCGTCGCCAGCGCATGTGGATCATGAACATCGTCTGGCCGGTCACGGCGCTGTACTCGGGGCCGATCGGGCTGTGGGCCTATTTCCGCCTCGGCAGGCAGTCGACGCACCGCGCCATGCAGGTCAGCCAGCAGCAGCACGCGTCGTCCGTGTCGCGGCCGCTCGCGCAATCGGCCGGCCTGGCGGCAACGCATTGCGGTAGTGGCTGCGCGCTCGGCGATCTGCTGGCCGAGGGCGTGCTCATGCCGCTGCTGCCAATCACGCTGTTCGGCCACCGGATCTTCGCGGCCTGGGTGGTGGACTATGTGGCGGCATTCCTGTTCGGCATCGCCTTCCAGTACTTCACCATCAAGCCGATGAAACATCTCTCGCGCGTCCAGGGCCTGATTGCCTCCGTAAAGGCGGACGGCCTGTCGCTCACGGCCTGGCAGGTCGGCATGTACGGCTGGATGGCGCTCGCCACGTTCGTGATCTTCGGCCGGGAGCTGCCCGGCGCCAGCGCGGTGTTCTGGTTCATGATGCAGCTCGCGATGCTGGCGGGGTTCCTCACCAGCTATCCAGTGAACTGGTGGCTGGTGCGCGCCGGCATCAAGGAGAAGATGTAGCCAGCGTTCACGCGGCGCGGATGGTATGTTTCCGCCCTTGGGGGGCGGCCGATCAGGCCGCGGCAACTGTCCGGGGAAACGACGCATGGCACAGATCAGGATCTACGGACTGCGGGAGCATCTCGATCCCGTCAAGCAGACCCTCTCGGAGGTGATCCACGACTGCGTGGTCGAGGCGCTGCAGTTCCCGCGGGAGAAACGCGCGCACCGGTTCTTCCCGATGGAGGCGGAGGACTTCTACTTCCCGGCTTCTGCATCGCCGCGCTACACCATCATCGAGATCAGCATGTTCGAGGGGCGCGCGGTGGACACGAGGAAGGCGCTCATCCGCCTGCTGTTCGAGCGCATCGTGGCGGCTTGCGATCGCCGGCCCAACGAGCTCGAGGTCACCATCACGGAGACGCCGCGCCACAACTGGGGGTTCCGCGGCCAGCCGGGTGATGAGGTCGGGTTGTCGTACAAGGTGGACGTCTGAGACATGGTGCGCGCGGCAGCGGCAGGTGCCGGATGAGGAACGCGCTGTGCTGCCTGCTGCTTGCAGGCGCGGCTCAACAGGGGTTCGCGGCCTGCGTCGCCGACGGTCCGGTACAGACGGCGCGCTGGATCTACTCCAGCCAGCGCACCTTTACCGTCTACGAGTCGCCGCAGGATGCGGCGCTGATGCAGCGTTTCCTTTCGCCGCTGCTGCTGCGCCTGATGCAGGTCGAATGGCGCTGCCAGGTCATCGAGGAGGGCCTGTGCGCGCTGGACACGGATCCGTGGACGAATTCGGGAGATGCGACGTTGCCCGCGCCGGTCTCCTTCACTGCGGAAATGGCCGCGGCGACCAGGGCCAACATCCGCATGCGTTTCCACCCCGGCAGAAGCGTCGAGCCGCGGCGCAGTGTCGCCGCGCAGGCCACATTGCGTCTCTCGAAGGACGAGGTCTCCGGTTGCTGGCGGCTCGATGACATCATTGGCGCCAAGGGCCGGTCGCTGCTGCAGCAGCTGCGCGAATACCGCTTCTATCCCTAGATGAGGCTCTGGTCGCTGCATCCGCGCTATCTCGATCCGCAGGGACTGGTGGCGCTGTGGCGCGAGGCACTGCTGGCCAGGGCGGTGCTGCGCGGCCGGACGCGCGGCTATCGCCATCATCCGCAGCTGCAGCGCTTCCAGTCGCATGCAACGCCGCGCCGGGGGATCTGCGCGTACCTGCAGGCCGTGCACGCGGAGGCCACGGCGCGTGGCTATGTTTTCGATCGCAGCAAGGTCGGGCCGGTGCGCGCGGTGGCCCGCATCCCCGTGACCCGCGGCCAGCTCGACTACGAATGGCAACACCTGCTGCGCAAGCTGGCCGTGCGCAATCCGCCGCTGTACCGCAAGTGGCGCAAGGAACGGCGGCCGGCGGTCCATCCGTTGTTCCAGCTGCGGGCGGGCGACGTGGAACCGTGGGAGCGCAGGCTTCCGCCATGCTGCGGCGAACCGTGAATCTTGCCGCATTCCGGCGATTGGCCTAGGCTGTCGGGGAAAACGGGAGGGCAAAACCATGAAGACTTTCGCGATCCAGCAGGCCGGACTGGCCGCACTGGGCGTTGCCTGCTGCCTGACGATGGCGGCCATGCCGGCGCTGGCCGCGCCGCCGGTCACCGCGCAGACGCTGATCGACCGGCAGGAGATCCAGGATCTCATCACGCGCTACTACTACAACTTCGGCAAGGAGAACCGGGAGAACTTCACCGACTTCTATGCCGATGATGCCGAGCTGATCCTCGGCAACACGCATTACAAGGGCAAGGAAGGCATCATGAAGGCGTATAGCGGCGGTGGCGCGGCGCGTCCGCCAGCGGCCGGTGCCGCGGCTGCCGCTCCGGCAGCGGCTGGCACTCCCGCCGCAGGTGCGGCGAGCGGTGCCGCGGCACCGGCCACGCCGCGGCCGCAGCGCTACACCTTCAACGTGACGATCAGCAACCCGCTCATCGTCGTGCATGGCAATACCGCCACCTCGCAGGTGGTGTTCTCCGAGTACGTGCAGGAAAAGCAGGGCGATCCGGTGACCATGCGCACGCAGGGCAAGGAATACGGCACCTTCGTCAAGATCAATGGCCAGTGGCGCTACAAGACGCGCCAGATCGCCGGCGGCAGCGAGCCTCCGGCCGACTGGAAGGAATAGCGCGCCGCGCGGCAGCGCCAGGCCGGAGCGGCGATGTTCGATCACATCGGCATGGGTGTCTCCGACCTGGCCGCGGCGCGCGAATTCTTCCTGCGCGCGCTGGCACCGCTCGAGGTGACGGTGGTCATGGATGGCCCTTATGGACTTGGTATCGGGCAGAACGGCAAGCCATCGCTGTGGTTGTCCCAGACGGCCGAGCGGCCCGCGCACCTGCACCTGGCCTTTGTCGCCCGCACGCGCGCGCAGGTGGATGCCTTCCACAAGGCCGCGCTGGCAGCGGGCGGCAAGGACAACGGTGCGCCAGGCCTGCGGCCGCATTACCACGCCAGCTACTACGGCGCCTTCGTGATCGGCCCGGACGGCCACAACATCGAAGCGGTGTGCCACAGTCCCGGAAACTGACAGGCCGGGAGGTTGCCTCATGAAAATCGCGAGCCTGATGCTGGCCCTGCTGCTGGCTGCATGCGCGACCACCACGCCGCCGGATATCGAGCAGCACATCCGCGAACTGGAGCAGGCGCAGGCGCGTGCCGCGGTGGCCGGCGACCGCGCGGCGCTGGAGAAGATCTTTGCGCCGGAGTTCCGCATGATCAATCCGGCCGGCGCGGTGGCGAGTCGCGCGGACCTGCTCGGCCTGCTCGGCGGCGGCAAGCCGCCGTACCGCGCCGCCACCTACGTCACCGACAAGGTGATGGTGTACGGTGACCGGGCGGCTGTAGCCACCGGCACCGAGAGCGTGGAGTACGCCGCCACCGGCGAGCACCAGCAGCGGCGCGTCACCCAGGTGTGGCAGCACAACGGCGCCGGCTGGCAGCTGGTGCTGCGCCAGGCGACGCTGGTCACGCCGCCTAAATAGCCGCGGGCACGGCTAGAACATCGAGTTGGCGTTGTCGGCCTTGCCGGGAATCGGCTGGATGATGTCCCAGTGCTCCACCACCTTGCCGTTCTCCACGCGGAAGATGTCCACCACGGATTCGCCATGGGGATTCGGGCCGCCCATGCCATGCAGGTGCAGCATCACGAAATCCCCCTCGGCGAGCACGCGCTTGATCTCGTAGCGGTGGTTGGGGAAATTCTCCCTGAACCACTGCACGAAGGCACGCAGCCCTTCGGGGCCGTCGGCGGCATACGGGGCGTGCTGCCGATAGGTGTCGCCCATGTACTGGCGGCCGGCGTCGAAATCCTTGCGGCCGATGATCTGCTCGTAGAAAGCCAGCACCAGCTTCTTGTTGGCCTCGAGCTGCGGGTCCGCCATGTTCCATCCCCCGTGCGGCGTTTATAGTGCGAGCATGTCATTCCGGCTGATCGAATGCACCCCCGATGCGCAGGCGGCGGCGGTGCGCGACATCTTCAATGACGCCATCCTCAACACCACGGCGTTGTACGAATACCGGCCGCGCTCGCTGGAGACGGTGCTGCAGTGGTTCGGCGACAGGGCGCGCGGCCGCGAACCGGTGCTGGGCGCCGTGGATGCGACCGGTTCGCTGTGCGGTTTCGCCAGCTGGGGCGTGTTCCGGGGCCGACCCGCATACAAGTACAGCATCGAGCATTCGGTGTACGTGCACCCTGCACGGCGCCGCCAGGGCGTTGCGCGGCTGCTGATGCACGAGCTGATCGCGCGCGCCACCGCCGCCGGCTTCCATGCGATGATCGGCGGCATCGACGCCGGCAACCGCGAGAGCATCGCGTTGCACGAGCAGCTGGGGTTCGTGCACGCCGGCACCATCCGCGAGGCCGCGTGGAAATTCGGCCGCTGGCTGGATCTGGCGTTCTACGAGCTGCTGTTGCCGGGACCGGCGCGACCCACCGAGGATTGAAGCCGATGTACGAACTGATCATCACCAACAAGAACTACTCTTCCTGGTCGATGCGCGCCTGGGTGCTGCTGCGCGCGGCCGGCATCCCGTTCACCGAGAGGCTGCTGCGCTACCGGCCGGGCGGCTTCCGGCCGCAGTCGCCTTCCGGCCGCGTGCCCTGCCTGCGCGACGGCGAGCTGCTGGTGTGGGATACCTTGGCGATCACCGAGTATCTCGCCGAGCGCCACGCCGGCGTGTGGCCACAGGAAGCGCCGGCACGGGCATGGGCGCGCTCGGCCGCCGCCGAGATGCACAGCGGCTTCAACGCGCTGCGCAACGAATGTTCGATGAGTGTCGGCGTGCGCCTGCGCCGGCACGGCATCAGCAGTGGGCTGCAGACGGATCTCGTGCGCCTCGCCGAGCTGTGGGAGGAGGGTCTTGCACGCCACGGCGGTCCGTTTCTCGGTGGCGCCGGCTTTACCGCGGTGGATGCCTTTTTCGCGCCGGTGGCAACGCGCGTGCAGACCTATGCGCTGCCCCTGCCGGCGCCGGCCGCCGCCTACGCGCAGCGCCTGCTGCAGGTCCCGGCGGTCGCGCAGTGGATCATGGATGGCATCGCCGAGACCTTCCGCGATGCCTCACACGAGGAGGAAGTGCTCGCGCAGGGCGTACTGCTGGCCGACCTGCGGGCGGGCGCCAGCTGAAACGATGCGCCTGAATCCCCTGCATCTGGCGGCGCTGGGCGTCGCGGCTTTACTGGCCGCGTGCCAGCCGGTGCGCGTGAAGCCGGAGCTGCCGCCGCAACCCGTGCCGCCCGCACAGCCAGTGCCACCGCCGGTGCTGCACTACGAGGCCGCCGAGTGGGACGGCCTGCCGGGCTGGAGTGCCGATGACCTGGGCGCCGCATGGCCGGCGCTGCTGGCGAGCTGTCGCAGCGCGCGACTGGGCGCAGCATGGCGTTCCTTCTGCGCCGCGGCGCCGGGGGTTCCGGCCAGCGACGCGCTGGCGCAGCGTGCGCTGATAGAGGCCCGGCTGCGGCCGTGGCACCTGGTGACGCTCAGCCAGGACGGCAAGAACGAGCGCCACGAGCAGGGCACCATCACCGGCTACTACGAGCCGGTGGTGACGGGCGCGCGCCAGCGCGGCGGCGCCTTCCAGACGCCGCTGTACGCGGTGCCAGATGACCTGGTGACAGTGGACCTGGGCGACCTGTACCCGGCGCTGAAAGGCGAGCGCGTGCGTGGCCAGCTCAAGGGCAGGCGTGTCACGCCGTATCCGGATCGTTCGAAGCTCGCCGACGGCAAGCTGCTCGCCGGCAAGGAGCTGGTGTGGCTGGATAACCCGATCGACGCGTTCTTCCTGCAGATCCAGGGCTCGGGGCGCGTGCAGCTGCAGGATGGCAGCATGGTGCGGCTGTCGTTCGCCGACGTGAACGGCCAGCCCTACAGGTCCATCGGCAAGTACCTGGTCGATCATGGCGAGATGACGGTGGAGCAGGCGGCGCTGCCGAACCTGAAACTGTGGCTGGCCGCCCATCCGGAGCGGCAGGCGGAGATCTTCAACGCCAACCCGAGCGTGGTGTTCTTCCGCGAGGAGCCGATCGGCGATCCATCGGTGGGTCCGAAGGGCGCACTGGGCGTGCCGCTGACGGCGGGCCGCTCGCTGGCGGTGGATCCGCGGCAGCTGCCACTGGGCGCGCCGCTGTACCTGGCCACCACCCATCCGCTGACGCACCAGCCGCTGGCACGGCTGATGCTTGCGCAGGACACGGGCGGGGCCATCCGCGGCGCGCTGCGCGCCGATTTCTTCTGGGGCATGGGCACTGATGCCGGTCTCGCCGCCGGCGCCATGCGCGAGCAGGGCTCCTTCTGGCTGCTGTGGCCCGTCGAGCAGCCGCCGCCACCGGCTTCGTGAAGCGTAAAGCCGCTTCACATTGACGGAATACCTCCTGCTGCCTAAGGTCTGATTCTCCAGCAGCCCTGCAGACGCGGCCACGGAGGGAAGCCATGAGCAGCACGACGAATCGCGGGTATTCCCGCCGCCGCGTGATCCAGGCCGGTGTCGCCGCCGGTGTGGCCGTGGCCACGCATGGCTTGCTGGCCGCCGATGCCCGGGCGCTGCCGCCGATCCTGAAGACCATTCCGTCCACCGGCGAGAAGCTGCCGGCGGTGGGCGTGGGCACCAATGCATTCGGCGTCTCCTCGGCGGACGAGCTGGCCGAGCTCAAGCGCGTGCTGCAAGGCCTGACCGACATGGGTGGCAAGGTGGTGGATACCGCGCGCGCCTACGGCACCTCGGAACTCGTGATCGGCAAGCTGCTGGCCGACATCGGCAACCGCGACAAGGTGTTCCTCGCCACCAAGCTGCCGATGGGTGGCGGTTTCGGTGGTGGCTTCAGTGGTGGCCGCGGCGGGGACGCCCGGGGCACCATCGATGAGTCCTTCCGCCGGCTGCAGGTGAGCAAGCTGGACCTGCTGCAGCTCCACAACGTGGGCGGCGCGCGCGAATTCGTGCCGGCCATGCAGGAGTACAAGTCCGCCGGCAAGCTCCGCTACCTCGGCGTCACCACGTCGCTGGATGGCCAGTACGACGAACTGCTCGACGTGCTGAAGAGCTACAAATTCGACTTCGTGCAGGTGGATTATTCCATCGGCAACCGCGACGCGGCCCAGCAGGTGCTGCCGTTCGCGCAGGACAAGGGCCTGGCCGTGCTGATCAACATGCCCTTCGGCGGCCGCGGCCGCAGCTATTTCCCGCGTGTGGCCAACAAGCCGGTGCCGGAATGGGCGGCGGAATTCGACGCCACCACCTGGGCGCAGTTCATGCTGAAGTACATCATCTCGCACCCGGCCGTCACCGCGGCCATTCCCGGCACCACCACCTACGCGTACCTGCAGGACAACCAGGCCGGCGGCCGCGGCCGCCTGCCGACGCCCGCGCAGCGCAGGAAGATGGAAGAATACTGGGACGCCCTGCCGTCCTGAAGAAACAACAAGGGAGCTCAACCATGGCCGCACAGATGGATATCGGCATCAGCAAGAAGTCGCGTTCGCAGGTGGCCACCGGCCTCGGGCACCTGCTGGCCGACACCTACACGCTGTACCTGAAGACTCACAACTTCCACTGGAACGTCACCGGCCCGATGTTCCAGACGCTGCACCTGATGTTCGAGACGCAGTACAACGAGCTGTGGCTGGCGGTGGATACCATCGCCGAGCGCATCCGCTCGCTGGGGCATCCGGCGCCGGCCACCTATGCCGAGTTCGGCAAGCTCAGCTCGATCAAGGAAAAACCCGGCATCCCGAAGGCGCGCGACATGATCAAGCAGCTGGTGGAAGGTCACGAGGCCGTGGCGCGCACCGCGCGGGCGCTGTTCCCGATGGCGGACAAGGCCAGCGACGAGGCCACCGCGGACCTGCTGACGCAGCGCATCCAGCTGCACGAGAAGACGGCGTGGATGCTGCGGGCGCTGCTGGAAGAATAGGGTGCGGTTGCTGGCGATGCGCTGCTATTGCAGCCCGAACGCCAGCAATACGTTGCCCGCATGTCCGACCAGACCGCCGTAGCCCGAATTCACGAACAGCATGCCACCGGCCACGATGGGTCCCGGCCCGTCGATGCTGCCGCCCTTGGCCGCTACACCGTTGACGGTGTCAAAGCTGCGGTTGGTGTCGAAGGTCCACAGGATCCTGCCGTCGCCGGTGCCGTAGGCGCGCAGCCCGCCGTCGAGGCTGCCGCTGAACACCGCACCGGGGATGGCCGTCGCGGCGGAGCCCTGGCCCGCGCCGCAGCCCATCTGCGCCTTGTCGCACAACAGCGGCTGCGGCGGCTGCTGCCAGACGATCCTGCCGTCGGTCAGCCGCAGTGCGCTGAAACCGCCGGGCGTGGACTGGAAGCCGTTGGTGCCGGTATAGAAGTTCACGCCGTCCACCGCGCCGCCCCACTGGCCGCCCAGGCCGCTGGGCTGGCCGAAGGTGGTCTTCCATACCAGCTCGCCGTTGCGGTCCGGATCCAGCGCGTACGCGGTCGCGGATTTCTGCGGCAGCACGATGAGGTCGCGATTGCCCGCGTGCGCGATGATGGGCGTGGCGGAGAAATCGTAATCCGGGCCCAGCGTCGCCGGGCAGGCGGAATCGCCGGGATTGGTGGGCTGGCAGCCCATCGCCCATTCATCACCGGCGGTGAGCTGCCGGTACCAGCGCACCGCGCCGGTCTTCTCGTCCACCGCGATCACCGCATCGGTCATCGGCTGCGGCGGATCCGCAAAGCCATTGCCGGTGGCCGCGTAAACCAGGCCGCGCTTTACATCCACCGACGGCGCCGACCAGATGGAACCGCCGGCCGGACCGTAGAGCTGCACACCTTCCTTCGTTTTCACGCGCGGCTTCGGCTCACCGACCGTGTAGGTCTTCCACAGCAGCTTGCCGGTGGTGACCTCGAATGCCGAGAGGCTGCCGCGGAAGGTGCAGCACTCGTAGCCGCCGGTGCCGCCGCGGCCTTCCTCGCCGATGCCCTGCACGCCGATGAACACGCGGCCATCATGGATCACCGGCGAGCCGGAGATGCCGGCCACCGGATGCATGTCGACCCTGGCGGTCCACAGCTGCTGCCCGGTCTGCGCATCGATGCCATAGAGGTTGGCGCGCGTGTCGCCGACCACCACCACGTAGCCGCTGCGCCCCGGTGCCTTGTAAGGGGCCACGGCCGGTGCACTGCGCACGCCGGCCTGAGCCTTGAAGGTCCAGAACGTGCAGCCCGTGGCGGGATCGAGCGCATGCACCTCGCTGTTCTCGCTGGCGATGAACAACCGGCCGCCGGCGAGGGTCGGCTGCGTGCGCGCGGCCGCCACCCCGCTGTAGCCGAAAGCCCACTTCAGCTTCAGCCGCGGCAGGTCCGCGGCAGTGAGACCGCCGGCCTGTGCATCCTGGAAGCGTGTCGCCGCCGGTCCATTGCCATGACCATTCCACCCGGCGGACTTTGCCGGATCGCCCATCGGGCGCTGGAACGTGCACTTGTTCACCACCTGCGGCGCGCCGCCTGCCACGGCGGTGAGCATCTTGCCAGTGACGTATTCGGCCACCATGCGCTTCTGCGCATCACCGAGCTGCGAGCCCTGCAGCTTCATCTTGCCGTCGGTGAGCGCGGCGACCACCGCTTCGGGCGGGAACTGCCGCAGCTGCCCGCGCGTGGGCGCCTTCTCGTTGGGGCTGCCTTTCGGCGCGGGGTTCAGCATGTGACACAGCGCACACTGCGCAGTGAAGATCGACTCGCCGTCGGCGCCCTGGGCCGCCAGGACGGCCGGCGCCGCACAGGTCAATAGCAGGGCCGCTAGGCCGGTCACAGCGTGCCGCATGGAACCCCCTCAAGATATGCGTATCGGCCGCCGATTATAGGGGAGCGGCACTTCACCTTGGCGCCATATGACCACGGATCGGGAATCCTGGGAGCCGGCTACGGCCGACGACCTGAAAATCGGTGATTACATCCGGATCGATCACCGGTGGTTCGACCATCCGTTCGAGCGCCGCATGTTCCGCATCAGCTCCGACAAGGAGATCGGGACCATCCGCGAGAAGGAACTGACGCGGGTGTTCGTCGATCGCACGCCAGTGCTGGACCAGCCGGCCGCCGGTGCGCCTGCCGTGCCGGACAGCGGCGCAGCCGAGGGCGCGGCAGCTCCGTCACCGGCTCCACCAGCGGCGGCCAACGCGCCCGCACCCGCCGCTCCCACGGCTGCGTCCCAGGATGCAACGTCCCCGCCCGCGAGTGCGTCACCACCGGCTGCCGCGCCGGTGGAAGCGCCCACCGCCGCCGAGACGCAGCTCGAGGCCGCGCGCGAGCGCGCGCTGCGCGCCGAGCAGCGCGCGGCACTGGAAGCCGCGAAGGCGCGCGACCGCCACACGCGCGAGCGCGCGCAGCAGACGCTGGGCATGCTCAGCGCCGGCAACCAGGATGCCGCCGTGGCGGTGGCCGGCTTCGTCGATTACCTGCTGGCCATGCTGAACAACAGCACCACGCCGCTGTCGCCGATGGCGCCGGCGGCGCCGCGCCATTCCACCGTGCGCCTGGCACTGCTCGGCAGCGATGCGGTGTGGCTGGCCGCCGTCATCGGCAAGCGCATGGGCCTGACCAAACCGGAGCTGCGCGCGCTGACGCATGCCGCCGCGGTGCACGCCGCGGGACTCACACGCATGCCGCCGCACCAGCAGGAGGAAGAACCCGGGGTGCCGGTACGCGGCACGCCGCAGGCCCGCTACCCGGTGTACAGCGCGCTGATCCTGGAGCAGTGCGGCGGCTTCGACGCCGACGTGGTGCGCATCGTCGCCGAGCATCGCGAGCGGCCCGACGGCAGCGGCTTCCCGCGCGGGCTGCGCGGCGAGCGCATCCATCCGCATGCGCTGATCATCGGCGCGGTGCGCGAGCTGCAGATCCGCTGCGCCGGCAGCGCGGTGTCGCCGGCGGTGGCGCTGGCCGGCGTGTACAGGTCGCTGCGCGAGGCCTATGGCGCGGTGATCGCGAACCACCTGGCCGCCGCGGTACTGCTGATCCCGGTGGGCACCTACGTGCAGCTTTCCGACGGTTCGGTGGCGCGCATCGCACGCATCAACGAGGCGGCGCGGCTGACGCCGGTGGTCGAGCGCTTCGGCCCGAACGGCGAGCTGCGTGCGGCGGAGACCATCGACCTGTCGCAGCGGCCGAACCTGTTCATCGTGCGCGCGCTGGATACCTCGCGGCTGCCGCCGAAGATGTTCGATACGGTGCGCAACACCGGGCCGAATACCAGGCCGCCGGAGCCGGTGGCGGTAGAGGCAGCCCCCGCGGTGACAGAAGCGTCAGCGGCTGCAGAGGCACCGGCGCCGGCTCAGGCATCCGGCGCGTAATGTCCCCACAAGCTCTTGAACGCGGCGATCACGAACGCATGTGAATCGCCCCATCGGGCCTCGTATTCCCGCGCCGGCCCCGACTGGTAAGCCTCCTCCGGTCCCATCCCCTTCACCAGCTGCTTGACCAGCCGGTCGAAGATCTGGAAATACATGTCGCGATGCGCCTGCAATTCCTTGCGCCCCACGATGGGTCCATCCGCGGGAATGACTTTCGTGCCATCGTTGGCGATCTTCAGCAGCCGGTCATAGGCGCCGACGAGGCCGCCGATCCAGCCGCCGGTCTGCCAGTCCAGCAGCGGCCAGCCGGCGCTCGACACGACGCCGCCGGCGACGAGCACGTTGGCCTTCGGAAGGTACGCGTACAGATCTCCATCGGTGTGCGCCTGGCCCAGATGCCCGAGCGCAATCGTCTCGCCGCCGAACTCCAGCTTGTCGGTCGTATAAAAGGTCTTGGTCGGCTGCGCCACCTTCGGCAGCGCCAGGAACGGCTTCGGCGCCCAGTCCACGATGGTGTACTTGCGCGCCAGCCACAGCCGCGTGTTCTCGTGCGCGATGATGGGCACGCCCTGTTTGCCCAGTGCTTCGTTGCAGCCTGTCTGCTGCGGATGCCAGTGGGTGTTGACCAGCGTATGCACGCGCTTCGCGCCCACCGCGCGTGGCGCGAGTTGCAGCAGCGCCTTCGCATGCTCGCGCGTGCCGCCGTCGCACAGCAGCGCGCCATCGGGCGAACCGAGTGCCAGCACGTTGGCGCCGGCACCGGTGATGAAGGCCAGGCCGCCGCCCAGGTCCTGCGCAGCGAGCTTCGGTTCCTTCGCCTGCAAGGCCCCGAGTGGCAGTCCCGCCAGCGCGGCGCCGGCGCAGGAAGCCGCGGCGGCTTCGAGGAAGCCGCGTCGGGTGGTCATCGCCTCAGATCTCCGCGAACTGGGCGGTGCTGTTGCCGAGCGAGGCTGTTTCCACGCCCGCGCGGTTCAGCAGGGTCAGCAGCAGGTTGGCATGCGGGGTGTCCTGCGGGTAGCGCAGGTGCTGGCCGCCCTTGATCCTGCCGTAACCGCCGCCGAGCACGGCATTGGGCAGCGGATCGTTGTTGTGCAGGTCGCTGTTGGACATGTTGCTGCCGTACAGGATGATGGAATGATCCAGCATCGTGCCATCGCCGTCGGGCATTTTCGCCAGCTTGTCGATGAATTTCGCGAACAGCTGCGTGTGGTAGTTCTGGATCTGCACCAGCTTCGCCATCTTCTCCGGGTCGTTGCCGTGATGCGAGAGCGGATGGAAGGCTTCGGTGATCTGCAGGTTCGGATAGGTCCGCATGCTGATTTCCTTGGCGATCATCATCGAGGCCACGCGCGTCTGGTTGGTCTGCCAGGCCAGCGCAATCAGGTCGAACAGCGCGCCGACTTCGTCGGCGAACTGGTCGGGGATGCCCTCGGGCGCATTGGGCAGGTCCATGGTCATGCTCTTGCTCGCGGCCAGGCGCTGCACGCGCTGCTCCACTTCGCGCACCGAGTCAAGGTAATCCGACAGCCGCGCGCGATCGGCCACGCCGATGCGCGCATTGAACGACTTGCCCTGGTCCATCACGTAGTCGAGCAGCGAGCCGGTTTCGCTGAGGATCTGCTTGCGCTCCTTCGTGTCGTCACCCTGACCGAACAGCGCGAAGAACACCTTGCGCGGGTTGTCCTCCATGGGCAGTGCCTGGAAGGGCGTGCGGAATGCGGTGGTGCTGCCGTAGCCGCAGCCGCCACCGCTCTGGTTGCAGGTGGCCGCGCCGCCTTCGCCGGCAAGCTCCAGTGACGGCAGCGGCGTGCTGGCGCCGAACTTGCGCGCCGCAAGCTGGTCGGCGGTGGTGCCGAGGTCGTCCTTGCGATCCTTGATGCCGTAGCAGGACAGCCAGGTGCCGGCCATGATGCCGTGCGGATCGGAGCTCTCGCCGCCCTTGTTGCGCAGGCCGCTGACGATGGTGAGCTTCGAGCGGTAGGGCTCGAGCGGCTTGAGGATGGGCGACATCGTGTAACCGCTGCCGGTCTCCTGCGGCGACCACGAGGCCATGATGGCGCCATGCGGGAAGTAGATGAAACCCATGCGCGGGGTGGGCGCGGCGGCGGTATCCGCCAGCGCCGTGCCCGCGGGGATCATCGCGTCCAGCAGCGGCAGCGCGATGGTGGCGCCGGCACCGCGCAGCACGGCGCGGCGGGAGATGAATTTCTTGCTGATGTACATGGCGTCTCTCCGTCTACTGCAGCACGGCTGCCGTCTTGATGGCCGGAGTGTCCTGCGGGACCTCCGGTACCTTCGCCTTGAGGAAATCGTCGCTGAGCACGATGTTGGTGAGCAGCGTGTTGAACCGGTAGCCGTCGGCCGCCGACTCGCGCACGATGGCGCGCACGAACGGCATGTCATGCGCCTCGATCACCCGGCCCAGCGAGTAGGCGATCAGCCGCTCGGTGAGGTTCTGCACGAAGGGCACGGGGTCGGCGATCAGCGCCGCGCGCAGCTCGTCCGGGTTGTGCACGATGGTGCCGTCGGGCAGCTTGCCGAGGCTGTCGATCGCGGTGCGCGCGTAGCGGTCGATGCTGCGCTCCTTGCCGGTGGCATCGAAGCCCTCGAGCGTGAAGCCGATCGGATCGATGGCCGCGTGGCAGGAGTAGCACTGCGGCTTCTTGCGGTGCTCCTCAAGCCGTTCGCGCACGGTGGTGGCCTTCTTGCCGGGCTGGTTCTCGGCCAGCGCCGGCACCGCCGGCGGCGGGATCGGCGGCGGCGAGCCCATGATGCGTTCCAGCACATAGGCACCGCGCAGCACCGGCGAGGTGCGGTTCGGGTAGCTGCTGGCCATCAGCACGCCGCCCTTGCCCAGCAGGCCCCAGCGCTTCGAGTCATCCAGCCTGATCTTGCGGAACTGGTCGCCGCGCACGCTGTTGATGTCGTAATGCAGCGCGATGCGTTCGTTGACGAAGGTGTAGGGAGAAGTGAGCAGGTCGAGCACGCTGCCGTCGTGGCGGATGATGTCGTCCATGAACAGCGTGACTTCCTGCACGAAGTCATCGCGCAGGTCGGCGGTGCCGCTGGCGTACGGGAAAATGGTGGCGTCCGGGTTGATCTCCGGCAGCCGCGTCAGGTTCAGCCACTGCGCGCCGAAATTGTTCGACAGCGAGATCGAGCGCGGATCGGCCACCATGCGGGCCACCTGCGCCTTCAGCACCGCGGGCTCGTGCAGCCTGCCGGCGTCGGCCAGTTGCAGCAGCTGGTCATCCGGCAGGCTGCTCCACAGGAAAAACGACAGGCGCGAGGCCAGCGTGTAATCGTCCACCGCATAGATGGTGCCCGGCGCCAGCGGCTTGGCGGGCGCGTCGGTGCGGAACAGGAAATTCGGGTTGGCGAGCACCGCCGTCAGCGCGCGGCGGATGCCCTCGTCGAAATCCGCCTGCCTGCGGCCGAGCTCGTAGAAGCGCATCAGTCCCTGCATGTCCGCCTCGGTCACCGGGCGGCCGAAGGCGCGGCGCGCGATGCCACCGATGACCTTGCCCGCACAGGGGGTTTCCTCGGCGGCCGTGCGCGGGTAGCAGGCCGCGAAGATGTGCTGGCGCGCGGCCGTCTGGCTGACCCCGGTGGCATTGAACGGCCCCTTGATGTCGAACGAGGTGACGCGCAGCACGCGGTCCTGGCCGCCGCCCGGCGCGTACATCTGCAGGCGGTCCTCGGATTCGGCGAAGCTGCGGTGGCGGAATGCCACCACGAAGTGGTGGACCCCGGCGGTGGCATGGAAGTGGATGTCCTTCAGGCGCCGGTTGATGGCCTCGACCGCCACGTCCTGTTTCTGGTCGATGGCCTTCATGTCCTCTTCGCCGCCGATGGAGGTCTCGTACAGCAGCTTGCCGTCCACGGTCACCACCAGCGGATTCTCGAACTCCATGTTGTAGACCCACAGCGCCTGAGCCATGTTGGCGATGTTCAGCACGTACTCGCCGTCGGCCGGGAAGTTGTGGTCCACCGCGATGCCGCCGCGCGTGCCGAAGGGCAGGCCGTCCTCGTGGAACAGCTGCGTGCTGGGCTTGCTGGCGCGGTAGGTGGTGCTGGCGGGCAGCGCATCCTTGTTGCCCATCGCGGCCACCACCACGGTGCGCGCGGCGGAGATGTACTGATCGAGGAAGGAAGGGGTGACTTGCAGCGCGGCGGCGATGTTGTCCAGGCCGTCGCGCGGCTCATCACGCGGCAGCAGCGACGCCGGGTCGATGTCGATGCCGAGCAGGTCGCGCACCGCATTGGCGTATTCCTTGCGGTTCAGGCGCCGCAGGCCGACATACCCGGGGGTTTCGTGCTGCGCACCCACCTGGTCCAGGCGGCCCTCCATCCACGAGATGAAGGCGTTGCGGGTGGCCTTCTCCGGCATCTTGTGGCCGCCGGGGGGCATCTGCTGGCTGCGCAGCTTGCGCACCGCCTTCTCCAGCACGTCGATGTTGTCCGGGATGTCCTGCTCGCTCATGGTGTCGAAAGCCACCCCGCCGGCCCAGTCCTCGGTGTTGTGGCACTCGGTGCAATAGGTGGAAAACATGTCCCAGCCCACCACGCCGGACCCGTGGATGGCGGGCGGCGTCGGCGGCGCGTCGGCGGCGGGCGCGGGCCGGCCGGCGCCAGCCACGAGAAGCCCAGCGCCAAGTACCGCGGTAATGCGAAAATCTTTCACCGGAAACGAACCCCAGACAGGCTTTTCGATATGCGTTGCAGTGCGAGAATAGGCCATCCCTACCCCGCAAACCATCGGATTTCCCGCTATATACATAGACCTGCGCGCGCCGCGGGGGTTCCGGCGTGAGCGTGACTCATGGCGAGACGCATGTGGTCAAGCGTGGCGGCTGGCTGCGGGCCGGCGTACTCGGTGCCAACGACGGCCTGATTTCCACTTCCAGCCTGATCATGGGTGTCTCGGCAGCCCAGCTGCCGGATGCGTCGGTGTTTCTGGCGGGCCTGGCCGGCCTGGTTGGCGGGGCGCTGTCGATGGCTGCCGGCGAGTACGTTTCGGTCTCCTCCCAGTCGGACAGCGAGCAGGCCGACCTGGCGCGCGAGCGCATCGAGCTGGCCACCGAGCCCGAGGCCGAGCATCGCGAGCTGGTGGGCCTGTTCATGCAGCGCGGCCTGTCGCGCCCCACCGCCGAGCAGGCCGCGCGGGAACTGGAGGGCGGCGACGTGCTGGCCGCGCACGCGCGCATGGAACTGGGCATCTCCGACGAAACCCGGGCGCGCCCGGTGCAGGCGGCGCTGTCCTCGATGGGTTCCTTCGCGCTCGGCGCGGCCGTGCCGCTGGCGCTGTTCCGGCTGGTGCCGCTGCAGGTGCGTGGCGTAACGATGCCGCTGGCCTCGATGCTGCTGCTGATGGCCCTGGGCGCGCTGGCGGCGCGCCTGGGCCATGCCCCGCTGCTGCGGGCCGCCCTGCGCGTGGGTTTCTGGGGGGTTGTGGCCATGGGCGCCACCGCGCTGATCGGCCGGCTGTTCAACACCGGCGTGCTCTAGGATGCCGCGCAGCCGGCGACGGCCGTCACAACGATGCGCGGGTGCCCTGACAGGTGCGGCGGCAGGTGATAGCGTGACGCGCCCATGAAAAGACGGCCTTCCCGAAAACCCGCCGCAAGGTCGCAGACCCGGCCGGCGCGCGGCGCGGTCGCGCCGCTGTCCATCGTCATCCTGGCTGCCGGCAAGGGCAAGCGCATGAACTCGAACCTGCCGAAGGTGCTGCAACCGCTGGCCGGCCAGCCGCTGCTGCGCCATGTCCTCGACACCGCGCGGCAGCTCGACCCGGTGGCGCTGCACCTGGTGTATGGCCATGGCGGGGATGCCGTGCGCGCCGCCTTCGCCGGGCAGGACCTGCGCTGGGCGCTGCAGGCCGAACAGAAGGGCACCGGCCACGCCGTGATGCAGGCGATGGACGACATCCCGGACGATCACCTGGTGCTGGTGCTGTATGGGGACGTGCCACTGCTCGGCGCCAACACCCTGCGCGAACTCATCGCGCTGGCTGATGCGCGCTCGATGGCGCTGCTGACCGTGCGGCTGGCCGATCCGACCGGCTATGGCCGCATCCTGCGCGATGCGCGCGGCCGCGTGAAAGCCATCGTCGAGCAGAACGATGCCACCCCCGCGCAGCGGCGCATCACCGAGGGCAACACCGGCGTGATGGCGGTGCGCGCGGGCCGCCTGCGGGGCTGGCTGACGCGCCTGGGCAACGACAATGCGCAGGGCGAGTACTACCTCACCGACATCGTGGCGATGGCCGTGAAGGACGGCGTTGCGGTGCGCGCGCTGCTGGCCGCCGACGAAAGCGAGGTGCTGGGCGTCAATGACCGGCGCCAGCTGGCGCAGCTGGCCGCGGTGCTGCGTGCACGCCGCGCCGACGCGGCGCTGCTGGCCGGCGCGACGCTGGCCGATCCGGCGCGTTTCGAGCAGCGCGGCGAGCTGCTGCTCGGCCGGGACGTGTTCATCGACGTGAACGTGGTGCTGGAAGGCCGCGTGGAACTGGGCGACGGCGTGCGCATCGGCCCCAACTGCCTGCTGCGCGACGTGATCGTGGGCGCG
>Ga0335083_10002226_pt1 | contig 25821 bp, 23 predicted proteins | sample Lox_Sample_42_FD_206716 | JGI IMG/M metagenome (GOLD analysis project Ga0335083, IMG submission 206716) | Soil microbial communities from Loxahatchee National Wildlife Refuge, Florida, United States - Lox_Sample_4.2 | ecosystem: Environmental > Terrestrial > Soil > Wetlands | place: USA...
TATTGCCGGCGCCGATGAGGCCGAGCGTCTTGCCGGTCACCTCGACGCCCATGAAGCGGTTCTTCTCCCACTTGCCGGCCTGCGTGGAAGCGTCCGCTTCCGGCAACTGGCGGGCGAGCGCGAACATGAGCGCGATGGCATGCTCGGCGGTGGTGATCGAGTTGCCGAACGGCGTGTTCATGACGACGATGCCCTTGGCCGAGGCATAGGGGATGTCGACATTGTCGACGCCGATGCCGGCGCGGCCGATGACCTTGAGGTTGGTCGCCGCGTCGATGATGTCCTTGGTGACCTTGGTCGAGCTGCGGATGGCAAGGCCGTCATATTGGCCGATGATCGCCTTCAATTCCTCCGGCGTCTTGCCGGCGATCTCGTCGACCTCGACGCCGCGGTCGCGGAAGATCTGCGCCGCCTGCGGGTCCATCTTGTCGGAAATGAGCACTTTGGGCTTGGTCATGACGAATTGTCTTTCTGCAATTCGTCATCCTGACGAAAGTCAGGATCTCAGGCGAATGCGATGTGCCTTGGCGCCCGAGATCCCAGCTTTCGCTGGGATGACGTTGAATGGGAGATCAGGCGATGGCCAGGGCGGCCTTGGCCTCGGCATAGGCCCAGTCGAGCCAGGGGCCGAGCGCCTCGATATCGGCGGTGTCGACGGTCGCGCCGCACCAGATGCGCAGGCCCGGGGGGGCATCGCGATAGCCGGCGACGTCGTATGCCGCGTCTTCCTTCTCGAGCAGGCCGGCCAGCTTCTTGATGAAAGCTTCGTCGGCACCCTCGACGGTGAGGCAGACGCTGGTGATCGAGCGGCTGGCCGGATCGGGCGCGAGATGGCCGAGCCAGGACCGTGCTTCGACGATCCGGTTCAGCGCGTCCGCATTGGCCTGTGCACGGGCGATCAGGCCGTTGAGACCACCCACCGATTTCGCCCATTCGAGCGCGAAGATCGCGTCCTCGACTGCGAGCATGGACGGTGTGTTGATCGTTTCGCCCTTGAACACGCCCTCGGCCAGCGCGCCCTTGGACATCAGGCGGAAGACCTTGGGCAGCGGCCAGCTTGGCGTGTGCGTTTCAAGCCGCTCGACCGCGCGGGGCCCGAGGATCAGCACGCCATGGCCGCCCTCGCCGCCCAGCACCTTCTGCCAGGAGAAGGTCGCGACGTCGATCTTGTCCCACGGAATGTCATAGGCATAGACCGCGCTCGTGGCATCCGCGAAGGCGAGGCCCTGACGGTCGGCCGGGATCCAGTCGCCATTGGGGACGCGCACGCCCGAGGTCGTGCCGTTCCAGGTGAAGAGCACGTCATGGCTCCAGTCGACCGCCTTGAGGTCGGGTAGCTGGCCATAGTCGGCGCGCACGATCGTCGGATCGAGTTTCAGCTGCTTGGCGACATCGGTGACCCAACCTTCACCGAAGCTCTCCCAGGCCAAAGTCGTGACCGGGCGCGCGCCCAGCATCGTCCACATCGCCATCTCGAAGGCGCCGGTGTCGGAGCCGGGGACGATGCCGATGCGATGCGTCTCGGGCAGGTTCAGCATCTCGCGCATCAGGTCGATGCAATAAGCGAGGCGCGCCTTGCCGAGCTTGGACCGGTGCGAGCGGCCGAGCACGTCGATGGCGAGTTTGGCGGGATCATATCCGGGCGGCTTGGCGCACGGGCCGGATGAGAAATGGGGGCGCACGGGCTTCACGCCCGGCCTGGTAACCTCAGTCATGTGTTGCGTCTCCTTGCAGAGAGCACGCGCGGCGTTGGGACCGCGTGGCCCGTCGGCGGCCCTACTGTCCAAAGGTTAAAAGTCAAGCGCGCTTCGCGGAACGTGGGTCCGGGACATTGCGGGTTTGCAGCTTGCCGTAGCGGCCAGGCGGAAAAGCGGGCCCGCGCACCGCTATATACCGAAAAACATAATTCATTCCATATGTTACGGAAACCCAACCTTCGTTAAGCGGCTGTCGCAAAGCCGTTGTTTTGGCTACAAAGACACATTCGCGCCTCGTCGCGGGCGCCGGCAGTGGGGTATTGCCGGCCATGATGTGGGAAGAGATTATGACACGCATTTCGATTTCGCTTCTTGCGGCTGGCGCTGCCATGGCCGCATTTTCCGCGCCGGCGCTCGCGACAACGACCGTTGTAAACGGCTCCTGCGTCAGCGTGACGGACGTTCATGGCTGCCTGTTCTCGGGCAACATCAATGAACAGCCGACCGGCAATAACAGCTATGGCGACGCACAGAACGCCTATAATCTTTACAACAACACGCACCCGTCGGCCGATCCCGACATCACGCTGACCTATCTCGCCAAGAGCGACCTTAGCGGTTTTCCCGGCACCGTGACGGGCGGCAGTAGCTCCGGCAACTGGAGCCTGCCCGGCTATCTCGTGGATTTCATCGCGGTCAAGGCTGGCCCGGATTTCGTACTCTATGAACTCTCGTCGCCTGCGAGCAGCGGGACATGGTCCACGGCCGACCTTGGTGGCAAGGACCTCTCGCACCTCGAATTCTTCGGCACGGTTGCGCCGGTGCCCGAGCCCGCGAGCTGGGCGATGCTGGTCGCCGGGCTCGGCGCGGTCGGCGTTGCGATGCGCCGCCGCAGGGCGCAGGTCAGCTTCGCCTGAACGGGATGGATTGATTCCCACGGGGAGGGTCGACACCATGGTGTCGGCCCTCTTTTCGTTCGTCCGCGTCGCGTCGTCCCGTCCGGGACTCGCTCCGCCGCAGCCGGTCGACGAGGCTGACCGGCGCATTTACGCTCCGTCGGGCGCGACCTATAAGCGCGCCGATATGGACAGCCGATCCGGGTGGTCGCGGAACGCGAGGCTGGCGGTGCTGCTCGTCTGCGCCGCCGCGACCGGCTGCGTCGGCGGCGGTCCGCCGCCGTCCCGTTCCCGTGTCGCTGCCCGGCCGGCCCAGCCTGCGGGGCCGATGCCCGACAGCGAGGCATTCAAGCTTTGCACCGCGCGGCTCGATGCGGCGCTGGTCAAGTTCACGCCAGTGCCCAATGAGCAGCACGGCGGCGGCTGTGCCATCATCGACGCGGTCAAGCTGCTCGATTTCGGCACGCCCACCGCCAATCTGGGGCCGATGACCTGCGAGCTGGCCGACAAGTTCGCCGCCTGGGCGCGCTATGCGGTGCGTCCGGCCGCGCGGTTCTACCTCGGCAGCGAAGTGGTGCGCATCGATACCTTCGGCACCTATGCCTGCCGCGACGTGCGCGGCACGGGCGGCACAATCGCCGGGCGCCTCTCCGAGCATGCCATGGCCAATGCCGTCGATGTCGCGGCGTTCGTGCTTGCCGACGGCCGGCGCATCACCGTCGCCGACAACTGGCGCGACGACGGGCCGAGCGCCCGGTTCCTGCACGTCATCCACGACAGCGGCTGCCGGCGGTTCCGCACCGTGCTGAGCCCCGACTATAACAGTGCGCATCGCGACCATCTCCACTTCGACATGGGCGGCAAGGCAAGCTATTGCCGTTGAGGCGCGGCGGGTCTATGTGCCGCCGCTTTTCCGGAAGAAAAGACCAGAAATCATGAGTGATCGCGATCCCGTCGAGCAACCCCGCTTCCGTCCCGCCAAGCAGGAGGTGCGCGAAGTCCATGAGGAGGCCCATAGCCCGCAGACTGAAAGCGCGGCCTATCGGCTGGCCTTCCAGGACGATGAATTCCTGCTTCGCCAGGACCTGCGGCCCGTCCGCTTCCAGCTTGAGCTCTTGAAGCCGGAATTGCTGCTCGACGAGGCCAAGATCGCGTCGACCTTCGTCTTTTACGGCTCGGCGCGCATTCCCTCGCCCGAGGAGGCGCAGGCGCGCATCGACGCCGCCAGTGACGATCGGACGCGGGCTGTCGCGCAGCGCCTTGCCGCCAAGTCGCATTATTATGAAGTGGCGCGTGAGCTGGCCCGCATCGCTGCGCAATATCCGGTCAATGCCGATGGCTGCCGCAATTTCGTGGTGTGCTCAGGCGGTGGCCCGTCGATCATGGAGGCGGCCAATCGCGGCGCGGCGGACATGGGCGCCAAGACCATCGGCATGAACATCCTGCTGCCGCACGAGCAGGCGCCCAATCGCTATGTGACGCCCGAACTCAGCTTCCGCTTCCACTATTTCGCGCTGCGCAAGATGCATTTCACGCTGCGGGCGCGAGCACTCGCCGTCTTCCCCGGCGGGTTCGGCACGTTCGATGAACTGTTTGAGCTGCTGACTCTCATCCAGACCGGCAAGATGAAGCGCATCCCGATCCTGCTCTACGGGCGCGATTTCTGGAACAAGGTCGTCGATTTCGAGGCGCTGGCCGACGAGGGCGTCATCGCTCATCGCGATCTCGAGCTCATCAGCTGGGTCGAGACCGCCGATCAGGGCTGGGCGGTCGTCGAGAATTTCTACGCCAGCGACATGGCCAACGGCAGCTGAGCGGCGCTTATTTCTTCGCGGGTTCCGCTGCATTGGCGGCCGGTGCTGCCGCATTGGAGGCGGCCTTGTCGCCACCGGCTGCGGGCGCCGCTTCCGGCGCGGGCAGCGGCAGGTTCGAGCCCTGTTTGTTCAGATAGGCGATGACATTGGCGCGATCCACCGGATTGCCCAGGCCCGCGAAGCTCATCTTGGTGCCGTTCGCGAAATCGCGCGGGGACGTCAGCCACTTGTCGAGATCCTCGAAGGTCCACTTGCCGCCGACCTTCTTGAGCGCATCGGAAAAAGCGAAGCCGCCACGGCCTTCGCCCTTGGCATCGCCGACGATGCCGTAGAGATTGGGTCCCAGGCCGTTGGCACCGCCCTGCGTGACCGTGTGGCAGCTCATGCACTTGGCGAAGACCTTTTCGCCCGCGGCGACATCGGCCTTGGCGAGGCGATTGGCGATGGGTTCAACGGCCGTGGCGCCGCCTTCGCCGGTGTCGGCCTCGACCCCTTCGATCGCATAGCCCATCGGCTCGGGCCGTTCCGTGTGGACCATCTTGGTGCTGACGATCCCCGCGCCCAGCGCAACGATACCGGCAAACAGCGTCCAGCCCGCAATGGTATTGAAACGATCGCTCATCCGCGTCTTTCTCCGAATTTTCCGGTTGGCCGGACCTGATTGCCTGCGCGGGCACGCCCCCGTGGCCGCACCCATTAATGGCGGATCGCCACGCGCGCAAGCCTTGCGCGCGCGTGTTTCTCCCCCTAAGCGCGGCCCCGGAGATGGACGTTTACCCGCTTCCCGCACGGCGCCTCGTCGCCGAAATGAGCGAGGCCGCCGCCGCGGCGCCGGAGCATGCGCTTGCCTTCCAGGGCGCGCCGGGCGCCAACTCGCATATCGCCTGCGTCGATTACGCGCCGGACGGGCTGCCATTGCCCTGCTTCAGCTTCGAGGACGCGTTGGACGCGGTGAACGAGGGGCGCGCCGACCGGGCGATGATCCCGATCGAGAACTCGCTCCACGGCCGCGTCGCCGACATGCATTTCCTGCTGCCGGAATCCGGCCTGCACATCATCGACGAATATTTCCTGCCGATCCGCTACGCGCTGATGAGCGTGGACGATGCGCCGCTGGTGAGCGCGCTCAGCCATCCGCAGGCGCTGGGCCAGTGCCGCAAATATCTGCGCGCGCATGGCATCCGCCCCATCGTCTATGCCGATACGGCGGGCGCGGCGGCCCTGGTCGCCGAGGTGCGCGAGCCTGGCGCGGCGGCGATCGCGCCGCCGCTGGCCGCGGAGCTTTACGGCCTCAAGGTCCATGACAGCCATATCGAGGACAGCGACGACAATATGACGCGCTTCGTCGTGCTCGCCCGCGATCCGGTCGCGCCGGACAGCGCAGCCGGGCCGGTCATGACCAGCTTCCTGTTCGAGGTGAAGAATGTCCCCGCAGCGCTCTACAAGGCGATGGGCGGCTTCGCGACCAACGGCGTCAACATGACCAAGCTGGAGAGCTACCAGCGCGGCGCCAGCTTCTCGGCGACCGAATTCTATGCCGATATCGAGGGCATGCCCGGCGACCCCGCCGTCGACCGCGCGCTCGAGGAACTGGCCTTCCATAGCAAATGGGTGCGCCTGCTCGGCAGCTACAGGCAGGCGCGACCGAGATCGGTGTGAAATGACCCCGATTCACGGCCGTTGCCGGCTAACTGAATCAATTCATTGAAATGACTCATTCTGCCTAAAATTTGGGCAGCCTGCCGCAGCTGCTCATTTTTTGTGCGGCGCAGCGCAGAGCCGTTCCGAGTCGCACCGCTTTAACCCGTTGTTAAGAAGCTGGCACGGTCCTTGCAGCGTGTCCCCGGCACACCAAAGAAGGGGGCAACATGAAACTCATCATGGCAATCATCAAGCCGTTCAAGCTGGACGAGGTGCGTGAGGCCCTCACCAGCCTGGGGGTCGCCGGCATGACGGTGAGCGAGGTGAAGGGCTTCGGGCGGCAGAAAGGCCAGACCGAAATCTATCGCGGCGCGGAATACACCACCAACATGGTTCCGAAAATCAAGGTCGAGGTCGTCTGCGACGACGCGCTCGCGCCACGCGTGGTCGAGGGCATCCAGCAAGCCGCGAACAGCGGCGCCATCGGCGACGGCAAGATCTTCGTTCTCGATGTCGGTCAGGCCGTGCGCATCCGCACCGGCGAGACCGGCGAAACCGCGCTGTAAGCAAAGGGGAATTCAATGAGCTTCATCAAGAAACTCTGCGGTGCGACGGGGGCTGTCGGCTTCTCGTTGTTCGCCGCTATGCCCGCATGGGCACAGGCTGCGGCTGCCGCCTCGCCGATTCCGAAGATGACCGTCGACAAGGGCGATACCGCCTGGATGCTGACCTCCACGCTGCTGGTGCTGATGATGTCGGTTCCGGGCCTGGCGCTCTTCTATGGCGGTCTCGTCCGCACCAAGAACATGCTCTCGGTGCTGACCCAGGTGCTGATGATCGTCTGCATGGTCGGCATGATCTGGGTCACCTGGGGCTATTCGGAGACGTTCACGGCCGGCTCGGGCGTCACCGCGCCCTTCGTCGGCGGCTTCTCGAAGATCTTCCTGTTCGGGGTCGATTCGACGACGACGGCCGCGTCCTTCTCGAACGGCGTGTACATCCCTGAATATGTGTACATCTGCTTCCAGATGACCTTCGCCATGATCACACCGGCGCTCTATGTCGGCAGCATCGCGGAGCGCGTGCGCTTCACGCCGCTGATGATCTTCACGGCTCTGTGGGTCACGTTCGTCTACTTCCCGATCGCCCACATGGTGTGGTGCTGGGATGGTCCGGACGCCTTCGCCGCCGCAGCGCTGAAGGATGCAGCCACGAAGGGCACGGCCGCGGTTGCCGCGGTCTCCGCCGATTCGGGCTGGCTGTTCAACAAGGGCGCTCTCGACTTCGCGGGCGGCACGGTCGTGCATATCAATGCCGGTATCACCGGCATGGTCATGTGCCTCCTGCTCGGCAAGCGCATCGGCTTCCCCAAGGAGCCCATGCCGCCGCACTCGCTGACCATGACCATGATCGGCGCCAGCCTGCTGTGGGTCGGCTGGTTCGGGTTCAACGCCGGTTCGAACGTTGAGTCGAACGGCGTGACGGGTGTCGCCTTCATCAACACGATGGTTGCGACCTGCGCCGCGGGCTTCTCCTGGCTGTTCACCGAGCAGCTCGTCCATGGCAAGCCGTCGCTCCTTGGCGCGGCATCGGGTGTGGTCGCCGGCCTTGTCGCCGTCACCCCGGCCTCCGGTTTCGCCGGCCCGATGGGCTCGGTGGTGCTGGGCCTGATGGTGTCGCCGATCTGCTTCTTCTTCGTCGCGAAGGTGAAGAACTGGTTCGGCTATGACGACAGCCTCGACGTGTTCGGCGTGCACTGCATCGGTGGTATCACCGGCGCGATCATGACCGGCATTCTCGACGCACCCTATCTCGGCGGTCAGGGCATTGCCGACTACACCACCAAGCCGGGCACTCTGGTTGCGGGTACCTATGACATGCTCGGCCAGCTCTGGATCCAGCTTCAGGGCGTGCTCACGACCCTGGTCTGGTCGGGCGTTGGCGCGGCGGTGCTGTTCATCATCCTGGACAAGACGATCGGCATGCGGGTCAAGCCCGACGCTGAGCTGGAAGGCCTCGACCTCGCCGAGCATGGCGAAAAGGCCTACAACTACTGACAAGTTCGGCGAGGGCGGCCCGATGGGGAGGGTCGCCCCGCCACCGATGTTCCTCCTGCGAACATGACTGGGGCCGGTGCGAAAGCATCGGCCCTTTTTTTTCTTGGCGCGGCCCGTGCAGGCGCGCATGGCTTGGCTATCGTCGAAGGAAAGCGCCATGCCATTCGAACTCAAGATCCTGGTCTGGGGCTGCCTGCTGGGCCTCGTTCATATCTTCGCGGCGGGCCATGTGCGCACGCGGCAATATGGCGCGGCCTGGAATATGAGCGCGCGGGACGAAGCGATGCCGCCGCCCAAGCCCATGGTTGGCCGTCTGCTGCGCGCGCAGGCCAATTATTTCGAGACCTTCCCGATCGTCGCGGCACTGCTGCTGTTCGATGGGCTCGGGGGGCTTGGCACCCGCTGGACGGCGATCGGGGCCGGGCTGTGGCTGGGCGCGCGGATCGTCTATCTGCCGCTTTACGCTTTCGGTGTGCCGATCGTCCGCACTTTGGTCTGGACCGTCGGCTTCGCGGGTCTGTTGCTGCTGCTCTGGCCGCCGCTTCTGCTGGCGCTGTGAAAGTTCAGCGCGCGCTTGCGGAGAGCGCGTGGACCATCTCGGCGATCGGCGAAATGTCGTAGCCCGCTGCGGCGGCGGTCCGGGCGATGGCGTCGGGACTGTCGCCCGCCCGCGCCCGCGCCAGCGACCAGAGCAGGGTCGAGCGCGTGCCGGAGCGGCAGTAACAAAGCGTCTTGCCGCCTTCATTGCCGGCCAGCGCTTCGTCCAGCGCATCGAGCTGCCAAGGCGCGAAGCCGCCGGGCGAGACCGGGACGGCGACATAGGCCATGCCGGCTGCTTTCGCCGCCGCCTCGATCACGTCGCCCGGGGTCTGGTCGGGCGCCTCGCCCTCGGGCCGGTTGTTGACGATCAGCGTCACGCCCAGCGCTTTCGCCTCGTCGACCGTCTCCACGCCGATCTGCGGCGCGACGAAAATATCGGGCGTGAGTTGCTTGAGCATGGCGCGGCCTTTCGGAAGGTGAGCGAAGCTCGCCTCCTACGCCTCTCCCGCATTGGCAGGCAAGTTCAGGCTGCCGCGCGGGCCTCGGCTTCCGCCTTGTCGACGCGCCTGACGACCGGGCGGAACACGATGCTGAGCAGCATCGCTTCGCCGGTTGAAACGATGGCGGGCGGCGGCACCAGCAGGAAGGCGGCATCGCCGGCCGTACAGCGCATCAGGCCATCGCCCATGTCCTCCATGCCGTCGGCGATATAGGGCGCCGGGATCGAGACTTCCTCGGCCTTGGCGTCGAGGAATTCCTGCACGGGGTGGAAGCTTGCCTCGTCGATCTGCGCCCATTCGGCGATGCGGCCAATCTGGACGCCGGCGGTGAACTGCGCCTGGCCGATGGGAACGAGCGCCTGATAATAGCCGTCGATGGTCGGCACGGCGTCGACGTCGATGGTCACATGCTGGCCGCTATGATCCATCAGCATGACCGGCAGCGGGATCGCGCCGACGTCGAAGTCGGTCTTGCGCAGGTCGAGGCCGAAGCGGCGCGAGGTGAAGATCGAGAGGTTGAGCGGCAGGCCATGCTGGCGCAGCTCGCCGGGCAGGTACATGCGCAGCGCATTCTTGATGTAGAAGATGCCGCGGCGGCGCAGGCCCTGCGCGGCCGCCTCGACATCCACGAACTTGAGCAGGTCTGATGTGCCGAGATTGACGTCATGGTCGAAGTCGCTGAGCACCTGCACTTCGCTGTCCACCGGCAGGAACAAGAGGCGGGCGAGGCTGGCGGTCGCCATGCGGCGGCGCGTCTCGGCTGTGTCGCTCACCGGCGCCTTGACGAAGCCGGCGTCGGCGTCGCCGCAATAGGCGATGCAGGCCTTCTGCACGATGTCGCGCACGGCGCTCTGCGCCGACTTGACGCTGTTCGCCTCGCGCACCGGCGTGCCGTTCGCCTCATAATCGATGACCGAGCCTTGCGGCAGGGTGCAGAGCTGCTCGACGATGGCGATCGATTCCGACAGCGCGTGGAGGAGCTTGAGGTCATAGCGGCTGTGATCGGCGAAGCCGGCCTTGTCGAGGCCGCTCTGCCAGGTCTGGCGCAGCAGCAGATAGCGGCCGGAAACGGTGAGCTTCATCGTCTCGCGCAGGCGTGCCTCGATGAGGTTCTGCACCGATCCATTGTAGCCCAGGTCGACGAGCATGATCGAATCGCCCTGCTCGATGCCGTGAAGCTTGAGATGAGCGACGAGCTTCTCGGCGAACTTGGCGGAGCGGGCCGTGATCTGGCCGACGATCTGCGGCTGGGTGATATAAGCGGCGAATTCGGCCTTGGGCAGCTGGCCCAGCGATTCCGCCTCGTCGCGGTCGAACAGCAGGTGCCGGGCGAACACTTCACTGGAACCGGCGTCGAGCTCTGGCAGCACATAGTCCTCGATCGCCCTGGCGTCGGTCATGCCGGCCTGGGCGGCGGTGAGGCGGCTGATCTCGACCATGGCGACGCGGGCGGCATCCTGCGGGAAGCGCGCCAGATAGGCCTGGGCGGGCAGATAGCCGTCGCGCAACAGGAACAGCAGCTTGGTCGGCTTGCCGGTGCGCGCTTCCTGGGCGGCGGCTTCGTCGCGGACCCAGCCGGCGAAGCTGTGGAAGATCGGGCCGAGCACGTCATGGCCCAGGCGAATGGCGGCGTCGTCGCTGGTGCGCAGCGCGATCCGCTGGCGGTGCGGCTGGTGCGCAGGCACGGTCACGCGCGTGGTCGGATCGACGAGGCATGCGGCGCTGGCTTCGAGGCGCAGGCGCTGCTCGGTTTCGGGGTCGAACTGCTCGAGATGGCAGCAATGGATGCCGAGCAGCTCGGGCGCGGCGACGTCCGCGATCGGATTGTCGCCGCAGTGGAATATGCTGGCCGCCGGCACGCCGAGATCGGCGAGGACAGGGACGAAAAGCCCGCCACCCTTGGAATAGCCATGCTCGCACGAGCAGAAGATGCGGTCGATCATCGCCGCGACATCCTCGCCGGCGGCGCGCGCGATCAGCGTGCGCAGCTGTGTCGCGGAGAGATAGGTGTCGGAAACGATGATGATCTTCAGGCCGCGCTTCTTGGCCTCGCGCATGAGCTCGACGGTCGGCTTGAACCCGTAGCAGTTGCGCGCTTCGGCCTCGAGCTCGGCGTCGATCTTTGCCTGCCGCTCGGCGTCGCTCGCCGTCGGCATCAAGTGCCTGTAGATTTCGCCGATCGTGACTTCGTCCTCGCCGCGCTGGAACGGCATGACGCGCCGCGCCCTGGTTTCGCCCCAGATGCGCGCTTCCATGCCCGAGCCCGGCAGCGGCAGCTCGGCGAACACGTCGGTCGGCAGATTGCAGTTACGCCAGAGCAGCGTGTCGAAACAGTCGAGGCTGAGGATTTTGACGCCCTGCGGCGCCTGATCGAGAATATGCGCGAACTCGTGCGCGCGTACGGCGAGCTTCATTGGTCTGCAGTCCCCGAAGTTCTGGTCAGGGATGGTTATTGAGGATCAGGGTTAGCAAAGCGTTAAGGCTGACGCGGATTTCAGGCGAGACCGGTCCGCGCCGCAATGCAGAGGAACGCCAGCAGCAGCGGCGGAGCCGCCAGCTTTGCGAGCGGTGCGAACCATCCGGATCGGCCGCCGACCAGGTCCGGGCATGCCAGCACCAGGGCAATCGCTCCCGCCACCATCGTCCAGAGATAGTAACGCAGGTCCGAGGCCACGCTGAGCACGCTGTAGCTGAGGCCGTAAAGCAGTCCCGACCAGGCCAGCACCAGCGCGGCGGTGGGAATCCGCCGACCCCACGCCGCCCAGAGCAGGCCGGCAAGCATGGCCATCCAGACACAGGGCCAGCCGAGCGGGGACGATCCGCTGGTCACCGCCACCTTGTCGACGATCCGCACGACGCTGTTCGCCGTGAAGCCGAGGCCCAGATCATTGGGCGGCGCTGCCACCTGCACCGGCCGCTCGATCTCGTCCTTGACCAGGAAGCGCGCATTGATGTTCCAGTGCGCCAGGCGATGCTCCGCATAGGCGACCGGATGATGCAGGATCGCGCGGAGCCAGAAGAGGCGCGGATTGATATGGTGCCGCGCGAAGGACTCGCGCACGCCTTCGAAGATGATCGGGCAGGGATCGACCCACCAGCTATAGGGGTCCCAGCGCGCCGGCACATAGCAGCGATGGTTGATCGCGACGGGATTCTTGAGGCCGAGCGGCGGGAACTGGTTCTCGTGCGTATGCTCGGTGATGCCGCCCAAATCGAAGATGATGAGCGAGAGCTGCACGTCGCTCGGCTTGGCGCCAACCAGCCGGTTGGTAAGCGGCATGGCCGCGAACAGCACCGCCAGTAGCGCAATCAGGCCCGCAGCGCCGCGCCCGCGCATTTTCCATAAAGACGCGGGCAGCAGCCAGATGGCGATCGGCAGGATCGCCGGCACGGCGTTGAAGCGCAGCGCCGCCGCGAACAGGCAGAGCAGAAGCCCGGCAACCCGCAGGAACAAGCCAGCGCGGGCGCCGGTCCGCTCCCATGCCGCCGTCGCCGCGAGCCCCGCCGCGCAGAGCAGCGCGCCCGCCATCAGGCTGTCCTTGATGATCGTGCCCATGAGCGCGATCGGGATCGGCAGCAGCGCGCAGCAGCCGATCGCCAATGCCCGCCAGCGCAGGCCTGCCCGGATCGCGGCCAGGATCAGCAGGGCGAAACCCGCCGCATAGAACCCCAGTTGCAGGCCGAGCATTGGTGCCGGCCCATGCATGACCGGCAGGAATTGCCGCCAGATCCACTCCATCAGCGGCGGATGCCAGTCGTCGAACTCGCCGCTCAGCGCCTGGTCATATTGGCGGACGGAATCCCAGGTGACGAGGCCGGGCCAGTAGGAAAGCGACAGCGCAAGCGCCGCGACGAGCGGCGCGAAGGGCAGGACAGAACGGGCGACCCGGAAGGTATCCTTCTCCATTGCGGCACTGGCTACACGTTCATCGCGCCCATGAAAATGCGCGATCGCTCTGGAATCGACCGCGGCCTTGCGATAGCGTCGGCCGGGCATGACCAGGGCCAGACGCACGATCCTCGCAACCACGCTGGCTCTGTCGCTCACCTTGTGGGGGGCGCGGGTCGATGCAAAGGGAGAGAAAACCGCGAAAGTAGCGCTTACTTTCGACGATCTGCCTGCCCTCACCCTGACCACCAACCAGGCTTATGTGAACGATCTGACGACGCGATTGCTCGCGGGCCTGAGGCGCCATCACTTGCCAGCCACGGGTTTTGTCGTGGAGAGCAAGCTCGACGAGGGCGATCGCGCCCAGCAGATCGCGGCGCTCGAGAAATGGCTCGACGCGGGCATGGACCTCGGCAACCACACCTATTCCCACGAATCCCCCAATGAAATCGGCGCCGACGCCTATGTCGCTGATATCGCGATGGGTGAGGTGGTGACGAAAAAGCTGCTGGCGGCGCGCGGGCGCAAGATCACCTGGTTCCGATTTCCCTATCTTGAAAGCGGCGAGACGACGGCGGTCAGGGACCAGATCCAGCGCTGGCTGAAAGATCATCATTACCGCAACGCGCCGGTCACGATGAATGCCGATGACTGGGAATTCGCCGAGCCTTATGACGATGCGATCGCGCACAAGGACGAAGCCCGGCGGCAGCACATCCGCGAGGAATATCTCCATTATACCGATCAGATGATGGCCTGGTACCGCAAGGCCGCCCATGTCCTGTTCGGACGTGACATCGCCTATGTCATGCTGATGCACGGCACGCGCCTCAACGCGGACTGCATCGACGACCTGGCGGGCCTGATGAAGAAGAACGGCCTGCGCGGCATCAGCCTCGCCCGGGCGATGCGCGATCCCGCTTACAAGATTCCGGACACCTATGTCGGCAAGGAGGGTGTCGACTGGATCGAGCGCTGGTCGCTCGCCATGGGCATGGACAATCAGCTGCCCTGGGCCAGCTACGCAGACCCGCCCAAGGACATCCAGGCGGGCTATGACAAGGTCGACAAGGACCGTGACGAACCGGATCAGGACGCGGCGGAGAAGCCTAAGTCTTGATCAATCCGACAGCGCCCTGACGACGGCGCCCCCTTTATTTCTTCACATGCGCTGCGAAGAACTTGAAGATGTCCGGCATGCCGGCGGCGATGATGGTGCCATGGTCGAGGCCCGGCATCTCGACATATTTGTGCTCGATGCCGAGGTCGGTCATGGCCACGTCCCAGGTTCGCGTATTGGCGACCGGCACCTGTTTGTCCGCATCGCCCTGCGTGACGATCACCGGCAGGCCCGCCGCCTTGATCGGAGCCAATATGTCCTTCTGCTTCTGTTGCATCAGGAAGGCGGCCGGAGCGATTGCGCCGATCGCTGCCCATTGGCTCGCATATTTCTGGCCGAGGAAGAAGGTGCCGGCGCCGCCCATGCTATGGCCCATGAGGTACATGCGCTTGGGGTCGATGTTGAACTGCTTACGGGCGATATCCATGACGTTCATCACGTCCTTCTCGCTCAGTTCCGCGAGATTGGGCGGCGTCACCGGCCGTCCCCCGAACGCCATGACCGGTGAGCCGTACCAGCCGCCGACGTTGTAACCCATCGGACCGACGACGACATAGCCGCCCTCTTCGGCGAGATCGATGAGGTTGCCGCGCACGATGAAATTGGAATCGCCGCCGAGGCCATGCAGCGCGACGATCAGCGGCGCCGGCTTGTCCTTCTTGACCTTGGACGAGACGTAGAGCGTGTATTTCATCTCCTCGTTGGTGTCGGCGAAATGATAGGTCAGCTGCTGCACGCGGGGATCGGGCGCGATGCTGATCGGGCCGCGCGGCGCGCCATTGCCCGGGCCAGGAGGCGGCCCGTTGCCGGGGCCGGGAGGCTGCGCCAGGACTGAGCTGGCGGCCAGCGATAGGGCGATCAGCCCGGCGAAAGATGCGCGCGCGAAATGACTCATTCCGGTCCCCTCCTCATTTTGAGTCGGGATAGCCGACCGCCACTGCTTTGACTAGAACGAACGTTCGATGGAAAATTGCTCAGGGCGCCAGGAAGGCTGCCTTGGCAAAGCCGATTGCGCGCTGGATCGACTCATCGACGGCCTGCCCGTCGCAAAGCCCCTCGGACATGATCTCCAGCCGTTCGTAGTCGCCATGCGTCATATGCTCGATTCCGAAGGTGAAGTGCAGCCGCCAGCATATCTCCTTACGTTCGAGATGCGGCACGGCACGCTTGGCGAGGTCCACCAGCAGCTTGAGTCCGCTCACACTAGCCTCCACCTCCTCCTGCATTTCGGGGAGTGTGCTGAGCAGGACGCGGGATAGGAACTGGACACCAATCCGTCCTTCCTCGCCTCTGCCCCTCAATAGTGCGAGCGGAGCGATGATCGCATAAAGCAGCTTCTCCAGATCGGGCACAGGTTGTTCTGCCAGCTCGGCGAACAATGGGCCCCGCAGGGCGTCGAGGTCCGCCATGCGGCGATGGAGGATTGCTTTGAGGAGCCCGGCCTTCGACCCGAAATGATGATAGATGACAGACAGGCTGACGCGCGCCTCACTGGCAATGTCACGGATGGACACAGCTTCGAGGCCCCGCTCCGCACATAGGCGCTCGGCGATGTCGAGGATTCGCTGCGCCGTTGGGCTCAATTCACCCGGTTGTTCATCCGCCATGGTCGATTGCCGTGTTTCCGACATGCAATCCATTTCGGCCAGCCGCAGCCCGGGCGCAAGCTCTGATCGGCCAGCCGCTCAGTCCGGCAGCGCGAACACCATGATCGCCGAGCTCGGCACCGGCGGCATCTGGATTTCGGGCGTGAAATCGCCGAGTCCGATCGACAGCGGATTGCCGTAGCCGGTGATCATCGCGACATATTGCTTGCCACCCACCGAATAGGTGATCGCCGAGGCATTGGGGATGCCCGCGGTCATCGTCTTCCACAGCACCTTGCCGGTCGCCTGGTCATAAGCGGTGAACTGCCGGTCGACCGAGCCGGAGAAGAGCAGGCCGCCCGCCGTCGCCAGCATGCCCATCGTCCAGGGGGCGCGCTGCTTCGCTTTCCAGATCGTCTTGCCGGTCTTCATGTCGAGCGCCTGGATCATGCCGAACTTGCCGTCGCTATTGGGCGGCGGCGCATAATTCTCGTTGATCCCGGTCGAGAGGAAGCCGCGCCCTTCCGTCGGCACAATGTCGGCGCAGACATCGCGGGCATTGACGAACAGGGTGCCGGTCGCCTCGTTCCACGCGGTCGGCGACCAGTTGCGCCCGCCGCCGCCATGCGGGCAGGCGTAGCGGGTCCTGGTGCGGTCGGGGATGAGATCGGGATTCTGGGTCTTGTCCCCGGTCACCGGATCGATCTTCGTGACGACATTCTGAAAGCCCATGTCGACGGTCTTCAGATATTTGCCGGTCTTCGCGTTCAGCGCGTCGAACAGCCCTTCCTTGCCGCCGGTGATGACCACGCGCTGTTTCTGGCCGCCGACATCCAGCGTGCCGAGCACCCGGTCGAACACCCAGTCGAGATCGAACTGGTCGTTCTTCATGTGCTGGAAGTACCAGACCAGCTTGCCGGTCCGCGGCTCGAAGGCGAGCGTCGAGTCCGTGTAGAGCCCATCATTGTTCAGGCCCGGCTTGCGGTCACGCAGCGGCCCCGTGTCATAGGTCTGCGCCGTGCCCCACAGCGCAAGGCCGGTCTCCGGATCGTAGCTGCCCGACGTCCAGACCGAGGCGCCGCTGCGCTTGTCGGCGGCAAGGCCGTTCCATGTGTCGCCGCCCGGCTCGCCCGGCTGCGCCACGGTGTTGAAGGTCCAGAGCTTCTTGCCGGTCTCCGAATCGAAGGCGGCGATGAGCGCGCCGCCCGGCGCCTGGCCGGTGACGCCCTGCATGATGACGCCCGCTGCCGCGAGCGGCCCGCCGACGATGTGGAAGCCGGTCCTGTCGGTCACCGGGACGTCCCAGACCGGCCGGCCGGTCCGCGCGTCGAGCGCGACCATGTGCATGTCGCTGGTCGCGGCGTAGAGCTTGTCGCCATAGAGGGCGATGGTCTTCTTGCCCGATCCCGCGACGCCCTTGGGCAGGGTGCGCTGGTAGCGCCAGAGCATGTGGCCATTGACCGCGTCGAAGGCGAAGACATTGTCGCTCGCGCCCATCACATAGAGCACCCCGTCGCGCTCCAGCGGCTCGGTCATCGCCTCGCCCGCCGGCAGCGCCTGTGTCCAGGCGACGCCGAGCTTGCTCACATTGGCGGGGGTGATCTGCTTCAAGGGCGACCAGCCGCGGCCGAGATGGCTGCGCCGCCAGGCCGGCCATTCCTCCGCAGTGGGATTGTCGAGCTCGGCCTCGGTCACCGGCTTCCAGTGGGCGAAAGGATCGACGGGCATGGGCCAGGGCGGCATCTTCTCGATCTTGCTGACCCCGCCGACGCCGCCGAAATTGTCGGCCGCCGCGGCGGGCTTGGGCAGCGCGATGCTCGCCAGCTCCGGCGCGCCCGAGACGACCGGCTTGCCGCCGGTCGCGATATTGTTGCTGGCGAGAATGAAGTTCAGCACCGCCGAATAGGTCGCCTCGTCGAGCTTGCCCGCCTGCGCCGGCGGCATCGAGGCGCGGATATACTGGTCGAGCTTCTCGACGCTTGCGCCGTTCCAGCGGGCGAGGAACGGATTACCCTTGAGCGCGGGCGCGAATTCGCCGTCGTTCAAGTTGGCGCCGTGGCAGGCAGCGCAATTCTGGGCATAGGCGGACGCGCCGGGCAGGGCTGGCGCGGGCGACGCATTCTGTGCAGTCGCGAGCGGCGCGATACCGAGTGCGGCGGCGATGAGCCCGCCCGCGAGCAAGAGTTTCCCGTTAGTGCGGTCCATGGCGCTCTCCCTGTCGCCGTCTCTTCCTGTCCGGCGTGCGGGCCAAGCATGCGATATTTGGCCGGGCGCCGCGAGGGGTTTTTGCGGGCAGGCGGTGACCGTCCGGAGCGTCACGGTATCGTCCGCGACGACGACTCGATTCGCGCATGCCTCCGAATAGAATAGCGAGCGCGCCAAGTGCGCAAGATCAAAGCACTATTTATTACGATAGCTATCTCGACAAAAATCGCGCGGATATTTACAAATTCGGCCAGCCAATTCGGATTGGGGAGTCCGTCATGAGGCAAGCCATTTTGCCGTCGATCGCCCGATCATGCATCGGGCCTTCGTTTACCGTCGTGGCGCTGTTTTTATCTTTAACAACAGCGGCTTCTGCACATCACAGCTATGCAATGTTCGACATGAAGAACGCCACGTCGATCGGCGGGCGCGTGGCCAAGCTCGAATGGGTCAATCCGCATATTTCGCTCTGGCTCTATGTGCCGAAGCCCGCACAGAAGGGCCAATATGATCTCTGGCGTTTTCAGAGCGACAATCCGGGCATGGCCCTGACCCATGGTTGGACCAAGGACACGCTGAAGATCAGCGAGCCGATCACCATCTATTATTTCCCGCTCAACAATCGCCAGCACGGGGGTTATCTGATCCGGATCGTGCGGGCCGATGGCAAGGAGCTGATCGGCGATCCCGACGCGCCCGGCGTCGCCCACGAACTCGCCAAAACCCACTCACTGCCCAAGAAGCGGACGTGACGGTGCGTGCCATTCTTGCCGTCCTACTACTGAGCCTGTCGCTGGCCGCATGCGCTCCGAAGACGGAGACGCATCCCGATTTCAGCGGCTGGTGGCGCTGGGATAGTCCGGATGACGGCACGCCGCCGTCGCCCTTCATCAACGGCCCCTATATTGGCGTGACGGCGGCGCGCGTTGCGCTGGTCAAGGATGCTTTCGCGAAACAGAAACTGCCCGATCTTGCGGACCTAGGCATCGATCAGGTGAAGGCGGCATGTCAGGTGCCGGTATTTGCGGGCTTCAACGGCGGCTTCGGCGACATGGTCGAATATCTGTTCACGCCGGGCCGGCTGACGATCACCAACGAGAGCGGCATGATCCGCCGCGTCGCCATGGACGGCTCGAAGCTGCCAGCGAAGGTCGAGGAGTCGCACATGGGCACCTCGGTCGGCCATTGGGAAGGCGATACTTTGGTCGTCGAGACGGGAGGCGTCAGCGAAAAAGGCGACTTCGGCAAAGGCGCGCAGTTCGTGGAGCGCTTCACTTTGGTCAAGCCGGACCAGATGCAGATCAGGATTCAGATCGTCGCGCCGACGGTCCTGAAGGAACCGCATGACTGGACGCTGACCTATTTCCGTTCGCCCGGTCATGTCTTCCAGGAGAGCACCTCCTGCGTCGATCATGACCCCTCATTCAATGCCAAGGGCCGGCAGGAGCTCGACCTGACGCCGCCGCCTGACATCCCGCCGCCGCCGAAGGACTGACGGCAACGCAAAAAGGGCGAGCCTCGCGGCCCGCCCTTCGCATATTCGATTGCTGGCGGACTCAGCTCTCGAGCGTCATCCGCACGAAGTCGACCGTCTGGCGGGTCGCCGCATGGAACTCGGTCTCGGTCGCCTTGAACGATCCGAAATGCGCGAACTGGTCGGGGGTCATGCCGTCGAACTCATAGGCCTGACGGAAGCTGGGCAGCTTCAGCAGCTTTTCGAGGCTTGCCTTGTTGGGCTCGCGGTCGATGGCGTTCTTCTCGAACGGTGCCAGATCGTCCTGCGCGGCCATCAGGCCCGCGATATAGCTCGGCGGGCAGGTATAGACCATGTCGCTGCCGGCATAGTCCTGGATGTGGCGGCTCACGGTCTTGCCGGTGCGCTCGTCCTTCTCCACACGCATCGAGCATTGCAGCATCTTGGACGGGTGGTTGTTGTCCTTGCCCCAATGATAGGCGCGCTTCAGCACCGCTTCCTCGCCGTCGCGAATCTCGGGCAGGGTCAGCTCGATGCCGCGGGCCTTGGCCTCCACTTTCCAGTCGGAAAGTTCGCCGAGACGGGCGGACATATGCGTGATGACCGAGCGCCATTTCGAGAGATCGACGCCGGCGGCGCGGGCGCGCTGGAGACCGGCGGTGACCGCCGCCATGCAGCGCATGTACTGCGGCACAGTGAAGCTGGTCGTGTTGTTGGTCGAGATACCGCGCGCGGTCAGCTCTTCGAGGACCTCATAGCCTTCCTTGGAGCCGGGCAGCTTGACCATGACATTGGGCGCCTGGGCGAAGATCGACAGGCCCTGCGCCAGCATCTTGTCGCCGTCGCGCACGAAGCGCGGATCGACCTGGCCGGAGAGGAAGCCATATTTGCCGCCGGACCTTTCATAGACCGGCAGGATCGCCTCGGCGCCCCGCTTCACCAGGTCGAGATAGGAAGCCCAGTAGACGCCCTCGACGTCGAGCGCGGGATCGGCCTTGGCGATGTTGCGGATGCGCTGCGCCCAGGCGGCGGGATCGAGCTTGATCGCCTGCAGCGAGAGCGGCGGATTGGTGGTGACGCCGCGGAAGCCCATCGTGCCGTCCTCGGCGATGGTCTCGGCGTCCATCATGCGCGTCATCTGCGCGTCCCAGTCGGCCTCATGACCGGAGGGGGCCTTGGCGAGCGTTTCCTTGCGCCAGCTCGGGAAGATGAGCGGCGAGCTATCCCACCAGATTTCGGATTCGGGGTTGGTGTCGGCGAGCTGTTCGAGCACGCTTTTGGTCAGGGTTGCGCTGTCTGTCATAGTGAGGCTCCCCATAGCCTTCTCGCCGTGAAGGTCCAGCCGATTCATTGTTTGCGGCGGCCAAGCTCAGCTGCGCGCGGCAAATTTTGCGGAGACGCGTTCACGTTTGCCGCTTTTCTCGGTCGCGAGGCCCTGTTAGCGTGGCAGGGCAGAGCAAGCATGATCCGGCGCGCGAACAAGCCGGACAAAATCATCCTTGAGGAGGGGAACGCCATGAAGAAACTCGTCCGGTCCGCGCTGGCCGCCGCCATGCTGGCATCGACCGCGCTGGTGGGATCGTCCGCATCCGCGCAATCGATGACGGCGCCGCCCAATCCCGAGGCCAATGCCTGCCAGCGTGCCTGTCTCGAAGGCTATGTGAACAAATATCTGGACGCGATGGCCGCGCATAAGGTCGATCCGGCGCTGTTCGCCGCCCATGTCCGCTTCACCGAGAATGGCGTCGAGCTGCCCTTCGGCAACGAGGGCCTGTGGGCGACGGCGAGCGGCGTCGGCAAATACAAGTTCTACGTGCCGGACATCGAGACGCAGCAGGTCGCCTTCATCGGCACGGTGCTGGAGAGCGCGTCCAGCTCCGCCTCCGGGCCGGCGCGGGCGCCCGATCTCGTCGCGATCGCGCTGCGCCTGCGCATCGTCGACGGCAAGATCACCGAGGTCGAGCAGATCGCCAATCGTCCCGACCGGCCGCTCGGTCCGCCGTCCGCCAATGCCGCGCCCGCCAACGGCCTCGGCGCGCCCGGCGCCAATATCGAGGCGATGGGCGCGCCCTATGCCAGCTTCCTGACCGCGGTCCCCGAGAAGGAGCGCCGCAGCCGCGCCGACCTGATCCGCGTCGCCAACTATTATTTCGACGCGATCCAGCGCAACACGGGGCACGGCTATTATCCCTTCACCGACGACTGCCTGCGTCATGAGAATGGCACGGTCACGGCCGCTCCGCCCGACGCGCAGAACCCCAACCGCAAGGGCTGCAAGGCGCAGCTCGAAACCTCGCTGATCGGCGCCGTCACCACCATCCGCGACCGCCGCTTCGTCGCGGTGGACCGCGAGCGCGGCATCGTCTTCGCCTTCGGCTTCTTCGATCACCGCTCGATCGACTGGACCTGGGAGCTGGGCGAGCTGTTCAAGATCAACGGCGAGAAGATCAGCCGGGTCGAGGCGCTCATCCTGCGCGGACCTTATGGCATGAACTCGGGCTGGAGCACCTATGAGCAGACCCGCTCGGAGCAGCCGCAGGATATCAGGTAACGAACCACTCCGTCATGCTGAACTTGTTTCAGCATCCATGGGGCCTCCTCGCATGGTTCGGGCAGGAGGAAGAATGGACCCTGGAGCCAAGGGCGTGCGAAGCACAAACGAGTTCAGGGTGACGATCGAAATCAGGGAGAGACAAGATGATCAGAAAAGCATTGTTTATGGGCCTGCTGGCCCTTGCCGCCGCGCCGGCCCTGGCCCAGTCCACGAACGCCAATGGCGTCGTCGCGCCGCCGCCCAGCCCCTTTGCGCCGCTGCAGGATCATCCGGTCTGCACGCGCGACGAGCTCAAGCAGCTCACCGCCGCCTATGTCGAGGCGCAGGGCAAGGGCAGCCTGGCCGGCCTGCCGATGGACCCCAAGGCGCATTATCTGGAGAATGGCAAGACCGTGGACGCCGCCGCGGGCATGTGGGCGAAGCCGCTCCAGGTTGCGCACGCCATGAGCTTCCATGACGACAAGCGCTGCAAGACCTTCACCGAGGTGATCGTCACCGGCCCCGTGCCCTATGTCATCGGTACCCGGCTCTATGTCCATAATGGCAAGATCATCCGCGTCGACAGCCTGGTGACGCAGAAGGGCAATTGGCTGTTCAACGCCAATAGCTACCTCAAATACACGACGAAGGAGGACTGGTCGCCGCTGTACAAATATCAGCTGACCACGCCTGCCGAGATGATCCGCGGCGCCAATGCCTATCTCGACGGCTTTTCGGACAAGTTCACCGATATCCCCTGGGGCACGCCCTGCGCGCGGCTCGAGGGTGGCGGCTACACCAATGCCAAGGGCGATCCCCATGCGAGCTGCGAGGTCGGCCTGCCGGCGGGCGTGCTCTACATCACCCAGCGCGACTATATGGTCGATACCGAGACGGGCGTGATCAACGTCTTCTGCCTGTTCGGCGGGCGCGCGGAATCGCCCGATTCTCACACGTTCCGTTACATCGACGGCCGGATCCGCGCGGTGCACACGCTGACGCCGATCCCGGGCCCGCAGGCCAATGACGATGGCGGCATGGTCGCCGGCGCCGCCAACCCCAATGCGCCGCGCCCAGCTGCGGCTCCGCCGAAGAGCTGACCTCTTATCCCTCTCCCCTTGAGGGAGAGGGAGTTGAAAAGAGGCACGCGACTCTTTTCAATGCCGCAGGCACGGAAGGGTGAGGGTCTGTTCCACCTCAGCGAGGGCAAACAGCGCTCACCCAAATCGCAACGTCACCCCGGGCTTGACCCGGGGTCCCGCTTTCCCGCTAGGCTGCCAAAGAAGTGAGACCCCGGATCAAGTCCGGGGTGACGATACTGTTATTGGGAGCCGTCAATGCGCCTGCCGCCGCACCCAGGCGCGCAGCGCCACGCCGAGCAGCAGCGCCGGCACGATGAACATGAGGCCCCAGAGCGTCACCATGATGAGCTCAAAGGGAAAGAGATTGTGCGATGTCGGATCGGCGCTGGTGTCGCGGACGATGAGGATGATATCGGCGATCGGCGCGCAGGCGCCCACGAGCATCAGCGCCCGCCGCGCCCGCATCATCTCGGAGACGGTGAGGTAGAGCGTGCCACTCGCGAGCAGAACCATGCCGGGCAGCATCTGGCCGGTCAGCAGCTGCTGGTCGAGCTTGTTATAGGGCGCCGCCCACATCGGCACGCCCACCGCGACCGTGATGACCGCGAGGATGGTGACGATCGCAAGGATGCGGCGCGCGTCCATGCGGGGGAGTATGACAGGGAATGGTTAATGGAGTGGGAGGGGACGATGATCAAGTGCTCGACAAAAGGCAGCCCGCGAACTTATCCGCGAGCTGCCCCTTGGGTCCTCCTTGGAAACCTCTCCCGCCTGGGCGGGCTGTTGTCCGTTGTACAAGGTGGGGTGGCCCACAGCTGTTGGCCACGACCAGGACCTAAGCTTGCTTGTGCTTGGGCAATGAGAGCGCCTTGCTTCTCGCCTTGGCTTCCTGCTTTGCCTTGGTGAAATCGGGCTCAAGCTCCTTGAGCTTCTTCACGAGTCCTGAAAGATCGTATTCGTTGCTCGTCTTTCCTTTGCCTGGACTCGTCCGTTCAATCCGCTTCACCAGTCCCGCGCCCTCCATTTCGGCGATGTGTCGCTGTATTTGTCGAGCACTCATGCCCATCCGCTCGGCAATGGTAGATTTTGACGGCCAAGGGCGTCTTTCCGCTGTCCACCATTGGTCGAGCAGGTGCATCACGATGTTGAACTGAACCGGGTTCAGTCCGATTCTCGCTTGCGCCTTCATCAGCAGGGAAGGCGTGATGCAGAAGCCCACGTCCATGACCGGCTTGCCGAATTTCTTTTCGGATGCCTTCCGCGTGTCCTTGCCATTTGAAGCTAGGAGATCAGCAAGATTTAGAATCTTGCCATCGCTAGGAGATATTTCGTCAGCCATGTTTCGTGTCCTTTCAGACCCTCCACATGGGCTTATCTCGACAGATTTTCAAGCCAACCGATAGGACGCGGAAGTCCTATGCAATCGGACGCTGAAGTCTCATGGCACTAGGCGCCAGTGGCCTATAAAGCAGCACGTGACGATTTAAGCGGCACGGTAGGTTAACGACATTACGAACCAGTACCGGAGGGGATCAGTCGCTGACGTCCTATGGGAACGGTTCACAACTCCTTCCGATACACCACATAGCTCTTGTTGATCTTGCTCTCGATGGCGTCGGCGATGGCGTTCATCCCCTGATTGTCGTCGAGGATCCAGCCGATCTCGCCGCGTGAGGCGCCATAGTTCGCGACGGACGCGCGGCGGATATATTCGATCATCATGAAGGCGAGCTGGCTGGCCATGCGGCTCGCCTGCAGCTTCTTGACGACGCCCATCAGCGGCACGCGCATCGTCTTCACCTTGGGCTTGTGCAGCCACCAGAGCAGCTTGATGAAGCCGAAGGGGAAGAGATTGCCATTGAGGGGCGTCAGCGCCTCGTTCATGTCCGGCAGCGTCATCATGAAGGCGACGGGCTCGCCGTCCAGCTCCGCGATCTGGATCAGGTCCTCGAAGACGATGGGTTTGAGCTTCTTGCCGGTGAAGGCGACCTCGCTGTCGGTGATCGGCACGAAACCCCAGTTATTGCCCCAGGCGTCGTTGAGGATCGAGAGGATGATCGCCGCTTCCTTGTCGAACTTGCTCTTGTCGACATTGCGGACGCGGATGCGCGGATTCTTCTCGCCGGACTGGACGATGCGCTGGATGAGCGGCGGGAACTCCTTGGTGATGTCGAGCTCATAGGTGTTGAGCGTCTTGACCGGCGTGTAGCCCGCCGCCTCGATCCAGGGCTGATAGGCGGCGCTGTTATGGCCCATCATCACCGTGGGCGGATGGTCATGGCCCTTCACCAGCAGGCCCGGCTCCTCCCAGATCGAGAGCGAGATCGGCCCCAGCACATGGGTCATGCCCTGCGCCCGCAGCCAGTCCTCGGCGGTCTTGATGAGGGCCGCGGCGACCTCGGCGTCCTTCGCCTCGAACAGGCCGAAATTGCCGGTGCCCGGCCCCATGCCCTGCTCGGGCGGCATGGTGAGCGCGAGCTTGTCATAATGGGCGCTGATCCGGCCGACGACTTTGCCGTCCCGCCGCGCAAGGAAATATTGATGCTCGGCATGTTCGTGAAAGGGGTTCTTGCCCGGCGTCAGCAGCCCGTAAATCTCGTCCTTGAGCTGCGGCACCCAGGCGGGATCGTCCTTGTAGATCTCCCACTGGAAGTCGACGAAGGCTTTCAGGTCCGCCTTGCCGGTGACGGGCGAGATGGTGATGTCGGATGCAGCCACGGGACACTCCCCCACGAGTTCGATGCGGAGCAAGTGCGTGTCCGTGCAGTGGGTTGTCAATACCAATAG
>Ga0335083_10002227_pt1 | contig 25804 bp, 21 predicted proteins | sample Lox_Sample_42_FD_206716 | JGI IMG/M metagenome (GOLD analysis project Ga0335083, IMG submission 206716) | Soil microbial communities from Loxahatchee National Wildlife Refuge, Florida, United States - Lox_Sample_4.2 | ecosystem: Environmental > Terrestrial > Soil > Wetlands | place: USA...
GAAAAGGGCCATAGTGCCTCCTGAATTCCGAATTCGGTGACCTCCATACGATGGCCCGGAGCGTCTCCATGTTGGGTCAGCAGAGAGGATTTTTACTGGTTTTTTTGAATGCCCGAAGTGAGTGCTCGTCGCGGAGGTCCGATGGAAGCCCAGACATTTATGTGTGGAAAGAATGCCGGTGCCGTGAATGAGTTTTTGCGCCGCGGTGTTAGGCTGTGCTGCGCCTGGATGCGAAAAACTGGGCTCGGCGATGAATCTCGAGCTCGCAGGGTTGTAGTCCTAGGTAGCCTTAATTCTTGCAGGCGTGATGCAAACTTCTCCACGGATTTTCTATCCAAGTAGAGGCAAGGCGTATTGAGATTACGCCGAAATACATCCCGGGTATCCGGAGGACCCAAGGTTTATGAGGAAAATTGGAATTTTGTTCGTCGCGCTTATGTTCGCTGCATGCACGGCAATAGCGCAGAACGGCAGCAGTTCTGCCGCCAGTGGCAGCACCAGCGGCAACGACACCACCAGTCAGCAGACTACGCAGCAACATAAGAACACCGCGGTTCGTGACCAGAACGCGGCCGAAAACGCAAAGGACGAAGGCAATAAAGACATGGCCCGGCTCGACCAGGCGGCGGCCATCATCAACCAGCTTTTGGCCGCGCCGGATAATGGGATCCCGCAGGACGTGATGGATAACGCTAAGTGCGTCGCCGTGATTCCGTCGATGATCAAGGGCGGATTCATCTTTGGCGCCGAGCACGGACGCGGCGTAGCAACCTGTCGCCTCCCGAACGGTGGCTGGAGCGCGCCGGCATTCTTCACCGCAACTGGCGGAAGCTGGGGTGCGCAGATTGGTGTCGAAGGTACTGATCTCGTCATGCTGATCATGAACCAGAATGGAATGAATCAGCTATTGGACTCCAAGTTCAAGGTTGGCGGCAGCGTTAGCGCAGCAGCCGGTCCCGTTGGCCGTGAAGCGAGTGCTTCCACGAACTGGAAGTTCCGCTCCGAAGTCCTGACTTACTCGCGCGCGCGCGGCGCATTTATTGGTGCCACGCTGAACGGAGTTGCCATCCATCAGGATAAGGACGCCACCATTAACTACTACGGAAGTGACAAGGGCTTCCGTCCGACGTTGACCGGTGAGGTTAAAGATCCGCACGGGAATGATCGCTTCGTCGCCGCAGTAAGGAATGCACATGCCCAGGCGACTGCGAAGAAGGAAGATAATAAGTAGCTTTACAGAAACTCAGGTTCCTGGGATGTAGAAGCGGTGGGCTAACCGGCCCGCCGTTTTTCTCTGCCGCCGCCGTTGCCTCGCGCTACAGAATTCGCTAGACTGCCGCGACCGGAGGCAACATGCGAAAGGCTCTTCTTCTGCTGTTGATCTTGATGATCGCGGCGTCTCCCCTGGTGGCGCAGAAATCACTGACAGCGCAATCCGCCGAGGCTGAAATCAGCCGCGTGCTGCGGCAGCAGGTAGCCGCCTGGAACCGTCACGACTTGGAAGCTTTCATGGCTGGATACTGGAAGTCGCAGGACCTGACCTTCTTCTCAGGAGCTACCGCGACCAAAGGCTGGGAGCCAACGCTAGAACGATATCGCCAGCGCTATCAGGCTAATGGAGCTGCCATGGGCAAGCTGGAGTTCAGCGATTTAAGCGTAGAGCAGCTATGTCCCGATGCCGCCTTCGTGCGCGGACGCTGGCATTTGACAATGCCGGATGGCAAGCAGCCACATGGACTGTTCACACTCGTGTTCCGTAAGTTCCCAGACCGTTGGCGCATCGTGCACGACCATTCCAGCGGTGAGAACTGACGCGCACTGGCGCGACCGCCAGCTATTTCAGGTATTGCGCACAAGCCCGAAAGGTGTAGAATCCTCGCGGTGCCATTTACATCACAGTAATATGTGACAACGCACCAACAGGCGGTATCCGCATTGCGGAACTGCACTGGAGGATATTGTGAGCATTACCACCGGCGACTTCCGGTCTAAAGTCACTGCCTCGTCTCTCCTCGACAAGAAGCAACGGCACGAACTCATCACCTGCCTCACTGCGTATGACTACCCCAGTGCTCGCCTGATCGATGAGGCTGGCATCGACATGATCCTGGTGGGTGATTCGCTGGGCATGGTCATGCTGGGCTACGAGAACACCCTGCCGGTGACCGTGCCGGAGATGCTGCATCACGTACGCGCCGTGCGGCGTGGCGTGAAGCATGCCTTCCTCATTGCCGATATGCCCTATGCATCGTTCCACGTCGGCGTACGCGACACGCTGCGTAATGCGGTACGCTTCATCAAAGATGGCGGCGCCGAAGCGGTAAAGGTCGAAGGCGGCGAGAAGCGCGCCCGCCTCGTCGAACGCCTGGTTGACGCCGAGATCCCTGTGGTTGGACATATCGGTCTTACGCCGCAATCTTTGCATGCGATGGGCGGCTACAAGGTCCAAGGCAAAACACTCAGTGCCGTCGAGCAACTGATGCACGATGCCGTGGCCCTGCAACGCGCGGGCGCCTGCAGCATCGTACTGGAAGGAATACCGCGTGAAGTCGCGGCCATGATTACGCGTGAACTCGAGATTCCGACGATCGGTATTGGCGCCGGACCGGAATGCGATGGCCAGGTCCTGGTCTTCCATGACCTGCTGGGACTAACCTTTGCGCCGGCGGCGAAGTTTGTTCGTCGCTACGCCGACTTGGGCGGCGCGATAACCAACGCAGTGCTGGCGTACAAAGACGATGTGAAATCCGGGAGCTTTCCCACCGAGGCGGAGTCATATCATCTGCCCAAGGACACGCAGTCGGCGCTCAGCGACATTGCCGAACGCAAGCACGCCCTGCGATGATGGCAGAGTGGGGTTGATTTCAGGTAAGTCGATTCTCCGGGTGCACCATTCCGGCTTCTTTTGCCGGGGTGGGGCCTCATTGAGCGCATCTCTGATCGCGTTCATAGCGGTATCCGTTGCCTGCCTTGCCCAGAGCAGCCTGAAGCCCCACTCTTCTCCTGCCGCCCCGGCAAAACGCTATTGCCAGCAAGGTGGTGGCTTCTGCTTTAGCTATCCGGCAGGTTGGATGATGCTGGGGGAATCCATTGGCGACGGGGTGACTTTCGCGCCGCCGCAGACGCTCGATCGCGAACTCTGGGACGAGATCACTGTAGCGGCCGTCGTGCCTCCTCCGGCTGAGAACCAGCCGCCGCTGAGCATCGATCAGGTGATTCAAACCGCCATGACGAACATGAGGGCTGACGACCATGTGCCCACGACCTTGCAGCGGCAGGAGCGCACGGTCGCTGGGCTTCCTGCGCAGATGATTCGTATTCGCTATCACGATGGGCCCAGTGGCCGCGATTGGATTGAGCAACTCGTCCTCATCGAAGGCCCCGATCGGGAGATATACTCGGTGGCGTTGAAGGCCCAGCCCGGGACGATCTCGCGCCTGGAGCTGGCCTTCGACGCGATCGTGCGAAGCTGGAAACTGGAGCCGGGCGAGGACAGCGCAGGTGCACAACCGGCGAATCATCCAAGCAATAACCCAGCCTCGTCCGTACCTCACTGACACTCTCCATGAAACACATTGAATCCGTAGCCGAGATGAAAGCAGTCTGCCGCGAGATCACGCGTAGGGGGCGAACCTTGGGATTCGTTCCGACTATGGGTGCCCTGCATGAAGGGCACGCTTCGCTGGTGCGGGCGAGCAAGGCGCAGTGCCAGGCGACGGCGGTCTCGATCTTTGTTAATCCATTGCAGTTTGGGCCGACGGAAGATCTGGATAAATACCCGCGAACAATGGAGCGCGACAGCAAGCTGTTGCAGGAGCTAGGAGTCGATGTGCTGTACGCACCAACGGTGAGCGAGATGTATCCCCCTGGCGCGACGACGTATGTCGAGGTGAGCGGTATCAGCGACCGGCTCGACGGAGCCTCGCGGCCGGGACACTTTCGCGGAGTTGCAACTGTTGTCGCCAAGCTGTTCGAGATCGTACGGCCCGATCGCGCGTTCTTCGGACAGAAGGATGCGGCGCAGGTCGCCGTGCTTCGCCGCATGGTGCGCGACCTCGACGTGGATCTGCAACTCGTTGTCTGCCCCATCGTGCGCGAGAAAGACGGTCTGGCGATGAGTTCACGCAATGCTTACCTGAATCCGGACGAACGCAAGCAGGCGCTGGTGCTGAATCGCTCGCTGATGCGGGTGCAGCACGTAGCCAATGGCGGCGAGCTCGACGCGGCGAAGTTGATTGCAACCGGGAAGAGCGTAATCGCCGAAGAACCTGCCGCTCGGCTGGATTACTTTGCCATTGTCGATCCTGACACGCTGGAAGCGGTGAGTGACGTCTCGCGCGGAGCGTTGGTCGCGGTTGCGGCCTATGTAGGGGCGACACGGTTGATTGACAATGTACTGCTGGCGCCGCGGTAAGCAGATAGATGCCGGTTCGAATGGCACGGCTCCAGCCGTGCCGGATGCGCCGCGATGAAACCGGGCTTTAGCCCTGGGGCCGCCACGGCTAAAGCCGGACTCTTCTCAACGCTTTGTCGCTGGGCTTAAGCCCAGCGCTTCCACCGTGAGCTCACCCACGCCGCCGCCAGCACCAGCACCACGGGGTAGCACTCCAACGTGTAGCGAGGCTCGGGATTCTCTAGCGTTCCCAGGAACGCCGAACGCAGCACGACAAAGAGCAACATCAGGCCGAGATATTGCGGCCGCGGCCCACGGACTACCCCCATGACCGCCACAGCAATGAACCAGAGATTCAGAAAGCCCCAGAGCGTTGCGATGATCGCGTCATGTGGGTCATCGCGAAATGCCCACCACCGCGAATCTAGCGGGAGCATCTCCGTGCGTGGCCGCAGCCACATGTCGGTAATCCTCAGCGTAGGAAGCCAGACGTAATAGCGCAGAGGATGTCGTGCAATGCGCTGCTCCGCCAGGTTGTTGAATCGCTGATCGAGCTCAGGTCCCACAAAGTGGGATTTGGAATAATCCGCAAAGATAGCTGCAGTCTCGGCGCACTCCTGCTCCGTGTCGCAGGCGCGCTTCGGCAGAAGCCTGACGTCAACATCGTCCCCGGGAACCTGCCAGTAGACGTCTTCGGTTGAGACGTAATCGGCGATCCACGTCTTCACCCACCTATCGAAGCCAATGGGAACGAATTCGTCCGGATCGCTGGCGTAGCGAGGCGCCAGCGGCTGAAACTGACGGAAGTCGCGCCAATTTCGCATGGTCCACGGAATCAGCGGACCGATCGCGACCGCCAGCAACACTACTCCGACCCAGAAAAGCCGCATTCGCTGCTCAGGCGCTTTCCACATCCGGCAAAGCAGGTAAAGCCCGATGGCCACCAGCAAAATGCCGCCGTCAGGCCGCAGGAGGATACCGGCGGCCAGACCGACCCCACAGCACGCCCATGCTTTCCAGGCAAGCTTCCCTTCGTCTAATCCCTTGAAACCAGCCACGGCTGAGTCGAGTACCGCGGCGGCAAAGAAGATGCTGAGGGTCTCGGCCAAAGGAGCCACGGTGTAATTCGCGGTGAACGGGCAAAGCGCGGCCAGAGCGAAAGCAATTTTCCCCGCACGACCAGAGAGGGTCCGCCGGGCCAGATCGGCAATGACCAAGCAGGCAATCAGATCGATCGCAATTTGCACCAGCAGGACTGCGTTGTAGTGCTCGCGCCCAAAGAGAACGAAGCAGGCGGCGAGGAAAGCAGGGTAGCCGGGCAGCCGTATCCACGTAGCGCGCACACCTTCCGCGTGGGTAAGGCCGAATACGCCGTGGTCCAGCCAGTTTTTGGCAATGTCGCCGTAAATGAGCGAGTCGCCTGTGACATGCGGGAATCTAAAATAGAAGAAAAGCCGCAGGAACAAACCGGCAAGCAAGAAGACTGCGAAGAAGCCCCGAAACTTTCGGAGCATGCTGGAGAACGAGCCTAACTCCGCCCTCCCAAGCGCGTTGGCCTCCTGTTGCAGCACGTGGCGAATATAGCATCTGACCAGTGGGTGGAATGCGTGGAGCATTGACGCGCGTAATGTAACGCATTACGGTGGAAGCGTCGGGCTTGAGCCCGACGATCTAGCATGCGAACAAATCCGGCTTTAGCCGCGGCACCCCGGGGCTAAAAGCCCAGTTCTCATGCGCAATATTCGGCACGGCTGAAGCCGTGCCCTTACACCTCAACTGGCGGGTCATTTTTCGCTTTGAAGAGGGTTCCGCTCTTGGCGTTGATTTTGTCGATTACCATTAGAATGAAGTCGGGATTATGCCGATGAAGAACCCTCCCCATCCAGGCGGATTTGTGCTTCGTACCTGCATCGAACCGCTCGGTCTGACAATAACCCAGGCTGCGGCAGCGCTCGGGGTAACGCGCACGACTTTGTCGGAGCTGGTAAATGGAAAGCGCGGCATTTTCGCCTGAAATGGCGATCCGGCTCTCGAAAGTGTTCGGGGGGAGTGCAGCAAGCTGGCTTACACAACAGGCTCACTATGATCTGGCACAAATTTCTACGGATAGCATCAAAGTTGAAAGGTTGAAATCGGCCTGACCTTCCAAGCGGCACGTATGCCGCGTGAACGGCTTCCAAACGGATGTCTCCCTCTAAGCAAGTTTTTTACGATCCTGACCGCAAGCGCTGGCGGCGGCTGCGACTGGCAATCGACAGCAGCGTCATACTCATCACGCTGCTGGTTGTCTTCTTTGTTCTTAGCATCGTTCGCGGTTCGTCCGTTCCTGGCGTTCCGCTGCCTGACCTTAAGAAGCCTTATCACGCGCTGAAGGACAACCAAAAGCGCAAGCCGATACGTCATGCCAACACGCACCGTAAGACCAAAAAGCCGGCTTCACAAGTTGTTCTGAACGCCGACGAAGGGATTCGCGGAGCATTCTATGTGCAGTGGGATGCCGCAAGTTTTGCATCGTTGAAGGAGTATTACCCGCAAATCGACCTCCTCTTTCCCGAGTGGCTGCATGCGCTTACTGCTGACGGGCGCCTACAGTCCGTAACCGAAGCCAACACGCTCTATGACCTGATGGATAAAGGCAAGCCTCGCCAGGTGGATGACAAGGTCATGCCCTTCCTCAAGAGCGAGAAGGCGCAGACGGAAGTTCTGCCGCTGGTCAACAACTACGACCCAGTCGCCAATCAATGGGATCCTGACCTTACCGCCAAGTTCATGGCCGATCCGGCTGCGCGGCAGCGCTTCCGTAGCGAGTTGATGACCTTTCTCGCGACCGGCCCCTACAAGGGCGTCACTCTCGACATCGAGGCCTTCCCCGAAAGCTCACGCGGCGACTACCTGACGCTAGTACAGGAGCTCTACGCCGATCTGCACAGCAAAGGACTGAAGCTCTACATCGCGGTGCCGGTCAATGACAAAGATTTCAACTATGCCGCAGTCTCGCAAAACGCTGACGGCATCATCCTGATGAATTATGACGAGCACTACCCGGGTGGCAACTCCGGAGCGGTAGCCAGCCAGGACTGGTTCGTCAACAATTTGAAAGACGCGCTGAAGGTAATCCCGCGGGAGAAGATTATCGCTGCGGTGGGCAACTACGGCTACGACTGGGCGATGAAGAAGGACCAGAAGAAGGGAACTCCGCCGGCTGCCGTGCACAACGTCTCGGTGCAGGAAGCGTGGCTTGAGGCATCGGATGCGGAGTCAGACGTTGATTTCGACAGCGATGCGATGAACCCGCACTTCGCCTATCTCGACGAGAACAACCTGCGGCACGATGTCTGGTTCCTTGACGCGGTCACGGCGGTAAACCAGATGCGCGCAGCCCGCATGCTGGGCATCAATACTTTCGCTTTGTGGCGGCTGGGATCGGAAGACCGCTCGCTCTGGACCGTGTGGGACAAGCCAGGCGACGCCAATGCTCCGGAAGAGTTGAAGTCTGTGCCTCCTGGACAGGACGTTGACGATGAGGGTATTGGCGAGATCATCCGCATCCAGTCGCGCCCGTCGCCGGGTGAACGCAAAATTGTTGTCGATAACGACACCCATCTGATCAGCGACGAGATCTTCCAGAATCTGCCCATGCCGTACGTGGTGGATATGTACGGTGGCACGCAGCGTAAGGAAGTTGCTATCAGCTTCGATGACGGCCCCGATCCTGAGTGGACGCCGAAGATTCTTGACGTGCTTAAGAAGTACGGGGCGAAGGGGACGTTTTTTCAGATCGGCGCCGAGGTCGAGAAGTACCCAAGCGTTGCCGAGCGCGTCTTCGATGAAGGGCACGAGATCGGAAACCACACCTTCACGCACCCTGATATCAGCACCATCTCCAAGCGTTACTTCGAAGTTGAACTGAACCTCACTGAGCGGCTCTTCGAGAGCAAGTACGGCGTCAAGCCGGTGCTCATGCGGCCACCTTACGCGATCGACGAAGCCCCCGATACTGCCGACCAGGTTCGTCCGCTGGAAGTGGCCCAAGACCTCGGCTATATCGCCGTGGGCGAGAAGATCGATCCCAATGATTGGCGCGATAATCCGCGGCGTACCGGCAAGGAGCTAGCCGATGATGTGCTGGCCAACCTGCCGCCTTGCTCGCCAGGCAATCTGCGCTGCGGCAACATCATCCTGCTGCACGATGGCGGCGGCGATCGCAGCCAGACAGTCATGGCTCTCGACCTGATCCTTGCTGGGCTGAAAGAACGCGGATACGAGGTTGTGCCAGTCTCTGAGTTGATGGGCAAGACTCGCGCCGAGGTCATGCCTCCGCTGTCGCCGAAGGAGCAATGGGCAGCCAGGATCGATAGCGTCAGCTTCGCTCTGTTCACCGGTTTGTCGACGTTTATCATCATCGTGTTCTTCGTCGGCGACGTGCTGATGAGCGCGCGCCTGGTGCTTATCGGCGCACTGGCGACTTATGATCGCGTGCGTCGCCGGCCGCCAGCGGATCTCAGTTATCGACCGGACGTAGCCGTGCTTATTCCGGCCTTCAACGAAGAGAAGGTGATTGAGCGAACGGTTCGTTCGGTGCTTGAGTCAGACTATCCTCACTTGCGCGCCATCGTGATTGATGACGGATCGATCGATGCCACGCTGGAGGTCTGCCGCGAGGCATTCCAGAGGGAAATCGCGGAGGGCCGCGTCACCGTGCTCACGAAACCGAACTCCGGTAAAGCCGCCGCTCTCGATTTCGGGTTGGAGCATGTGACGGAAGAGATTTTCGTCGGCATTGACGCCGACACCATCATCGCTCCCGATGCGGTATCACAACTCGTGCCCCACTTTGCCGATCCGCGAGTGGCCGCCATGGCGGGCAATGCCAAGGTGGGCAACCGCGTGAATCTATGGACCCGCTGGCAGGCGCTGGAATACATCACTAGCCAGAACTTCGAGCGCCGCGCGTTAAATACCTTGAATGCGGTGAGCGTCGTGCCCGGCGCCATTGGCGCATGGAGAACGGCAGCGGTTCGTGCGGCAGGCGCGTATCACCACGACACCGTCGCTGAAGATGCCGACCTGACCATGGCACTGCTTGAGGCCGGGTACCGGGTGAACTACGAAGATCGCGCGCTGGCATACACCGAGGCGCCGACCACGGCGAATGGTCTTATGCGGCAACGCTTCCGCTGGTCGTTCGGCATTATGCAGGCCGTGTGGAAGCACAAGGCCGCCATGAAGCGCAAAGGCGCGCTGGGATGGGTGGCCCTGCCCAATGTTGTGATTTTCCAGGTATTGCTGCCGCTGGTTTCCCCGTTCATCGACGTGATGTTTGTTGTGGGCGCGGTTTCATATTTCATCGACAAGTATCGCCACCCCGAGTCCGCCAACCCCGCGGACTTCCACAAACTGGTTCTGTACTTCGCGCTGTTCATGGTCATTGATTTCATCGCCTCGAGCATTGCCTTTGCCCTGGAACGCCAGCAGCCGGGGCGCAAGCGCGACTTCCTGCTGCTGGGACACGTGTGGCTGCAGCGCTTTGCCTATCGACAATTGTTTTCTCTGGTGTTGGTCAAGACCCTGAAGCGGGCCATCGACGGACGCAGCTTCTCCTGGGACAAGCTGGAACGAACCGCGACGGTGAAGCAACCGGTGGCGGTTCGACAGAAGCAGGAAGTGGGGTAGAGGCGGAAGCATCACGCTTTAGCGTGGTGAACCAGCAGTGTTCCCTGATCCCGGCTTCAGCCGCGGCGAATTCGGCGGCCTGTTCCCTGGGCTGAAAGCCCCATTTTCGGCATGACCCTTTCCACCACGCTAAAGCGTGGTGCTTCCACCCAAAAGCCTTCGCTAAAAGCGTGGTGCTTCCACCCCTTGCTACACTGTTTCCGCAATGTTCCGCGCCAAACTAGCTGTCCTGCTTGCGGTGTTACTGGCCGCGCTTGCGTGCTTCGGGTCTGCCTACACTGCTAATCCCAAGCTGGTCGTTATTCTCATCATCGACCAGTTTCGTGGCGACTATCTCGAGCGCTACCACTCCGAATTTGGGCCTAACGGCTTTCGCCTCTTCACCGATCGTGGAGCCTACTTCCCCGCCTGCTACTACCAATACGCGAACACCCGCACGGCACCTGGCCACGCGACGATTGCGACTGGAGCTTACAGCCCGGCACACGGAATTTTTTCTAACGACTGGTGGGACCCCGCGCAGAAGCGCATGGTCAGCAGCGTTGAAGACAGCGCAACCAAGCTTATTGGCGCCGAAGTCGAAGGCGTGGGTGCTTCGCCGCATAATCTGCTGGCGGGAACTCTCGGCGATGAGCTGCGGCTGGCCACGCAAGGCCAGTCACGCGTGTACGGCATTGCGCTGAAGGAACGCGCCGCGATTTTGTCGACTGGTTACAGCGCCAATGGCGCCTTCTGGATCGACGCCGACAGCGGTGCCTGGCTGACCTCGACCTACTACATGAGTGCGCCTCCGCGCTGGCTCCTCGCATTCAACGGGGGAGATTCGGCGAAGAAGTATCTGAACCAGGAATGGAAAGATACCGACGGCACGCTGCTCGCCTCAACCGCGCCGCACAACTTCGATAATGGCAAGCCAGTCCCCTATTATGAGTTGGTCGGATCGACTCCCTTCGGCAATGATTACGAGTTTGATTTCGCGCGGGAGCTGATTCAGCAGGAGAAGCTTGGTTACGGCGCCGTCACCGATCTGCTGGTCATCAGCCTTTCTGCCAACGACATCCTTGGACACATGTCTGGGCCCGATGCGCCGGAGATGCGTGCCATGGCGCTGGCGCTTGATCGGCAGATCGGGGATTTCGTTTCGTTTCTCAACCAGCAATACGGTCAGGGACAGTTTTGGATCGTACTCACTGCCGATCACGGTGTCGCGCCCTTGCACGCCACTGACAAGCATCTCAATCTGCCGGCTCAATCGCCTTCGAGCGCGGATTTGCGCTCGCGCCTGAATCAGGAACTCTCCTCGCGCTTGCGCAAGCAGGGCGAATACGTTCGTAGCGTGTCGTACCCTATCGTGTTCGTGAACAGCGAAGCCTTCCCGCCAAACGTCAGCGAATCCGAGGCGGAAGCCGACGTTGCCGAGGCGATGAAATCCAACGGGTTTCTAAATGCCTTTACCAAGGAACAGATGAGCAATGGTGAGCTTCCACCGACTCCGCTGGGGCATTTGTACCTGAATAGCTACTCGCCCTACGGCGGAGCCTGGGTGATGGGCGTGCCTACTCCGTTCTCGTACGTGGCTGCGGGAATTGACATCGCCAATCACGGAGCGCCCTACAGCTACGATCAACACGTGCCGCTCGCGTTCTACGGGCCCGCGTTCAAACCCGGTGTGTATCGCGATCAAGTTGAGCCCATCGATCTCGCGCCGACCCTCGCTGTCATGCTGGGAATCAACAAGCCAACCAGTTCCAGCGGACGCGTGCTGACAGAAGCCATTGCGCAGAGGGCGGGCAGCGATGAGCCGGCATCTGCGAGGCCGTCGCGGCCGCGTGCGCCGAAGGAGAGCCATCCGTGACGCCGCCGCCCAGGCCCGCGCTAGACTTATCGGTCTCTGTCGCTGGAATCGATCTAAAGAATCCGGTCATCGCGGCTTGCGGAACTTTTGGCTACGGAATCGAATTCGAGGACATTGTCGCCCTCTCTCGGATTGGCGGCTTCGTCGTGAAGGCTCTTTCGCGGGAGCCGATGCCCGGGAATCCCCCACCTCGCTTGTTTGAAACCGCGGCCGGCATGCTTAACGCCATCGGCCTGCAGAACGTCGGGGTGCGCGCTTTCCTGGAAGAGAAGCTCCCGCTCCTACAGAAGATCAAAGACATCGTTTTCTTCTGTAATGTCTTCGGCCACTCGCAAGAGGAGTATGAGGACGTTATTCGCGCTCTTAACGATGGGGAGGGCATTGCTGCTTACGAGCTGAACCTGTCATGCCCGAATACAAAGTGCGGAGGCATTACCTTCGGCAGCGACCCGCGCATGCTGTTCGAGGTAGTCAGCGCTGCGAAGAAGATAGCGACCCGTCCGTTGATCGTAAAGCTCTCGCCCAACGTCACCAGCATTCCCGATGTCGCCCGTGCCGCAGAAGACGCCGGCGCCGACGCCATCTCGCTGGTGAACACCTTCGTCGCCATGGCCATCGACGCCGGGACGCGCAAGCCACGCATCTCCAACATCACCGCTGGCCTGTCGGGCCCGGCGATCAAGCCCATTGCCCTCCGCATGGTGTGGGAGGCGGCGAAGACGGTCCGTATTCCGGTGATTGGGATTGGCGGCATCAGCACCGCTGAAGACGTGATTGAGTTCATGCTGGCCGGAGCGTCGGCCATCGAAGTCGGGACCGTAAATTTCTGGGATCCTTGTGCTAGCGAAACCCTGGTTGACTCGTTGGAAAAGTGGTGCCTTGAACACCGCGTCGAGAAGATACGAGAGCTGACGGGGGGATTGCAGATCGAGTAGGGATACGCACTCGCTTGCGATGGAGCCTTGGCCTTCAGGCGGAGGAACAAGGGTTGTGGGGGTTTGGGGCATTGGCCCCGGCGCTAAAGCGCTCGCGTTGGATATCCGCTTTTCCCACCCATAAATGCGCGGGCTTCCACCGACTCCTTAACCCCCCGGAGAAACCTGCGATTCGTCCCCCAGCTTTCGCACGCTGCCCTCTAAATCGTCGTCGTGTGGCAGCAACGCATCGGTGTGGGTGACGCTCAGCAGATGGCGTATGCGCTCATTTGCTCCGCAAATCCGGAACTTCCCGCCTACCTGTTCAAGGCTCGCAGACATATGCATGATCACCCCCAGCCCGGCGCTATCCACTATCTCAGTGTGAGTGAGATCGAGCACCAGCTTGCGCACGCCCTCGGCAACCAGCGAGTCCGCCATGGCTTCGGTCTCCGCCAATCGCGTTCCCATGGTGAATTTACCGGCGCAAGCCAGCACGGTGATATCGGGTTCAACCCGAAACAATTCTGTTTCAAGCATCATGACGATCATTCCTGGAAGCCAGCGGGAACATCAAAGTAGCACAGTTTGAGCGGAAGGCATCCCAATAAATAGAAGCACGTCAATTTATTCAACTGCTTTTGGGCTCCGGGAACATTGAATCGACAATTGGGTTCTAAACGCATAGTGAGGCATGCGGGCCAATCGATGCTACTGTTGGGACTTCTGCTGCTGTCATTGTCATCGGCGGCTCAGAATGCCTCGGTTTTTGACGCCGAGGGCGAAGCGCGGATACTGGCAGACCTCAATCAATCCCGGGCCGAGGTCGGAGTGCCTCCACTGAAGCTCGATGCCAAACTGACGGATGCAGCGCGCCGTCACTCCATCCTGCTGTCGAAGCGGCACGTGCTCTCGCATCAGTTTCCGGCCGAGCCGTCGCTAACCGAACGCCTACGATCCGGCGGTCTGATTTTTACCGCCGCCGCCGAGAATGTTGGGATGAATACGGAACTAAGCGACGTCAACGACATGTTCATGCGCTCGCCCGGACATCGCGCCAACATGTTGAACGCGGCCTACGACGCTGTAGGTATAGGCGTCGTTCACCTCGGGTTGTCGTACTGGGTCACCGAAGACTTCGCCAAGCTGACGCCTTCGCTGTCACCGCAGCAGGCTGAAGATCGAGCAGCGGCCAGCTTCGAGTCGAAGTGGAAGGCCAGACACTCAGGGACTCCTAAACGTGTGGCGGTTGACGGCTTGAGAGCCTCTGCCTGCGAGACCGCAAAATCGGCAGGCCGCACACGAACAACCAAGTTTAGCTACGAAGGCAAGATGGCGGAGGAAGTGGTTGGTTTCAGCACTCCTGATCCATCGGCTCTGGCTCAGCAGGTGGACGCCGTCGTGCGTAACGCCAATATCAGTGCCTACGCCGTAGGAGTCTGCACGCCCCAACAAGCTGGCGATGGTGGCCAGTTTTGGATCGTGATGGCATTTTTCTGAGTCCGCGAGGTACGAGTTTGTCTCGTGTTCGGGGTTAACTCGCCGCCTTCGTGTCTTCTCCTGAAGGAGTGGGTGCCCGATTCGGCCTGGGTTTGGACGGGTGGGGATTTTTGCCGGTTGAGATCAGAATCTCGGCTTGAGAGACAAAAAGCCCCATCCCGCCAAATGATGGCGGAATGGGGGCACCCACGCAGAGTCACGGAATACCAACAAATAATTGCGAGACCGAAGCGAATCCGGGTTATGTGGGTTGATACCCGTTAACAGATTTCTGCCGGGGGGAAACATGTACGGAAAGAAACTCGCAGCACTCGCTGCGAAGGGGATGGCTCTGATTCTCGTGTTCACTGCGGCCTGGCATGCGTCAGCCCAGGATACCAAGACGCCTTATCCAGCGATGGCACCAGTGGAGCAATATCTGATGGCGGACCAGCAATCTGAAATCGCGCTGGCGCGCAGTGCGGCGCCGGAGTCGATCTCGCGCGATGCCGAGGTGATGGTTCTCGGACGTCATGGCTACGAAACAGCAGTTCAAGGAAAGAACGGGTTTGTGTGCGTGGTCGAGCGTTCCTGGACGGCTCCAATCGATGACCCGAACTTCTGGAACCCGAAGCTCCGTGGTCCAATCTGCTTTAATGCGGCGGCCGCACGCACATATCTTCCGCGCACCATCAAGAAAACCGAGTTGATATTGGCTGGACGCACGAAAGATCAAATGGTTCAGGCGGTCACCGCGGCTATCGACAACAAGGAGTTGCCGCCGATGGAGCCGGGTGCGATGTGTTTCATGCTGTCAAAGCAAGGCTACCTGGACGATCACGCCGGGCATTGGCATCCGCACCTCATGTTTTTCGTTTCGGGAGATGACCCCGCGTTGTGGGGAGCGGATCTGTCCGGCTCTCCTGTCCTCGCGTCCAACGCCACATGGGAGCATCTCATAACGTTCCTGATCCCGGTGCCAAAGTGGTCGGACGGAACGGCTGATCAGTGAGGCCGCTCTAGCAGAACCCCTTGCAAGTACAGGCGCAATGTCGCCATCACACAACGTAAGCTGGCCAGGGTCGATGGATGTGGGGCACGGGCCCATTTCATCGTGGTTCCCAATTGGCGGCTTCCGGCCGACGGCTTCGACGCGATGCTATCCTTAACCCGTGATCGCGGAAATCGTGGCCGTCGGCTCGGAGATGCTCACTCCGCACCGGCAAGATACCAATTCCCTCTACCTCACCGGCCAGTTGAACGATATCGGCGTCAGCGTTGCTTTCAAGACCATCGTTGGCGATAAGCGGCTGCAACTGACTTCCGTCGCGCGCACCGCGATCGAGCGCTCCGACCTCATCATCTTTATGGGAGGCCTCGGCCCCACCGAGGACGACTTGACGCGCGATAGCGTTGCCGATGCTTTGGGTGTGGAGCTTCGACGCAATCACGATCTTGTCGCCGCCATGTACAAGCGCTTCGCCGAGCGGCGCATCTCTATGCCCGAGAACAACGCGCGCCAGGCCGACGTGATCCAGGGAGCAGAGGTGATTCCCAATTCCCGTGGCACCGCTCCCGGACAATGGCTGCAACGTGAGAACGAAGGGCGGTTACAGATCATCCTGCTACTGCCTGGTCCGCCGCACGAGTTGCAGCGCATGTGGGAAAAGGACGTGCTGCCACGCTTGCGTCCGCTCGTTCCTCCGGCAGCGATAGCGACGCGCGTGCTCAAGACGGCGATGCTGGCGGAATCCGCTGCCGACGCGCGCACCGCGCCCATCTATAAACGGTATCCGAACATTGAAACCACCGTGCTCGCTGGGCAGGGACAGGTGGAGTTTCATCTCAAAACTACCGCCGCGACTCAGGAAGAAGCGGAAGCACTGGTCGAGAAACTTGCAGGGGAACTGGAAGACGAACTGGGCGATGCCGTGTTTTCCAGTGCGGGCGAATCGCTGGAAGAGATCGTCGGGCTTTACCTCCAGATGCGCGGCGCCAAGCTGGCGGTCGCCGAGTCCTGCACCGGCGGCATGGTGGCCGAGCGCATCACCTCGGTTGCCGGCAGCTCGCGCTATTTTCTCGGGGGTGCGGTGGTGTACTCCAATGATCTGAAAACGCTGTTCGCTGATGTGCCTCCCCTGATGATCGAAGCGCACGGAGCCGTCAGCAAAGAGGTCGCACTGGCCTTGGCGGAAAACGTTCGCGACATCTGCAACGCTGACATTGGGCTGGGCATTACCGGAATCGCCGGGCCGGGCGGCGGCACGGAAGAGAAGCCGGTCGGACTCGTCTACGTCGCCGTGACGAACGGCCAAAAGCACGAAGTGGTGGAGCGACGGTTCCCCGGCGACCGCGAGCGCATTCGCCGCTGGGCCAGCCAACAGGGGCTCGACTTGGTGCGGCGCATCATGATGTGAGAAGAGATCTCTCCCCGGAGGCACGGAGAGCTCGGAAAGCCCGAAGGGAAAGGGAATGGTTGGAGTACCGCCTTATGGGTGAAGCACCGCTTCAGCGGTGCAGTCAGGAGGATAAAGTAGTTCGCCGGCTTTCAGCTGCCGAGGTAAAGCTTCCCTCAGGCGCTAAAGCGCGTGAATATAAACGGCGCTGTTCCTGCACCGCTGAAGCGGTGCTCCACCCAAATTTGTTAGGTTTGTGGGTACGCTTCATGCGCTTATTTGTTGCACTCGACATAGATCAGGAAATTCGCAATCGGATCGCGCATTTTCGCGATGAAATGCGCATGCTCGCGCCCGGTGTACGCTGGGTCGGTCCCGAGACGTTTCACATCACACTGCAATTTTTAGGTGAGACGCAGAAGGTAGAGGAGATCAAAAAGGCGCTGTCGGCGGTAAAAAGCGCGCCAACTACCGTCACTTTTCGCGGAGCAGGTTTTTTCCCTAATCCCAATCGCGCTCGGGTGATCTGGGTGGGGATCGATGCGGACCCCGATCTTCAACATCTGGTAAATGAAGTCGGAACGGCTCTCGCGCCGCTGGGCTTCAAACGCGAGCAAGAGGAATACCATCCGCATCTCACGCTGGCGCGCGCCGGCAGTGGACGCCCGCATTCGCGTCCCGGCGACAAGGCCGCACCCGGATTGCAACAGGTGCGCGTGAAGCTCGAAGCGATGCAGCCGCCCGAGTTCGGTACAATGACGTCGAACGAGTTCATCCTGTATCAGAGTACGTTAACGCCGACGGGTTCGCGTTATGCGAAGCTGGCGAGATACCCGTTGAGCTAAAGTTCACATTTCACAATGGCCTTGGGCATCGTCATCTTCGTTGTCGCCGTTCCGTCGTTTCTGCTGGGATCCATCCCCTTCGGTTATCTGCTCGTCCGTATTTTTCGTAAGCAGGACATACGCCGGCACGGTAGCGGAAATATCGGTGCCACCAATGTGGCGCGCACCGGCTCCAAAGGGTTGGCGATTGCTACCCTTCTGCTCGACGCGCTCAAAGGCTATACCGCGGTGGCTTTTGCGCACTGGGTTGCGGCGCGCGTTACGGATTCGTCAGGCGCCTACGCCACTGGCGAGAAACTGCCCCCGGAAACGATCATCATGCTCATGGCGCTTGCCGGCCTGTGCGCCATTCTCGGACATATGTTTACGCCATGGCTGGGCTTTGAAGGAGGCAAGGGAGTAGCGACTGCAGTGGGAGCCTTCGCCGGTATCGCGCCTCGCGCCGTGCTGGTCTCACTTGCGCTCTTCATCGTCATCGTGGCAATTACTCGTTTCGTCTCCCTCGGCAGCATCCTGGGAGCGATTGCTTTTCCCATCGCATGTTGGTGGATGGTGCCCATCATGCGCGACCCCGTCACTATATCTTTGGTCGCGATTTCGTCGCTGCTCATCGTCCTGCGACATCGGGCGAATATCAAGCGACTACTGGCGCGAAGCGAGAGTCGGCTATGGTGAGAGGGTGAGCGAGATCGCTGTCATCGGGGCAGGGGCTTGGGGCACAGCGATTTCTATCGTGCTCGGGCGCAAGGGGTCCCACAATGTAAGACTGTGGGCGCATGAGCCGGAGGTGCGCGATAGTATCAACGCGCGTCATGTGAACGAGCTCTTTCTTCCCGGCGACACCATTCCCGCGTCGGTTCGCGCAACCAACGATCTCGCCGAAGCGCTCCACCAGGCAGCAACCGTGGTCAGCGTCATGCCGTCGCATCACACACGGCATCTTTTCAAGGCAATGGGCCCGCACCTCCGTCAGGAGATGCTCTTTGTCAGCGCGACCAAGGGCATCGAGAATGATTCGCTGTGCCGGATGACGGAGGTCATCGCTGCTACTGTGCCATTTCCAGCGCGCATCGGGGCCTTGAGCGGGCCGTCGTTCGCCAAGGAAGCGGCGGAAGGCCATCCTACTGCCATCACTATTGCTTCAAAAGACCGCGCACTGGCGGAGATGGTACAGAGCGAGTTCAGCGATCCGCGGTTTCGCGTTTATACGAACGACGATGTAGTTGGTGTCGAACTGGGTGGTGCGCTCAAAAATATTGTTGCCATCGCAGCCGGCGTGTGCGACGGGCTCGGACTGGGCCACAATTCCGTTGCAGCGCTCATCACTCGCGGTCTGGCCGAGATCACTCGCCTGGTCGTCGCCTGCGGAGGACGTCAGGACACTATGGCCGGCCTTGCGGGGTTAGGAGACCTGGTGCTTACTTGCACCGGTGGTCTCTCGCGCAATCGCAGGGTCGGGGTTGCGCTAGGAAAAGGTCAGAAGCTGGACGCCATTATCGCGGGCATGCACGGCATGGTGGCTGAAGGCGTGCTCACGACCAACGCGGCTATCGGCCTTGCGCACAAGATGGGCGTCGAGATGCCCATCACCGAGCAAATGCACGCCATCCTTCAGCAGGGCAAATCTCCCAAAGATGCAATCCGCGAGCTCATGACGCGGCCCTCCACCAGCGAAGGCATGAGCACGGGACGGTAGAATGTGAAAGGGCCCGGCTTAAATCACGCCTGACAGCGGCTCCACGTGGTTCCGAATTCCTTCCGGGCAGCGGCATGGCTCATTGTCGCGATTACCCACGCATGATTGTTGCTTAGACAATTCCAGCCCAACGCGGAAGCGTTGGGTAAGAGTGGCGCTTATAGGAACCTGAGCCCCTTCAGGGCCGGCACACCGACTGGTGATTGGGTCACAGGATCAGATCGAATCGGGACGTTACGCTGCATCATGTCCCATAGCCTCTGCCGCTCCCTGTTCCACATCGTCTTTAGTACTAAGCAGCGTCGAGACTACATTCCCAAATCGTCGCTGGAAACCACTTGGGCGTACATCGCCGGAATTGCCCGAAACCACGACATGCGCGTCTTTTCGGTTGGTGGCACGCAAAACCACATCCATGCACTCGTTGATCTCCCTCCGGAACTGGCTTTGGCGGATGCGGTACGCACGTTGAAGTGCAACTCCAGCCGATGGCTCCGCGAATCTGTCCGCCTCTTTCAATGGCAGCAAGGATATGGGGCTTTCAGCGTTAGCCCGTCACAACTTGGCAGAGTCGTGAATTACATTTCGCATCAGGCACAACATCATTCGCGATATACGTTCGAAGAAGAATTTCGGGCGATTCTGAAGGCTGCGGGAATCAACAGGTGGCTCGATGACGATTTTGCCGCCCCTGAAGGGGCCCGGGCTTTATAAATGGCACCGTTACCCAGTGCTTCCGCACTGGGCTGGAATTGGGTGTGAGACTCGTTGCGATGAAATGGTCGACCTTACTCCGGGAGCACAGCTTGAGGGGCGGTCCGCGCGTAGAACTCCCTGCATACTATTCTGGCCCAACCCATGAGCGCCTGGTCGCCGCCTTCACCCCGCCATCATTGCATCGAAGAACGTTAACAGCAGTTTACGGACGGTTTCCTCCGACATCACGCTGCGATCGAGCATATGCTCCATGGTGAGGCCGCTGCTCAGTACGAAAAAGGCAATTCCCACCGCGTGTGCCGACACCGGCAGCTGGCGGCCCAAGCCGTCCATGATTTGTTCCAGCAGTTCCACGCCCGACGACACCAACCTGCGATGCATGGTGACCAGGCGAGTCTTTACCTCGGGGTGACGGACGGCGAAGAGCTTGAATTCCAGGGCCAGCAGGCTCCAGCGGCGGTCGAGGCACATATCCAGCCAGAAATCGCGCAACGCGCTGAGCTTGTCCGAGGGGCTTTCGTATTTGGCAACATGTTTTCGCAGGTTTGCGATACGCGAGCTGATTTCGCGCTCCAGCAACGCCAGAAACAAATCTTCCTTGGTGTCGAAGTTGGCGTAAAATGCGCCGCGGGTGTAGCCGGCATCGGCGGCGATTTCTTCTAGTTTGGCGGCCTCAAAACCGTCGCGCGCAAAAATCTTTTCCGCCGCCTGCAGGAACCGGGCCCGGGTAATATCGGTTTTCTCCTGGTGCCGGGAAATTGAAATCAGGCCCTTCTTTTGTCGGGTAATTGTCATCTAAGTCTTAGCTTTGCCGGCCCCATATTTCCGCAACTCTGTGCGGAGCACCATCATCTAACCTGACTTGAAAGATTTCATACATGCATGTATGTATTAGATACAACATGGAACGTTTAGGATGCAAGACACAGCCTGACCGGCGGCTGCTCCGTAGCGCATCGCTGGCCGCTCTTTTGTTGATGGTTCCAGCTGCGGTGTTGGCTCAAGGCACAAATGCCACTGGCTTGGCGCCGCTTCCTTCGCCCGAGCAGGTAATCCAGCGTAATACCGACCCCTATGCTGGTTCACTGCCGCAGGGCAAAGCTACCAGCGAGACGATCGACCTCAGCATCGAGCAGGCGCTCGATATGGGTTTGAAGTACAACCTCGGGCTGTATTTGAGCGACCGGTTGACCGACCAGGCGCGGGCGGCACGGTTGAAGGCGCTCAGCGAACTGATGCCTAACTTTAACGGTTCGGTCTCAGAAGAGCTGCAGCGGGTCAACCTGAAGTCGTTCGGGTTCACCTTTCCCGGATTTCCCTCTTCGATCGGGCCGTTTGCGCTCTTTGAAGTTGGGGCAACCGGCGAGTGGAATTTTGGCAATCTGTCTCACATCGACTCGCTGCGTGCAGCAAAGCAGAACGTGCAGGCGGCGCAGTTCAGCTACAAAGACGCACGCGATACCGTCGTGCTCGCTGTCGGCGCTAATTACCTGTTAACGATTGCTGCCGAGTCGCGCGTGGCTGCGGTGCAAGCCGAGGTGACCACGGCCCAGGCGCTTTATCAGCTAGCCCTGGACCAGGAGAACGCGGGGCTAGCGCCGCAAATTGATACGTTGCGTGCGCGTGTGCAGTTGCAGGCGCAGCAGCAGACACTCATCCAGGCCCAGAACGATCTGGAAAAACAGCGCATCTCGCTCGCTCGCGTCATAGGGCTGCCGGTGCAGCAGAAGTTTCGCCTGGTAAATCGTGTGCCCTACCATCCCTTACCCGAAATCGACCTTGACACAGCCTACGATCGTGCTTTGGCGACGCGTGCCGATTACCAGGCTGCGCTGTCATCGCTCAAGGCGGCGCAATTCAGCCGCTCCTCGGCATGGAAGGAATATCTGCCGTCACTCGGCGCCTCGGGTCAGTATGGCGTGCTGGGATACACTCCCAGCGGGCTTGCTCCCCAATACTCCGTTGCCGGCACGTTGAGCATACCTATCTTCCAGGGCGGCAAGGTGAAGGCTGATGTCGAGCAGGCTGACGCCGTGCTGAAGCAGCGCCAGGCACAGGTCGACAATCTGAAAGCCGGCATCGAGCAGGATGTGCAGGATGCACTGCTCGACTTGAAAGCTGCCGCGCAGCAGGTCGAGGTCGCCACTACCGGCCTCGATCTGGCCAAGCAAACGCTGGCGCAATCGCAGGACCGCTTTGCCGCAGGTGTGACGAATAACGTTGAAGTCATCCAGGCTCAACAACAACTGGCGTCGGCGAATGATCAGTACATCGCCAGCCTTTACGAGCACAATATTGCGAAGGTGCTGCTGGCGCGCGCTATCGGCAATGCCGAGCAGCTTGCCAAGCAGTATCTGGCTGACAATGGGAACACAACGACTTCACCAAATGTGAATCAAAATCCGGCGATGCCGAGTCCAAACACTACACCGGCGCCGGTGCCCAACCCTCAGGCGCCGCAGCCGCCACGGCCCTGAGCATCGAATGAAAAACAAGAATTTACGCGACAGGTGAGCAGATGAGCCCGACGACTACTGAGCCGAACGAGACCGAACAGCAGCACAATAACGCCGAGCATCCGGGTGAGCGCCATGACCCCGAAGCGCAGCCGCGCGAAGATCGCCGTAGCTTCTTCCAGCGCCACCCGGCCGCCAAGCCTATCGTGTTTCTGGTTGCCATTGTCGCGCTATTGCTGGTGGGCTGGTTCTGGTGGGAGAGCCGGCACTGGGAAAGCACCGACGATGCACAGGTAGACGGTTACATTTATCCCATCAGCGCGCGTGTCGGCGGCCACGTCATCAAGGTCAACTACAACGATGGCCAGTTCGTTCACAAAGGCGATGTACTGGTAGAACTCGATCCAACGGATTACAAGGTCGCACTCGCCACTGCTCAGGCCAATTACGCGGACTCACAAGCGAACGCACAGGCTGCTGAATACGGAGTGCCAGTATCGAGCGTGGGGTCGGTGCAGCAGATTCGTTCTGCGCAAGCCGACATGCAGAATGCCGAAGCCGGATTGGCGGCGGCGCAAAAGCAGGTGAACGCGGCACAAGCGCAGGTCGTCGAAGCGCAAGCCAATGCCAAGAAGCTGAACCTCGACGTCGAGCGTTATCAGCAGTTGCTTGGCAAGCGGGAAATTTCGCAGCAGCAGTTTGATTCCGCCACCGCGGCAGCAACCGGCGCCAACGCGACGGTCGAGGCGCGCCAGGCGGCGTTGCTGGCGGCGCAGGCCCAGGTGCAACAGGCGCAATCGCGTATCACGCAGGCCAATGCCGAGATTCGCAACGCGCAGATCACTCCCAAGCAGGTCGCTGCCACGCAGGCGAAGGCGAAGTCGGCCGGAGCTCAGGTGGAGCGCTACAAGTCTGCGCTCGATCAGGCACAACTGAATCTGCAGTACACCACCATAACGGCTCCTGTCGACGGAATCGTCGGTCGCCGCTCCGTCAATGTGGGACAGAACGTCCAGACCGGGCAGGACTTGATGTCGATTGTTCCGCTACGCGACATCTGGGTGACGGCTAACTTCAAAGAAACACAGCTTACATACATGCAGCCGAACCAGCCTGTGAAGATCAAGGTCGATACCTATGGCGGCCGCACGTGGAACGGCCATGTAACTGCCATCGGCGGCGCCACTGGCGCCAAGTACAGCTTGTTGCCTCCCGAGAACGCCACCGGTAACTACGTCAAAGTGGTGCAGCGTATTCCGGTGCGCATCGACTTCGACAACAACCAATCACCGGACTTCAACAAAGATGGTCTGTTGCGTCCCGGCATGTCGGTCGAGCCTGACGTGAAGGTGCGCTGAGGTGACGTAGATCTGGTCTTCAAGGCCGGCGTTCAGGAGTCATATAAAAAAATCGGGGCTTCAGCCCCGGCCCGCTTCATTCATCAAGATCATGCCTGAAAACGATTACACGGCCTCCACCTGGAAGCCGCGCTACAACCCGTGGATTATCGCGCTCACGGTAACGTTGGCGACCTTCATGGAAGTGCTCGACACCTCTATCGCCAACGTCGCGCTACCGCACATTGCCGGCGGACTCAGCGCAAGCCAGGATGAATCGACCTGGGTACTCACCAGCTACCTAGTCTCCAACGCCATCGTGCTGCCCATGTCGGGCTGGCTCACGACGGTCATCGGACGCAAGCGCTTCTATATGACCTGCGTCGCGCTGTTCACGTTTTCCTCAGTGCTCTGCGGATTTGCGCCATCTCTGGGAATGCTCATCTTCTTCCGCATTCTTCAGGGCGCTGGCGGTGGAGGCATGGGCCCCAGCGAGCAGGCCATCCTCGCCGATACATTCCCGCCGGAGAAACGGGGACTGGCATTCTCGGTCTACGGCATGGCTGTAGTTGTCGCACCGGCCATTGGCCCCACGCTCGGCGGATGGATCACTGACAATTACGACTGGCGCTGGATCTTCTTCATCAACGTGCCGGTGGGATTGTTGTCGCTGTTTCTAACCTCGACCGTGGTCGAAGACCCGCCGTGGCTCAAGCGCTTCAAGAGTGCGGCCATGAAGGTAGACTACATTGGCCTGTCGCTGATCGTGCTTGGCATTGGAGCGCTGCAGGTCATTCTCGACAAAGGCCAGCAGGATGACTGGTTCGGCTCGAACTTTATCACCACCTTCGCTGTGATCGCCGCAGTCGCATTGGTTTGGCTTGTCATTCACGAATGGCGAACGCCCCATCCGATTCTCGAGTTGACGCTGCTAAAGAATCGCAATTTCGCAGCTACAGTTTTATTCAATTTCGTGCTGGGATGCGTGCTGTTCGGGACCACCGTACTCATCCCACAATTCCTGCAGACCATGATGGGTTATACGGCGGAGAAGGCAGGCGAAGTCTTGTCCCCCGCGGGCTTCATGCTGATGATGCTGTTTCCCATCGCCGGCATCCTGTCGACCAAGATCGATCCACGGTGGATGATTGCGTTTGGTTTTGGCATCACAGCCATTGCCCTGCATCACCTCACGAATCTGAATCTGGCTGTCGATTTCCGCACTATCATCTTCTGGCGGATGTATCAGATGTCGGGACTTGCCTTCATTTTCATACCCATCAGCATTCTTAGCTACGTGGGCGTGCCGCTGGAAAAGAACAATCAGGTGTCGGGTATCAGTAATTTCATTCGCAACCTTGGTGGCAGTGTTGGCATTTCCATGCTCACTACTTTCCTGGCGCGCCAGAGCCAGATTCATCAGACCAACCTCGTCGCGCACGCCACCAGCGCCAATCCGCAATTGCAGAGCATGCTGAACGGCTCGGCGGCCAACATGGCGCACGCAGGCTCTGGGCCGGCGTTGGCGCTGCAGCAAGCCTATGCGCAGGTGATGGGGGTTATTGAACAACAGGCGGCGCTTCTGTCGTACGTCAACGCATTCTGGGTAGTTGCGGCGATCGTTGCCTGCTTGGTGCCTTTACCCTTTTTTCTCAAGAAGCCCAAGCCCGGTGCGGAAGCTATGTCGGCACACTAGCCGCGCGATGGCTGTCGGCGGGCAGCCGCCAAAACGGCCGACCGCCTACCGCTTTTGGGAAGTCGTCGTACTACCGCACTCGGCATCCAGAGATTCCTCAAATCGTGACCATGCGTTATGGTAGTTTCGCTGCTGGTATTGGCCATCAGCAGCAACTCCTTTCATTGCAAAACGATGAGTGGCATACTCCGCTTTCGAAATGACTGCTGCTCATGACAGAAAAATGACTTGCTTTCCTGCCCACCAGAGCTGATAATTTTGTGCCGTACTAGCGCCATAGTACTTTCCACTCCGTTAGGAGCAGCAGCGTATACTCCTGAACTGTAAGCCCACTCAACCTGCCGCCA
>Ga0335083_10002230_pt1 | contig 25790 bp, 26 predicted proteins | sample Lox_Sample_42_FD_206716 | JGI IMG/M metagenome (GOLD analysis project Ga0335083, IMG submission 206716) | Soil microbial communities from Loxahatchee National Wildlife Refuge, Florida, United States - Lox_Sample_4.2 | ecosystem: Environmental > Terrestrial > Soil > Wetlands | place: USA...
ATCCGCCCGATGAATGCGAGCGTCGAAGCTCCACTTCATTCCTGCGGCGGCGTGCCACCGGTGACGCGCATATACCACAAGCGATGATGCGTCCTGGCCCAGGCGCGCGAGACAAACCCTGTGGTGATGGCGGTCATGCTGCCCGGCACAAAGAAAATCCCCATGTAGATGTGAATCAGGAATCCGCCGATGGTGGCCAGCGCTGCAATTTCGTGCACCAGAATCATCACGCCGCGAATCCAGCTAGCCTGGCGAGGAATGTATTCAGGCACCCATAGGAAAATGCCCGAGAGCAGCAACAGCAGCGCCCCGTACACCATCAGCCAATAGAAAAGCTTTTGCCCGGCATTGAAACGTTCCGATAAGGGCAGCAAGTTGTCGCGATTGGCGACGTAGTTCTCAACGCGGTCCAACCAGCGCTTATCGGTTTCGGTAATTTCCATGTCGCGGCGCCACATATTGTTCATCCACAGCGTGCCCATCAGGAACAGGACACCAATGATGGGATGCCAGAAGCGCGAGGTGGGTCCTCCGCCGAGCATGGTGGCGAGCCAGTACAGATGCGGCGAGTAAAACGCGAGACCGGTGGCCAGGCAATAGAGATAGGTCAGGCCGGTGAGCCAGTGCATCACGCGTTCGCGGAACGTGTAGCGCTCGATGTCGCCCAGCGAGCCCATGGGCCGAACGTCGCTTGCGGCGCTCACTTTGGTTCTCCTTTTGGTTCTGGCTTCTTCGGTTCTTCCTCCACCCGCTTTGGGCCGTAACGAACGTAGTGCAGCACCAGGCCTACGACTCCAGCGGTCATGGCGATGTCGCCCAGCCACTTAAGCGGCCCTTTCCACAGCCGCACCATCAACGGAACCTGCGGATCCTTAGGCAGGCCGCCGTAGCGCTCCGGATGCTCGACGTCGTGCAGCACGTACATCACGTGCGTGCCTCCGACGCCCGCCGGATCGTACACGCCCGCGTTCTTATGCGAGGTTTGTTCGCGCACCTGCTTAGCGCGCTGGTTGGCCAGCTCCTTCATATCGGCCTTGCTGCCGAAATGCAAACATCCAGTGGGACAAGCCTTGATGCAGGCTGGCTCCAAACCCGCACCCACCCGGTCCGAACACAACGTGCATTTGTGAACTTTCTTTGTCACGCTGTTGAACTTCGGAATATTGAACGGGCAACCGGTGACGCAGTACTGGCAGCCGATGCAGTGTTCCTGCTGGAAATCGACGATGCCGTTGGAATATTGCACGATGGCGCCGTCGGCCGGGCAGGCCATGAGACAACCCGGCTCGGCGCAGTGCATGCACTGGTCCTTGCGCATCAGCCAGCTCAGCGTGCCATCGCCGTCGACATACTCGTTGAAGCGGATGAGGTTGTAGTAGTTCCACGCCAGATCCGGCATGGTTTGGTAGGTGTTGTCGAAAACGGTCTCGCGGAAGGGATAGCCGTTCCACTCCAAGCACGCCACCTCGCAGGCCTTGCAGCCAATGCAGGTGGTGACGTCGATGAGTTTGGCAACGTCGTAATCGCGCGAGGTGTCGCGGCCGGGCACCGGGCCGGCGTGTCCGGAGATGGCCTTGATTTGCAGTGGTCCGTTGCTCATGGCTAGGCCTTTTCGATCTTTACCAGGAAGCCCTTGAACTCGGGCGTGTAGGCATTGGGATCGGTGACCGTCGGCGACAGCAGGTTCGCGATGGACCGCGGCACCTTGCCGGCGTCTTCGTTAATACCCCGGAATCCCTGATGAATCGGAATTCCGATTTGATAAACTTTCTTGCCGTCGATCATCATGGGACGAATGCGGCGAGTCACCATGGCTTTGGCCAGATAAGTATCGCGAGCGCTGGTCACCTTGATCTTCTCGCCTCCGCTGATGCCCAGCTCGTTCGCCAGCTCCACGGGAATCTCGACGAACATTTCTGGAACCAGCTCGACGTTCATGGGATTGTTCTTGGTCCAGTAATGATAGTGTTCGGTCAGCCGGTAGGTGGTGCAGATTATCGTGAAGCCTTGCTCCGGCGTTCCGTATTTGTCCATGTCGGTCTTGTACTTCTTGACCACTGGGTTGTTGTTCTGTTTGGGATGCAGAGCATTGGCAACCGGGCTTTCGAAGGGCTCGTAGTGTTCGGGGAACGGGCCGTCCGCCATGCCGGCCAGGGGCACAAAGATTCGTCCCACCCCTTCCGGATTCATGATGAACGGACCCATGTGGTCCTTGGGCTGGGAGTCGGCTTTAAAATCGGGCACGTCGTTGCCGACCCAGCGCTTTTGCGCGTCGTTCCACCAGACTTGGCGGCGATCCGCATCCCAGGGCTTGCCGTTCAGGTCGCAGGAGGCGCGGTTGTACATCACGCGCCGGTTCATCGGCCAGGACCAGGCCCAGTTGGGATAGATGCCCAGCCCAGAGGGGTCGTCGGTGCCGCGCCGCTGCATCAGCGGGCCGGCTTCGGTCCAGGAGCCGCAATATAACCAGTTGCCGCTGGAAGTGGATCCGTCGTCGCGAAGGAAAGCAAAGCCAGGCAGTTGTTGCCCGGCTTTAATGGTGGCTTGGGTGGCCGGATCGGTGACGTCGCCGATGGCGCGGCCATTTATTTCTTTGGCGACTTCAGAAAGCGACGGATTGGTTGGATCAGTGTAGGTCCAAGCCAGGTTGACGATCGGGTCGGGGAACTTGCCGCCGTCCTTCTGATACAGTTCGCGGACCTTGAGGAAAATTCGCGCCAGGATCTCCTGGTCGAGCTTGGCGTCGCCAGGGGGAGGCAGCGCCGGCCATTTCCATTGCAGCCAGCGTGCGGAGTTGACGAAGGTGCCGTCCTTCTCGGCGAATCCGGCGCCAGGCAACCGGTAAACCTCGGTCTTGATATTCTTCATGTCGTCCGGCGTAATGCCGGGCGATCTCCAGAACCCGCTGGTCTCGTCCGGATAGATTTCGCACACCACCAGCCACTCCGCCTTCTTCAACGCATCGATGTTCTTTTGCGAATTGGGACCGATGGCGACGCCATTCATGCCGAACGCGATCAGGCCCTTCAGCTTGCCCTGGTACATGTCGTCCCAGATGTGGACCCAGGAGTATTCGCGGTCCACTTTCGGCAGATAGTCAAAGGCCCACCCGTTTTCCTTAGTGGCTGCGTTGCCGTACATTGACTTCATGAACGAGACCGCGAACTTGCTGGTGTTCGACCAGTAGTTCCAGGAATCCCATTCTTTGGGCTTGGAGGAAGTGGGAGTGATGCGCTTCATCCAGCCGGCGAAATCGTGGTCGTTAGGAGTCGGGACTTTCAGGTAACCCGGTAAAATGTCGAAGACGCCCGCGATGTCAGTGGCGCCTTGGATGTTGGAATGCCCGCGCAGTGCGTTCACGCCGCCACCGGCGCGCCCGACATTGCCGAGCAGCAATTGCAGCATCGCGGCGGTACGGATGATCTGCGAACCGAAGCTGTGCTGCGTCCAGCCGACCGCGTAGATAATGGTGGCGACTTTCTTGGTGTCGCCGTTCTGGCGGATGGATGTGAACAGGTCGGCGGCTTTGATGAACTGATCTTTCGGGATGCCGGTGATGCGCTCCACCATCTCAGGGGTGTAGCGCGAGTATTGCTGCTTCAGGAGTTGATACACGCAGCGTGGATTTTCGAGCGATGTGTCGGCGGTGACGTTGGCGGGAAGTGTCGGAGCGGGCTGTGTAGGGGTACCAGAAGTGGCGCCACTTACGTTGAAGGGTGCGACTGCCGAACTGCCTCCTCCGCTGCCTTCATAATTCCACGTGGATTTGTCGTAGGTCTGAGCGTTGGCGTCGAAGCCCGAATATAAACCGTCTTCAGGCAGCTTGAATCCGTCTTTGATAATGAAGGACGCGTTGGTGAAGTTGACCAGGTATTCCTTGGCTACGCGCTGGTTTTCGAGCGCGTAGTGAATCAGCCCTCCCAAAAACGCGATGTCGCTGCCGGCACGAATCTGCACGAACATGTCGGCCACCGCGGCGGTGCGCGTGAAGCGCGGGTCCACCACGATCATCTTGGCGTTGCGCTGGCGCTTAGCTTCAATCGCCCATTTAAATCCGCACGGATGGTTCTCGGCTGGATTGCCACCCATGATCAACATCATGTCGGTGTTCTTGATGTCGATCCAGCCATTCGTCATGGCTCCCCGTCCGAACGTTGGCCCCAAACTGGAGACCGTGGGGCCGTGTCAAACCCTAGCCTGGTTTTCCAGGTAGCAGACCCCCAGGCTGCGCATGGTTTTGACCACCAGGTAATTCAGCTCGTTGGTGTCGGTACAGCCGCCGTTAAAGGCGATGCTTTCCACGCGATTGACCGTACGGCCCTGCGAATCGGCGGTAATGAACGTGTCGTCACGGGTTTTCTTGATGTGCGCGGCGATCTCGTTGATGGCCTGGTCCCAGCCGATGTCTTCCCAATGGTCGGAGCCGGGGCGGCGCACCTGCGGCTTCAGCAAGCGCCGGTCGTTGAGGATGTCCTGCATCAGTGAAGAGCCTTTGGGACACAGCGTGCCACGATTGATGGGATGATCGGGGTCGCCTTCCACATGCACCACTTGAGCCGTAACGTTCTTGGCCTTGTCGCCGATGGTGTGGATGATGATGCCACAGCTAACCGAGCAGTATGGGCAGGTGGATCGCGTTTCCGTGGTCCGCGCGATCTTCAGTTCTTGCGCTTGCGCATAGGCCGGTTTCAGATCGAAACCGAGGACGGAGGCGACCACTGCGCCGCCACCTGCTTTGAGGAAGTTTCTGCGCGAAGGATTCACTTGTTACTCCCGGAGTTGACGATTAGTTCGGATCGAGTATATCACCGCTGTTACGCAGCTTGTGTTACGACGCCGTGACTGCCGTTGGAATGAGGCGCGCCCTTATATCCGATCCGCGATCAAGCCGGACACGATATGTAAGACCGCTTATATTGACGCCTGAGTAGCTTTCGTGTTATCAACTGCTTAGCCTAGACATGACTGGACCCACTAACGTCCTGTGGTACAGTGCGGTGGCCATCAAGCTTTTCTTTTGTCTGTACCTGGTGTGGACGCGCCTGGCAAAGAAGCACCCCATTTTTACTTTGTATCTGGGCTGCGCGGTGCTCCGCTCACTCGGCGCAATGCAATTTCCCGCGCTGGCCGATGGCGCGTTGAACCAATCCTACACGTATTTCTGGCTGTGGACCGAGCCGCTGCTGCTACTGCTTCAAGTTGGAGTGGCGCTGGAAGTACACGGCGCGCTGTGGAAGGATTATCAGGCCATGGCGAGATCGGCCAGGCCGCTGCTGCTGTTTTCGCTGCTCACGGCGCTTTTGCTGGCTGCCCTTCCGGCTAGCGCGGAGATCCGGCGCTTCAGCGGTGTTCCATTACAAGCGGTCATGTCCTTTGAGTTTCTGGCGAAGCGTTATCTTTCCACGGTCCTCGCGGTATTTCTGGTTATGTCGGCGGTTCTTTTTATTTCAGTCGTGCGAAGGGGCGCCAAGGGCGATATATTTCAGCACGAAAGCATGCTGACGGTATATTTCGCCATTTATGCGATTGCCTACCTGGTAGTGAATATGGGTTGGAAGTCGGTCTTGCTGGTCAACAATCTGATGCTCTCGGCGCTCACGCTCTGCCTGGTGGTTTGGATCGGCTTGTTCCGGCCTCACCGGGCGGCACCGGCGTGACGTGGTTCTCGGAGCAGCACATTGCCGCCCCGAGAACAATTGAAGTTCAACGCGCCTGGCAGATCGGCGGACAGGTGGGGATAGGATCGCCGAAATTCTGATGCGTGGATGGGCCAGCCGCTTCGATGACGAAAATGCCGGCCGCCGCCAGGGCTAGCCAGAAAGACAATGTGAGCTTCTTCATAAGCCGTTCTCCTTTGGTCCAATGAGGCCCGGTTCTCACCGGGCTGATATTGATAGTTCGCGTCCCACATTATCAGAAACTCCTGGCTGCCGTGCATATAGCGCGTCCCATTACTGCTAGAACGTGGCAGTAAAAAACACAATTCACCAACAATGTTTCCAAACCATAACTTATGACATCTGTTGCGGCGCGCGGCAACGCCTTAGACGACCTGAAGGCTTGAAAGCCTTTCTTAGCATATTCCGATTAGTTGCAGAAATGCAAACTCAATTCAAAGCCAAGTAACATACTGTGCGCGGAGTTTAGTTCCGGCCAATACTATCCTCGACGTTAGAATGCGTGCGCATGCCTGGGCCGGCGGCGGTGCCAGGAATCGCGCTTACGGGCGTAAGATTTTCGGAACCCGCCGCTGGGCAGCCTCGTCTATTCAATCAAACGAAGCAGCTAGTCTCCGTGCGGCGACCCTTTCCCCAACAAACCAACCCCGCACGGGGACCCAATTTGATAAGTCCGGCGGATTCCCGCCGTCACAAACCATCTTCCAGCAAATCCCGAGATGTTCTTCTAGCGAGCAGAGGCCGGTTCAGGTAGTCGATGAGCGGCGACATGGCGCGAAAACGATCCAGGATCTCGCCGTACAGCCGGGGGCTGGTGGCAAGCGAAGGATCGAGCGTCACGTCCAAAATCCAGTCCTTCATCTTGATCCAGGCCATGGCTGGATGCGCGGGGTCGAAGCCTTTGGGCGCGCGTGTCAACTCGGCGCCTTGCAGGGGGCCTAGTAGCGTCCGCGTCTTCTTGCTCGCCAGGATCCGCCGCAGCTCGGTGTGGGTCTCCGCGATGTGCGTGCGTATCTGGAGCATCGTATCCGGCTCGGGATGGTAGATGCCACCCGCTACTTCGATCAGATCCGGAGCGACGCTGAAATAGAAACCGCCGGTTTTCAGGCGCTCGGGCCCGCGGCGCGAGAACGAGGCGGCAATGTGCGTCTTGTAAGGCGTCTTGTCGGCGCTGAAGCGCGTGTCACGGTAGATGCGGAACACCGCTTTGGCCGGATCGGTCACGTAGTCCGGTGCAAAACGGCCCAGTCCGGCGTTGAGCGCCGACACCAGCTCCAACATGGGCGCTTTGACATGCTGATCGTACAGATGTTTGCGCGGCTGGAACCAATCGCGGCGGTTGTTACGCTTTAGACTGCGCAGAAATTTGGGGGCCTCCTGAGGGAAGCCGGGGAATCCACTAGCCACTGTCGAACTCCTTCGCGCCTGCCCGCGGGGGTCGCCCGCGTGGGCGCGTACGTTAGTATGGAACTAAAAGATGCCCGTTCGACCAGAAACGATCGAGCGCCTGGCCGACCTTCCCAATGTAGCGATCTCTCCGGGAGCTTTGCTGAGCCGGTACACGCGCTTTGGAATCGGCGGTCCGGCGGATGTGTACGTGGAGGCTGGCGATGAGCACAGCTTCATTCGAGCGCTGGACGTCGCCAAGTCCAGCGGGGCCGCATACACGGTGATCGGCGAAGGCACGAATCTGATTGTCTCGGATGCGGGATTCGCGGGCATCGTGCTGCGATATGCCGGCCGCGAAATTGAGAGCGACGGCGCCGCGGTGAGCGCGCAAGCTGGAGCCGGGTTGCAGGCCCTCGTGGATCATTGCATCTCCCGCGGCCTGCGTGGCCTCGAAACCATGACCGGCATTCCCGGTTCCGTAGGCGCGGCTGTCTACGGGAACGCCGGAGCCTACGGCCACTCCATTAACGAACGCGTCCGCGCGGTGCGATTCTTCGATGGGACGGCGGTCCGCGCGCTGAGCAATCAGGAGTGCGAATTTCGGTATCGCGAAAGCGTCTTCAAACGCCGCAAGGAGTGGATCATATTCTCGGCCGAGCTCGAGCTCGAGACGGCGGACGCCGCCGGGCTGCGCGACACCGCCGACGAGATCTTCCGGATTCGCCTGGCGAAATATCCCGCCGACATGAAATGCGCGGGCAGCATTTTTAAGAACCTGCTCCTGGCGGAGCTGCCAGAGGCGGCCCGGCGCCAGGTGCCCGAGGGTGTGATCCGCGAGGGTAAAGTGCCATCGGCCTATTTTCTGGAGCAGGTGGGAGCTAAAGGCATTGAGAACGGCGGCATTCGCGTGGCGGACTATCACGCCAACCTGATTTACAACCTGGGCAGCGGGACCGCGCGCGAGTTGTGCGAGATCGTCTCCTGCTTGAAATCCCGGGTGCGCGAGCGCTTCGGCCTGGAGTTGCAGGAAGAGGTGCAGTACATCGGTTTTTCAGAGGACAGCGCCGGCTAGATTCCACGCCGTTTGGCAGCCCTGTATTATGTGGGTAGGACAGTCGAAGTATTACTCGAAGGACTTTCCATGAATCGCTTGATCGTTGCCGGACTTTTGCTTTGCGGACTTCTAGCGGCCGACGACGGGCGTGTCCCGGTGATCGTGGAACTGTTCACCAGCGAGGCCTGCGCCAGTTGTCCGGCCGCCGACGCGCTGCTGGCGCGCCTGGAGCGAACGCAACCGGTGGCGGGTGTCCGCATCATCGCGCTCGAAGAGCACGTGGACTACTGGAACCAGCTGGGCTGGAACGATCCGTTCGCGGCGCCGCAATTCCACGCCCGCCAGAACGAGTACGCGCTGGCCGCTCACGTCGATAACATTTACACCCCGCAGATGATCGTGAATGGACAGGTGGGATTCGAGGGCGGCGACGTCAATCGCGCCTATGAGGAAATCGGACGGGCCGCGCAGGCGCCGGTTACCTCGGTGATTTTGTCCACCGCGCCCAACTCCCGAGATCCCCAGTTGATCGATCTGACGGTGCGCATCAGCAATCCCAAAACCGCGAAACTGCACGATGCCAATCTCTACCTGGCGGTGACGGAGGGCGAACTGGTTGGCCATGTCTCGAGCGGGGAGAACGCGGGACGCACGCTCCGGCATTCCGAGGTGGTCCGCAGCTTCAACGCCATCGGCCGCATCGATCCCAAGGGGGCCAGCGCCGGGCAGGTGGTTTCCACTCTGCGCCTGCCCCGGGAATGGCGGCGCGAAAATCTGCATGCGGTCGTGTTCGTGCAGGAAAAAGGCACGTTCCGCATTACCGGCGCGAGCTCGATCGATCTGCAATAACCAGTGACCTGCGCTGACCGGATCAAGGCTGGGCGGCCGATGTGACGTTTTGAAATTGCCGGCTCCAATTGACCCTGCCGGTAGCCTGCATAACCACAAACAGAGTCACGATCGCACCCACCGTGATGGCGAGACCGGTGAACCCTTTGAAAAAGAATGCGTAAGAGAACAGCACCAGGTAGATCAGCTGTGCCAGCCCCGCGAACCGCAAAGCAAAGCGCGCTCCGGTCACCAAGCGGAGGTAACTGACGACCAGGCCGATTGAGACTATCGAGCAGATCGCAAAAGCCAGATGCACCGGGATGTGGTCCACCAGGTATGCCAGCAGCAGATGAAATGAAAAGAACGCCGCGGCCATGAAGAAATAATTCATGGGATGCAGATCCAGTCCGCGCAGCGTTGCAAGGATGAACACGATAAAGAAAAAGAAGAAGAGCGAGACGGGTGCGAAGTAGCTGATCTCGCCCGCGAGCGGCCCGGGTTGGAGCTTGGCGGGCATCGTCACCGCGAGATCATAACCGGAGACCAGGTTGCGGTACTGCCATTCCAGTTCCCAGCCATCGCCAGTGGGACGCTTCGCCGTCGGCGATACAGCGTTCTCCGGGAAATCGACCTGCCGAAAATTCGTTCTCATCCGCAGGTTGAAGTCTCGCACTTGCGACACGCCTGAGCCGAAATCATACTCCCAGGAATCCATCCCCTGGGTCCGGTAGCCGACCTTCAAGGTCCGGCGCGCTCCCGAAGCAATGGTTACAACGGCCGTCGCTTCCGTGTTGTCGTTTCGAAAAGCCAGCGGCTGCCCGTCGAGAGAAAACGCGAGGTTATCGTAGATCGCCTTCTCCGCCGGAAAGGGCCACGTCAGCGTGACCGTTCGATCCTGGCCGGTGTCGTTGGCGAACAGATACGAGCCCGAAAAATCAGCCACGTAAGTGCTGTACCACAGCAAGCCCTTCTGCCGATGATCGAGCCGAAGGTCAACATCTACATGACTTGCTTCCAAGGGAAGAGCAACCACAACCAGACGCTCAGGCGCTTTCTCCGGCTGGCTGGCATCGGCGGCGCCAATGTTCGCAGGCGCGCGATAGGAATAAGTGGCCTTGGGTGGGCTCTGCTTTTGCGGCGCTCCCCAGGAAAGTTCCACCTTGTCTCGAAGGCCCGGGCCCGGCCCGTAGTTGTAGGTCCTCGAGAAAATCGTAGTCCCGAGTATGATCCATGCGATGGAAGTGCAGATGAAAATGAATACCAACGCAACGATGCGGCGAAGCATGGATCTATACTGCCTCAAGTGCACTATATTGTCAAGTACTTTGTGTTACGAAGTGAAATGGCGAAAGCCAGGATGATGGCCGCATCCGGCTGCCAGGAGGACGTCGCGACGGGCTGTTGAGAGGCTGGAATTCTGCTACGATCAGTTTAATGAGAGTTTATTTCCGCTGCGCCCAACGCAGCCTTCCTGTCTCACGCCGTGCGGCGCGTGCGTCTCAATGACCCCTCACAGAAATTTCCCCCCACGCCGTCCGAAGGTTAGGGAAAACGTGAACGAAGCGATTCGCGTGCGCGAGGTTCGCGCCGTATTTCCGGATGGAACCGTCGAGGTCATGCCCACGCTGGCCGCGGTACGCAAAGCGCAAGAGCTGGGCCTGGACCTGATCCTGATTGCGCCCACCGCCGAGCCGCCCGTCGCCAAGGCGATGGATTACGGCCAATGGCAGTACGAGAACAAGAAGAAACAACACGAGGCCAAGAGGAAGCAGCACGTCATTCAGGTCAAGGAACTGAAGTTCCGGCCCAACACCGACGACCACGATTACGAGTTCAAGAAAAACCACGCCATCCGATTCTTGAAGGAAGGTAATCGCGTCAAGGCGGTGGTGCAATTCCGCGGGCGCGAGATCGCACATGTCGATCTCGGCAAGAAACTACTGGTGCGCTTCGCTCAGGACCTGTCGACGCACGGCACGGTGGAGGGCCAGCCGCGCCTGGAGGGACGCAACGCGCACGTCATCATCAGTCCGGTGAAGGTGGCAGTCCCGGTGAAGGAAAAGCCCAAGGAATCCTCAGGCGGGCCGTCCGGATCCGGTTCCCCGGCAGTTCAATAGAACAGATATTTCCGCCACTGATCGTCGCTGCGGGCCAGCAGGCGCATCAAGTGCCGGCTGGTATGCAAGCTGAAAGGACGCGGCGCGCGGGCCAGCCGCATGCCTGCTTCCTCCGGAGTGCGGCTGCCCTTGTGGTTATTGCAGGGATGGCAGCACGCCACCAGGTTTTCCCAAGTGGTTTCGCCGGCGCGCGAGCGGGGAACTACATGGTCCAGCGTCAGCTCCGAGGACGGCATGGTGCGATGGCAATACTGGCAGGTATATCGGTCGCGCATCAAAATGTTTTTGCGTGAAAGCGCGCGCGTCTGATGCGGAATGCGGCGGTATTCGAGCAGCCGGATCACCGAAGGCACGCGCATGGCGTGCCGTGCCGAATGCACGTGCGCATGCGACTCCTCTTCGGCCGAGGCCACGCCTTTCAGCACCAGCACCAGCGCCCGCCGCGCCGCGCAAATGTTGATGGGCTCGTAGCTGGCGTTCAGTACCAGGACTGGCTTCTGCAATCGATCGAGACTAGGCATTAGTTGTCTGCTCCCGAGGGATCCGAATCATGAGTCAATAGATCAAGGTCGACGCGCCGGTCCACGCGCGCCAGGGTCAATAGAGTGACTTCCGCCGCGCCGGCCGCCTTCAGAGCACGCGCGCAAGAGGCCGCCGTCGCTCCGGTTGTCATCACGTCGTCGATGAGCAGGACTCTCTTGCCGCGCAGCGCCGTCTTGCTCTTGGCGCGAAAGGCGCCGGAGACGTTCAGACGCCGCTTGGAGTTGGTTAAGCCAGCCTGTGCCGGCGTGTTTTTGACGCGCCGCAGAGCATTCCTCACTGGGACGTGGGTGCGCCGCCTGATCTCACCGGCCAGCAGCGCCGCCTGGTTGAATCCGCGCCGCCAGCGTTTGCGCCAATGCAGCGGCATGGGTACGATCACATCGAAGCTGCGTTCCCGAGGCAGTACCGACGCCAGCAGCCGTCCCAGGGGCTTGGCCAGAGGTTGAACGCGGCCGTACTTGAAAAGATGAATCAGTTCACGCAGCTCGTCTTCGTAAAAGCCGAACGAGTAGGCTGCATCGAATCCTCGCACGCCTCGCCGGCACAAGGCGCAGCGGCCTTGTTCATCCAGCGGGAACCGGCTGCGGAACGGCGAGCGGCACTGCACGCAGAAGTACTCGGCCGCCAGCGCCTGAGGTTTGGCGAGACAGGTTGGACAAACCGGGATGCGGGAGATTTCGTGCAGCGGCTGTGAGCAGATCCGGCACTCATCGGGGAAAATCAGAGAAAAAAGACGGCCGGGGATTTTTCGAAGCGAGGGAGGGGCCAAGTCCAGAGAGGCAGTTTCTGTTGGACGGCTACTGCTGAAGACTCACCTCCAAAACATTTATTCTACACGATGCGCGGGCCGCGCGTTTCGCCGATCAAGTTACAATGAAGTGAAGTGAATCAGCTCAACCAATGGGGGCCCGTCGCTGTTATCGTTGGCGGCTACCTGCTTGGAATGTCTTTCCAAAATCGCCGTATCGACGATTTGCGCGACTCCATGAACAAACGCTTCGACGACATGAACAGGCGCTTCGATGACATGCGTGACTTGTTGAAGTCCGAAATCAAGCGGGTAGAAGATCGAATCGAGCGTCACGACCACCCCATCGTCAGCTAACCGCGGCCGCAGCAGCAACGCGTCCATGCGACGTGGCTACAATAGAATTACAGCGCCACATGAAGACGTTCTACATCGAGACCTTCGGCTGCCAGATGAACGTGCACGATTCCGAAAAGGTCATCGGCACTCTAATCTCGGAAGGCTACACGCAGGTGGAAACGCTGGAACAGGCGGACCTGATCCTGTACAACACCTGCAGCATTCGCGATAAAGCCGAGCAGAAAGTTTTTCACCGCCTGCAGCAGTTCAAAAAGGAACATGGTAAGGGAAAAATGTTCGGTGTGCTGGGCTGCGTGGCGCAGCAGGAAGGCGAACGCATCTTCGAGCGCGCACCCCACGTAAGTTTGGTCGCGGGCTCGGCAAGTTATGCGAAGCTGCCCCAAATGCTGGTCCAACTGGAATCGGGCAACCGGCGCGTGACCGGTCTCGGCTTTGACACCGAAGAGGCCTTCGAGACCCCGTTTACGCGGCGCGATAATCCTCATCGCGCCTACATCACCATCATCGAAGGTTGCGATAAATCCTGCGCCTACTGCGTAGTTCCGTTTACGCGCGGCCCCGAACGCAGCCGCACCAGCGCCGGTATCTTAAAAGAGGCTCGCGAACTGGCGGCCATGGGCTACCAGGAAATTCAACTGCTGGGCCAGAACGTCAACAGTTATCGTGACCCATCGCCGGCCGCTTTTGATTTCGCGCGCCTGCTGCGCGGCGTCGGCGAAGTGGACGGCATCCGGCGTGTCCGCTTCACCACCTCGCATCCGCGCGACTTCGTAAAGGACATCGTGGACGCTATCGAGGAGAACCCGGTGCTCTGCAATCACGTGCATCTTCCCGTGCAGTCCGGCTCCGATGGGGTGCTGGAGCGCATGCAGCGGCTGTACACTCGAGATGAGTACCTGCGCCGCGTAGAATGGATGAAAGCGGCGCGGCGCAATATCTCAATCACCACCGACATCATCGTTGGTTTTCCGGGCGAGACCGAAGCCGATTTCGAGCGCACGCTGGAGCTGCTCCACCAGGTCGAGTACGACTCTGTGTTCAGCTTTAAGTACTCCCGCCGGCCCAACACTTCCGCGCTGGCGCTCGACGATCATATCCCGGAGGAAGAAAAGACGCGGCGCCTGACCATCCTGCAAGAAAAGCAGCGCGCCATCCAGATCCGCCGCAACTCCGAGCTGGTTGGAACCGCCGAGGAGGCCTTCGTGGAGGGGTATAATCAGGCCACGGGTCAATGGATCGGCCGGACTACTCAAAATCGCACTCTCAACTTCCTTCATCCGGAACATGCGCATCCACAGACCGGCGACACCTTGATCGGAAAATTTACCAGCGTTCGGATCACGCGCGCGGGTCCGAATTCTTTGGCTGGCGAAGCGCTGGCGTGCGTCTAAAAAGAAAGGGGACCTTATGGAAGTCGAAATGAAGATCCGAGGTTTGATGATGGATCCGGTCAGCAACATGCCGATCGTGGTGCTGAAGGACACCAACGGCAACGCCATCTTGCCCATCTGGGTGGGCATTTATGAAGCGAACGCCATCGCCTTGGAGATCGAAAAGGTCGCCACGCCGCGCCCCATGACGCACGATCTTATCAAGACGCTGCTGCACGGCCTGGGAACCGGAATCCGCAAGGTGGTGGTCAGCGAGCTGAAGGACGATACCTTTTACGCCGTCATCTGGCTGGACAAGGATGGCGAGCTGATTAGCGTCGATTCCCGCCCCAGCGACGCCCTAGCGCTGGCGCTGCGCCTGGATTGTCCCATCTACGTCGACGAATCGGTGCTCAAAAGCTCGAAAATGTCCAGCGCGGCCGCCGACAAGATCAATACCGAAGAACAGCGCCGGTGGCTTGAAAGCCTGGACGACGAGGATCTGGGCCGCTACAAGATGTGAGCACGCGGATCGAGAGTCTCACCGCGGCGGGTTTTCAAATCGTTCCAGCCGATCTCGCATCCCACATCCTGGTGGAGCGCGACGGCTTGGTTGCCCTCATCGAGCGCCGTGACGGCAATTTCGGGAATATCGGCGCCCCCGGCCTCATGACCGAGCGTGGCTTTGCGGCGCTGGTCTGGCGCACGGACCAAGCCTTCCTCGTCGGCAAAGGATTTGAGCAGCCGGCCACCGCCGAACAAGTGCAAAAGCTGCGCGACTTTGCGCGCGAGCTCGGGCAAGCAATCTCAGAGGGAAGCTAGCGTCTTATTTCGCCGGAGCTTTCTTGGCGGGCGCCCGCCGGACCGGCGCGTTCTTTCCCGTCCACCCATGCAGATCGTCTTTGTCCACATTGAAGACCACCATGAACGGACCGGTGGTGTAGCTTTCCGGCACGCCTTCGAAGGTCAGCTCGGTGCCAGCGTCCACTTTGCCGGGCAGCGGCATGTCGAACTTCAAAGTGGCGTCGCCGGTGACGCCGTCTTCCAGCGCCAGCACCAGCGTCTTCGGCCGGTTCTCCGGCTCGAGCGAAACCACTTTACCGCGCAGCGTCGGCAGCTTGGCGTCCTTCATGCTGGAGTTGAAATAGGTCGCGCCGTCCGCGCCATTCAGTTGCTCCTTGATGTTCTTCCACAGCGCCAGCTCAGGATTGGATTTGGCAAGCTGTTCCTCTTTAGCGATATCTGCTTCGGCGGCTTTCTTGGCAAGCTCGCCCTTGCTGTCGATATGGAAGCCATCCGGCGGATTCGGCTGCGCCTTGGCGGATGCCTGGAGTTCCTGAAGGCCACCCGCACTGCCGTGATAGGCGGTATAAACCTTCTGCAGATCCGCTTGCAAGGCTTGCCGCTGCTGCGGCGTCAACCCTCCCTGACCGTCATAGCTCGCGGCACGAGCATAGTAAAACAGCGCGCTCGAGTTTTCTTTCTTGCTGGCGAGCGTGACATATAAGCTGAAGTCCACCGCGCCGTTATTGGGATTCAGCTGCAATGCTTTCTTAAACTCGGTTTCGGCGGCGTCCCAAGACTTTCTCTGCATCGCCACGAATCCCAAGGTTTGATGGCATAGAACCTCGACCTCCGGCCGAAGTTTGGCCCATTGATCGGCGGTCACGCCGGCGGGTGGCGTATCAATGGTCCCCAGCAACGATTTCGAAGCATTCTCTCCGTCCGCGAGAATCGCGGCTTGCTGATTGGCGCTATAGGCCGGCTGTGTGAGCAGCATGGTGTAGTACAGCGCGTTGAAGTCCTTTGGATCGGCTGCCAGACTCTGCTTGGCCACTGCCAGAGCTTGCGGGGCTTGGCCATTGGCGGCGTATGTGGTGATGAGCAGCGTACGGCGAATTTGCAGGAACTGCGTATCCGGGTTCTGCTTCTCCCATTGCTGCAGCTTATCCAGCTTGGTCTTGGGGTTGTTGTCCTTAAGAATGGAATTATAGAGATCGCATTCCTGCTGGTCCTTGCACTGCGGCCCCTTCTTCTCTGCGTCCTGGCCCAGCACCAGCGCCGGCAGGCACAGCATACTCGTCACCGCGCCGATCAAAAAAAATCTGGATGTCTGCATAAACATTCGCCGCCTCCAATTCTCTAGGTTATTCTAGAGTCCCTTCCTGGCGACCGGTCAACCGGTACCATCAAATAAGAGAGTAGTACTAGGGTACAAAAAAAGACGCTGCTGCGGAAGTGCCTTGTTGTTCTCGAAAAGCTGTCCTCGAAAATCCGATTCGCGCTACTTCTTGGTCGCGCCGGTCGTTCGCCGCTTAGCGGGCGCCGCAGGTGCGTTCTTTCCCGTCCAACCGTGCAGCTTATCCTTGTCGACGTTGAAGACCACCATGAACGGGCTGGTTGTGTAGCTCTCCGGCACACCTTCGAAACTCAACTCGGTGCCTTCGTCCACCTTGCCTGGCAGGGCCGCTTCAAACTTCAAGGTCGCATCGGCCGTGGTGCCGTCCGATTTTCCATCTTCCATGGCGAGCAGAATCGTCTTCGGTCTGATGGCTGGCTCGAGCTTTACCACTTTGCCTTTCAGCGTGGGCACAGCCGCGTCCTTCATGTTGGTGTTGAAATAGTTCGCGCCGTCCGGTCCGTTGAGCGCCTCTTTGATGCTCTTCCAGAGCGCTTCCTCGGGGTGCGCCTGCTTCCACTGTTCTTCGCTTTGCTCCTCGGCCTGAGCGATGTCTAGGGCGCTCTTTACGGTGAAATCGGCTGGTGGCGCAGGCGAAAGCTTGGCGGCCGCAACCAGCTTGTCAAAATCCTGATCGGAGCCGTGATAGCCCTTGTAGGCTCGCTTTACGTAATCCAGCACCTGCTGCCGGCCTTGCGGATTTAGTGCCCCCGGTCCTTCGTAGGTGGCGGCGCGCGCGAAGTAGAACAGGGCGGTGGGCATCTTCTTGATGTCCTTTTCAGACGCGATGGCCGTCCCCAGGTAGTAGGCCAATTGACCGCTGTTTGGATCCAGCTTTAAGGCTTTCTGGAATTCGTCCTCGGCGGCGGCCCAGTTCTTCTTCTGCATTTCCACCCAACCGATGGTGGTGTGAGCCAGCTCTTCCACCTGCGGCCGCTGCGTCTTCCATTGATCGGCTGTGAAGCCCGCCGGGGGTGTGTCGAGATTGGCCAGCAAAGTATTGGCGGCCTTCTCGCCCTGATCCATCACGTCGGCCGCCGGAGGATTCCCCGCCAGCGGGATAGTGAAGTTCACAATGATATAAAGGGCGGTGAAGTTCTTCGGATCGTCCGCCAGGATTTGCTTGGCCACGCCCACGGCTTCCTTAGCCTGCCCCAGAGCGAAGTAGGTCGTCAAGAACAGCGTTTGCCGTTCCTTGCTGTAATCTGTCTTGGGATACTGCTTCACCCACTGCTGCAGTTTTTCCAACCGGGTCTTGGGGGTGGTGTCCTTGGTAATCGCGTCATAGAGATCGTACTCGGCCCGGTCTTTCCAATTCTTCTGCGGTTCCTGCGAAGAAGGAGCTTGGGCTTGAGTTTGGGCTTGAGCCAGCATCCGTGCCGGCGCCAGCCCCAGCATGCTGGTCATGGCCAGAACTAGCAAATATCTGGATGGTTGTAACACGCAGCGCCTCCCCTTGGTGTGTTGTAGATTCCCTAAAAGGGTCACCCTATCTGCAGTCATGGCACAATACCCACATGCAGTGGATGCAATTCGGGAGTATAGCCGAATTGGGACACGGCTGCAAGTTCCCATGAGTTTAGATGCCTGTTATCGTAATCTTGTTCCAGTGAGTTGCGCGTGAGTACTCAGAGGACCATGCCAGGCGGTTGGGCGGACCGCGAAAGCCTTCCCAAAGGCCCCAACGGACGGAACCTGTGCCGCTGGTGCGATCTCGAGGTGCCCAAGGGCCGGATGACGTTTTGTTCGGACTGGTGTGTGGAGGAGTGGCGCCTCAGGACCGACCCAGGATATTTGCGCGATAAGGTCTTTGAGCGCGACAAGGGAATCTGCGCGGCCTGTGGCCTGGATTGCGAAGCGGCCTGGATTCAACTAAAGCGCCTGCGTGGAGCCGCGCGGGTTCGGACGCTGCTCGACTGGGGCGTCAAACCCCGCGCCCGAAAAAGTCTCTGGGATGCCGACCACATCGTCCCGGTGGTGGAAGGCGGCGGCGAGTGCGATCTTGCGAATCTCCGCACGCTCTGCTTGAAATGTCACCGGACGGCGACGGCGGAGCTGCGCAAGCGGCGGGCGACTACCTAGCCCTGCGCGCTATTCTGAAATTGATGCTACGCTACCACGTTGCATATTTCCTCCCAAGAGGCCAGGATCGAATGGTTGTAGCCGAAGTCCTGGATTTCCCCGGTGTAATGAGTCAAGGTTTCGACTTGCCGGACGCGCGGTTGATGATCGCAAGCGCCCTGGGGGACATGGCGCAACTCTATCTCGAAGAGGGCAAAGCTCTGCCGGTACCCAACCCGGACGCGACGGCCGCCGACGCCGACTTGATCGAATTGGTTCCGCTTTCGGTAGAAGCCGGCGTTCCCCGAAACTGAAGCGGCGTGAGCTAATCGATCACCTTCAGCGAAATGCTTGCCGGCTCGATCGAGAGGGGAGCCGTCATTCGATTTATGTCAATCCCGTCGTTAATGCTAAGGCCCCAGTTCCTCGTCACACTGAGATCGACAACCGCCTCGCCTCGAAAATCTGCGACCAGTTGAAGATTCCACCGATACGCCCATAAATCCGCCGCCGGGCACAACGAGCGCGGCTCGCTAGGCTCAGGTGCAGAGATTCATCGGGCGTCGCGCCGCCACCGTAGAGTTATGCAAGCGGCGCATGGCTAACCTAGCGTCACATTGTAGACTAAGGGTGAGATTAGTCCCTATGCCTTACCATCTGATCACTTCCGACCCCAAGATTATGATGGGCAAACCCACGGTCGCCGGTACCCGAATCACCGTGGAGTTGATTCTCGAAAAGCTTGCGGCGGGAGAAACCGTCGAGCAGATCCTTTCCGAGCATGACCGGTTGACCGAGGAAAGCATTCGCGCCGCGATTGCCTTCTCCCTGGACGTCCACTAGCTGATCAGGCTAGCCGCAAGCGCCGCGGACCACACGCTTGCAACCTGGTGTTTTACAGTGTTCCAGACGGATGTTCGGGATGACCACATCGAATCCTGGATCAACCCATATCTGAAAACTGGTGGAGTAGTCGGCGGTTTCCAGCAGGATTGCATAACCTCCAGGCGCCAAGCCTCTGAACTCGTAGCGCCCGCTCTTGTCGGTCGTGACAATAATTGGGTATTCCAGATCCTTATAGCTTCGTATTAGTAGCCGAGCACCGAAAAAGGGCGAACCGTCCTCGTCCTCCACGGTCCCGGTCAAGAACATTGTCTTTTCGCTAGAGAGAATCAACTCACGCTCGGAGGGCACTTCACAAGGCGATCCGACGACAGCCGTTAATTTCGGAATCCACCTCTGCTCGCCCGGCCTGATTTCGATAGAAGCAATCCTTCGAACCCTGAAACCCGCGGCGCGAAATTCAAGATCGTAGATACCGCTCTCCGGCACATTGACAGAATAACGTCCGCCCTGATCCGACCTGGTCGCGCCTACGGTCCGCCCGGCGTGATCCATTACTCGGACGGCGACATCGCTAAACGGCGCACCCGCAGCATCCGAAATGGTGCCGTTCAAATTCGATGCGGACGTCTGAGTGTAGCCGGCTACCGAACAGAGTGCGAAAAACAAACCGATGGCCCGCACGCACATGTATCTTCAGCTTACCCCACACGCTACAATTAGAAATTACGGAGGTTTATGCCCGTTCTCACGCGCCGCACGTCGGTCCCGGTCAAGATCGGAAACGTCTGGGTCGGCGGCAACCACCCCATCGTGGTCCAGTCCATGACCAACACCGACACGGCCGACGTGCAGTCGACAGTCAACCAGACCATGGCGCTGGCGCAGTCAGGCTCCGAGCTGGTGCGCGTCACCGTCAACACCGAAGCCGCCGCGCAAGCCGTTCCTAAAATCGTCGACACGCTGGGCAAGTTCGGCGTGCGCGTCCCCATCATCGGCGACTTCCACTACAACGGCCACATCCTGCTCAAGAAATATCCCGACTGCGCCCGCGCGCTCGCCAAATACCGCATCAATCCCGGCAATGTAAACATCGGCAAGAAGCACGACGACAATTTCCGAACCATGATCGAAGCCGCCGTCGAGTACGACCGCCCGGTCCGCATCGGCGTCAATTGGGGCTCGCTCGATCAAGCCCTGCTCACGCGCATGATGGACGAAAACTCGCGTCTCCCCGAGCCGCTGGACGCCAAGGAAGTCACCATCAACGCCATCGTCGCCAGCGCGCTTTATGCCGGCCAGGCCGCCGAACGCTACGGACTCGGACGCGACAAGATCATCCTGAGCGCCAAAGTCAGCGGCGTCCAGGATCTCATCGTGGTCTATCGCAAGCTGGCCGCGCAATGCGATTACGCGCTGCATCTGGGCCTGACCGAAGCCGGCCTGGGATCGAAAGGCATCGTCGCCACCACGGCCGCGCTCTCAGTGCTCCTGCAGGAAGGCATCGGCGATACCATTCGCGCTTCACTCACGCCGCTGCCCAACGGCGACCGCACCGACGAAGTCATCGTGTGCCAGCAGATTCTGCAAGCGCTCGAGCTGCGCAGCTTTACGCCGCAAGTGACCGCCTGCCCCGGATGCGGCCGCACCACCAGCACCTTCTTCCAGGACATGGCCGATCAGATCCAGACTTACCTGCGCGAACAGATGCCGCTCTGGAAAACCAAGTACGCAGGCGTCGAAGAAATGAAAGTCGCGGTGATGGGCTGCGTGGTCAACGGACCCGGCGAATCCAAGCATTCCCACATCGGCATCTCGCTTCCGGGTACGTTCGAGGAACCGGTCGCTCCGGTCTATGTGGACGGCAAGCTCTCCATTACGCTGCGCGGCGATCACATCGTGGCCGAATTCATCGACATTCTGAACAACTACGTCGAGCGTCGATACGCCGAGCCCGTGGCGGAAACAACGACGGTCTAGTGGCCCACCCTCTTGCCATCCATCGGATTCGCGCCGTAAACACGGTGCGCGACTCGGAAAACAGGATTCATGCCGACGACGTCGCCGCCCAATACGGATTCCGCGCCGGGTTGGTTGCCGGGGTCACCGTATATGGTTATATGACCGAGCCGATCATTGCCTGTGCTCCGGAATGGCTGGAGCATGGCACCATGCAAGTGCGCCTGCTTGAACCGTTCTACGACAGCGACCAGGTCATCGTGAAAGCTGAAACGCAAGAAGACGGCTCCATCGCGGTCACCGCCGAGCGAGAGGACGGCACAATCTGCGCCCGCGGAACTGCGATAGCCAGTCCCACTCCCCAGGAAACTCCCGAAGCGATTCCCGAAGCGCCCTTGCCCGCGCGCGACCAGCGGCCCGTTCCAATGCCCGACACCGTTCTACCGGGCGCGTTGTTGGGCACCGTCACAACCACGCTCGAATACGCTAATCAGGAAAAAATCCTCCAGCTATCGAACGATATCCTGATCCAGAATTTCCGCCTCGGTCCTTGGCTTCACGTCTCTAGCGAGCTGCGCAATTGGTCCGTCGCAAAACCAGGCGATCAAATCTCGGTCCGCGGCCGCATTGCCGACCGCTTCGATCGCAAAGGCCACGAATTCGTGGTCGCCGATGTGATGCTGATTGCAGATCGCCACCGACTGCTTCAAACTGTACGCCACACCGCCATCTACAAGCTACGGGCCCCCTGAACCCACTGACCCAATCAGCGCCAAAAGCAGAAGCATCAATTAACCAAGTTAGGTCATTTAGCCCAGAACCGCTACTGGAATATTGCTCAACTTTGTCGCCACCCAAAGCCATCTGATTGTTTGCAATACCATTTAGTCCCGAAATCCTCTGGTTGAGTAACTGCACCCCTGGCCAGCCGAGGCCTAATTATGTCTTTTCTCGTTTGTAGAAAAGTAAAACCACTTATTCTACTGCTCTTTGTCGTGTTAACCGCCGCTGTTGGGCTCAAGAGCGCCGGCAAGAACCCGTTCACTAAGCACGACAAGGCTTTCTACGCCGATCCGAAATTGGTCGCATTTGTAAACCCGGGGATGGCGATCACCATCAACTCCGCAAAAATCGCCAACGACGGCACCATCAGTGTTACCTATACCATCACTGACCCCAACGGGCTACCGCTGGATGTGGCAGGGGCTACAACTCCGGGTGTGATTTCCCTGGCATATGAAGCCGCCTACATCCCCAAGGGCCAGGAACAGTATGTGGCCTACACCACCGCTTCGGCCACTGGTAGCGTCTTAGGAACCATCACCCGTCCGGGTTTCGAGCTGGGAACCCCAGCCACGCAGGTCGGCCCAGGCCAGTACACATATACTTTCACTGCCAAGGCACCAACGGGATTTGACCCTACCCTGACGAACACCATCGGTATCGCTGGCAATCGTAATCTCACGACATTCAACTTAGGCACGAACTACGCCGGTGCCACCTTTAACTTTGTCCCCAATGGCTCGGCGGTGACCGTCACGCGCGACGTCATTAAGACCCAGAGCTGCGCCACCTGCCACGACGTGCTGGCCTTCCACGGCGGCTACGCACAAGGCATCAACATGTGCGTTCTTTGCCATCAGCCCCAAAATGCCGATCCCATCTCCGGCAACTCCCTCGACCTGAAGGTGATGATCCACAAGATCCACGACGGTGCGTCGTTGCCGAGCGTGGTTGGCACTTCGAGCAAGCCCGGTGTTCCGTATGTCATTTACGGCTACAGGAACTTCCCCACTGACTTTTCTACGGTGGTCGATCCTGCCGATGTCCGCCGTTGCGAGGTTTGCCATAGCCAGACTACTGGCGCCGCACAAGCCAACGCCTACATGAACGAACCAACCGCCCAAGCTTGCGGCGCCTGCCATGACGACGTCAATTTCGCCACCGGCGTCAACCACGTCGGTGGACCTCAGCCAGACGACTCGATGTGCCACAATTGCCACGTTCCGCAGGGCGAATTGGCCTTCGATGCGTCCGTCAAGGGAGCGCACATTGTTGGTTCCGACACTGCTGCAACCTACCCGCAGAATCCCAATCCTCTGATCACTGGGGACCAGATCACCATTACCGGTGTCAGCAACACTTCAGCCGGACAGAAGCCGGTGGTCACGTTCACGGTGCAAGATACCAAAGGCAATCCGCTGCCGATGTCCGCCATCGAGGACCTCAGCTTCACCCTGGCTGGCCCGACCAGCGACTACGGCTACACCAGCTTTGGCAGCGATGTCACCACGCCCGGTTACGGCACCGAAGACGGTACGGTTGCAACCTGCGATGGCAATAGCAATTGCACCTATACCTTCTTGCACGCCATACCGGCTGCCGCCACGGGAACCTATGCAATCGCGGTGGAATCCGAGCGGCTGGAGGACATCCTGCAAGGCACCACCACGGCTCAGGAAATTGAGAGCGGCACCAGGAATCAAGTGGTGTACTTCTCGGTTGATGGCTCACCCGTGCAATCGCGCCGCGAAGTGGTAGCAAAGGCGAATTGCAACGGCTGCCACGTAAATCTCCAGGGGCACGGCGCACGCCGAAATGACCCTGAATACTGCATCATGTGCCACAATCCTTCGCTGACGGACGCCGCTACCCGCGCCCAATCGACGGACCCGAAGGTCCTCGCCCAGCCTCCGCAGGCGCTGAACTTTAATTTCCTGATTCATCGCATTCACACCGGTACGAACCTGGCCGCGCAGGGCGCCAACTACGTCGAAATCAGCCACAACGGACGGGTGCGTGATTTTAGCGATGTGCTGTACGCTCCATTCAACGGTGAGGGGCAAGCCGGCGACACCCAGAAGTGCTACATGTGCCACGTCAATAGCTCCGAGCAGAACCTGCCGGACAGCAAGAATCAGGTGACGAACGGACAGTACTACATCAATCCGACGCCGCCCATTACTTCGGCTTGCAGTGGCTGTCACGCTGCGAAGTCCGACGCCATCCACTTCCAGTCGAATGTCGGTTCGCTGGGAGGTTCGGTCGCAGAGGCCTGCGATGTATGCCACGCCTCTGGCGCCGTCTTCGCGGTCGACGCAATGCATGCTCAGTAACTCTTCCGCGGTCTAAACCGCCAGTGAGCGGCGGGCTCCAGATATCTGGGGCCCGCCATTTTTTTAGCCGCTACAGCGCCACCGAACTCCCCAAGTCTAAAGTGAAGTAGATGCCGAGGGTTGCTCGCTGGCTTTTGCCGTTGCTGTTGGTGCTGTTGATCATCAGGCTCTGGCTCATGCCGCTGGCATCCAGCTTCTGGCTCGACGAAACTGCCACCGTCTTTGTCGCGCTGCATGGATCCAATCATCCCTCGCTTGCCGCCGTCGCACCGCAGGCCTGGCGCTCCTGGTATTACTCGATCATCCACGCCTGGGGAACGCTGTTCGGCTTCTCGGAAGTGGCCACGCGCATCCCCTCCATTCTCGCGATGCTCGCTTCGCTCCCGCTCATCGCGCGCGTCTCGGTACGGCTGATCCATCCCGAGTCTGCCTGGTTCGCCGTCTTCGCCTGTTTTGCGCTGCCCGGTTTCAATTACCAGGCCGCCAACGCTCGCCCCTACGCGTTGGGTATGTGCCTGTTCGCCGCTGGCCTGCTATTTCTGATTCGTTGGCTCGATACGGGCGCGTGGTTGGACGCGCTGCTGTTCGTTGCTTGCGCGGCAGCGGTCTTGTACGTTCACTTGTTGTTCTGGCCGTCTTGCTTGGTGTTTCCTCTTTACGCCGCAATGCGAATCGCTACCGGCAAGACTCCTGTCGGATGGATGCGAGCGGCGCTGATCTTCGCTTTATGGGCGGTCGCACTGGTGCCGGTTTTCGTCCAGACTTTCAGTTTGCTTCGCGAAGCCAATGAGCACGTGATCGTACCTGCACCGTCGCTCGTGCAATTCCTGCGGTCGCTGCAACTTCCTCTGATTCTGGCCTGCGCCGTGGGCGCTTGGATCGCCAGCCGCGTCTGGCATTGGAAAGCGTCGCTTCTGACGCTGACCACGCCCGCTATCGTTCTGATCGCCGCATACTGGCTATGCCAGCCGATCTTGCTTTTCTGCTTCTCCTGGCTGACGGGTGAAAGCGTATTCGTCGGACGCTACCTCGACCTGGCGCTCCCGGGCGCGGCATTAGCCGCTACGGCTGTATCCGCACGGTTCATCCCGTCCGGATTGTGGCGGCCGCTTTCCGCCGCACTGGCCGTCGCCGCCTTGCTGCTCGGGGCTCACTGGCGCCAGCTTTGGCCTCGACACCACGATTCCGACTGGCGAGCGGCCGCAGCGGCAGTGAACGGCGCCGAATCAGGCTCCGCCGAAATTCCCGTGATCTCGATCAGCCCGTTCATCGAGGCCAAGCCGCCGGTCTGGACGCCTGCCTATCCTTTGCCTGGATTTCTATATGCGCACTTGAGCGTCTATCCGATTCGAGGCCAGGTTTATCTGTTTCCTTTCGAAAATTCTCCGGCGGCCGCCGCGTTTGCCGCAACGCTTTCGAGCGGCGTGCTTCTCCATTCGCGGCGATTCCTCATTTATGGCTGGGGTCCGCAGGTCCGCTACTGGCACGAATGGTTCGCCGGCCGTGCTCAGTTTGCCGATTGGAGCGAGCACACCCTCGGCC
>Ga0335083_10002231_pt1 | contig 25786 bp, 23 predicted proteins | sample Lox_Sample_42_FD_206716 | JGI IMG/M metagenome (GOLD analysis project Ga0335083, IMG submission 206716) | Soil microbial communities from Loxahatchee National Wildlife Refuge, Florida, United States - Lox_Sample_4.2 | ecosystem: Environmental > Terrestrial > Soil > Wetlands | place: USA...
TGGCTCCGCCTCTGCCGGATGCCATCGGGATCGCCCCGGATGGCGCCGGGATCTGCAGCGCGGGCTGGGGACCGGTCGGCGCGGGCGACATCGTCCGCGGGTAGGGCGCGCCCGCCGGGGCGGTGCGCGCCGAGAAGGGGGAGCTGGGGGCCGGCGGCTGCGACGGCAGCGTCAACCCGATGCCGGAGGTCGGCGTCGGCAGGCGGGCGGCGCCGAAACCATCGGCGCGCGCGAGCGGTATGGATGCGCTGAACGGGGATCCGGCGAACGGAGATCCGCCCAGCGAGCCGCTCAGCGGCGAGCCGCCGATGCCCGGCGTCGGGCGCCGGGGCGCCAGCACGGCCTCCAGCTCGGACGACGGTTCTTCCTGGTCGGCGTCGGGATCGGTGCCGCGCGAGTAGTTACCGGTCGCGCTCTCCAGGTCATCCTCGACGGACACGATGCCCGGCGTCGAGGTGGCCAGCACCTCGTCGTCGTCGGGGTCCTCGAAGTCGTCGCTCGAGGAGCCATAGCTGTGAGCCGACAGCGGCACGTCCAGGGAAGGCGGGAGCGACTTCCGCAGCGCGCGCTCCCGCTCGAGGGTGGCCTGGGTCGACAGGGCGGCGGTCAGCTCGTCGTCCTCGTCCTTGATGGAGGCGGCCCGGATGGCGGTCTCGGCCGGTTCGACCTTGGTGGCCTCTTCCTCATCGTCGGTGACGGAGGGGCGTGCCATGACCGTGACTTCCTCATCGTCGTCGTCCTCGGCCACCTTGAGGGTGGCGTCCTCGTCCTTGGACGACGGACCCGGCGTCAGCGACAACGACGACGGGGAGGTGGCGCCCGGCAGCGGCAGAGACGGCAGCGGCATCCCCAGCAGGGTGGGCGCCCCCCGGTGGGCGACCTCCGCGGTGCTGGTCATCGGGGGAGGGGTGACCATCGAGGACGCCATCAACGGCGCCGGGGTGGGCGGTGGGGTCTCGGTTCCAGCCGGCGCGTCCTCGATCTCCAGAGTCGATTCCTCGGAGGCCTCGACAGTGACGTCCTGGGAAGAGTCGACCACAATCTGGTCGGACATGTCCTCGACGTCGTGGTCCGAACCTCCGCTGGCCGCCAACTCGAACGGGGGCTTCGTGATCATGCCGGGTGAATCCTTTCCAGGAGAATCCGGACTGCCGGTCCGGAATTCAAGCACTCAAGCCTACACGCAACCCTTTGACAGGGGAAGCGCCGCTCTCTATGGTGCCGCGCCGTGAGGAAGCTTCCCCGGGCCGGAAAACCGCAGCAAAACGCGCCCGGAGTGAGGGTGCGTGTCGGACAATATCGGCTGCCGGCCGACATCGCCTCACGTGTGCTGGCAGGTCATCCATGGGTCTACCGCGAGGCCCTGGGCCCACGCGGCATCGCCGAGGAGACCGGCGCCGTCGTCGATCTGCTGGTCGGCAATCGAGAGTTCGCGGGGCGCGGGTACGTCGACCGCGACCACGCCATCGCCATTCGCCTGCTCACGCGCAACCCGCACGAGGATGTGGCGCCCGGGCGCGGCCTGATCGGCGAGCGGTTCGCGTGCGCGCTGGCGCTGCGCAAGATGCTGTTCGGTGGCAAGCCGCCCGAGGCCGGACGGCTGTTCACCGGCGAGAGCGAGGGGTTGCCCGGCGTGACGGTCGACCGCTACGGCGACTTCGTCGTGGCCCAGTGGCTGTCGGCCGGCGCGCTCCCCTGGCGCGAAGAGCTCTACTCGGCGATCGAGACCGAGCTGTCACCGAAGGCCATCTACGAGCAGAGGCGATTCCGGCCCCTGGGTGGGGCGGCCCCGCCCGAGCCCGCCGTGCGCGTCAGCGGCGAGGAGGCCCCGGTCGAGATCGTCGTCGCCGACGCGGGGTGCCGCTTCGGCGTCGACGTGACCGCCCCGCTGGGCGTCGGGTTGTTCCCCGACATGCGACTCGGCTGGGCCGCCGTGGCGGCGCGCGCCTCGGGCCGGCGCCTGCTGAACCTGTTCTCGTACACCGGGGCGTTCTCCGTGCAGGCGGCCAAGTCCGGCGCCGCCGAGATCGTCGCGATCGATCTGGCCGCCAAGGCGCACGCGCGCGCCCGCCGGAACTACGAGCTGTCGGGGCTGGATCCCGCCCGCCTCGAGGCGATCACCGGCGACGTCGTCAAGTCGCTGGACCGGTTCGCCGACCGCGGGCGGCGCTTCGACCTGATCGTCTGCGATCCGCCCACCTTCTCGCATGGACCCGCCGGTCAATTCCAGGTGGCGCGCGACCTGGCGCGGCTGGCCGCCGGCTGCGCGCTGGTGCTGGAGCCTGGCGGCCTGCTGGTGTTCGCGACCAACTCGACCAAGGTGTCGGCGGTCGAGGTCGACAAGGCGCTGGGCGAGGGCGGCGCGGCGGCCGGCGCCGACCTGCGCATCGTCGAGCGGGTCGGGTTGCCCCCCGACTACCCGGTGGCCCCCGGCTTCCCCGAGGGCAACTACCTGAAGGTCGTGATCGCCGCCAGGGCGACCTGACGGGGCCTCAGCCCCGGCGGCCTTCGGAGCGGGCGCCGCGGTTCTTCACCTCGTCGATGAAGTGGCGGACGGTCCCCTCGACGGACTCGTTGAAGCGGACCTTGGCCCCCGCGATCTCACGCAGCGCGGTGACGGCCGGCTTGTTGCTGCAGACCACCAGCGGACGCCCGCCGTTGGCGAGCTGGCGAGCGCGCTCGGCTGCGAGCACGACCAGGGCGAACCGGTTGTTGACCTTCTCCAGACAATCTTCGACGGTGACGCGAGCCAAGGACGACCTCCGGGGAACGACGTGGGAAAAAGAGCGCGGAGTCTAGTCCGCGGCCCGGGCGGAAGTCAAAGCGGAGCTCACGTAAGCTCATTTCTTTGGCGCAAGGACGAGTTCGGTTGCAAAGCGTGCCCAGAGCCGTAGACTTTCTTCACTATTATTTTTAGCCGCCGTGCTTCTTCTGGGAGGAGGGGGCTCGGGGAAAGTCGGGACCGATGCCGATTACGGTGAATTGGAGCGATCTGGAGATTGCGTTCGAGCGCAACTCGCCGGATCAAGAGAGCTTTTTGGATCTGGAGAACGGGGACCTCCTGTCGATCGTCGACGGGGAGCCCGACGCCGCCGCCCGGCGCGCGCGGGTCGCCACCAACCCGGAACGGTACCTGCGCGTCGACCCCGCGTCGTCGCGCGAGCAGTACCGCTGGATGGAGCGATTCGTGTCGTCGGTGTCGGACGATGCGCTGCGTGAGCGGTTGCTCATCGCCATCGATGGCAAGGGGGCGTTCCGTCGGTTCAAGGACGTGCTGCTGGCCTTCCCGGCCGAGCGCGAGCGCTGGTTCGCCTACCGCTCCGAGCTGCTGCATTTCCACATCCAGACCTGGCTCGACCACATGAAGATCGAAGTCGCCAACCAGCCGCCCTGGGGGCGGGTGGTCCAGCCGGAAGAGCCCGCCGAGCTGCCGCGCTCCATTCCAAGCGGCGAGGCGCCGGGCGAGATCCTGCGGCGCCAGGCGCGCGAGCTGCTGGACGAGATCCCGGCCGCCGAGCTGCCCCCGGCGCTGGCCTTCCTCGAGTTCCTTCGCGACCGCGGCGCCAGCTTGCTGCTGGGCGCGGGAGTCGATCGGCGGCGCGACCTGGACGACGACGACGAAGACGACGATCTGGGTCCGGCGCTGGCGCGGTAGGCCCCAGGCCCTTCGCTTCAGGCCTTGGCGGCCGACTGCTGCTCGGCGCCTTCGGCCGCGCGGGGCGGGGGCGTCCAGATCCAGCCGTCGCGCAGGCGCGCGTCGTCGTCGCGAGGCTCGGCCGCCGGCGGCAGGGCCCAGCCGTCGCGCGCCCACAGAAACCCCGTGAACGCGCAGATCACCGCCTCGAACAGGTGGTCGCTCTGGATGCAGAGCTCCCGCCAGACGCCGGGGCCGAAGCGAAGCTCGGCGGAGAGCGCCTCGAGGATCCGCGCGCGCGCCTCGCGTTCGCGCAGGTGCTTCTTGAAAGGCGTGGCCAGCCCCAGCAGCGCCAGCGTCGCCTTGGGATAGGCCTCGATCAGGTTCTCGTTCAGCCTGAATCGATCGGCCAGAGCCCGCACCAGGTGCGCCGCGCGCGCCGCCAGCGGACCGGTCCCCTGGCCCAGCCCTTCGCGCGCCACGATCCCCATCCGCAGCGACAGGTGAAGCTCGGTCGCCCGCTGCGTGTAGGGCGTGATCGTCGGTTTTCCGCGCCGGCTGTCTCGATCGCGGGCCCGCTCGGCCTGGGCCGCCAGCGCGCGCATCTCGACCACCGACGGATCCACGCAGGCGCTTTGCCCCGGGCACAGCGGCACGGTGCAGCGCAGGCAGGGCGGCAGCGTCAGCGGCGCGTCGATGCACAGCAACGTCTCGTCACCGTACTGGCGGATGGTCTCGACCAGAGCGGCGTCATAGAAGGGGAGCGCGCCGTTGCGCGGGGCGATGTCGACGACGGTCGCCGCGCCGCCGTCGACCCGCAGCGTGGCCAGGGCAGTCTTCTTCCCCTTGCCGCCGCCGAGGTCGATCCCCAGCACGTGGACAAAATTCCGCGCCGTCACGCCTCGGTCAGCGTGCGGGATCGGACCTCACCCGTCAACCTTTGACTTGGCGCCGAACGCCCCGTATGGTTGGGGGGAAACGCGCCGGGACCCGATGTGGCCTGGACGAGGTTTCGAATGCGCCGGACACTCTTCAAATCGAAGATTCACCGCGCGACCGTCACACAGGCCGACCTGGATTACGAAGGGTCGGTGACGATCGACGCGACACTGATGCGGGCCGCCAACATCCTGCCGTACGAGAAGGTCGCGATCTGGAATCGCACCAACGGCGCCCGCCTCGAGACCTACGCGCTGGAGGGGCCGCCCGGTTCGGGCGTCATCTGCGTCAACGGCGCCGCTGCGCACCTGGCCCGTCCCGGCGACATCGTCATCATCGCCACCTTCGCCGAGGCGATCGACGAGGCCGAAGCGCGCGCCTGGACGCCGATCGTCGTTCATGTGGACGCGCAGAACCGCATCCTGCCCATCGCGGGCGAGGTGCCCGGCCCCGAGCGGCGCCTGCAGTCGGTCTGATCGCGCCACACATGTCTCGCGCCGACACGCTCCGGGCGTTCATCGCCAGCAAGCCGCAGGATCCGTTCCCCAGGTACGCGCTGGCGCTGGAGTACAAGAACGGCGGCCAGCTGGCCGAGGCGCGCGAGCAGTTCGACGTGCTCATGCGCGATCACGCCGACTACGTCGCGACCTACCTGCACGCCGGCAACACCTGCCTGGCGCTGGGCGATCGCGCGGCGGCGCGAGAGGTCTTCGCCCGCGGGATCGAGGTCGCCGGCCGGCGCGGCGACGCGCACGCGCGCGGCGAGCTCGAGGGCGCGCTGGGCATGCTGGGCGACGGGTAGAGCGAGCTCGACCGCGCGCGCCGTGCAAGAAATCGCGCGCGCGACTTCAGCCGACGAAAGCTGTATTTTCCCCGCGGGAGCTGGAGCCGATGACCGCGCGGGGTGGCTTTCGATCGCCGAGATGGTCGCGCGCCCTGCTCGCCATTCCGTTGATGGTCGCGGGCGCCTGCGGGCGCGGTCTGTGGTCGGATCCCGGGTCGGCTTGTGGACTGGGCTGCCTCGACGGAGGTAGGGGTGCCGCCGGGCGGGACGGTGGTGGTGGCCCGTTCGATCCGGACGGCGCGGCCGGCCGCGGTGGCGCGACCGGGCCGGAGGGCGGAGTCGGCCTGGACGACGCCAGCCCACCGGATGCCACGAGCCCGCGGGACGCTGCGAGCCCGCCGGACGTTGCGAAGGCGCCGGACGCCGCCAGCGCGCCGGATGGTCCGAGCCAGGCGGACGGGGGGCCCGGGCGCGACGGCGCGACGGCGCCAGCCGACGCGGCTACACGAGATGGTTCGAGCGACGCCCGCGATGCAGGCGGACCGGCCGACGCGAACGAGCGGCCGGACGGGGCGAGCGGGCGCGACGGCGGCGGCAGCGACGCTTGCGCTCCCGGCGACACGTGCGCGCCGGTGTTTCAGTCCCTGCTGGCCAGCCTCCCCTGTGTGCTCCATTCCGGCTCGAGCTGCACCGTGGTCGGAGACGGGGGAAGCAGGACCACCCTCGCCGGCGTGGCGGGGACGGTCTACGACGTCCAGCTGCGCGTCCGGGGCGTCGTCGAGACGAAGGTCTACCAGGGCGCCTGCCAGGTGGACCCCGGCAGCGCGCCCTCTGATCCGTGGGTGGTCGGTGGCACGCCCAGCGACGACGGACACAACATCTTCCAGCTTTCGATCTCGGCCCCGCCTCAGGCGTACTATTTGAACGGAGCGCCTGCGACGGGCACCGGAGCCGTGGTCATCGACTTCGAAAAGACGGTGCGCATCGCGGCCGGCGCGTTGATCACCCTCACCTCCCATTCGGGTGATGGCGCGCAGTTTGCCAACGTCGGGTCGAACGGCACGCCTGTCGCGATCGGTGGGACCTTGATCCAACAGCCCTACGACGGACAGTTCGTCCAGGTCGACATCATCTCCGTCCAGCCAGAGGCGTTCCCGCTCTCGGAGCCAGGAATGGCGCTTTCATTCGCCGACGCTCAGACCGTCACGGTCCCCGACGCCGAGTCGCTTCGCCCCACGGACGTGACGCTGGAAGCATGGGTCAACTTCGATGGCTTCGACCCCAGCTACGTCGAGTCGGTCGTGGGCAAACCCTACGGGCCCGCCACCGAGGATTCGTACGCCATCTGGTACCAGACGGCCTACAGCAGCGGCGTCGCCGTGGTTGGTCCGGACAACTCGACGTCGTTCGCGTGGACGCCGTCGTATGGCGAGTGGCACCACACGGCCATGACCTTCGATTCCACCACCAATCAGACTGTTTTTTACTTCGACGGTGTCCCTTCGAGCTGTGCGGGTGACTCGGGGCCGCCGGTTTACGACGGTCACGACCTGTTCATCGGCGCCGACACCGACTACGACGGCCTGTTCGGATTCTGGACCGGCGCCATCGACGAGGTCCGGGTCTTCTCGCGCGCACGAACCCCGGACGAGGTGTGGGCGGACATGCACACGGACAGGCTCGGTCCCGGCCAGGATCTGGCCGCCGAGTGGACATTCGACGAGGGGGCCGGACAGACCACGGCTGATTCGAGCGGCAACGGCAACACCGCCACGCTGGGCCTGTCGGGAGCACCCGAGTCGACGGATCCGACCTGGATCGTCTCGACGCTGTCCCACTGACCGGTCAAGCACCCCTCACGGCGCGACCGTGATGCCGACCAGCGCGCCCGGCCAGATCGACCCCGTGAGATTGAAATCGCGCCGGTAGACGGCCACGGTCGCTTCCAGCTCGAGCCCGATCGCGGCGCGGTCGTTCATTCGCCAGGCCAGCGCGCCGGTGGGCACCGCGGCTGCCGCGAAGGACAGCGGCCAGCTGTCGGTCGCGGTCCGCTGTCCGACCACCCCCGCCCCGACCAGCACCGCGCCTGACAGCAGCCAGCGGCCCCGGCGGGCGCCCACCCGGTACCCGGCCAGCAGAAGGCTGCGGTACTCGTCGAAGTTCGACGCGCTCCGGAGCGCGCCGTCGAGCGCGATCTCGAATCCGCGTGTCATGGACGAACGCAGGCCCACGCGCGCGGCCATCGTGGTCCCGAGCCCGCCGCTGGCCGCGGAGGTCACGCCGGCCGCTCCCGTCAGCCACGGTCGTCGGGGCCAGGAGGCCGCCGGCGCGCCGGTTGCGCTGAGGTCCGCGACCGGCGGTCCCTTGGCGACGCCGATCTCGGGACGCGCCGGAGCCAGCTCTCCCTGGGCCAGAACGCGCTCCTCACGTTCCGCCAGGGCAACCCGCGCGACGTAGTTGTCTTGCCCCTTCCAGACGGTGACCGCGTAGGTGCCGGGGGACAGGGCCAGTCGCGTCCGGCTCCCGGAGGTCAGCTCGGCGATGACATGGTCGACGCGGACCTGGCGGACCAGGACCCGGTCGTAACCCGCCGGGACGGTCAGCCCTGCCGAGCGCGCGTGAAGCTCGGTCAGCACCAGGTCCCCCTCGCCCGACAGCAGGTACCCGTAGGAAGGGTGCTGGATCCCGCCCAGGGTGTTCGAGGTCGCCCAGGTCGTGTGATCGAACGCGTACTGGTACGCCTCCGCCAGGCTCACCCGTCCGTCTCCCGACGTGTCCGCGGCGCCGCGCAGCCCGGACACCAGGTGGTGCGTGAAGAACGATCCCCCGAGCTCCGCCGACTCGAGCGAGCTCTCGTTCGCGGCGCTGGAGGTGATCACCGCCTCGCCGGACTCGGGCAGATCGTCGGCGATGTGGATGTCGAACGACGGCCCCCGGCTGCCTCCCTTGGCCGTCAGCAACGAGCCGCTCTTGCAGCTGTCGGCGATGATCAGGCGGAGGTCGGCGCCGACCCGAGCGGTCCGGTCGCGCAGCTCGCGAAACGCCAGCCGGCTGTCGCCGAGCTCGAACGATTCGCCGTCAGAGTGCCCGGAAAAGTAGACGATCAGGACGATGCGGACGTTGGGCAAGCGATGCCACTCGTCGGCACGCGCCTTCGCGGCCTCGAACGCGCGCCGGATGTCGTCCGGGCTTCGCCCTTCCAGCAGGAAGAGATCGTCCGGGGCAACGCCGCCCAGCTCGGTGAGCGTGTGCGCCAGGTCGTAGGCGTCGGCCTCGGCGAATCGCAGCACCGGCCGGCCGGCGGCGCCGATGTTGTTCCCTGCGACGATCGCCAGCCGGCGCGTCTCGGCGCGGGCGGCCGCGCCGAGAGAGAGGCAAGCGAAGACGGCCCCGCACACGAGCAGGCGCCATGGAGCCCGGGTCCTGCAAGCCACGTTTCACTTCTCCAGCAATAAGGAAGTCTGAACCTCTGCAGCGATCGGGAGATGACGGGTCGATCGGATCGCCTCCGCGCCGCGACGGCCGATCTCCGTCAGGGCGCGGGTCGCGTCGTCGGCGGCGATGGGTCGATCGGAGAAGAGCGCGAAGATCCGTTCCGGCCCACGGGTGTCGTCCAGCGTGATGCTGCCCGTGTCCTGGAACCTGCGCCCGGGATCGATGGGCGCGCTGGTCGAACCGCCGTAGGGCAGGTAGACGGTCGCGTGGCCGCCGGCATCGATCGACACCACGAGCAGCCAGTGGTGGCCGGCGGGGTCCGCGGTGAACTGCAGGCCGTCGCCGGGATCGACTCGAGTCCCATCCGACAGGATCGAGACCGCGCCGGCGTGACGCCGGAACACCGTCAGCGAAGCGTCCCCCTTCCAGCGCAGATCGGCGTCGGCCGCGGCCGGCTGGCGGGGCGTCACCCGCGCGACCACCAGCAACGCGGCGGCGGCCGCGACGAACCCCAGCGTCATCAGCTCCCACCGGCGACGCCGCGACGGGGACGGGACGCGCCGGTCCAGCGCGGCCAGGACTCGTTCCTCGGTCCGGGCGCGCACGTGCAGCTCGAAGTGTCGCGCCGACCGCTGGAGTGAATCGAGATGGCCGCGGCACTCGGCGCAGGCTTCCAGGTGGTCGCGGGCCTTCCGCGAGGCCTCGTCGTCGGTGTTCAGCAAGAGCCGGTCCAGCGATTGCTCGGACAGGTGATGGCCGGCGAGTCCGTGGCTCACGACATTCTCCCCAGCATCCGCAGCGCGCGCCTGCGGAACTCGGCCAGGTGGTTGATCACGGTCCGGCGGGAGACGCCCAGGGTCTTGCCCACCTCCTCGTGGCTCAGTCCGTCCAGGTAGTGAAGCTTGGCCAGCCGGGTGAGCCGCTCGGGTGATCGCTCCGCGATCCGCCGCGCGAGGTCGCGGTTCGCCACCACTTCCTCGTTGTCGCCGGTCAGGTCGGCCGCGCGGTCGACGTCTTCTTGCGAGGGGCTTTGGTGCCGCCGGCGGCGCTTGCGGTTCCGGATCTCGTTCAGGCAGTAGTTGGTCGCGACCCGGTGGATCCAGAGGATCGCTTCGTCGGGGCCCACCGCTTCATCGAGGTGACGCGCGACACGCAGGAACACCTCCTGGGTGGCGTCCTCGGCTTCGGCGTCATCGCTCAGCATCCGACGGCAGCGCGCGAAGATGACCGGTCCATACGTGCGGTAGAGACTGGCCGCTTTCTCGCGCATCGCCGTGCTCCAACGCCCCGCCACACCTGGGGTAGCACCTCAGGTGTGGGGTGTAAAGAGGACAGCGACGAGCTCAGCCTCGTCGGTCGCCGTTTCGAAGAGTGAGTCGGGTCGGTGCGAAGAAATTTTGCACAGCTGGCCCGCCTTCGGTGTTGGAGCGTACCTATCCGCGGCGGCGGGTGGCGGCGGCGCGCTTTGCGGCCTGCGAGCGGGCGCGGGCCCCCTTCGTCGCAGCGCCCTGCTTGGCGGCGCGCGATCGCTGGGCGGCGGTCCGCCTGGAAGCGGCCCGGCGCCCCTGCGCGGACAGCGCGCTGGGCGAGGCAGCCTGCGAGCCCTCCCGCTTCAGCGCGCGTTCGGTAGCTCGGCCGCGGCGGGCGGACGGCGCGCGCGGCTTGCGCTGTCCCTGTCCGGTGGCGTAGTCGCGCGCGGCCGCTTTCCGGCTGCCCGCCGAGGTTTGCCCGCCTCGAGGCGCCTTCAGGGGCACCCCCGCGCGCCGCGCCTCCGACAGGCCGATGGCGATCGCCTGCCGGGTCGAACGCGCACCGTGTTTGCGCTGGCGGATGTGCTCCATCTCCTCGTGTACGAATTCGCCGGCAGCCGTCGAGGGGCTCTTGCCTCTCGCCAGGTCGCGCTTCGCTTTCCGCGTGGTGCTCTTGCTTGGCATAGTGGGAAACGTGAATCGTGCATCACGCCGCACAAGGGGTTGGTGGTTGGGGTTGGCGCTCTTCCTGGCCGTCGCCAGCGGGGCGTCCGCCCGGCAGGCGCGCGCCGAGGCGCGTTGCCCGGCGGTGCCCGCGGGGGTTCAGCCGCAGGTCGCGCTCATCGACGGTCGCACACGTCTCGAGTGGATCGATCGGCGGCTGTCGAGCGCCGCGCCAGGTTCGAGCACCTGGAACTGGGGTTGGGCGATCGGGATCGGTGCGGCGGGCGTCGGCACGCTCATCGCCGCGCCGTTCGTCAGTCCCGACAGCCGGGTCGACTACTACACCGGCGCGGGGGCGGCCGCGCTCGGCGTGCTGCCCTTCATCCTGGCGCCGCCGCAGGTGATCGGCGCCGCGCACGACCTGCACGCCAAGCTGCTCGGCAAGCCGCCCGTCACTGACGACGAGGTCTGCGATCTGCTGGCCGACGCCGAGAACAAGCTGGTGAGCAGCGCGCGGAACACGCAACTGATGACCGGTTGGTATGCGCACCTGGGCAACCTGGCCTTCAACACCGGCATCGTCCTGTTCGAGGGCCTTCTGTTCCACCGCTGGAAAGGTGGGCTGATCAACGGCGTGGCCGGCTTTGCCGTGGGCGAGGCCGTCATCTTCACGCAGCCGAGGCAGATCATCCGCGACCGGGAGGCCTACGACCGAGGCGACCTGGGACCCTGATCGGCTTGACTTCGCTGGTCCCGGCGGCGTGAATGCGGACATGGCGGCCGGTCCCGCGACGGGCGGGCTTTCCCTGATGGTCCACGGCGGCGCGGGATCGATCGACCAGAACGATCCCGACGGGGCGGCCCACGTCGCGGGCTGTCGGGCGGCGGCGCGCGCCGGGTACGCCGTCCTCAAGGCGGGCGGCTCGGCCGTCGACGCGGTGGTGGCTGCCGTGACCGCGCTCGAGGACGACGGCGTCTTCAACGCCGGCACCGGCTCGGCGCTGACCGAGGCCGGCGAGGTCGAATGCGACGCCTCGGTCATGAGCGGGGCCGGCGCCGCCGGCGCGGTGGGCGCCCTGCGCGACATCAAGAACCCGGTGCGGCTGGCGCGGCTGGTGATGGAGCGGACCTCGCACGTGCTGCTGGTGGGCCCGGGCGCCGAGGCGTTCGCGGCCGAGCAGGGGGTGAAGGGCCTGGCGGCCGGCGCGCTGGTGACGGAGCGGGCGCGCGCGCGGTGGCAAGAAGCCCTGGCGAAGCGGCGGGCGCCGTCGGGCCACGGGACGGTGGGTTGCGTCGCGCGCGACGGCCAGGGGCAGGTCGCCGCCGCCACGTCGACGGGTGGCATGGTGCTCAAGCACGCGGGCCGCGTCGGCGACTCGGCGCTGATCGGCGCGGGGACCTATGCCGACGACCGGGCCGGCGCGGCCTCCTGCACCGGCCTGGGCGAGGCGTTCATGAAGGCCGCCGGCGCCAAGATCGCCGTCGAGGCGATGCTGGCGGGGGCGCCCCCCGACGCGGCGGCACGCCAGGCCCTGGCCGCCGTGCGACGGTACGGCGGCGACGGAGGGATCATCTGTGTCGACGCCACCGGACGGCTCGGCTTCGCGTTCAACACGCGCGGCATGTCCCGCGCCAGCATCAGCACCGCCGGCGTCGAGAGCTCGGGCGTCTGAGCGGAAATCGGGGAGGCCCTGAGGCTGGCGGCGGCGCCGTCCGACACTAGACGTCTTTGCATGGAAATCGAGACGAGCAGCGGGAACCCGTCGGGACTGTCGACGAGCGAGGTGGCGATCCTGCGCGGCCACCTGGAGCGTGCCCACCGAGAGGCGAAGGCTCGCCTCCTCCGACAACAGGCTGTCGCGACCGAGGCGGACCCCTTCACCGAGGCGCTGGACGCCGCCGAGCAGACGCGCGAACAGGACGACGCCGTCGAGTCGGTCGAGCGCGACCGGGCCCTGCTCTGGGAGATCGAGCACGCCCTGGCGAAGATGGACGCCGGAACCTACGGCGTCAGCGAGCTATCCAGCGAGCCCATCGGATTCCCTCGCCTGGACGCCGTCCCCTGGGCGCGCGTGACCGCCGACGAGTCGGAGGAGTGATCGGTCACCGCGAGGCCTCCAGCAGCGCCAGCACGCTGGGCGTCACCTGATCCAGCGCAGCCGCCGTATCGATCGGGTTGGCCCACCAGAACGGGTTCGTCGCGCGAGGATGCAGGAGCCGCCGATCGAGGCGGCTGACCTCGACCGTGAACGCCAGCGTACCGAAGGTGACGTCCAGCCAATCGTCGAGGTCGCCGATCATCGGGTACCACGCGGCCGCCTGGCGAACCTTGAACTCGGAGCCGGCCCGGCCGTTCAGGAAGGCGTCGCCCAGGGCTCGGTATTCGGCGGCTCGGGGGTGGGGAGCGCGGTCAAAGGCCCACGGGTGCAACAGGATCTGCCCGAAGCTGTGAAAGGCCAGCGCCAGGGACGGGCGAACGGCGGTCGCCACGTCCGCGATCGCGCGCGACTCGGGCTCGGAGAGCGCGTGCAGACCCCTGAACCAGGGCGAGCGACGCCAGCCTGAACCGGCCAGCGGGTTCCAGCCCCACCTGTTGCGCGACGCGGGCGGTGGCGGAAAATTGCGGTTCAGATCGACGCCGTTCGCGTTGCCGCGCCGCCAGGCCGGAAGCCCGCGGCGCAGGCGATCCATCGTCGCCGCGAACCCGTCGGGGTTGGCGATGGGCATGACGACGATCCGCCGGCGCTCGGCGGACAGCACCCCCGAGCCGGCCAGCCGCGTGACCACGTCCAGCAGCGCGAGCGACCCGACCACCTCGTTCCCGTGAATCAGCGCCGTGAGCAGGACCGCCGGCGCGCCCGCGTCCCGGCACCCGAGGTCGAACCTCCAGAGTCCCCGCCCACCCACCGACTCACCCACCCGCGACTCCCTTCCGCCAATCTCCGCGATCAGCCCACGCCAGCGCGCCTCGAGCTGCCCCGGCTCCGGGTAGCCGCCAAGGCGAGCGCCAGACCCGGGGGACATGGTGGAAGATCTAACTCACTCCAACACCTGCCGGAGCACGGTCACCTGCTCGACCTTCATCTTCCCGAACTCGGGAACGAGGTATGCCGGGACGTGCCTGAGGCGTGAGAGCACCGCGGACGCGGTCTCCCGGTTCTGCGCGCGCGATCGCCGAACAGGTCTCCCAGTCCGGGCTGTGAAGAAGATCACGCGTCAAATCAGGTGGTTGCCCCTTGACCGCCTGAACCGTCCCGGCCTAGAAAATGATTGTGATAGTCATTTTCAAAATTGGCAGGGGCGCGAGCCGTGGCCGGTGCGGCGGGCGGCCGCGCGTCCGCGCAGCAGCCACCGCGCTGGCGGCCGGCGCGCTCGCGATGAGCGCATGCGGGGGAGGCCACGGCGCTTCGGCGGCCGACGGCGGTTTCTCCGCGCCAGACGCCGCGCCGCTACAAACGGCGACGATCACCGCCACCGTGGCCAGCACCCGCTTCGTCACGCGGGAGCACTTCCTGGCGGCCGGCGAGATGCAGATCACCGGCGAACCGTTCGCCGAGGCGATGGGCCGCGATCTCACGAACTACAGCCGCGACCACATCCCCCCGGACATCTATTTCGACACCTCGCCCAACGCGGAGGGGCCCTGGATCGACCTTCCCGGCTTCTCCACCGGCGTGGAGTCATACGAGTACTCGAAGCAGCCCATGAACGACGCCGCCTTCGAGTCGGGGGCCGGCACCTCGCTCGTGTACGGGCCGCTGGTCAACGACGGCACCGTTCACGGGGCCGCGGCCACGACACGCCTGTCCGAGTTGGTCCAGCACTTCGCCGCGGGCAGCAACGCGCTCGGATCGTTCGTCTTCCCGGCAGGGACCTTCCCGGTGGCCGTCGCGCTCACGGGCAGCGGCGACGCCAACGCCCTCGGCACGGGCGCCCCGGCCGAGAACCCCTTGGGCTGGCCCGGCATCTGGCCGACGGTGCACGTGTTCCGCAGCTTCGATCCGACCATCGACCCGACGGGCGCGGTCGACCTCGGCTGCACCATCAGCTCCGACGACGACCCGGGCGCCAGCGGCGCGCTCGGCTGCGCGGACTACGAGTGCGACGCCACCACCCTGCACCTGCGCGATCGCGCCGCCCAGATCGAGCCGGTGATCTCGCCCGGCTCCGACGGGTTCTCGGCCTGGAAGTACGGCCTCTGGGTCATCAACTACCTGCAGGTCATGCACGACGCCACCGAGGCGGCGGTCAGCAGCGTGGACGCCGCCGATCTCGCGAGCGTGGGCTCCAGCGCCAATCGGATCGTCGGCGCGGACGACAGCGGCGCGCCCACCGCCGCCGGCACCTACCTCGGTTCCAGCAACATCGAGGGCTTCCAGGCCCAGATGTTCATCGAGGAGATCGACAACCGCGCCCAGGACTGGCTCTCGCGTCTCAGCACGGCCGACGGGACGACGCTCTCCGGCTTCGCCTCGCTGGCCGACGCCCTGGCCTACGGCGAGACGTCGCCGCTGCGCTGGTTTCCCGGCGCGATCTCGGTGGCCGAGACCGACGACGCCAGCGGCTTCCCGCTGCCGTCGTACACCCTGGCGTCGCCCGACAGCGATCTCATGGACCTCCTCGGGCTCGCCATGGGCTACGCGGAGTTCTACGCCCTCACCGACACGAGCAACACCAACGTGGGCGGCGCGCAGACGGCCCAGGCGGTGTTCGACGGAGATCCTTTCCCCGCCGACGACCAGCTGGCCGACGGCGAGAGCACGCTGCACGATCGGGCGCTGGGGATGATCCGGGTGGCGCTGGTCGATCTCGATCGCCTGCACACCGACCCGGCCTCCGGTGTGTTGGTCGACGATGTCTCGATGGCCGGAGGGACGCCGGTCCGGGGGACGACCGTCGCTACGCCGTCGGTGGCCTATGCCGTCCTGGGCCTGCGCACCGTGCTGCGCGCGCTGAGCTCGCAGCTCCAGCTCTACTCCAACAACACGCCCGACACCGCGGTGGGCACGACGCCGCTCGACGCGCTGCCGCTCGGCCTGGCCAGCGGCGCCACCTTCACCCAGCGCATGAAGGCGCTGCTGATCGCCGAGGGTGATCTCCTCTACGACCACCTGACCGACGCGACCGGGAAGGCTTACGACGGATGGGACGTGGCCACCGGCGCGCCCGTCGACGCCGGGGACACGCTGGACGCTCACACGGCGGCGATCCGCGGCCTGTTCGCCACCTACCTGGCAACGGGCAACCAGAAGTACCGCGATCGCGCCCTGGCCGTATATCAGCGGCTGGACCAGACGTTCTACGATCCAGCGGCGCGCATCTACGTCGCCGCGCCGGCCCCGCAGCCCCGCGTCGACTACACCCCGCTGCGCTTCGCGCTCCTGCAGAGCGCGCTGCGCGACATGTACGAGCTGGTGGCGGCGCGGCCGGGCGGCGAGGCGCTGCAGCCGGTGCTGGCCGATCGGATCGGCCGCCTCAACAAGCTGGTGCTGAACGGCTGGGACGACCGTAACGAGAACCGGCTGGTCGATTGGCCGGACGAGTGCGTGAACGTGCAGGGGACGGACGCCGCCGGCAACCCGCTGCCGCGCGGAGGGCTGCAGATGGCGGAGCGGACGCTGACCGGCGAGACCGGCAGCTTCCAGGATCTGCTCGCCGCGGGGCAGGCGCGCACCGTCACCTCGGACCGCGAGAAGGACTGCGTCCCGGAGATCGACGACGCCCACCTGCCGTCCGCGCTGGCCGACGACGTCACCTTCCTCATCAACCACCGAGACGGGACACCTCCATGAAGGACCTTCCGTTCTGGATCGCGTCCATCGTCGCGACGTCGCTCGCCGCCGGCTGCGGAGGCGGCACCAGCGGGGGGATCTCCGCCTCTTACGTCGCGCACGCCTCGGGAATGGCCATCTCGCGCGACGGGTCGACCTTGTTCGTGGCCAACCCGGACGCCGACTCGGTGTCGGTGCTGAACGCCGCGCAGGGGACGCTGGTACGGGAGATCTTGCTTGCCGCGGGCCATCCCGCCGTCGATCCCGTCTCCGGCGCCTACACGCCGGCCGTCAGGCCCCGCGACGTCGCGCTCTCACCGGACGAAGCGACGCTGTACGTCGTCGGCCAGCGTTCGGGCCTGCTCTACGCGGTGGATCTCGCCAGCGGGGCGATCGCCGGGAGCGTGGCCGTGGGCAGCGAGCCGATCGCGGTTCTCCCTTCCCTCGATGGCAGCGAGCTGTTCCTGACCGCCTCGCAGGACGCAAACGTCGTGCGCGTCTCCGCTCGCGGCCTGAACGTGACCGGGACGGTGGCCGTCGGCGGCGAGCCCTGGGCTCTGGCCTTCGCCGGCGGCGCGCTGCAGGTGACCGATTTCTTGCGCGCCGCCGTCACGCGCGTGGATCCCGGAACACTGGCGGTGACTGGCACCGCGACCTTGCCCGACGCCCCCCCGCGCGGCGACCCGCGCCTGGCCCACGGCCAGCCGCGCGGGCTCTACGATCTGGCGGCGCGTCCCGGCACCGACGACGTGTGGGTCGCCCACGCGCTTCTGGGGACGGACACGGCGCAACCCGCGCTGAACTTCGAGTCGACGGCGTTCGCCGCGCTGTCGATCGTCCACGCCGGGGCGTTCCAGCAGGTGCTGTCCGTCCACGCCCAGGACGTGTCCGGCGTGAACGGCGCGTTCGGCGACGTCGTGTCGGGGCCGCACGCGTTGGCCTTCACTGGTGACGGCGACTACGCCCTGATGGTCGACGCCAACAGCGAGGACCTGATGCTGGTCGACGCACGCGCCGGCGCGGAGGTGTCGCTCGTTCGGCCGCTGCCCGGCCACCAGCCAGAGGCGGTGGCGCTGGCGCCGGACGAGACGCGCGCCTACGTCTACGAGCGCAACACGAACGACGTCGCGATCCTGGACCTGGACCGCAGCACGGGGACGCTGGTGGCGACGGTGGACGCCGGTACGCCGGCCATCCCCACGCTGGCCGCCGATCCGATGCCGCCCGCGCTGCGCCTGGGGCAGCACCTTTTCTACTCGGCGAACAGCGACGAGTACCCGCTGACCACCAATCACTGGATCGCCTGCGCCACCTGCCACATGGAGGGGCGCAGCGACGCGGTCACCTGGAAGTTCGCGCAGGGCCCGCGCGACACGCCCTCGAACGCCGGCGGTACGCTGGGGACCGGCTTCCTGTTCCGCACCGCCGATCGCAACCAGGTGCAGGACTACTGGCGGACCATCAAGACGGAGCAGGGCGGGAATTTCGACCCCACCGATCCTGCACAGGCGTCGCTCTTGGACGCGCTTGCAGGCTACGTGAACCTCGCGATCCCGCTGCCGGTGCCGCCCACCACGGACCCGGCGCTCGTGGCCCGTGGCCAGGCGCTGTTCAACGGGGCCGACGTGGGGTGCGCCGGCTGCCACGCCGGGCCGCGCTTCACCGACTCGGGCGCCGGCAACCCCACGCTCGACCTCGCCGGACCGGTGCTGCTGCACGACGTGGGCACCTGCGTGACCGTCGGTTACCCGGACGTGGCCCACACCGACATCGACGGCGATCCGCGCGCGGCCTGCGCGTTCGACACGCCGTCACTGAATGGTGTGGCGTCCTCCCCGCCTTACATGCACGACGGCAGCTCGCCGACGCTGGCGGATGCCGTGGCCCGCATGCTGGCCAGCGCCGGGGCCGCCCCGGTCACCCTGTCTCCCGACGATCAGGCGGCGCTGGTCGAGTACCTGCGCTCGCTGTGAAGAACATGTGTAAACGGGTCCTCATTTTTTGTGGTCTTCTCCTGTCCCTGCCGGTGGCCGGCTGCTCCGGCTCGCCGTCCGATGCCGGCTGCGTCCTGGATTACTTCGGCAACACCGCCGACAGCGAGCGACCCGCCAGGTGCGCGACGTTGACGGCGGCGGGCGGCGACGCCGGCGCGGCGGCCGGTTGGCAACTGACCATCAGCAACCAACCGAGCAGCGCGGCCAGCAAGCTCGCCTTGCTGGCCGCCATCGACCTCGGGCCGGCGCCCGGCGCCGGCACCTATTCGTCGGAGACGGTTGGCACCTGGTCGATCACGGCGCTGAGCACCGCGGCCTCCAACTGCGCGTTCGGCGCCGGCGCCAGCAGCGTGCCCACCGGCAGCTTCACCCTGCAGCTCGCCAGCGTCGACCTCGCGACCGCGGCTGTCCACGGCACGCTGGAGGCCCAGATGACGGTGCACGCTCCGCCCGGCACCGACTGCGGCCCCGGCGACGAAGAGACGGCAGACGTCCGCTTCTGAGCGCGCGGCGCGCAAAGGCGCTGTCGTCTCGGCTGAATAGCAGGGGTCGAGAGGACAGGTAGAACAAGCGCTGTTTTTGTGTCCGATAGTGGGCCGCTACGTCAACTGCCACGCCCCTGCTTCCCCGGGCCCTCCGGGCCCTGTCGGGAGGCTCGCCTTCTCGCAGCCATTCAACCACGCCGCGATCGAGCCCGCATCCCTGCGAGTGCCGCATCAAGCACTCGATCCATCAGGCCCTCTTCGAGCGGGGCGTGGCCCATCAGCAACCGGAAGAAGAGAGGGCCGTAGAGCAGGTCGAGCGCTATCTCGATATCCAGATCCCTCCGAACCTCGTGGTTCTTGATCGCCTGCTCGAGCAGTATCCGCCCTTCGGCTCGGCGGGCGAGGACGAAGTGGTTGCGAAATGCCTTCGAGAGCTCTGTCTCAGGCTCCGCCGCCGCAATCATGGAGGTCACGTGCCGCCCCGTGCTCGTGGCCAAACGTTTAGCGATCGTCCGCAGCTGTTGGCGAAGCCTTGCAATCGCCGCCTGGCGCGAGGACGCCGAGCGCTCTTCCGTTTCACCCTCCATGAGTGCCGCCATCGCGACCGCATGCCGATCCGGCCACCATCGGTAGACGGTTGGCTTGCTCACGGCCGCTCGGGCGGCCACCGCCTCCATCGTCACGGCACCGGGCCCGGCCTCGTCGAGCAACGTGCGCGCCGCCTGGAGGATGGCGCTTCTCGCCTGTTGGCTGCGAGGGCGACCTCGGGGTCTTGGCTTCTCTTGTGGGCGGTTGACCGACTTGTTCATTTACGTTACGTGGTGTAATTAATATCGACCCTGCACACGCAAGAGGAAGGAGCAGCCATGAACGCCGTGAGACCCGTACCGGATGAGAGCCAAGCGATGTCGCCCTACCTGATCGTGAAAGGAGCGCAAAAGGCTATCGAATTCTACCAGAGGGCTTTCGGTGCCAAGGAGCGGTTCCGGCTCACAGAGCCGAACGGAAAGATTGGCCACGCCGAGCTGGCGATCGGACGCTCCCGACTGATGTTGGCCGACGAGTATCCCGACTTCGGAGCGCTCAGCCCCGTCACAGTCGGGGGAACTCCAGTGTCGATTCATCTCTACGTGGAAGATGTCGACAAGACGATGGCGCAGGCAACCGCCGCCGGCGCGACGCTCCTGCGTGCCGTGCAGGATGAGTTCTTCGGGGACCGGACCGGCTTGTTGACCGACCCGTTCGGGCACAAGTGGCACCTGGCATCCCGAAAGGAGGACCTCTCACCCGAAGAGATGCAGAAGCGAATGAACGGAGCCTACGAGTAGGCGCCGCCCGTCCCGGTGCTGCTGCCGGCCGCCGCCAGTCCCACCACGACGCTGCACAAGCGAGATCTGGTCGTCCCGGGCCCGTTCTGACCGACAGGCATCATCCCTGGGAGCACTTCGACACGAGTGGACACGAACACGGGCGCGGCCGCCGCGGGGGACATCGCGGACACCACGAGCACGGCGAGCACCGCGGCGGACCGTTCGACCCGCGCTGGTTCGCGGGCAACACCTTCGGCTTCCTCAATCTGTTCCGGCGCGGCGCGCGCGCCCGCCGTGGCGACATCCGCAGCGCCATCCTGGCTCTGCTGGCCGTGGCCGGTCGTTCAGCGCGCAGTCGGAGCGATCACCACCCGGCGTGCTCCGCTGTCGCGCCAGACGCCCGGTACCTCGGCCAGCGGAACCACGCGGAATGGGAGCGTCAGCTCGCCACGCACGATCCGGCCGATCAGCTGGGGGAGCTCTTGCCCGAGCTGTGCCTGCGTGACGGCGCCCAGGCCACTGCCCAGTAGCACGGTGTCGGTCGCGCGCAGCGCGTGCGGCGAGAACGGCACCGTGACGCCGGCCATCTGTCCGACGCCTACGTAACGCAGGCGGCGTTCGCCGCGGGCCTGGGCGATGGCCTCGAACGTCTCGATCGCCGGCGAGCCCCACAGGTAATCGAGCACCACGTCCACGCCCTCCTGCTTCAGCTCAGAAACGAGGCTCGGCCGGTACCCTTCGTCCAAGAGGAGCGTCCGGTCTGCCCTTAGCTCGGCCAGGACCTCGGCGTTGCGGCCCACCGCGACGACGCGGCCGGCCCCCAGGGCGCGCGCGATCTGGACCGCGAGTCGGCCGGCAGCCCCGGTCGCTCCGAGGATGACGACGTGCTCCTTGGGTTGAAGCGCGGCGCGCAATCGGAGCGCCAACCAACTTGAGCTCGCCGGGTTCACCATCGCGGCGACCTGTTCCGGCACCGCTACTTGGGGAAGCTCGATACCCCCGGCGACCGCCGCCCGCTCGGCGAACGTCCCGTAAGGATGTCGCATCCATCCGGTGTAGAGACGCCGCCCATCGGTCATCTCGACCACCGCGTCGACGCCGGGGATCAGAGGGTAGCGATCCGTGCTGGAGTAGTGGCCTCCCTGCGCATGGCTGCGCACCAGCGGGTGCAGCCCGGCGGCCAGGACTCGCGCCACCTGTTCGCCAGGGGCCAGATCCGGCTCGGGGAACTCTTCGATGTCCGGCGTCTGATCGCGCCCGTGGATGACCGCTGCTCTCATGGTAGATAACGTAAGCGTTTACTTTCATTCTGTCAGCTTGCGTTCATGCGCACCAAACGTCCTGTTCTGAGCTCGCGGAAAAAGCCGCAACAGACGCGCTCGCGTGAGGTCGTGGAGGCTGTTCTCCAGGCGACTACTTACCTTTTGTTGCGCGGCGGCTATGAGGCGCTGACGACCAACCGGATCGCGGAGCGAGCAGGGGTGAACATCGCCTCGCTCTACCGGTACTTCCCGAACAAAGAGGCGATCGTGGCCGAGCTGATGCGGCGCCACATCGCCAGGACTCGAGCCGCGGTGGTGCCGGCCGCCAGCCGTCACGATATCGACGATCTCTCCGCCCGCGTGCGTGCGGTCATCGAGGTCGTCGCTGCGGAGCACGCAGTCGAGCCGCGCCTGCACGCCATCTTCAGCGAGCTCGGTCCACGGATCGGATTCAAACGAGACACCGGGCTTGATCCGGCTTTGGCCTCGGCAGGCGATGCTTGGACGCGCGCCGCGAGCGGGCGGCTGCCGGACCCCGCCCTGTCGCTATGGGTTGCACAGACGGCGGTCCATGCCGTCTTCCACGCGGCCTTCTCGGAGCGGCCGGACGTGGCTGCTCGTCCCCAGTTGGTCGACGAGCTGGTACGCCTCGTTACTTCCTACTTGAACGTGCCGACACCGAGCCTGACCGGGAAACGGCCGTAGCTCAGGGACCCGGATCGCAGATGACCAGTTGTCGGCTGGGCAGCGGAAGCGGCTTCGTCGGGCGAACGATGTTCCCGGCGACGCACGCTCCCACAGCGACGACCATGCAAGTTGCCGCCACGACCGCGAGGGCGCCGATTCGACTTCGCGAGCGCCGATGGAAGCTCAGAAGCGATTCGCGGTGACGACGCGCAGGCGGCGCGCAGTGCGCCCGCCAGCTGGGAGCGCCAGCTCAGCGGCCAGCGCCGGAGCCGCGCGTCCGCTTCAAGGGTGAGCTGCAACGCGGCCCCATCCCGCCGGCGCAGGCTCACTTCCTCGCCGCGGTCGGCGTGGGGCAGCACCTGAGTCGGCTCCCTCGAGAACTCCGACCAATTGTTGACCGCCTGACGCATGGTCCAACGAGATCTGAATTAGTTCGAAGTCAAAATCCGAGCACCCCGAGCGCGCGAGGAATCAGTGCTGCGAAGATTTGATGCATGTTCGCGAAGACCTCCGGCCTCCATATTGTTGCGGCGGCGAGAGCTCGGCGTGTTCGGGATGGGTTGCCGGCGAAGGCTCCTCGGCCCTCTCGCGAGATGTCGTCATCCCGCAGGCCGTCCGGCGAGCCCTTCGCGTGGCGGCACTTGGAAACGCCGGACCACGAAGTCGTAACGTGCCTGAGCGCCTCCGGGGCGCTTCGCCTGGCATGCGTCGTGCTCTTCCGGTCCGAGGAGCCTCGATCGCTCCAGGAGGGTGCGGGCATGGGTATGCGGCGGATTGAGTGGTCGTGGGTCGGTGTGACGTTCCTGACGTGGTCGCTGGCGGTGAGCGCCTGCGCGCCTGATCAGAACAGGGACGTGCCGTTGGCGCGCGAGCGCATCGCGCAAGCGCCGCCACCTCCGCCGCGCGTGGTGGTCCGTCCGCTCACGATCGCAGCGGTCGACACGGCGCCTGCGACCGGCGCCTCGCCGATACCCGGTGCCTCGGTCGGCGCGCGCGCGCTGATCATCACCGCCGACGGTACCAACTCGGCGTTCGCCGCGATCCAGAGCACCCTCACCTATCTGGGCACGCCGTTCGACGTGCTCAACGCCTCGACCGGTCCGGTTCTCACGGCGGCGACGCTCTTCACGGGGTCTCAAGGCAAGTACAACGCCGTGTTTCTCGACATCGGCGACCTCGGTGGGGCTTTTACCGACGACGAGTGGGCGACTTTGACCTCCTACGAGGCCGAGTTCGGCGTCCGCCGCGTCTCTCTCTACACCCCGCCAAACGCCTCTTACGGCCTGACCGGCAGCAGCGCGGGGGTCGATCCCAGCAAGGCACCGATCGCCGCGACCTGCACGGCGGCCGGGGCGGCGCTGTTCGTCGGGACCAACTGCGCCAACCCGATTCAGATCGACGACGGCTACGCTTACCCCACGTCGCCCAGCGACGGGGCGACCACGCCGTTGCTGGTCGACGCGAGCGGGAACGTGTACGCGGCCACCCGCAGCTATCCCGACGGCCGCGAGGCCCTCGCGCTCACCTTTGGTCAGGCCGACTATTACGTCTCCTACCTCGAGATCGCCTATGCGCTGGTGAGCTGGGCGACGCACGGGCTGTTCGTCGGCGAGCGGCACGTCTACGCCGTGCCGCAGATCGACGATCTGTTCCTCTCGAGCGCGATCTACACGGGCGGGACCTACCGCATCACCGACACCGACCTGCAGTCGTTCATCGACTGGCAGAACGCCAAGCGAGCTGAGCCGGTGTTCGCCGGCTTCCGCACCGCCTGGGCGGTCAACGGATCGGGGTCGCAGTCACGACCCGGTGACCCGCTGACCGCCAAAGTGGTCGCGGCCGGATCGACCTTCGCCTGGATCAACCACACCTGGGACCACCCGATCCTCGACGGGCTGAGTTACGCCGACGTCCTCACCGAGTTCACGCAGAACGATCAGTATCTGCGCGGGCTGGGGCTGACTCCCTACGCGACGATCAACGCGGTCACCCCCAACATCTCGGGGCTGGGGAGCTCCGACGCCATGCGCGCCATCCACGACGCCGGCATCCAGCAGATCGTCAGCGACACCTCGGTGATGGGCGAGAACAGCCCGTCGCCGAACGCCGGAATCTGGAACGCGCTCCAGCCGTCGGTGCTGGAGATCCCGCGTAAGCCGACCGATCTCTATTTCAACGTCTCGCAACCCGCGGAATGGATTCCCGAGTATGAGGCGCTCAACGCCAGCGCGTCGGTCGACTACTCGACGATCATCGACGTTCAGAGCGGTCAGCTGTTCGACTACATGCTCAACGGGAACAACGATCCCTGGATGTTTCATCAGGCCAACGCGCGCGACTATGACGGCGCCGGGCACAGCTTGCTGAGCGATCTGCTGGACGCGGCGTTCTCGAAGTACGCGGCGGTCATGACCTTCCCGATCGTGAGCCCGACCATGGAGGATCTCGCGGCGCGCGTGAGGAACCGGATGGCCTTCAACGCGGCCGGCCTGAGCGCGACGATCGGCGCAGGGACGCTGACGGTGACCGTCGCGCACGCGGCCACCGTGCCGGTGACGGGCCTCTGCACGGCAGGGGCCGAGACCTACGCCGGGCAGTCGATCTCGTACCTCAGCCTCGCCGACGGCCAGACCGCGACCTACCCGATCGGGAGCTGCTCGACGGCGGCCGGTGCCGTCGGCGGTGCGGGAAACCCGGACGCGGGGATAGCCAAGCAGGTCGGTGACGCGGGCAGCGCGAACGCCGCCGACGCGGGCCCGGACGCTGGGACGGTGGCGGAGAGCCCCGCCCCGACGGTGGCCGGCGCGGTTGGCGTCTCCGCCCGCATGACGGGCTGCGCCTGCGCGCTCGGCGCGGACCGGGGCGGATCGGCGCTCCTTCCGGTGGGGCTCCTCTGCATTCTGATCGCGGCGCGCCGCGCGCGACGGTCACGGTCGGCGATGAGGCGCACCGACTGATCGGCGAACCGCGGCGCGTCCGGGAGCCATCCACAGAGCGCACGGCTCCGCAAGTGTGGTGGCAGAGGGTCTGGGTCTCCACGTCGTAAGAGAACCCGGGCCCCGTGGCCAGGCCTCCGCAGTGCACGAGCGTCTCGACCGTGTCGCTGGCGGCGTCGCACATCGTCTGGAAGGCGTCGGCCGTCAACCCGTCGATCTCCCGACTCGAGGTGATCACCCCCGGGGACGGTGCAGTCGCTGTCGGTGAAGAGGTGCCGCGACGCGCTCACCACCACCGCGTTTCTCAGCCGCCGCTCGGGATCGGTCTCCGCCTGTCCGCGAATGCGAATTGTTTTCGCACCGACCGAGGGCGGCCGATCAGGGCAGGCTCGAGGAGCGAGTTACTCGGCCGGTGCGTCATCTTCCAGGGCATTGGCCGCATGCCGCGTCGGCCACCGCTGCCGCGTGCGGCTCGACCTCAGTGCCGGACGCGAACGTGATAGCCAGCGGCGGGCAGCTCGAGCGGCAGCCGCGAGAGAAACGCGGCGAGCCTCGCGGGATGGCTGACGAGCTTGGCCCGAAGGCCCGCATCGAGCCCCAGCGCCGCGCGCACGGCGTCGTGCAGGTGCGGATTCG
>Ga0335083_10002232_pt1 | contig 25776 bp, 20 predicted proteins | sample Lox_Sample_42_FD_206716 | JGI IMG/M metagenome (GOLD analysis project Ga0335083, IMG submission 206716) | Soil microbial communities from Loxahatchee National Wildlife Refuge, Florida, United States - Lox_Sample_4.2 | ecosystem: Environmental > Terrestrial > Soil > Wetlands | place: USA...
GCGTGAGAGGTCCACACCATAGCGAGCCCAAATGCTCGGCGGCAGAGCCGGGATGGCGGGGCGGGGCTTCGCCCGCCCGCGAAGCCGAGCTGATCGCGCTGATCGCCAAGGGCGACCGTCGCGCTTTCGAGGAGCTCTACCATCTTTATCACCGCCGCCTGGCGCGTTTTCTGACGCGCCTGACGCGCCGCTACGACGTTGCCGAGGAGGTGATCAACGACACCTTCTGGATCGTGTGGCGCAAGGCGGCCGATTTTCGCGGCGACTCCCAGCCATCCACCTGGATAATGGGTATCGCTTACCGGCGCGCCAGAAATGCGTTCCGCGCCTCAGCACGGGCCGGTTCGATGGAGAACCTCGACGCGCATCCGCTGCCACCTACCAGTGACGAACCGATGCGCCGCGAGGAACTGCGCGACTGGCTCGTCCAGGCACTCAGCCAGCTTCCCGTGGAGCAGCGTCTCGCGGTGGAGCTGTGCTACGAGCTGGGTTATTCGTGCGAGGAGATCTCTGAAATCATGGGTTGTCCGGTCAACACGGTGAAGACGCGCCTGTTCCATGCGCGTGCCAAGCTGCAAAAGCTGCTTCCCGTGCTGGGCGGAAGCACCCCTTCCGATGAGCGAGGCAGGAAATGATTGCGTCCGATGATCGCGGCCTGCACGACGAAGTGTGGCTCCTGCTGCCCTGGCTGGCGAATGGCCGTCTCGGGGCAGCGGATCGCGAGCGCGCCGAGCACCATGTGCGCCACTGCGCTGCGTGCGAGCGGGAGCTGGCTCAGCAGGAACTGATGTGCAGCGCTTTCGCCGAACCCGATCGCGTGATCTATGCGCCGGGTCCGTCGTTCCGCAAGCTGATGGAGCGCATCGACGCCGCTCCCGCGGTCGGGATGGATGCGACAGCGGAGGATGAAGGTGAGCGGCCGGCGGTTCGCGCGGGCGACCGCGTGGCCGAACTGACTACCGAGCTTGTCAAAGCACCGGCGACCCGTGGCGCGGGCGTGCGCAGGGGTCGCATGTCCCTGTGGCGACCGCCGGGACTCGCCTGGGCGGCAAGTTTCCTGCTCCTGTTCGGAGTGACGGGATTGCTCACCACCCTGTATCACTGGTCCGAACCCGTCTATAGCACGCACACTGATTCCGCACCCACGACGCCCGGCGTACTGCACATCGCTCTCGACCGCAGACTGACGATCGGCGACGTCGAAGAGATGCTGCGGGCCGACGGTGCCCGCATCGTCGAAGGGCCGGGTGACACCGGAATTGTTGGCGTGACGCCGACGCAGCCAGTCAATGGATCCGGTACGTCGGTCAGCATGAAGCAGGAGTTGCATGCCCTGTCGGCACGGTTGCGCGCCGATCCGCGTGTCCTGTGGGTGCAGCCCCTGGCGGACAGCGATACACCGGCTGAGTCACGAGCGCCGGTGTCCCCGGATCGCTGATGCGCACACTGGCGCAGCTGTGCGCTCTGGCCGCGGTGCTGCTGTTGGCGGCGGTCAGCGTACCCGCACGCGCTGACGATTCGTCATCCAGATTCGATTCGGGCCACCAGTTCGTGGTGGTGACCTTCGCCAACGTACCTCATCGCCCGGCCGCCCGCGCCGGTACGACGGGAAGACGCTACGCAGGCGACAGCTACGGAGTCGCGCAGAGCGCACACGATCAGGCGCGTCGCGTCGCAAGTGCGTACTCGCTTCGGCAGGTGGCCAGCTGGCCCATCAAGGAACTCTCGGTTCACTGCGTGGTGTACGAGATCACGGACTCGCGACCGCTGGCCGAGGTGCTCGCCGCTCTGACCAAGGACCCCGGCGTCACTCTTGCACAGCCATTGCAGGAGTTCCGCACGCTGACGTCGGCTTCCGCCGCCAGCTCCAGCACCTACAACGACCCGCTCTACGGCCTGCAGACCAACATGGCCGCCCTGGATATAGCGGCGGCGCACGAGCGCAGTCAGGGTGCGGGAGTGCGGGTCGGCCTGATTGACACCGGAGTTGACGCGAGTCATCCCGATCTGCAGGACCGCATCGCGCGCACCACTTCGTACGTCGGCGGGAATTCGCCCGCCGCCGCGGCGTACCGTCATGGGACGGCCATGGCCGGCCTCATCGCGGCCGTCGCCAACAACCGGATCGGCATGGTCGGCATCGCACCGCTGGCGCGTATCGAAGTGTTCGAAGCATGCTGGCAGCTCGAGCCCAACAGCGATGCCGCCGCCTGCAATACGTTCACGCTGGCGCAGGCACTGGCGGCCGCGATCGAATCGCGGGTACCGCTGATCAATCTCAGCATCGCAGGCCCGCCCGACCCGCTGCTGGGAGCCCTGGTGCAGAGCGGCCTGAAGCGCGGAGTGATCTTCGTCGGCTCCCTCTCCGCGCAACCCGGTTCATTTCCAACCAATGTCGAGGGAGTGATCGGCGCGGGAAGCAGCGAACAGCAGCAACCCGGCGCCTCGCTGTACGCACCGGCCACGCACGTTCTGACACTGCGCCCCGCGGCTCAGTACGATTTCGAGTCCGGTACTTCGGTGGCGGCTGCCGAGGTCACCGGGATGATCGCACTGCTGCTGAGCCTGGATTCGCGGCTCACGGCCGATTCAGCCGTCGCCCTGCTGAAAGGTGCCGGCACGCAGCCCGTCGCACTGGATGCCGGAGCAGCGGTGGCCAGGCTGGAAGCCGCTCGCGGCAACAGCCGCCTCGCCTCACGCTCGTTGCGCTGATCGCACCGGCTGATCGCACCAACTGATCGCACCAACTGATCGCACCGGCTGGTCGCGCCGGCTGCGCGCCGGTTGCGCGCCGGTTGCGCTCCTGGCGCTCCGAAAGCCGCGCCTCAGATGCGGATGACGACTTTGCCGACGGCGCCGCGCTGCTGGTGGCGGAAAGCCTCTGCCGCCGCGTCGAATTCAAACACCTTGTCGATGACCGGCTTGATGCGGTTGCCGTCGACGGCGCGGCACAGCTCCTCGAGCATGGCGCGATTGCCAACGAAAATACCGTGCATGCTGGCCCCTTTGACCATGACCAGGCCCGGGTTCGTGTCGCCCTGGAACCCGGCCAGGAATCCGATCATGCAGATGTGGCCGCCGTAGGCGACGGCACGCATCGAGCGCGCCAGGGTTCCGACGCCGCCGACCTCGATGACGTGGTCAACGCCGCGGCCCCCGGTCAGACGCAGGACTTCCTGCTCCCAGTCCGGCGTGCGGGTGTAATTGATGCCGGCCTCGGCTCCCATCTGACGCCCGCGCTCCAGCTTCGCATCGCTGGAGGAGGTCATGAACACACTGGCGCCCGCCGCCCGTGCGATCTGCAGGGCGAACATGGATACGCCGCCCGTACCCATCACCAGCACGCTCTGGCCCGGTCTGACACCTCCCGTCCGCACCAGACTGTTCCATGCGGTAACACCCGCGCACGTCAGTGTTGCCGCCTCCTCGTAGGAGAGTGACGCAGGGATGGCCACGGCGTCGTTCTGGTCCATGACGACGTACTGAGCCAACACACCATCAGCGGGACTGCCCAGCGCAACCAGCGGCCCGGGCGGTGGTCCTTCGATCCATCCCTGGAAGAACGTACCGGTCACGCGATCGCCCTTCTTGAAACGCGTGACGCCCGGTCCGGCCTCGATGACTTCACCCGCTCCGTCGGAAAGCGGAATCGTGTCGCGCGGCACCGGACCGCCGAAGTAGTGCCCGGTGACGACCAGCTGGTCGCGATAATTGAGCGAGGCGGCGCGCATGCGCACGAGGATCTGGCCCGCACCAGCGCGCGGCTCGGGTAGTTCCACCGCGCGCAGGCCCTCGAGACTCTCCGCACCCTTCTGTACGACGTAGGCTTTCATGCTGGTACCTTCCCGGGCCGGCGCTTGCGGAAGCGAAGCGCCACGCCCGCATCTTTGGCCCGTGAGCCGGCGCCGTCAACAGTCTCCCGGCTGTTATGTTGCGCGTCCGATACAACGGCGGCGCGATTCGCTCTGGGAAAAGAATCTCCGCTCTGTGGGGAGAGCCCCCGACGGGCTCTCAGGCGCCTCATCTGCAACATCAGACGGTGGCGTTGCAGCGCCCATGAAACGTGGCTGTCAGTCGCTCGTCACCGTACCGGGATGTGCTCGGTTCGACGGTGTCGACCCGTGATGCCTCAGGGGGGGTTGTCTATGAAACGCTGCGCAAGTGTTGCTGGCGCGCCTTCGCGGGCGCATGGCCGATCGGGTGGTGCACTGCGGGTCATCCTCGCGGGAATGTGTGCCGCGGTGGCGGCCCTGCCTGTGCTGGCGGAAGACCAGATCGAGGAAGTGATCGTCACGGCGCAGAAGCGCACCGAGAACGTGCAGGAAGTGCCGATCGCGATCACGGCGATCGGCGCCGCGGTGCTCGAGCAGAAGGGCATCAGCAACGTTTCGCAGCTCAGCAACTTCGCACCGAACGTCAACCTGGATGCGGGTACGCCGTTCTCGGGTTCCGACACGGTGTTGTCCGCCTACATCCGTGGCATCGGTCAGGACGATTTCGCCTTCAACCTGGATCCGGGCGTCGGTGTCTACGTGGATGGCGTGTACCTCGCACGCAGCGTGGGCGCCAACACCACGATGCTTGACGTGGATCGCGTCGAGATTCTCAAGGGACCTCAGGGCACGCTTTTCGGGCGTAACTCCATCGGCGGTGCCATCTCGATCGTCACCCGCGACCCCGGCAACGAGTTCATGGTGAAGGGAGACATCACCACCGGCTCGCGGCAGCGCCTGGACGCCAAGGTTTCGTTCGACGTCCCGTTCAACGACTGGATCACCAGCACGATTTCCTTCTCCTCGCAGAAGCAGACCGGCTACCAGCACCGGATCCCGTACGTCCAGGGCAACGCCGGCGGGTCCGCCGGGATTCCGGACTGCACCACGGCAACCTGCCCCTACGTGGTGGATGCCGCGCAGGCCTTCCCGGCCTCGGGATACCAGACGGCCTCCGATGAAGGCGGCACCAACAAGTGGAGCGGCCGCGCCAAGGTGGTATTCCGCCTGACCGACGACCTGAAGCTGACCGCCACCGGCGATTATCTCGACGTTGACCAGCCAGCCTCGGCCAACACCGTGATCGGCATCAACAACGCGCAGCTGGGACCCGGCGGCTTGTCCGGAATCTCCAACCTGTGCCTGCTTGGACCGGCCTCCCCCGTTCCGGTCACCATTGCGTTCGGTGTGCTGTGCACACAGCCTCGCGGCGGACTGAGCCCGACGCCCACGCCGATGCCCATCTCGCCGCCACTCTATGGTGTGAACGCGGACGGCAATCCGTACAACAACTACCTCCCATACGACTCACGCTTCGAAACGGGCAACATCGACACCAGCTACGCCACCGGCAACAGCTTCTCCAAGCTGAAGAACTGGGGCGTCGGCACGACGTTCGACTGGTCGATCGGCCACGGGATGAACCTGAAGCTGATCAGCGCGTATCGCGACATGCACTGGGATGCGGGCATGGACCTCGACGGCTCGCCGGAGGCGGTGCTGCAGACCTCCTTCGACATGATCCAGCATCAGAACTCCCAGGAGCTGCAGCTGAACGGGGTGGCGGTCGATGACCGTCTGAACTACGCCGTGGGCGCCTACTATTTCGAGGAGTCAGGTCACCTGCACGACTTCGTCACCTTCCCCATGGGCATCCTGATGATCGACGGGCCCAACGACCTGAGCACCAAGGCCGAGGCGATCTACGCGCACCTGAACTTCAAAATCACCGATCAGTGGGGTCTCACCCTGGGTGGCCGCGAGACGCACGAGCACAAGGAGTTCGCCGGCTACCAGACGGACGACAACGGCCTGTCCTACAAGATCTCCGGCTGCTTCCCGCCGGGAGCACCCAACACGCTGGGCGCGCCCGCCAACCTGACCTGTCAGGACGTGCTCGGATTTCCCGTGACGGGCAGCCCTTACACGTACTACCCCACGGGTCCGTTCACGCAGGTTTACAACAACTTCTCCCCCACCGCGGGCTTCGAGTTCCATATCGACCGCGACCAGATGCTCTACGCGTCTTACTCCAAGGGCTACAAGACGGGCAGCTGGACCACGCGTCTGTCGAACCCGCATCCGACATACGACTCGACGCTGCATTTCAACCCCGAGTTCGCCCAGTCGGAAGAAGTGGGTTACAAGTCAGAGCTGCTGGAGCATCGGCTGCGACTCAACCTGGCCGGCTTCCACACCAAGTACGACAACATCCAGCTGAACTCGCAGCAGGGTATCTCGCCGACGATCGTCAACGCGGGTGATGCGACGATCTACGGTTTCGAGGTGGAGGCCGAGGCCGTGCTGGGTGGCGGGTTCTCGGTGAACGCTTCGGCCGGCTACACGCATGCCGCATACGACCGGCTGAACGATGTCATCGACAACGGTTACCTGCTGACGGGCTATTCCTGCCCGGAGAGCAGTCCGAATGCCCCGGCGCCCTACTCGGCGCCGCCGGGATCCTCGAACGCCGCCATCCTGGCCGGCCAGACGACGGTGGCGCAGTCGTTCCGCAACGGCCAGTGCCAGTTGCCCAAGACACCGAAGTTCAAGGGCTATGTGGGACCGCAGTACGAGTTCAGCCTGCCCAACAGCGGCGCGCTCATGCTCAATGCCGACTGGACCTACATCACCAAGGAATACAACGACATCGGCAACACCTGGCAGCTCGCCCGCCCGGATATGAGCCTGATCAATGCCTCGGTCACGTACAAGGCGCCGAGCCGGCAGTGGGAGATTGCCGTGGGCGGCAACAACATCGGCGACAAGCGCTACGTCGTCAGCGGCCAGAACCAGGGCGGCGTTGCCGTCATCGACGCCTCCTACAACCCGCCGCGCGAGTGGTTCGCCACGTTCCGCTATCGGCCGTCGCTGGGCGGGAGCAAGTAAAGACCCGGTGCGGCCTGGCTTTCCCCCAGCCGGGCCGCGACACGCGGTCGCGGCGAGCTGCCAGCCGCCCGATGCCCCGGAAGGAAGATGGCGGCGCAAGGATGCGTCGCGGTAGTCTGTTGGTGCGGCAGGTCTTGCCGTCCCGGTCACGGTTTGCGTGCTCCGGGGTCTCGAGGAGAATTCCCATGCGCATGCACCGACTCGGCAATACCGGCCTGATCGTCTCGGAACTGTGCCTCGGCACCATGACTTTCGGCGACGGTGAAGGACTGTGGCGCGCCGTCGGGCAGCTCGACCAGACCGCGACAGACGGTGTCATCCGCGCCGCCCTGGATGGCGGCATCAATTTCATCGACACGGCCGATGTGTATCACGCCGGCCGTTCCGAAATTCTGACCGGCCAGGCGCTGCGCAACCTGGGCATCCCGCGCCAGCAGGTGGTGCTGGCCACCAAAGTGCACGGACGCATGGGCCGCGGACCGAATGATGCGGGCCTGAGCCGCGGCCATATCCTCCATGCGGTGGATGAGAGCCTGCGGCGCCTGCAGATGGATTACATCGATCTGTACCAGATCCACGGACTGGATGCGGTGACACCCATCGAGGAGACGCTGAGCGCGCTCAACGATTGCGTGCGCGCGGGCAAGGTGCGTTATATCGGGCTGTGCAACCTGAGCGCATGGCAGATCGCCAAGTCGCTGTGGATCTCGGAGCGGCGCGGGTTCGAACGCTTCCAGAGCGTCCAGGCCTACTACACCATCGCCGGCCGCGACCTGGAGCGCGAGGTCATTCCGCTCGCCCGGGACCAGCAGCTGGCCATCCTGCCGTGGAGCCCGCTGGCCGGTGGGCTGCTGAGCGGCAAGTTCAAACGCGATGCGCAGGGACCGGAAGGTGCGCGCCGCGCCACGTTCGACTTTCCACCGATGGACAAGGAGCGCGCCTTCAACGTGATTGACGCCATGCGGCCGATCGCGGATGCGCATGACGTGTCGGTGGCACGGGTGGCGATTGCGTGGCTGCTGGCCAAGCCCGCCGTCACCTCGGTGATCATCGGCGCCCGCAACGAATCGCAGCTGCATGACAACATTGCCGCCACTGGGCTGAAACTGACGGCGGCGGAACTGGAGACGCTGGATCAGGTGTCGGCGCTGCCGCGGGAGTACCCGGGCTGGATGCTGGAACTGCAGTCGGCGGACCGCCTCAACATCCTCAATCCGCCGCAGACCTGAGGCGGCCGATGGCGCTGAGTCAGCGCCGGCCGACCGCGCCGCGGCAGATGCGCTCGCACAGCTGGGGGAAATCGATGCCAGCCGCGCGCGCCGCCTGCGGCAGCAGGCTGGCTGCGGTCATGCCCGGGAGCGAGTTGGCCTCCAGGCACCACAGAGCGCCCGTCGGGTCCATGCGGAAATCGACGCGGCTGTAGGACCCGAGTTTGAGGGCAGCATGGGCTCGCAGCGCGAGCTGCTGCAGCTGCGCTGCGGTCTCGGCCGGCAGATCCGCCGGAAACACCTCGCGCGCCCCGCCCTTCTGGTACTTCGCCTGGTAGTCGAAGATCTCCCCGGGCGTGATGATCTCGCCGACAGGCAGCGCTGTGCCGTCGAGGATGCCCACGGTCAGTTCGCGACCCGGGACGAACCGCTCCACCATGACCTCATCGTCAAAGCGGCCGGCGACCTGCAGCGCGGCGGCCAGTCCGTCCGCCTGACGCACGATGCTCAGTCCCACCGTCGAACCCTGCTTGTTGGGTTTGACGACCACCGGCCAGCCCAGAACGGTTTCCACTTCGCGCGCCGTTACCGGTGACATGAGCCAGTCCGCGGTCGGAACCCCGGCGCCGCGAAACAGCCGCTTGGACAGATCCTTGTCCATCGCCGTCGCGCTCGAAATGTGATTGCTGCCGGTGTACGCCAGCCCGGCCAGGTCCAGTACCGCCTGGATGCGCCCGTCCTCGCCGGCGCCGCCGTGCAGCGCCAGGAACACGACGTCCACGTCGCGGATGTCGGTGGCGCTGCTCGTAAGCTGCAGTGCGGTCTCGCGCATGCCAGCAAGCACGGAACTCGAAGGCGGCTCCGGACCCACGCCGCTGGTCAACAGACGCTGCTCGGCGCCTGGAGCGAGCCGGCCCGTGGCCGTATCGACGGCCGCAACCTCATGGCCCAGGCTACGCAGCGCCGGAATGATCTGCGCTGCGCTCGCGATGGAGACGTCCCGCTCTTCGCTGGTGCCCCCGAACAGTACTGCGATCCTCATGGCGCGTATCTTCGCATCGGGGAGTGCCCCCGTGCGTGCCGCAGATCGCAGCTTGATCCGGTCCGATTCCTCAGAACGGGTAATGCCGCGGCGTGGTCTGCACCGTGATCCAGCGCAGCTCGGTGAACTCGTTGATCCCCGCCCGGCCGCCGAAGCGCCCGTAGCCGGAGGCCTTCACTCCACCGAAGGGCATCTGAGCCTCATCGTGCACCGTCGGGCCATTGATATGGCAGATGCCTGTCTCGATCCGCCGCGCCAGCTCCAGCGCACGCGCGATGTCCCGAGTGAACAGCGCCGCGGACAGGCCGTATTCGGTGTCATTGGCGAGCTTCACAGCCTCATCCGCGGACTCCACCCGGGTGATGGACACCTGGGGGCCGAACGACTCTTCGCGGAACAGGGCCATGTCCGGCGTCACCCTATCGACCACGATGCCCTGCATGATGGTGCCGTCGCTCTGCCCGCCGCACAGCAGCTTCGCACCCTGTGAGACGGCATCGTTCACCAGCCGCAGCACCCGCTCCACCGTCGGCTTACCCACGACTGATCCCAGCACGAAATCACCCTTGCGCGGGTCGCCCGTCGGCAGCGCAGCAACGCGCTTCGCGAGCTTCGCCGCGAACTGATCCGCCACCTTCTGATCGACGATGACACGCTCCGTGGACATGCAGATCTGTCCCGAGTTGGCGTACGCGCCAAAGACGGTCGCATCGACGGCGGCATCGAGGTCGGCATCCTCGAGGACGATGAGCGGCGCCTTGCCACCCAGCTCCAGCAGCACGGGTTTGAGATATTTTGCAGCCAGCAGCGCGATGATCCGGCCCACGCGCGTCGAGCCGGTGAAGTTGACTCGCTTCACGGCGGGATGGGACACGAGCGCTTCGGCAACGGCCTCGGCATCCTTGGCATCGTGCGTGATGACGTTGATGACGCCCTCGCCAAGTCCTGCGTCGTTCAGGACCGTTCCGATGAGCCGGTGCGTGGCGGGACAGACTTCGGAGGCTTTGAGGATCACCGTGTTGCCGCATGCCAGGGGCACGGCGATCGCACGCACACCGAGGATGATCGGTGCGTTCCACGGGGCGATCCCCAACACGACACCGACAGGCTGGCGAATGGCCATGGCCAGGCTGCCCGGAACGTCGGAAGGCACGACCTCGCCACCGATCTGGGTGGTAAGAGCCGCGGCCTCCCGCAGCATGTTGGCCGCCAGGTGTACGTTGAAGTGACCCCAGCCGGCGGTCGCTCCGGTCTCCGTGGTCAGGATGGCGGCAAACTGCGCCGAGCGCGCTTCGAGCAACTGCGCCGCCTTGTCGAGCCGGGCGCGCCGCTCGCTCGGACCCAGCGCGGACCATTTGGCGAATGCCTCGGCGGCAGCGTCAGCCGCGGCTCGCGCCTCCTGAACCGAAGCTGCGGCTGCGCGAGTCGCCACCTCGCCCGAAATCGGGTTCAGCCGGTCGAAGGTGGCGGACTTCGCGGCGGGGACGTCGCGCCCCGCGATGAGCAGGCTGATCTCTTGCATCGTTCCCCCGTAAGACTCACGGCACCAGCGAGTAGTCGGTCTGATTCTTGGCGTAGGCGGTGAAATAGTCCAACGCGTGCGGGTTGGCCACCGCGTCGCGGTTGGCCGCGCGCTCGGGCGCGACGCCGAGCAGGATCTTGCGCACCGGCACTTCCATCTTTTTGCCGGTGAGGGTGTAGGGAATGGACTGCACCTGGTAGATCCGGTCGGGCACGTGCCGCGGCGAGTATTCCCGGCGCAGCGTCGCGCGGATCTGCTCGCGCAGCGCCTCATCCAGTGCCAGGCCGTCCTTGAGCTTCACGAACAGCGGCATGAAGAACCGGCCGTGCGGCAGATCCAGGTTCACGATGAGCGAGTCGTCGATCTGCGGCAGCGTCGCGAGCGAGCGATAGATTTCCGCCGTGCCGATGCGCACGCCATGGCGGTTGAGGGTGGCATCCGAGCGGCCGAGCACGAAGCAGCCGCCGCGCTGGTTGATGCGGAAGAAATCGCCGTGGCGCCAGACGCCCGGATACTCCTGGAAATACGATTCGAGGTAGCGCTTGTTGTCCGTGTCGTTCCAGAAACAGACGGGCATGGAGGGCATGGGCTCGGTGAGCACCAGTTCGCCCACCTGATCGATGACCGACTCGCCCCGATCGTTGAAGGCGTACACCGCCGCTCCGAGTGCCCGCGCCTGGATCTCACCCGCGTACACCGGCAGGATGGAGGCACCTGCCACGAATCCCGTGCACACATCGGTGCCGCCGCTGCCGGAGGCGACCCACAGATCCTGCTTCACGTTGCGATAGATCCACTCCATCGCCTCGGGCGTCACGGGCGAACCGGCAAGCGTCACGGCCTGCAGGGTCTGGAGGCGATACTTGTCCCTGGGAACGAACCCGCCCTTCTCCAGGGCGGCCACGTAGGTGGGGCTCGTGCCGAACACCGACGTACCCGAGTCGTCCACCATCTTCCACAGCACATCCGGAGTCGGCCAGGCCGGATTGCCGTCGTACAGCACGGGCACGACATCCGACAGCAGCGCGCTCGCCAGGAAGTTCCACATCATCCAGCCGGTGGTGGTGAAGAAGAACAGCCGCTCGCCCGGATGCGAATCGAAGTTGAAGGCCAGGTGCTTGAGCTGCTCGAGCACGATGCCGCCGTGGCTGTGGCAGATCGGTTTGGGCAGGCCGGTGGTGCCGGAGGAGAACAGGATCCACAAAGGATGCGCGAACGGCACCTGCTCGAAGCGGAACTGAGCGGCGGACACCGGCGGATGCACGAACAACTCGTCCCACAGCTGCGTGTTGGCGGACAGCGGCGCGCGATCGTCGGGATTCAGGTAGGGCAGATAGATGACATGGCGCAGCGTGGGAAGCTGCCCGATGATCTTCTGCACCTCGGCCTTGCGATCGAACGGCTTGCCGCCGTACTGGTAGCCATCGACGCAGAACATCACTTTCGGCTCGAGTTGCGAATACCGGTCGAGCACGCCGCGCGTACCGAAATCCGGCCCGCAGCTCGACCAGATGGCACCGATGCTGGTCGTCGCCAGCATCGCCACGATGGTGTGCGGAATGTTGGGCAGGTAGGCGACCACGCGGTCGCCCGGTTGTACACCGAGCTTGCGCAACTGCGTGGCGAGCACCCGGACCTGCCCGCCCAGGTCCGCCCAGGACATCACCGACAGCGGCGTACGCTCGCTGAGGTGCATGATCGCGGTCGCATCCGGCCGCTCGTGGCGCAGAGCATGCTCGGCGTAGTTGAGTCGCGCGCCGGGGAACCACACCGCGCCCGGCATCCGGCGATCGGCGAGCACCCGCGTGTGGGGTGCCGAGGACTGCACCTTGAAGTAATCCCAGATCGCCTGCCAGAACGCTTCCAGGTCGTCCACCGACCAGCGCCATAGCGCCTCGTAGCTCTCGAACTGCAACCCGCGCTCCCGCTGCAGCCAGCGCCGGAACGCCGTGAGATTGGATTTCTCCACGCGCTGCGCGCTCGGGGTCCACAGCAGATCGCCTTCATTCACCATCAGCCTCTCCACCCGGCGCAACCGGGTTCCATCACACTCGTTCCAGGATCATGGCGATGCCCTGGCCGACACCGATGCACATGGTGCACAGGGCATAGCGGCCGCGGATCGCCGCGAGTTGGTATGTTGCGGTCGTCGCGAGGCGCGCGCCCGACATGCCGAGCGGGTGTCCGAGCGCGATCGCCCCACCGTTGGGATTCACATGCGGCGCATCCTCGGGAACACCGAGCTGGCGCAGAACCGCCAGGCCCTGCGAGGCGAACGCCTCGTTCAGCTCGATGACTTCCATCTTGCCGATGTCGAGCCCGGCGCGCCTCAGCGCCTTGCGGCTCGCGGGCACCGGGCCGATTCCCATGATGCGGGGTGCGACTCCGGCTGTGGCGGTCGTGATGATCCGGGCACGGGGCTTGAGTCCGAAGCGCGTGGCGGCGGCTTCCGAGGCGACGATCAGCGCGCAGGAACCATCATTGACACCCGAGGCATTACCGGCGGTGACCGTGCCGTTCGCCCGGAAGGGAGTCGGCAGTTTCGACAGTTGCTCGAGCGTGGTCTCCGGCCGCGGATGCTCGTCGCGCGTCACGCTGAGCGCTTTGCCTTTGCGCTGCGGGATCTCCACCGGAATGATCTCTGACTCGAAGAATCCACGCGCCTGCGCGGCGGCGGCGCGCTGCTGGCTGCGCAGGGCAAAGCGGTCCTGGTCCTCACGCGAGATGCCGAAGTCCGCGGCCACGTTCTCGCCGGTCTCCGGCATCGAGTCCACGCCATACTGGCGCTGCAACTTCGGATTGATGAAGCGCCAGCCGATCGTGGTGTCGTAGATCTCCGCCGTGCGGCTGAACGCCGCGTCGGCCTTGGGCATGACGAAAGGAGCGCGCGACATCGACTCCACGCCGCCTGCGATCACGAGGTCCGCATCTCCGGCCTTGATCGCGCGCGCCGCCATCCCGAGCGCATCCAGCCCCGAACCACAGAGTCGGTTGAGGGTCGCCCCCGGTACGTCCACGGGCAGCCCGGCCAGCAGCGCGGCCATGCGCGCCACGTTACGGTTGTCTTCACCCGCCTGGTTGGCGCAGCCCAGCAGGACTTCGTCGATGGCCGCCGGATCGAGCGAGGGGTTGCGCGCAATGAGCGCCGCGATGGGAATTGCCGCGAGATCGTCGGTGCGCACACCCGCCAGCGCGCCGCCGTAACGTCCGATCGGAGTCCGCACGGCGTCGCAAATAAAAGCGTCAGTCATGGCCTGTATTCCGCTGCGTATCGGTGGGCCGCGAATCATACCGCCCATGCCCCTCCCCGCCGTGCCCGGCGGGGACGCGGCGGCGGTCGTACACAGGGGAAATTCGCGGCGGAGGCGAGGCTAGGCCTCTCGTGCGTTTATCGCACTTTGCAGGGATTACTGGTATCATCATCGCATGCTGCACTCTAAAACATTTCCCAAGAGCTCGGGTGCGTTTATCGCACCACGAGTGATGAGCTCCACCGACCCCGAGAACGCTCTGTTCCGCGGTGGCGATCCGGACTTCATGACTTCCCTCGCCCGCGGGCTGCACGTCATCCGGGCGTTTGCCGGCGTCGACCGCAGACTGACGATCGCTGACGTGAGTCGTGCTACCGGGCTTACCCGGGCGGTCGTGCGCCGTTGCCTGTATACCCTGCGTGAGCTGGGCTATGCGGCGACGGACGGCCGCATGTATTTCCTGCAGCCCAAGATCCTCAATCTCGGGTATGCCTACCTGTCCACGGCCCCAGTGCCAATCGCGGCTCAGCCGGTGCTCGAAGAAATGAGCGAAACGCTGGGAGAGGCCTCTTCCGTTGCAGTGCTGGACGATGGCGCCGTCGTTTATGTGGGACGCGCTGCGACCAAACGCATCATGTCAGTCACGCTCGGCGTCGGCAGTCGGCTGCCGGCCTACTGCACGGCGCTGGGCCGAGTGCTGCTGGCGCATCTGACCGATGAGCAGGTGGCTACCGAGCTGTCCAAGGTTGACTTCGTCCAGCACACCAAACACACGATCACCTCGCGCACGCGCCTCGAAGAGATCCTCGGCTCGGTCCGCGCCGAGGGCTTCGCCCTGAACGACCAGGAACTCGAAATCGGCCTGCGCTCGATCGCGGTGCCGGTGCGCAACGTGGTGGGAACGGTCGTAGCCGCCATGAATGTCAGCACGCAGGCCTCACGCGTGTCGCGCCGGGAGCTGCTGGAGAGATGCCTGCCGGTGCTGCGCGGCGCCGCCGACAAACTCAGCAGCCAGCTCCCGCCGCCGCGCTGAGCCCGCCGCCGCGCTGAGCCCGCCGCCGCGCTGAGCCCGCCACCGCGGGAACTGTACTGGCGCAACGCCGGTACAGTACGCGGCACTCCTGTACTGCGTGTATCTGCTCTCGGGGCCGAAGAGCTTCTATCCTCACCGCTCGAGTCAACTTCCAGAGACTGCCCCGATGATCGATCCGATGGCCTTCGCCACCTATTCCTTCGTCATGTCGATCACTCCTGGCCCCAACAACGTCATGTTGACTGCCTCGGGCGCGCGCTTCGGATTCATTCGTCGTCGAAGTACTCGATGGCGGCCGCTACCTCAAGCATCTGGAGACGGTGCGGGCACGGTTGGCGCGCATGCGTCGCGATGCGCGCCTCGCCCTGGAATCCGCCGGTCTCGAATTCGACAGCTTCCAGGGGGAGGGCATCTTCCTGTGGGGCCGGGTGCCGGGGGGCATCGCGGTGGACGAACTCGTGCGCCGGGCGCGGGAGCACTCCATCCTGCTCGCCAAGGGCGCCCTGTTCTCACCTTCCCAGGGCTGCACCCAGTGGCTGCGCTTCAACGTGGCGCACAGCAACTCCCCGCCGCTGGTGCGTTTTCTGGCCGAGCAGGTGCGCGCCGCGGCCTGATCGGCGGCAGCGGTGGGCGCGGTGGGCGCGGGGGGCGCGGGACGTAGCGGACGGCGCGCGCCCATGGTGCGCGTTTTCCTGCAGCCGGGCGGTGGCCCCAAGTAAACTGGGGGCATGTTCGCTTCGCTACCGCCCGTCACGCGGGCCCTCATCCTGATCAATGTCGGTGTCTTCCTGCTGCAGCAGCTCGTCCCGGGATTGCTGCAGGCCTGGTTCGCACTGTGGCCGCTGGGCGCGGGCTTCGAGCCCTGGCAGGTGCTGACCTACGCCTTCCTGCATGGAAGCTTCATGCACATCTTCTTCAACATGTTCGCCCTCTTCATGTTCGGCGGCGCGCTGGAGAGTTACTGGGGGCGGCAGCGTTTCGTGGTGTTCTATTTCGCCAGCGTGGTCGCGGCGGCACTCACGCAGCTGGCCGTCCAGGTAGTGGCCGGCGCCGGGGAACCGGTCATCGGTGCATCCGGTGGCGTCTTCGGCCTGCTGCTGGGCTTTGCCTGGTACTTCCCGAGGCAGCGGATCGTGCTGCTGTTCCCACCGATTCCGATGCCCGCCTGGCTGTTCGTCACGCTCTACGGCGCACTGGAGCTGTTTCTGGGAGTGACCGGTGCTCAGGCCAGCGTCGCCCATTTCGCCCACTTGGGCGGCATGCTCGGTGGCGCCATCATGCTGCTGCTCTGGCGTGCGCAGGATGGGTCCGCGGCGCGCCGACGACGCTGGTAAGCGCCAGGCCGACTTGAATTCCGCTGCCCCGCCCGTTCAAAATCCCGCGCCCGAAAGGACCGGGAGGGAACTTTTTGAGGCCACCTCCCTCTAGGCAATCCTATGATCAAGACCGAGCATCTGAGCAAGCGCTACGAATCGCTCGTGGCGGTCAACGACGTCAGTTTCCAGGTGGGCCCCGGAGAGGTGCTGGGCTTCCTCGGACCCAACGGGGCCGGCAAAACCACCACCATGCGCATGCTCGCGGGGTTCGTGACCCCCAGCGCCGGGACGGCCAGCATCTGCGGTCACGACATCGCCACCGACCCGCTCGGCGCCAAAGCCAGCCTCGGCTACCTGCCGGAGGGAGCGCCCACCTACGGCGAGATGACGGTACGTCGCTTCCTGGATTTCATTGCGGACCTGCGGAGGCTGGAGGGTGACCGCCGGCGCGCGCGGTTGGACTATGTGATCCAGAGGCTGCAGCTCTCCTCCGTGCTCGAGCAGAGCATCGAAACGCTTTCGAAGGGTTTCCGGCGGCGCGTAGGACTGGCACAGGCCATCGTCCATGATCCGCCAGTCCTGATCCTCGACGAGCCCACCGACGGCCTCGATCCCAATCAGAAACACGAAGTGCGCACGCTCATCAACGAGATGGCGCGCGACAAGATCATCGTCATCTCCACGCACATCCTGGAAGAAGTGGATGCCGTCTGCACCCGCGCGATCATCATCGCCCGGGGACGGATCGTGGCCGATGACACTCCTCTGGCTCTCGAGGCGCGCTCTCGGTATTTCAACGCGGTGACGTTGCAACTGGAAAACGCTGACCAACTCGAAGCGGCCCGCGCGGCCGTTGCGGGTCTGGCAGCGGTGGCCGACGTCGAAGTCAGCGTGCGTGATGCGCGCCTGACGGCCTTGCCGCGCGCCGGCGCAACCATCCTGCCCGCGCTGTCCGAGCTGGCCGCGCGCCAGGGATTGAAACTCAAGGAGCTGCACCTGGAATCGGGTCGGCTCGACGAAGTGTTCCGCACGATCACCGCCTGAACCGTTCCAGGCACGCACAAGGTCACGCCATGCGAAACGTGGGCATCATCCTGCGCCGCGAGCTAGCGAGTTACTTCGCGACCCCGCTCGCCTATGTTTTCATCCTCATCTTCCTGCTGCTGGCCAACGCCTTCACGTTCTACCTGGGCGGCTTCTTCGAGCGCGGCCAGGCCGACCTGCAGCCCTTCTTCAACTTCCATCCGTGGCTGTACCTGTTCCTGATCCCGGCGCTGTCGATGCGGCTGTGGGCCGAGGAGCGCAAGTCCGGCAGCATCGAGCTGCTGATGACCCAGCCGGTGACTTTGTGGGAGGCGGTGCTCGGCAAATTCCTGGCGGCCTGGATCTTCACGGCAATCGCCCTCGCGCTGACCTTCCCCCTGTGGATCACGGTCAACTACCTGGGCAGTCCGGACAACGGCACCATCCTGGCGGCCTACCTCGGCAGCCTGCTGCTGGCCGGCGGTTTCCTCGCCATCGGCTCGTGCATGTCGGCGCTGACGCGCAATCAGGTGGTGGCCTTCATCCTGGGCGTGGTCGGCTGCTTCCTGTTCCTGCTCGCGGGCTTCCCCCTGGTTCTGGATGTGTTCCGCGGCTGGGCCCCGCAAGTACTGGTGGATGCGGTGGCCTCGCTCTCGTTCCTCACTCATTTCGAGTCGATCGCCAAGGGCGTCATCGACGTGCGCGACCTGCTCTACTTCGGGATGCTGATCGCGTTCTTCCTGCTGGCCACCTCCATCGCGCTCGACCTGCGCAAAGCGGACTAGGCGGACTGCGACATGACGAATCGCTCGACACTCGGAGGCGGGGCGCTGCTGGCGCTCGCCCTGCTGTTCATCGGACTCACCATCCTGTTCGGCCACGTCCTGCGCGGCTGGCGCGTGGACCTTACGCAGAACCATCTGTATACGACCGCGCCCGGCACCGACAACATCCTCAAGAACATCCGCGAGCCGATCAACCTGTATTTCTTCTTCTCGGAGAAGACCGCCTCGCAGATCCCGCAGATCAAGACCTACGGGGTGCACGTTCGCGAGTTCCTCGAGGAACTGGCGGCGCGTTCGGGCGGCAAGCTGCAGCTGCACGTGGTCGACCCGCAGCCCTTCTCCGAGGATGAGGACCGCGCATCCGAACTCGGCGTGCGCGGCGCGCCGGTCGGTCCCTCCGGCTCGCAACTGTACTTCGGGCTGGCCGGAACCAACTCCACGGACGGCCACCAGGCCATCGAGTTCTTCGATCCGGCCAAGGAGGAATTCCTGGAGTACGACGTGGTGAAGCTGATCTACCAGCTCGCCAGTGCGAAGAAACCGGTGATCGCCTGGCTGTCGGGGCTGCCCATGACTCCGGGCTTCGACCCGCAGAGCGGCGGGATGCGCGACCCGTGGGTGGTGTACGGCCAGGCCGAGCAGCTCTTCGAGGTGCGGCCGCTGGAGCCGACCGCCACGAAGATCGATGCCGACGTCAGCGTGCTCGTGCTGGTGCATCCGAAGAATCTGCCGCCCGCGCTGCAGTTCGCCATCGACCAGTACGCGCTCCGGGGCGGGCACATCGCGCTGTTCGTGGATCCGCTCGCCGAGAGCGACACGGCCGGCGCCGATCCGCAGAACCCCATGGCCGCGATGGCGGCCGACCGCTCCTCGCAGCTTGCGCCGCTGCTGGGCGCCTGGGGCGTGCAGTTCAACGCGCGCCAGGTCGTTGCCGACCGCGGCCATGCGCTGACGGTGTCGATGCGTCAGGGCGATCAGCCGGTGCAGCACCTGGGCATCCTGGGGCTCGACAGCTCCTCCTTCACTCAGGGCGATGTCATCACCGCGGGTCTCTCCAACATCAACGTGGCGACGGCCGGCAGTCTGGAAGCGGTGAAGGGCGCCGCGACGAAATTCGAGCCGCTGCTGCAGTCGAGCACCGATGCGGCGTTGCTGCCTGTAGAGCGCTTCGCGATGCTGTTCGATCCGTCCACCCTGCGCGATGGCTTCAAACCAACCGGCCAGCGTTACACGCTCGCCGCGCGTGTCACGGGCAATGTCAAAACGGCTTTCCCGGCAGGACCACCCGCGGGCGTGACGCTCGCTCCGGGGCAAACCGCTCTCAAGGAGTCCGCGAAGCCCATCAACCTCATCGTGTTCGCCGACACGGACCTGCTGTCCGACTACCTGTGGGTCCACCAGCAGAACTTCTTCGGCCAGCGGGTCGCTCAGCCCTGGGCCAGCAACGGTGACCTGGTGTTGAACACGCTGGACAATCTTGCGGGCAGCGCCGACCTGATCAGTGTGCGCGGACGCGCGACGTTCACCCGGCCGTTCGAGCGGGTGGAAGCCCTGCGCCGCAGTGCCGATGATCGCTTCCGGGCCAAGGAGCAGGAGCTGGAACGCCAGTTGCGCGACACCGAGGAGAAACTCACCGCGCTGCAATCGCGCCGCAATGACAAGTCGGCGGTCATCCTGACACCCGAGCAGGAGAAGGAACTCGATCGCTTCCAGCAGGAGAAGGTGCGCATCCGCAAGGAACTGCGCGCCGTGCGCGCCGGGCTGGACGCGGACATCAAGGACCTGGGCACGCGGCTCAAGATCATCAACATCATCGTGGTACCGGGCCTGTTCGCGGCGATCGCACTGTTCATCTGGTGGCTGCGCAGGCAGCGCCGCACCGCGCGCCAGGCAAGCGAGGCCCGATCATGAGCGCGCGCCGGGTCATCGTTCTGCTGGTGGCTGGACTGCTGGTGGTGGCATTCGCCGTCTGGCTATCATCCAGACGGCATCTGGAGCGGTCCACGCTGGCCGGCGATGTGGTCCTGCAGGGATTGGAGAATGCGCTCAACACCGTGACCGAAGTGCGCCTGAGCAAGGGTGACGGCACCGCAGCCACCCTGAAGCGTGGCGCGGAAGGCTGGAACGTCGCACAGCGCGACTACCCGGCCGATTCCGGCAAGGTGCGCAAGCTGCTGCTGGACCTGGCCGCGCTGAATGTCGTGGAAGAGAAGACCCGCACGCCGGCCAACTATCCGCTGCTGGGCGTCGAGGACGTGACTTCGCCACAGGCGACCGGAACGCGCGTCGACGCGGTGACCCCAGGCAAGACCTGGTCGGTCATCGTTGGGAAGTCCTCCAGCGGCAAGTCAGGGTACGTGCGCGTCGTGGGCGCCGAACAGAGCCTGCTCGCCACACCGCTCGTCTCCGTCGACGGCGATCCGCGCCACTGGCTGGACCACACCCTGCTCGACATTCCGCAGGAACGGATCCAGGAGATCGCGGTGAAGCCGGCGCAAGGCCCCGCTTATACCGCGCACCGCGACAAGAAAGACCAGGCGGACTTCGGCGTGGCCGAAGTCCCCAAGGGCCGTGAGCTCAGCAGCCCCGCGGCGGCCGATCCCATCGCCGGCTCGCTCGCCGGAATGACGCTGGACGATGTGCGGCGAGCAACCGACGGCGCGGCTACGCCGGCCCCGGCTCCCACCACGGCTCCCGCCCGGGCCCCCACCACGGCCACCACGCGGGCCCCCGCCCCTGCAGCCGCGCCCGCGGCGGTGGTGCACGCAACATTCCGTACCTTCGACGGTCTGGAGCTGGACGTCACGGGGCACAAGGAGGGCGACAAGTCCCTTGTGACCCTGACAGCGCGTTCGACCGCAAAGGAAACCGAGGCCGAGGCGCAGTCGCTGGCCGCGCGCCTGAAGGGTTGGGAGTTCGAACTGCCGAGCTACAAGTACGACGGCATGTTCCGGCCGCTGGAGGATCTGCTGAAGAAGCTGCCCGAGCCGCCCGCGAAGCCGCCCAAGGGCGGCGCGAATCCCGTCAAGGGCACCGCGAAGGCGAAAGCCGAACTAGCGAGCCCTCGCGAGCAATAGCACCGTCACCGTCGCGAGCAGCGTGGTCGGCAGCCAGGCGAGCACGACCGGGTTGAGGTCGAAGACCACCGTGCCGCTCTCGATGAACCGCTGCAGCAGGAACAGCGCGATTCCCACGATGCCGCCGAGCATCATGCGCGTGCCGGTGCCCGCCGAGCGCAGCGGCCCCAACACGAACGGGATCGCCAGCAGCACCGAGAAGAGGATGGCCGCCGTGCGCGCCAGGCGCGACGAGAAGGCGAACAGATACTCGCGGGCGCTGAGCGAATTCGCCTGCAGGTAATGGATCAGGCGCAACAGTGAGCGGCTGGTGAGCTGACCGGGATCCTCGACCGCCAGGCCCAGGAAGCCCGCCGTCACGTTCGACTGCAACTGTCGCTGTCCCGGCGGTCGAGCCACCACCCGGCCGGCGGTGAACCGCGATTCGCTGTACTCGCTCAGCAGCCAGGTGCGGTTGGCGCCCGCCGTGGCGCGCGCAGCGTGACCGATCGCCAGCAGCCGATGATCGGGTGAGAGCTCGAACACCTGCATGCCACCGAACTGCCGTTCGCCGGATTGACGCGCGACGTTGAGTATCAGGTTGCCATCGCGCACCCACGCGCCGCTGCCGCCGCCGAAGCTGATGTTGTTGAACTTGCTGAAGGCCTTCTGCTCCTTGGCGGCCTCCTGCAGCGGTGGTGCCAGCACCTCCCCCAGCAGCAGCTCCACGCCGATCAGGATGAATGCGGCAATGGATGCAGCCCATGCAAGGCGCAGCGTGGAGATACCCGTCGCGCGTACGACGACAAGCTCGCTGCCACGCGCCAGGGTGCCTAACCCCAGGAGTGCCCCGATGAGCGCGGTAATCGGCAGCAGTTCGTAGACCTGCTGGGGCAGGTTGAGCAGCGTGAACCAGAGCGCGCCCAGCGTCGTGTACCGACCTACTCCGATATCGTCCTGTTGATCGATGAAGACCAGCAGCGCCCCGAGTATCACGAGCACGGACATGACCAGAAGCACTGAGCCCAGGATGGTGCGCACGATGTAGCGGTCGAGGACGGTCACGAGCGCAGTCTCAGGCGGATATTGGCGAAGGTGCCGGGTCCCTTGATCAGCAGCAGCGCCATCAGGGCCACCGCCGCATGAGTCCACCACAGGCCCAGCTCCGGCGGGGTGCTGCCCTTGGCGAACCACACCTTGGCGGCGGAGATCAGATTCGAGTAGACGAAGTAGATCACGATCGCCAGCCATACCCGCGCGTAGCGTCCCTGGCGGGGTTTCAGGCGCGCGAGGGGCACCGCGAGCAGAGTCAGCAGCAGGCACATGGTGGGCAGCGCCACGCGCCAGTGCAGTTCAGCGCGTTTATCCGGATCCGGGGAGTCCAGCAGCGCGCGGGTGGGCTGGGCATCCAGATTGCGATTGCGCCCCACGTCCGCGAGCGCGGGCACCTGCACGGGCACGACATGCTCCGCGAACCGGACCATGCGGAACTGCGGACTGCCGGGAACCCCCTCGAAGCGCTCGCCATCGTAGAGCGTGATCGTGTGGGTCATGCCATCGGGCGTCACCGAGTGACGCGCTCGCTCCGCGAGGGCCACCTCGACCTTGGGACCGCGGTTGTGCTCGACGAACACGTTGCCCAGTGTACCGTCGGCATTGGCGGTCTCGGCGTAGACCACCGCATTGCCGCCGCCGAAGGAGCGGAATTTCCCCGGGGCGATGGGCGCGAACTGGCCGGCGCGCACGGCGGCGTTGCGCAGGTTCAGCGCTTGCGCGGTGGCCTCCGGGGCAAGCGAAAGCGTGAGCCATGCCAAGATGCCGGCCGCCACCAGGGCCAGCAGCGCCACGGCGGCATACAGCCCCCACGGACTGATGCCACAGGCGAGCGCCGCCGCCATCTCGCTGTCGTGATACAGGCGGCCGAAGGCGAGCACCACACCGAGCAACAGTCCCACCGGGATGAGGATGCTCAGGTTTTGCAGCGCGCCAAGCCCGATCAGCTGCAGCACCACGCCCTGCGGATACTGGTTGAGCGCTGCCCGCTCCAGCACCACCGCGATCTGATTGGCCAGCAGGATGACCAGCAGGACGAAGGTGACGACCACCGAGGCCACGAGGACTTCCCGCAGGATGTAGCGTCCGAGAATCTTCCCCAACCGTTGGCTCGCTCGTGCCGCCAGAGCACACCGGCGGCTGTCAGTCTGTCACTTGGGTTACACTTCGCGCTGGCCCGCGCGCCGCCGCGCCACGCAAATCAACAAGCGGCCCGCGCGCGTAGGGTACACGCAATCAACGGCGCAGCGCCAAAGGGGAGAGCGAATGCAGTTCGAGGTCTGGGTCAAGGGAGTGACCACGCTGAGCGTGGATTGCCTCATCGTCGGCGCCTTCGAGGAAGGCGAGCTGGCGGAGGAGGCACTGGGTATCGACGCGGCAGCCGGCGGGCGACTGAAGAAGCTGCTGGCCCGAGGGGACTTCTCCGGACGCGTGGGCGAGACGCTGCTGGTGACGGAAGTCCCGGGAATCCAGGCCTCGCGAGTGCTGTTGACCGGCCTTGGCAACCGCAAGACGCTGGCGCGCAAGGGCTGGCGCAAGGCGCTGGCGACGGCCGCGGCGGCGCTGACCCGCACGCGGATCGAGAGCGCGGCGGTGGCCCTGGACCGCCCTCCCGCGAAGGAGCTGGACGATTACTACTTCGGCCGGGCGGTGGCGGAGATCTTCGGCACCGCCCTGTACCGGATCAACGACCTGAAGACCGCCAAGAAGCCCAAGCCCCACGCTCTGCAGAAGATCGTGGCGGGTCCAGTCCGCAAGGCCGGCGTGCAGGCCACGGAGCGGGGCCTTGCGCATGGGGAGGCCATCGCCGCCGCCGCCAGCCTGCAGCGCGACCTGGCCAACCTGCCGGCGAATGTCTGCACACCCACCTACCTCGGCGATCAGGCTCGCGCGCTCGCGAAGAGCCATCCCTCGCTGAAGGTCCAGGTGCTGGATGCAGCGGCCATCCGCCGCGAGAAGATGGGATGCCTGCTCGCCGTGTCGCAGGGCAGCCATGAGCCGCCCCGCTTCATCGTGCTCGAGCATCGCGGCAGCAAGACGGACAAGGCGCCGGTGGTGCTGGTGGGCAAGGGCGTGACGTTCGACACCGGCGGCATCTCGCTCAAGGATCCGCCCGGCATGGACGAGATGAAGTTCGACATGAGCGGGGCGGCCGCCGTGCTCGCCTGCCTGTCGCTCGCCGCGCGGCTCAAACTGCCGATCCGGGTCATCGGCCTGGTGGCCGCGGTTGAGAACATGCCCAGCGGACATGCGGTCAAGCCCGGCGACATCGCCACCAGCTCAGCCGGCCTGACTGTCGAAATATTGAACACCGATGCCGAAGGGCGGCTGATCCTCAGCGACGCGCTCCACTACGCGCGACGCTTCAATCCCGGCGCCGTGGTGGACATCGCCACGCTCACCGGCGCCTGTGTGATCGCGCTCGGACACCATCACTCCGGCGCAATGGGCAATGACGAGGATCTGGTGCGCGAGTTGGTCGCCGCCGGACTGCGCGCCGACGACCGGGCCTGGCATCTGCCCCTGACCGAGGAGTACGCCGATCAGCTGAAGAGCAACTTCGCGGATGTGGCGAACGTCGGCGGTCGCGAGGGCGGCGCCATCACGGCCGCCGCCTTCCTGGGCAAGTTCACGCAGGGACTCAAATGGGTGCATCTCGACGTGGCGGGCACGGCTTACCAGGGCGGTGCGCAGAAAGGCAGCACCGGGCGACCCACGCCGTTGCTCGCGGACTTCCTCATACATCGCGCCGGCCGCTGACGCGCAACGGCGTCAGCCATGGCCGAAAGCGTCGACACGTCCGCTTCTGCCGGCTCGAGCGGCGCAAGGCCCTCGTTGCCCGACTCCTCCGGCACCAGCGCGGCTCCTGAGAGCGCAGCGGCGGTCGCCGCCACGACCGCGGCCAGCGCGCAGGACGCGCTGCGCGTGGATTTCTACGTTCTGGAGGAGTCCGCCCCGGGTGCCCGGCTGCGGTTGGCCTGTCGCCTGGCGGAGAAAGCCTACCTGTCCGGCCAGAGCGCCCTGCTCTGGCACAGCGACCCGGACGAGCTGCGCACCCTGGACGATCTGCTCTGGACGTTCATGGATGGCAGCTTCGTGCCACACGAAATGCTGAACTCCGGAACCTCCCCCGATGCGCCGGTGCTGCTGAGCGCGGGTGCCGTACCGGAGGGGCAGGTGGATGTCATCGTCAACCTGGCTCCGGACGTCCCGTCGTGTCTGGCAAAAACGCGGCGCGTGGCTGAGATCATTGATGGAGACGATGCGCGCAGGCGTGCGGGACGCAACCGTTTCCGCGCATATCGGGATCTGGGCGTCCAGCCCACCTCCCACAACGTCCGCGGCGACTGACCGCCGGCTGCGGCGACTGACCGCCGACTGCAGCAACCGCGCCCTGGGACAGCCGCGGCGCGAGTCCGGCGGGCCCGGCGCAAGCCGGGCAGCCCCCGCTATAATCCTGCGGCGCCCGTTTCGCGCCACCACCGCTCAGGTTCAGCCAACCGATGGATAAAGTCTACGCGCCGCACGAGATCGAGCGGCGGATCTACGCACGCTGGGAATCGGAAGGCTGGTTCGCGCCACACGGTCAGGGCACCCCCTACTGCA
>Ga0335083_10002237_pt1 | contig 25742 bp, 29 predicted proteins | sample Lox_Sample_42_FD_206716 | JGI IMG/M metagenome (GOLD analysis project Ga0335083, IMG submission 206716) | Soil microbial communities from Loxahatchee National Wildlife Refuge, Florida, United States - Lox_Sample_4.2 | ecosystem: Environmental > Terrestrial > Soil > Wetlands | place: USA...
GGTGACTGTGAAGAGGCCCGAAGACCTCGCTGAGATGCTGCGCGCCGAGTGCGGACCCGTGACGGCGCGGACAAACGCATGAGCGCTCGGATCCCTCGTCCCTCGTGCGGGCGACGCTCGCATGACGGCGCGGGGCCCGCCGGATCACCAGAAGAGCAATCCGAGTTCCCCGCGCCTGGACAACCCGGCCGGGCCAACCAAATGCCCTAGAGGCCAAGCCGCTTGTCCGTTCTCCTACCCGCACCGCAGGTCAACGAACTCGGCCCGCGGCCCGATCTGCGCTTAGCTCACGACGTGGCTCGGCGGCTTCTGGTCCACAAGGGCGGAGCTGAGAGCGCTGCCGGATGCTTGCGTTCAAACGAGGCAGGCGTGGGTAGCTCCTTACTCGTGACGACTCTCCCGCATTCAGTCGATGTGCGCCGACGGGCCGGTTGGTTGCCGCAAGATCACGAGGACTTGGAAGCGTGGCTCCACGATCATCGGCAGCGCGTGGAGGCGCGCAGAGACCAGATCGTGCTTGATCCCGTCATTCGTGAGTTTCAGGAGTTGATTGACAGCGATCCGGTGGTGCGAATGTACGTCGGCCAGATGATCGCTCAGGTGCCTGCCGCCAGGCCGTACCGCAAGCGGCATCTGGAGAGTGTCGACCAGCTGTTGCGTTTGATTAACGAGGTGCTGAGGATGGCGCCCGAGTTTGGCCCGGCGATGGTGGCAACGCCGTTGGGCGCGATCCTTGACTGGACGATGGGGACACCGGCCGGCTTCGCCGCCTATCGGGACCCACGGATCAACGCGATGCTCAAGAAGATCCTGACCGTCTGGTGCGAGTTCCTCAGCAGCGAGGATTCGCTCTATGTGCTTAACGACTCGGCGACGGGATGGAAGTCCACCGAGGCGCAGCGTGCGGTGGGTATCGAGCAGTTCGAGTACGACCCCAAGGACGAGCATTGGGGATTTGCCTCATGGAACGACTTCTTCACCCGGCGCTTCAAGGACGGCGCTCGCCCGGTGGACTCCCCGGACGACGACAAGGTGATCGTGAGCGCTTGCGAGTCACTCCCTTACGGCATCAGCACCGACGTACACCGCCAAGATCGTTTCTGGATCAAGAGCCAGCCCTATTCGCTCCAGGACCTGCTGGCCAATGACGATTCGGTGGATCAGTTCGTCGGCGGCACGGTATACCAGGCATTCCTGAGTGCCACTAACTACCACCGGTGGCACAGCCCAGTGGCCGGCGCCATCCGCCGAGCGTTCGTTCAGGAGGGGACCTATTATTCCGAGGCCGACTCGGAGGGCAAGGACGCGGTCGAGCCTATGAACTCGCAGTCCTATCTCGCCCATGTTGCGGCTCGTGCGATCATCCTGATCGAAGCCGATGATCCCGTCATCGGACTGATGGCCTTCGTGCCGGTCGGAATGTCGGAGGTCTCGTCGTGCCTGATCGATTCGAAGGTGACGCCGGGGTATCACGTCAAGAAGGGTGAGGAGCTCGGTTACTTCCAGTTCGGCGGATCGACGCACTGCCTTGTCTTTCGTCCGGGCGCGATTGCCGAGTTCACCCTGACGGCGATTCCGCAGCCGCACGACCCTCACGCGCCGCTGGTGCGCGTGCGGGCGAGGCTCGCGACCGCCAACCCCACAGTCTGAAGGGCGCGACCCTCGAGGTGGCAGTGCTCAGGGAGCGTCAGGCCCCTCTAGTGTCGGCGGATCGCCGTTTCATCGTTGCTGGGGCGCGCGGCCTCTCGTCAGGATCGCCGCGGCCCGTTGCCTGGCTGTTGGCGGGCGGCGGTGTGGTGTCGGACGAAGAACTGGATCATCTCGTTGGAGGCGTCGGGGCCGTGAGGGTCGGTGTAGGAGCCGGCCCGACTGCCGCCATACCAGGCGTGACCGCCGCCGTGGACGATCCAGGACTCGGCGACGGCGGTCCCGGTCCGGTCGTTGTATACGGTCCGGGTGTACGCGCGCCCGACGTCGGCCGCTGTGGTGAACGGGCCGTCTTGGCGTGTGATGTCGCCTGCGGCTAACCGGGAGGCAATGAGCTTTTCTGCGTTGATCGGAGCCACAGTCGTGTCGCGATCGCCGTGGATGACGATCAGCGGCACCCTGGTGGCGGGCGTCGGTGTCCCGCCGGTTCGCATGGCGGCGAACGCGGACCCGACGTCGTGGGCGGCGCGATAGGCAATTCCAGAGTGCACACCAACCGCGGCATAAAGGTCTGGGTAGGTCGCGGCCATGACCGCGGCCATCGCGCCCCCGGCGGACATCCCGGCAATGTACACGCGGGTTGGGTCGACAGCATGATCGCGCATGATCTGGCGGGTGATGCCGGCGATGATCGCCGGCTCGCCCGCACCGGCGCGCTGGTGGGAGGTGGAGAACCAGTTCCAGTAGCCGCCGTGGTTGGCAGTCATTGATTGCTCGGGGTAGGCGACGAGGAGGGTGTGGCGCTCGGCGAGATCATTCATGCGGGTGCCGGCCGCGAAGTCCGATGCGTCCTGGCTTCCGCCGTGGAGCATCACGACCAGCGCGACGGGCAGGCCGGTGTAGCCGGTCGGGATGTAGAGGTCGTAGCTACGCGTCCCGGCCGCCTCGGTGTGATTGAGGTGACGGACCTCACCGCCGGGGGCGGTCCCAGGGGTCGCGCGACCGCCCGGCGGACACGCCGGTGCCCGGCCGGACAGCCCCACGATATTGAGGAGAGTCGGCGGGGCTTGCACCGTGGCCTCGGGGGCGCGGAGGAGACCAACCGATGGCTGCGCAAACGTCGATTTGACTGCCGGGATGCTCCCGGCACCAGCAAGAGCCTGCTGCAGAAGTGCAGACGCCTCGCTCAACCGTCCGGTGCGAGTGAGGCGCAGCGCCTCGGCCATCGTGGTGTTCGTGTCGTTGTCCATCGCAGGTCCTTTGACGGGTGGGCGCCTCACGGCGGGAGAATCATTCGAAGAGGGGTCGATCTGCAGCTACCGCGCCGTCGGATGCGCGAGCGCGCGGCGGTCAACTTGTTCGCGCAGCTAGGGCCGCCTTGACGGCGGCGGGAGCCCGAAATGCTCCGAGTACCTCAACCGCTGCGATCGTCGCCAGCGCGAGCTCGGGCGAGACGTCATCGGCGATGCTCGCCAACCCGAGGACGCGGAGCTCCACGGTGCGACCGGCGTCGCGGAGATTCTCGAGGTCAAGCCGGCTGTAGTGCTCACTGCCCAGGGTGAGCTGGCGTCGAGCCACAGTGTTTTCCACGCTGCTGGCTCGAGTCTCGATCTGGCGGCGGATGGCGGTTCGTATGAAGTCCGTGCGGTTCGCGAAGAAGCCTTCACTCACGAGCAAATCGATCTGACCCAAGTCGACCAGACCGACGTTGATCGTGATCTTCTCGCTCTTCTCAACGTCGGACACTTTGCTCAGCCGACGGACATTCGACCCTGGCTCCATCTGACCACCATCCTAACACCATCTGACCAGATGGTGCAAGGCCCGCATCATGTCGGCGCTAAGGGCTGGTCGTACCGCTCGACGGGAGCGACCTCGCGATCGCTCTCGCTCCCAATATCCAGCGAAACGTCGCGGAGCTAACGGCGCTAGCCAGCCGGTTTATCACAAGGCCTTATCAGTTAATGGCGAGATGCGTCTTTGACTTCCAGATCCGACACCAGCATCATGGAATGCGTAGTCGCTCTCCGGCGGCCCGTCGGGTGGTTCTCGATGAGCCCGTGCGCGCGCCGTCATTGCGGTGGCGCGTCTTGGGCGGTGGCCTCGTGGTTTTCGAGCCACTGCCGGCGCTGAGAGCCCCCGACGAATGTGGTTGGGATTTCGACGCCGCGGGTGACGCGATGGCACGGCGCGATGATGGGGATCGGGTTGGCGCCCATGATCCAGCCGAGGTCCCGGGCCGAGCCGGCGTTTGGGACGTCGATGTAGGACCGGTGGCCGGCGTAGGGGATTGACTCGGTCCATCTCAGTGCGACCGCGCCGGCTGACTCCAGAAACGTCCAATCGACGACCCAATCAACTCGGTCGGTGTTGCCAGCGAAGTAGTCGCGAAGTCTGTCGGCGGCTTCGGTGAGGTGACGGCGGGCAGCTTGACTGCCGCGGCGGCTCGCTGCGTGGGCGCGGAGTGCGTCGAAATCGGCGTGACCTTCGAACGCGACGCGGGTCAGTCCCTTCGGGGTGGCTGCGACTATCAATGGTCCGAGCGGACCGTCCGCGACCGCGGTGGCCACGCCGGGTGCGCCGAGTGTGTCGCCGGCGGGCCCGGACTTCGAGATTGCCCGGGCTCCGGCTCTCAGACCAGCGTCATAGTGGCTGCATTCGACGCAGATCCCTTCGGCGCGCGTGTCGACCCGCTCGACCGAGAACCCGGGGTCGGTGATCTCCTCGGGGCTCTGCAGCCCGCTGAGGAGATCGAATGTCCGCAGGCACAGGCGGCAGCGAAAGTGCGAATGAGGCGTCGTGTTCGTCTCATACCGAACCGGCTCGGGCGCGCCGAAGGCCGACAGCAGTCCCAGTTCGCTGAACTCCGCCAGTGTGGCGTACACCGTCCCGCGGCTCAGATCGGGCACGGATTCCGCAGCCAACGCGTATACCTCGTCGGCAGAGAGATGCTCGCTGGCCCCGCCCCGGAATGCTCCGAGGATGGCTCGGCGCTGGGGGGTGCTGCGCAGCCCGTGCGCGCGGAGTACTTCGCCGGCCTTGTCCGCGTCCGTACTCATCTGGCGAATTCTGACGCGTGTAGATGAGGTGTGCGCGGGTAATCGAAGGAGTAGTACATCGGACAATGTCCTAGCTAGTACCGCCATCGAGGAGTGTTCCCGTGATTCTGCGCATCGATCTTCTGCAGACCGAGCTGCCGCCGCCGTCAGACCCCGACCCTGTCGGCGCCGCTGCCGTCCAGGAGTTACTGGGCGGCAAGTTTGGCGAGATGTCGACATTCATGAACTACACCTATCAGTCGTTCAACTTCCGCAACCGGCAGGGCGCCCGCCCGTTCTACGACCTGGTCGCAAGCATCGCCGCCGAGGAGTTCGGGCACATCGAGCTCGTATCGGCCGCGATCAACACGATGCTGACCGGCGCGGCCGACGGCGAGCCCGGCGGGCTCGGGGATCTGAGCGCCGTCACGGACGCCCGCAACACCCAACACTTCATCGCCGGTGGCGCCGGAGCGCTCGTGCAGGACTCCAACGCCAAGCCCTGGAGCGGCGACTACGTATTCGCCTCCGGCGATCTGATCGAGGACCTGACCCACAACTTCTTCCTCGAGACAGGTGCTCGTAACAACAAGCTCAAGGTGTATGAGATGGTCGAGCATCCCGCCGCGCGCGCGCTGACCGGGTATCTGCTCGTGCGCGGTGGGGTGCATCAGGTCGCGTACGCGCGCGCTCTGGAGAAGTTGACCGGTGCGGATCTGATGAAGCTGTTTCCCTCGCCGGGGATCCCGACGGATCTGATTCCCGAGTGCCAGCCCCACATCAAGCGTGGCGAGCATCTGAAGCTCTACCGGTTCTCGCCCAGCGACTTCCAGGAGATCAAGGCGGTGTTCAACGGCCCGCACCCCGAGACCGGGGAGGACCTCACGATCGCCGAAGAGATCTCGCCGCAGGGCGCGCCGCCGTTTGACCTGCCGTCCCAGCCGGCGGTGTTCGCACCCGGACCCGACCCTGAGATGCTGGCGGAGGTCTCGAAGAAGCTGCGCAAGGCGGCCGGCCTCCCGGCCACGCCGACCGGCGCGGTCGCCAACAACGGCAAGGGCGCGAAGAGCAAGAGTGCGAACGGCAAAGGCGCGAATGGCAAGGGCGTCGTTAACAAGGTCAAGGACGCCGTCAGTTAGACACGAGCGCGCTGGTAGCGCCCCCGGGGCGGGGGGCGCTACCAGCCGACCGCCCCGCACGACCGTCAACAGCCGAACTAGGAGACCGCAATGGCAAACCTGACCCATCTCGACGAGAAACTGGCGGAAGTCCTCGGGCTCGCGCAAGCCGCCCAGGCCGCCACCAAGAGAGTCGCGACCCTCGCCCGCCAGGAGAACGAGACAGACCTACTGGAGCTGTTGGAGCGAATGGGAGACGAGGCGGCGGAGGTCGAGCAACGCTGCGACGCCGCGGCGACCTCGCGCGACGGCGTGAAAACCGCGATTAGCACCAAAGCGCGCGAGACCAAGGCTGAGGTCAGCGAATTCATGAAGACCTACCTCGAGGACGCCGAGCCCCTCGACGGTCTCGAGTTCCTGAGCATGGCGGAGGCCGGCGAGCTGGCGCACTGGGAAATCCTCGGCAAGCTGAATGAAACCGCGAACGACCGCGAGATCGCCCGAGTCGTCAAGTTCGCGCTCCCGCTTCAGCAGGCGCACGTCGACGCGGTCAGAGAGCAATCGCTTCGGCTCGCCGGCGAGCAAGACCCTACCGAGCCGGCATGAACGGACAGGACATTCCGATGGCACGACTGACCAGCCGCAGACTACCCTGGCCGCACCGAGGCGCGTCGAGCGGACGGCTCAAGACAGGAGAGCGAAACGATGCCTCATAGGCCGATCGACGTTTATCTCAACGATCACCTCGCGGGCGCGACCTTCGGCGCCGACTTGGCGCGCCAACTCGAGGCGCGGACCGAGGGAACGGACTTCCACCCCGAGATGAGCCGGCTGGCGACGGACATCGAGGCCGATCTGGACACACTCACCGACCTGATGAACCAAATCGGGACCACCCGAAATTCTGCCAAGCAGGTCGCGACGTGGGTCGCTGAAAAAGCCAGCCGCCTCAAGCTCACCGGAGTGAGCGCCAGTAACGGTGACCTGGGCACATTTCTCAGCATCGAAGCGCTGCTGCTGGGCGTCCAGGGCAAAGCGTCGCTCTGGACGACGCTCCAAGAACTCCGCGATCGCTATCCGGAACTCGCGTCAGCCGATCTCGACGAACTACTCCAGCGAGCCGAGCGCCAACGAGGGGTCCTGGAGACCGAGCGGAACGCCGCCGCACGACGCTCGCTCGCCACCGGCTCGCGGCGGGAATGACCGTCGCGGCACGGCAGGCCCGAATAATCATCAAACCATCGAAAGGAAACGCGATCGGTTATGCACCAGGTCCCGACCGCAACGTTCCGCATGAGCCTTGCTCTCCCGAGGACCAGCCGGGCGAGCCCGGCGCCGAGGGTGAACTGGGGCGCGTTCTTCGCCGCCCAGCCCGACACGTCCGTCAAGCTCGCCGCGTTTGCGTTCGCAGTCGAGCACCTGGAGTGCGGGGCGTACGAGATGCTCAGGCGCGTCGCCGAGGGGGCGTCCGATCCGGACACCGCACGAACGGCGGAGCAGATCCTCGCCGAGGAGCACGCGGCTGCCGAGCGGATATGGTCGCTCTTGCCAGAGGCGGTCGACGCCGTGCTCGACGGACACGGTGTCGGCACGGTCGCCTGAGGCGCGACGGGGAGTCGGGTCGCCCACTCCGTCCTCGGGCCGCCAGCTAGCAGTTCCCGTCGGCGTCGGCAATGTGGCTCCGCGTCTCTAGCACTGGTGATCGCCGAGCCCGTGGGCGGCTTCGTTTGAGTGCTCGGCGCGTGACATTGGCCACGCTCAATGGGTAACTCCTATCTAAACGAGAGACGCAATTCGCTGTCGCGTGACGCGTATGGATCGTCGCGGCGTCCGGACGTGACCTTGCGCAGCACAGCACCGCGGCGTGCTGGGTCGCCAGGCTACCGGACTGCCGGTCGTCTCAGCTTTCCAAGCGGACGCAAGTCCGCACGACGAATCGGACCGGGCCCGAGCGTTCGTGCGGCTTGGCGGCGCCTGGGTCAGGCGGCCGCTCATCGGGTAGCTGAAGCTAGAGGGTCGCGCTGGGGCATTGGTGGGACGCGAGATCTTCGCTTGACGACACGATGATTTGGAGGCAGTTTGATGAGTAAGTCAGAACAGAAGGTCGTGCAGTATCTGGGTGAGGCGCGGGCCAGCGAAGTCGGCCTGGTGAGCGTTCTTCGGTCCCAGATCGCGATGACCCCTCGTGGCTCGTACCGCGACGGGCTCGAGAGGCATCTGGACGAGACGAGCAGGCACGCCCAGCGGATCCAGGAGCGCCTGGGTGAGCTCGGGGAGGGCCACAACCCTGTGCAGCTGTTTGTCGGCTTCGCTGAGACGCTGGTCGCCCAGACTCTTGCGTTGAGCAAGGCGCCGTTCGATCTGATGCGTGGATCGGGCGGTGAGGAGAAGGTGCTGAAGAACGCAAAGGATGCGGCCGCGACCGAAGCACTCGAAATCGCGACGTACACCGCTCTGGAGCGTCTTGCCGCTGGTGTCGGTGACGAGCAGACCGCCAAGCTCGCGGCGTCGATCCGCGCCGATGAGGAGCGGATGCTCGCGCGGATCATGCGTGAGATCCCCAAGCTGGCCGACGCGGTCGTCGGCGCCGAGGTCGAAGGAAAGCCGTCGTACGACATCACCAAGACCGGCGCGGCAGACGCCACCCGCGAGGCCGCGCGCGAGGTCAGGCAATCAGCACGCGTGACACGCGCGCGTGCCAAGCGCGGCGCGCGGCAGGCACGCAAGGCCCCTGGCGTCGCTCAGGCCGAGGGTCAGATCAAGGGTGCCGTCGCGTCCGAGCAGGATCTCGCGATCGCGCGCTATGACTCGCTGACCGCCGAGGAGATCCTCGTCAAGCTGCCGGAGCTCGCGCAGATTGATCTCGCGAAGGTCGATTCCTATGAGCGCAAGAATGACAACCGCACCACGGTGCTGAGCCGGATCACCTCGCTGCGTAGGCAGGAGCCGTGGCCCGGGTATGACGAGCTCACGGTCGCCGAGATCGAAGCGGTCCTCAGCGAGGGCGATGAACAGCGCACCAAGGACGTCGTCGCGTACGAGCGCGCACACAAGAACCGCGCCGGCGTGCTCCGCAGCGCGCAACGCGAAACCGCCAACGCCTAACACACCCGCTTTGGCGCGGACGGAGCCAACAGGGCTCCGTCCGCGTCGGATCGCGGACCCACCGCGCAATCCTGGCGATGGTCGCTGGCGGCGGCGTGTCCCGTCGCGGGTTGGGCCGGGCGTCTGATGACGGGGTCGGCGGCGGGTATTAGTGGTTGTGGCGCGTGATCGGAGAGCACCTCGCACCGAAGGACACCGGGGTGGGCGTGGTGTCGCTGTGCTTGGTCCAGTTCACCGATGTCCTCGGGGTGACGGTGGTGGTCACAGCATTGCCGCGAATGCTGACCGACCTTCACGCGTCGCCGGACGCGGGAAGCCTGATTGCGGCCGGCTACGCGATGTTCTTCAGCGGCTTTTTGATGCTGGGCGCGCGACTGGGTGATCGGTTCGGCCACCGGCGGGTGATCCTGTGCGGCCTGCTCGTGTTCGCTGTGGGTGCGGCCATCGGCGCGTCGGCGACGACGGTCGAGATCCTTACCGCCGCGCGATGCCTCCAGGGCGCGGCCGCCGCCGGTTCGGTTCCCTCGGCGCTGCGATTGCTAACCACGATCACAGCGGATGGGCAGCAGCGCCGGCGAGCGGTGGCGGCGTGGAGCGCTGCCGGAGCGGCGGCCGGCGCAAGCGGCTTCGTGGTCGGCGGTGTGGCGACCGACGTGGCCGGCTGGCGGCTCATCTTCTGGGGGTATCTCCCGGTGGCGCTGATCCTGGCGGCCGGGATTGCTCGGAGCGTCCCGCGGGACCGCCATGCCGAGCGCCCGCCGCCGCTGCCCGTCGCGAGCTCGCTGCTGTTCACGGCGTCGGTCATGGGTTTCGTCATCGCGACCACGCTGCTGCCCCAGAAGCGCGCAGCGCCGGCAGGCGCCGCGCTGCTCGGAGCGGTTCTTGTCCTGGCCGCCGCGTTCGTCGTGGTCGACCGCAGAGCCCAGGCGCCGCTGCTGCCCCGGTCGCTGCTGCGCGATCGACCATTGCGTCAAGGTGCGATCGCGTCCCTGCTGAACAAGCTGACGACCAGCTCAACGATCACGCTGGCCACCCTCTACCTCCAGAACACGCGCGGGCTCGGACCCCTGACCGCCGCCGCCGTGCTCCTGCCGTTCAGCCTCGCGGTCATCGCCGGCTCGGCTCTCGCGGCTCGCACCCTCGCGCGCTGGCCGCCGCAGCGCGTGACCGCCGTCGGCCTGAGTGCGATCGCGATCTGCGATGCCTCACTCGTCTCCTCCGCCGCCGGGGTGTGGACGGTCCCGATCACCGTCGTGGCCGGCGGAAACGGTATCGGGCTCGCTTCGGTGGCCGCCACCAGCCTGGGAACGAGCGTCGCCGAAAGCGACCGTGCGACCGCCGCCAAGCCCCAAACCGGCAATACCCGCGCAGATGACCGCGCCGGCATAGTGTCGTGGTAGGGCCTGTGGGTAGTGACTGCCTGACAGCCATGAACGAGCGAGGACTCATATGAGAGCGGTTGCCTACCACGGAAAGCGCGACGTGCGCGTCGACACGGTGCCCGACCCGACGATTGAGCAGCCGACCGACGCGATCGTGCGAATCACCTCGAGCGGGATCTGCGGGTCGGATCTGCACTTGTATGAGGTGCTGGGCGCGTTCATGGGTGAGGGCGACATTCTTGGTCACGAGCCGATGGGAATTGTCGAGGCGGTCGGCTCGGAGGTCACGCAGATCAAGCCGGGCGATCGGGTGGTGATCCCGTTCAACATTTCCTGCGGTCACTGCTTCATGTGTGACCAGAAGCTGTACTCTCAGTGTGAGACCACGCAGGTGAGAGACCAGGGCAAGGGCGCGTCACTGTTTGGCTATACGAAGCTCTACGGTCAGGTGCCTGGCGGCCAGGCGGAGTTGCTTCGTGTCCCCCAGGCGCACTTCGGCCCGGTCAAGGTCCCCGAGGGACCGCCGGACGAACGTTTCGTTTACCTGTCCGACGTGCTTCCTACCGCTTGGCAGGCGGTGGAGTACGCCGCGATTCCTGACGGCGGCACGGTGGCCGTGTTCGGTCTGGGGCCGATCGGGCAGATGTCCTGCCGGATCGCGGTTCACCGCGGAGCGTCTGAGGTGTTCGGAATTGACCTCGTTCCCGAGCGGCTTGAGATGGCGCGCCGACATGGCGTCCACGCGATCGACGCCCTCAAGGCCGGCGACATCGGAGACACGCTGCGGTCGCTTACCGCCGGGCGCGGACCGGATTCGGTGATCGACGCGGTCGGGATGGAGGCGCACGGCGCGCCCCTCGGGAGGCTCGCGCACCAGCTTGCGGGATTGCTCCCCGACCCCGTGTCAGCCAAGGTGACCGAGAAGGTCGGCGTCGATCGGCTGAGCGTGCTTCACGCCGCGATTGACAGTGTCCGCCGTGGCGGCACGATCTCGCTGAGCGGCGTCTACGGAGGGATGGTCGACCCCATGCCGATGATGGATCTATTCGATAAGCAGATCCAGTTGCGGATGGGACAGGCGAATGTCAGACGGTGGATCAACGAGATCATGCCGCTGCTCGAAGATGAAGCGGACCCGCTCGGCGTCGAAGACCTCGCGACGCACAAACTGCCGCTCGAGCAGGCTCCACACGCCTACGAGATCTTCCAGAAGAAGCAGGACGGAGCGATCAAGATCCTGCTCCAGCCAAACGGCGCATAGGTCGGGGCGCGGAGTTGGCAGCGGGCGGCGGGCCTACGGCCGCCCGCCAATCCCGGTCAGGAGCTCACGAATCCGGACCGGCCCGGTCGTCTGGCGGGCCAGCGGTGGCGTCTCATCATCGATGCCGCGACGCATGGCCTCGATGAGCTCGGTCACGGCATCCGTCGCGGTATGGCGCGGCTTCCAACCGAGCTCGCTGCGCGCGCGGGAGCTATCGAGCAGTGGGACCGTAAGCGCCATGTCCAGCCACCCCGGCTCGCTCGGCTGGAGTCGAAGCGCGAACGTCGCAGCGGCCGCCGCACGTAGCATCCTGGCCGACAGCTTCACCGGGCGCGCCTTGAGTATCTCAGCAAGCTCCACCGCGCCGATCGGGGGATCCGCGACCAGGTTGAACGGGCCGCGAGCGTCCGATACGAGCGCTCGCCGATAGGCATCGCCAACGTCAAGCGAGTGCACCGCCTGGAAGCGAAGGCGAGGGACATCGGGCACGAATGGAATCAGCCCGGGCCGTAGCAGGGAACGGGGCAGAAATGGCCCTGCGAACAACCGTCGGATCTCGGTCGCCGCCTGTGCCTTGAAGATCAGCCCCGGCCGCATTCGCACGACCCGCATCTCCGTACGGTTGCGCTCGAGGCGGTCCAGCAAGCGCTCGACCGCGACCTTGTGCCGGGAATAGAACGATGTGCGGGTCCCGTCGGTAGGCCACGATTCATCGACGAGCCGATCCTTCGGTCCAGCCGAGTAGGCGCCGACCGAGGAGGCGTAGAGGAGCGTTGGCACGCCCGCGTCCACGGCAGCATGCAGGAGCCGTTCGGTACCGGCCACGTTCACTCGGTGAGTGATCGACTCGGTGCGGCCGGGCTGGATCAGCCAGGCCAGATGGACCACCGCGTCCGCCCCGTGCAGCAGCCGGCCCAGATCGGCGCTCGCGATGTCGGCCGACTCGACCGGGTGCGGGCGAACTGTCGGTTTGGCGCGCGCCGCGCCACCGCGACGATCTCCTGTACGCCGGACTCGTGCTCGATCGACTCGAGCACGCTCGTGCCGACATTTCCCGTGGCTCCGAAGACGACAACTCGCATGCTTCGTCCAGCGCCTGTGTCCTAGTCGTCGTTACCCGAGCCTGGCTCGGCCATCATTCGGTGCAAATCCGCCTTAACGCTGTCGGGCATGATGCGACCGGCCCCGTCCTGCATTTCGACGCGCTCGACGAATTCGGTCCCCGTCGGGCTATGCATCAGCGAGGTGACCGTTGCATACCGACTGATAGGCGCCCGGAATGGCCGACGCGATCGGGGCCGCCGCCGCGTGCGTGGAGGAGCCGCCCCAATCCGGGCGGCTCCCCTTGCCCTTTGGGTGATCGCTCACTCGACAAGCGACTGCCGCGCCGACAACGATCGTGCCGGCAGCCAGCAGTGACATGACGATGTTCACCACTGTCACGAGCGTCGTTTCCATATGAGTCCCCTACCCGTACCGCGCTCGAAGACGCATAGCGCCTAGTGCTGACTCGCGAGCAACCGCGCGCTCGTGAGGTCACCCCGAGTCGGGTGGACCCGTGCTCACGCGAGGTTGCCGGGAATCTGCGCCAGCAGCTCGGCCGCAACGTCGGCCACTCGACGTTCCGAGGACCGGGCTACGGCACGGAGCTTGTTGAACGCGGTGACCGCGTCGATCCCCTCCCGCCCCATCGTCACCCCCACCGCGCGCTCGATTACGACTCGGTGGTCGAGCGCATGCTGGAGCTGGTCAGCCAACTCGCCACGCTCTCGCACCTGAAGCTCGGCATGGAGCACCCCTTCGATCACGGTTGCGTAAGCCCGCAACGCGTCCATTTCGCCCGAGGACCACTCGCTTGGCTCGTCCCGATACACGTTCAGGGAGCCGACCGGTAGTCGGCCCGTGTGGATCGGAAGCCCGAGGACCGCCCGCACCCCCGCATCCGGTAGCTCGGGAACGAGCGCCGGCCATCTCCCATCGGTGCGCAGATCCGAAGTCCAGATGACCTTGTCGAACGTGAGCGCGTCGACGCATGGCCCACGTCCGCGCTCTTCCTGCAGTGTCTCGAGCAGGAACCCTCGCTCATCGGTCGCCGCCACCGCGCAGAGCATCATGCTGTCGTCGATCATCATCACCCCCGCGCCCGAAGCGCCGAACAGCTCTCGGGTCGTTGCGATTACGCGTTGCAGCGCATTGGAGAGGTCGGCGTCGGCGGTGTCCTGCCGCAGGCGGCGCAGGCTCCGATCAAGGGCGGCTGGGTCGATGATCTCAACATCGGCCATCGGTCATAGGGTAGGCGGCCATCGGTCCCCGTGTCGGAACGACCATCGGGTGTCCGGCGGGACGTGGAATACTGTCTGGATCAGGCCTGCCTTGACCCTGTAGGCCGCTTAGCTACCCGAACCAGGAGGATGCAAGCGGTGCTCAGGGCACGCCTCAGTAATGCGCCACAGCAAGATCTCGTCACGTCCGCCGCGGATGTCCGAGGTGCTCGACCCTCGACTGGAGTAGACGTGTTCGGCGCGCGAATCAAGGCCGTCCGCGCCGAACTGCAGCGATTCCGCCGACAAACTGGAACCGCCGATCGCGGAGCCGGCCGTCGCCCCGCTCGGACCCGGATAAGCCGATGACGGTGCATGAGCTCATTCCCTCCGACACTGAAGCGGCGCCGCGCCCTCTGCTCGAGATCGCAAACGTGATCGTGCATCTGTACAAGGAGACGTTCGGGCGCGGACCAACCAAGGCACGAGCCGTGTTCTCTGGCTCGGACGCGGTTGTCGTCACGCTGGAAGACATGATGACCGTGACGGAGCGCCAGCTGGTGTCACTCGGCGAACACTCCCGAGTCCGTGAGCAACGACTGCTCCTGCAGCTCGCGCTAGAAGACAGGAAGCGCTTCGAGGTGCAACGGATTCTGAGACGACGCGTGCTGGCGTGCGTAAGCGGCGCTGACCCGGAGCGCAATCTAGCTGTCGAGTTCTTCATGTTCGAGTGCGACTAGCGCACGTCGCCGAAACTCGATTCACCTTACCGACACGGTGGTCACCACGAGCGTAGGTGGTGCCGGGCTCATCATGTTCTCTCGGAGGTGTCAGAGGCGCTTGTGAACCCTGATGTCAGTTTGTTAGTCGACGGCCATCACGACGATGGTGGCGTCGTCCTCGAGCGGCTCGCGCCAGGAGTCGGTCACAGCGCGTTGGATCGCCATCGCAGTCGACGCCGCAGTCGGGTCCGCGGCGCGTTCGGTCGCGCGCCTGATCCCGTCGACGCCGAACACGCCCCCATCCTGGGTCCGCCGGTTGATCACGCCCTTGGTGACGAGGATGAGACGCTCGCCTGAGCGCAGCTGTCTATGGGCGGGCGTGAGTCGCGGCTTTGAGCGCTTCGTGCCGAGTGCGGGATGCTCGGGCGCTTCGAGTTCGGTGAGGTTGCCGTCGGGGTCGATCAGATACGCGGGAGGGTGTCCGCAGTTGACCCAGGTGAGCGTTGTCGTCGTGGCCCGCCATCTTGCGATCAGTGCGGTGATGTAGAAGTCACGGTTGCCTAGGTGCCGGACGGTTGCGTGGACGCTTTGGAGCGCGTCTTCTAGGTCCTGGCCGCTCCGCCGCGCCGCGCGGAGCGCGCCCAAGGCCGCGGCTCCGAGTCCGGCGGCGGTGGGGCCGTTGCCGGGGGAGTCCGCGATCGCGAGCCAGGCGCCATCGCGGTTCTCGACGAAGTCGAACCAGTCGCCGCCGACCTCGTAGGTCGGAAGCAGGCTGCCGGCGAGCTGCGCTCCGGCGATCCTGGCGATCCGGGGCGGAAGCAGGTGCTGCTGTACCTCGGCGGCCGGGGTGGTCGGCTTGCGGCGACGCGCGGCCTCGATGTAGTCGGTGTAGTCGTTGGCGAGCTCGAGCGCGGCCGCGCCCTGTCGGGCGATGTCGGCCAGGGACGCGGCGGGTGTGCCCACGCACAGCAGCAGGCCGGTCACTCGCCCCCGGAGCCACATAGGTTCTGCGACGCACCCGGGCAGCTGTCGTTCGAGTTGTTCGTAGAACGCCGGTAGGCCCTCGGGGACGATTTCCGGTCCGATCGCGGGAGGGTCTTCGAGTCGCTCCGGAAACTCCTCGGACCCCGCGAGCCTGAGCAGATGTGAACCGTCGATGTCGACCACGTAGAGGGCTATCGCGACCCCGGCGAGGCGGCGGGCCTCTGCAACGAGCTGGTCGGGCACGAGGTGCGGGGGGACCTCGTCCAGGATCCGCGTGACCTCAAGTGCCATCGGTCGCTCGCGGCCGAGCTGGCCCGGCGCCTGGAAAGGCAGCGTCGCCACGCGGCCGGTGGGGGCGGGCAGCGAGAGCGTCGGGTGAGCTTCGGCGTTGCCCTCTTCCAGTGCGTGCTCGAGCGCCTCGCGAGTCGGGAAATGGCGATACAGCGTCGAGCGGCCGACTCGCGCCGCCGCGGCGAGCTCTCCCATCGTCACGCGGCGCTCGCCAGCGAGCGCTCGGGCGGCGGCGAGGATCCGCTGACGGCTCGCGAGCGCGTCGGCGCGAGTCGATCCGCCGGCGTTCGTCGACGCTCCGTCGAGGTCCGTGGATGCCTGGGCGTCGGCGCGCTCGGCCACGTCTCACTTTTACCACCTCACAGTCGGCGCCGAGGCATTTGCACCGATCGTTGTCCCAACGAGCGTCCCGTGCTGCCCCAGATATCTCGCCAGACTGATTCGTAGCCTCGGATATGGGTAATCGTCAACCAGATGTCCCATTTAGGGATGCCCAGATGGGACAGCATCGTGGGTACCGAGGAGGGCCAAGTTGAACGATTTATCTGTGGGCGACCGAGCCGCGGCGATGGCGCCGCACATACAGTCGCTGCTCGATGACCGAGAGGTCCAGGCGGCCGTCCGGCGGCTCGCCGGGGCCGGACGGAGGACGTACAAGCGAGCCCGGGGCCAGCGCCCCGGGAAGGCGCTGAACGATAAGCGCCTGCGTCGGCGAGTTCAGGAGGCCGCCATCGCGACCTGGCAGGTCTGGGCGGCCCTCGACGCCGCTCAGACCCGCCGCCGCCGTCCGCGTTGGCGACGCCGGCTGGTGCTCGTCCTGACCGCGGCCGGAGGCGCGTACGGCCTGTACATGGCCTCCGACGCTGACGGGCGAGAGGCTCTCCGGGGCCTGATCCCCAACCACGATGCGAGCTCCGAGGGCCCGTCCTGATGGCTGTGGAAGGAGGTCACCCAACAGCCGCGGTTCACCGCGAAGCCGAACCCCCGACGCTGAGCGACCAATCGATCGCCGAGCTCGTCAAGCAGCTTTCCGATCAGTCGGCGACGCTGGTTCGACAGGAGGTCGAGCTGGCCAAGGCAGAGCTTGCAGTCAAGGGCAAGCAGGCCGGCATTGGCGCCGGGATGTTCGGCGGTGCCGGCCTGTTCGGCCTGTATGCGGTGGGCGCACTCACCGCGTGCGTGATCCTGGCGCTCGCCACCGCCATAACGCCGTGGTTGGCGGCGTTGATCGTCGCGGCGGTCTACGGCGCAATCGCCGGCGTCCTTGCGCTGAGAGGCAGGACCAAGCTCGAACGAGGGGTACCGCCGGTCCCCGAGCAAGCGGTTGAGAGTGTGAAGGAGGACGTGGAATGGACCAAGCAGCGCGCGAAGGAAGGCCGGCAGTGAGCGTGACGCCCGAACAGAGCGAAGACAAGACGCCAGAGGAGATCCGCGCCGACATCGAGCAGACCCGCGAGGACCTCGGCGACACGGTCGAGGCGCTGGCGGCGAAGACCGACGTCAAGGCCCAAGCGAAGGACCGGATCGCTCGGGTCAAAGAGACCGCGCAGCAGAAGAAGGACGGATTCGCCGCGCGGGCCCGGGACGCAACACCCGATTCCGCCGGCGCGGGAGCCGAGCGGATCGTCTCGACGGTCAAGAGCCGGCCGGTCCCGTTCAGTGCCCTCGGCGCGTTCGCAGCCGGAGTGCTGGTCGGCCGGTTGCTCAGCCGAAGGTAGCAATGAGCTTGCGTGAGAGATCCCAGCTGCGCTCAGTTGACGACGACGTAGAGCGACGCGAACCGGAGCAGCCGACCGACCTTCCACGCGGAGCGTGGGGTGGCGTGCTGAAGCGGACACTCCGGGAGTACAAGGCTGACAACCTCGGTGACCTCGCCGCTGCCCTGACGTATTACGGCGTGCTGGCGATCTTCCCGATGCTGATCGTGCTGGTGTCGCTGCTCGGATTGATCGGCTCGTCGGTGACGCAGTCGCTGGTTCACAATCTCGCCAAGGCCGCTCCGAGTGACGCGCGGTCGATCTTCACCAACGCGATCAACAACATCCAGGCCCACCGGAGCACGGCCGGCGTCCTGTTCATCGTGGGGCTCGCCACCGCGCTGTGGTCCGCGTCGAGCTATGTCGCGGCGTTCATGCGCGCGTCGAACGTCGTCTGGGACGTCGAGGAGGGACGGCCGATCTGGACGACGATCCCGCTGCGACTGGGGGTTACCGTCGTGACGGTCCTGCTGTTGACGCTCGCCGCAATCGCCGTGGTGTTCACGGGCGGGCTCGCTCAGCAGGTCGGCAACGTGATCGGCGTCGGCGGCTCGGCGGTCGCGATCTGGGACATCGCCAAGTGGCCGGTGCTCCTGCTCGTCGTCGCCTTCATCCTCGCGATTCTCTACTGGGCGGGGCCCAACGTCCGCCAACCCGGTTTCCGATGGGTGACCCCGGGCGGCGTCGTCGCGGTCACGTTGTGGGTGCTCGCCTCCGGGGCGTTCGCGTTCTACGTCGCGAATTTCTCGTCCTACAACAAGACCTACGGCGCCCTCGCCTCGGTGGTCATCTTCCTCGTCTGGCTGTGGATCACCAACACCGTGATCCTGCTCGGCGCGGAGCTCAACGCCGAGATCGAGCGCGGACGGCAGATCGAGGGCGGCACGCCTCCCGACCACGAGCCCTACCTCCCCCTGCGCAGTGAACCGAAACGGGCATCGCCAAACGTCACACGAAACGATTGAACGAGGTCAGCAATGTCGAAACTATTGTTCGTGCCGGTCAGCGTGGGCGGCGGGCTGCTCGCCGGAGTGATCGGCAAGAAGTTATTCGGCTTGCTCTGGGGTGTCGTCGACGACCAGGAGCCGCCAAAGCCCGAGCATCGTCGGGTCAACGTCCCGAAGCTGGTCATCGCACTGCTCGTCGAAGGCGCGCTGTTCGCGCTGATCAGAGGGTTGGTCGATCACGGTTCTCGACACGCGTTCGCGCGCGCCACTGGCGCGTGGCCCGGCGACGAAGCGCCTGACTCAAAGTAGCGAGCACGCATCAGGCGAGCATCAGAATGCCGAGCACAACCCGTCGTTGACAGGTTCGCGGGATCCGCTCCGCACTCGGGTCGCACGCACGATCACCGGGTCGCTCCGCAGCTCAACCGTCACCGACGTGGGCCGTTGGTACCCGCACGATCGAGGTGCTGCGGGCGAGGTCTCCGAGCGCGAAATCGGGTAGAGGCAAGCCCAAGCCACTCCCGTGACCGGCTCACAGACTGGAGGTACGCCAATGGCCGAGGATCATGGTGTTAGCGTGAAGGACGACAAGCAGTACGAGGGCTTGCGCAAGAAAGGGATGAGCAAGTCGCGGGCCGCCGCGATCGCCAACTCGCCGGGCTCATCGAGCCGTGGCGGAAAGCAGAGCGGCAGCGGCGGCGGCGGCAGCAGCCGGAGCCAGAAGAGCAGCGGCCCGGGCAGCGGCGGAAACAAGGCGCAAAAGGCGAAGGCCGGCCGCAAGGGCGGCAAGGAGTCCAGCAGCTAGCGCGGCGGCTCTATGTGCGATTCACGACGTTTGTGCCGCCAGTGAGGTGTTCCGCGACCTCAGCTCGAGGAAAGGACGAATGATGCCCTGGAATGAGATGAAGGTAGAGAGGCTTTTGGCGAGAATCCGAGGCCCTCTCTCGGCGGTGGGGCGAGCATGAAGATCGGCTACTTTCTATCGAGCGAGGAGTGGGGCCCGCACGAGCTTGTAAGTCAGGCGGTAAAGGCGGAGAGGGCTGGATTCGAGGGCCTTTGGATCTCGGATCATTTTCATCCGTGGAACGATGAGCAGGGTCACAGCCCGTTCGTGTGGTCAACGATCGGCGCGATCGCAAACGCGACCAGGATGAAGGTCACTACCGCGGTCACTTGTCCGACGGTGCGGCTCCATCCAGGCATCGTGGCTCAGGCGGCTGCGACTTCGGCCATCTTGCTCGACGGCCGCTTCTGCCTCGGACTGGGCAGCGGCGAGGCGCTTAACGAGCACATCTTCGGGGACCGTTGGCCAGAGGCTGACGAGCGGCTCGAGATGCTCGAGGAAGCCGTGGAGGTGATTCGCCTACTTTGGGGAGGCGGCGTCCAGGACCACCGCGGCCGGCACTATCGGCTTGAGCACTGCCGCGTGTACGACCTCCCCGACCGGCCCCCGCCGATAGTCGTCTCGGGTTTCGGGCCAAAGGCGACCGAGCTGGCGGCCAGAATCGGGGACGGTTACTGCACAGTGGCTCCGGACGCCGAATCCGTGACGCTGTACCGCTCCAAGGCTAAGAACGGAAGCTTTGTTCAGGGCGGGGTGAAGGTCTGCTGGGACGCCGACGAGGCGCGTGCGCGGAAGACCGTGCACCGCCTCTGGCCCAACGAGGCACTGCCGGGCGAACTCGCGCAGGTACTGCCCACGCCTGAGCATTTCCAACAAGCCAGCCAGCTGGTGACCGAGGAGATGGTTGCCGACGAGGTGCCATGCGGCCCCGACATCGACCAGCATGTGGCCGCCATTAAGGCGTACGCCGATGCCGGCTTCGACGAGCTGTACATCAACCAGATTGGCCCCGAACAAGACGCGTTCTTCGCCGCGTACCGGGATGAGGTGCTCCCGCGCGTGCGTTGACAGCTGGGTTTGTTCTCAGGTTTCCGGGCCGCGCGGCGAGCTCATTCCCGACTCGGCGCTCTTTGAACACGTCTCCGACACCCGTTCGGTGTCGTCGCGTCAGATTCCTGTGCTCTGGGGATCGGGACCTTTCGGCGGCTTCCCCTCGCGTACCATTCCGCTCGCCGCTGGTAGGCGCTCCTCGGGATGGACGCGCAGCTCGCAAGGGTGCCGCGCTCCGGCTCCGATCCGTTCTGGCTGGTGGTTGTCGAATTCGACTGGAAGGATCGTCGCCCGTCTGGGATCCGGCCCGAGCGTTGTGTAGATGATGGCCTCGCCTTGCGCGAGTTCGGCAGAGGTGTCGGATCCGATTCTGAACCCACGCACGCGCCGGGCCGAGCCGCGCCCGGAGTGGTTCGTGCCGTGGCCGGTGGTCTGGTTGGTCGATTGCCAGAGCGCTCTGGTTCCCATCAGCGGATTTTGCGATTTTGTGCGTTGTGACTTGTCGGATCGCACCCAGGAGGTCGCCGGTTCGAGTCCGGCTAGCTCCATCGTCTAAAGGTCCTGCAAAGTTGCACCTTTTGTTTCCGCATGAGTGCGCCGCTACCGCGCCGGAGCCGGGGGCGGGTACCAGATGGGTACATGCGAGACCGGGCGATTCGGTTCGCTGAGTCGTACGCGAGCGTCTCAAGCTGGAGCCCTGGCGCGCCGCGGAAGATTCCGTCGTTCGAGACGAGTGGAATCCCCAGGCGGATCGCGGTGGCAGCGATCCAGCGGTCGGCGGTATGCGCCTTCTGCCCCAGCGCGTGGCCAATGGCCTCGCAGTCGGCGCGAAGCTGTCGGTAGACGGCAACGAGTTCGGGGCCGCTGTGAATAACGTCAACACGCTGAAGCTTCGTTTCTAGCCTGAGCATCCGAGCGTCGCCCCAGCCTCGACGGATCCCGCCATACCGGAGCTCAGCAGCCGTCTGGAAAGAGATAAACGCGGGCCGGCCCGTGATGAGCGAGGCATAGCGTTTCTGCAAGCCGCGAGCCGGGAACGAGGTTCGCGCTGAAAACGTCCGTGTCGATGACGATCGGCCCGCGCGGCCGGACCAAGCTCACGACTCGACGGCCGCCAGAAAGGCGGCGCCCTCCTCCTCGCTGAGGTCCTCGATCACCATCTCATCGCGCGGAGGCAAGGGACGAGCGCGACGCAGGAGCTCCTCGACAGGCAGCTCGAGGTGCTCTTCGCGGTTGTCCGGTGCATGCGTCGACACGCTTCAAATATAGGCCGCTGCCGGGCGGCAAATCGATGATCGACTTGCCCGGCAGCTCGACGACAGCCGTTGGCTCGTCGCTTTCAGGAACCGAGGTCCTCGACGACCGCAGATGCAGCCGCGCGCACGACGAGCCGTGCGTCCGCAACCGCGGCCTCCGCCTCGATCCGCGGCCTGTCCTCAAGCTCGTCGATCATGTGGCCATAGCGGGTCAACGTCAAGCGCGCGTCCTGGCCAAGCTGGCGCGCCATACCTTGCAAGCCACCTGATCATCGATCTTGGCCTGGACGTCGTTCAGGTGAGCCGGCTGATGGGGCACGCGAGTCCGAGCACGACGCTCAACATCTACGCGCACATGTTCGACGAGGCCCGGCACGCCGCTGACATCCGCGCGCGGATGGCGCGCAGCGCGTTCGCCGGGTTGCTCGAGGACGAAGAGGACGAGCGCCGGGTGATCACGCTCCCTGCTGCCGCCAGCTCCAACGGAGGCACGCTTTCGGCTCGCCAGCGAGCGGCGATCAAGTGGGCAACTTGACCAGAACTTGACCAAGCACAGTCAAGTAGGCGCGAAACGCGGTCAGCGGCCACGCTCAAACCACGCGCGTTGCAGCGACTTCCTGATGGAGCTAGCCGGACTCGAACCGGCGACCTCCTGGGTGCGATCCAGGCGCTCTCCCAACTGAGCTATAGCCCCGGACGGCGGCGCGATGCCGCTCGGATGCGGACAGTTTAGCCCTGGGCGTGCCGACTGCTCCGCCGCCCCGCAGACAGTCCGAGCGCATGGTAGGTGGCGAGTTTGCGCCGAATCCGGGGTAGCCTCCCCGTCGGAGGCGCCAATCATGAGCTTTCGTGCACGCTTAACGATCTTCTTCGTGCTGATTGTCGTCGTGCCGATGGTCGCGATCGGGGTGCTCATGTTCAGCCTGATCAACGACAGCCAGCAAGGGAAGGCCGACGCGCGCTCCGGCGGCGTGGCGGCCGCGGCGGCGAGCCTGTACCAGAGTGAGGCGGCGTCGGCGCGCGCAGATGCCAAGACGCTCGCGCGGGCCGTCGGGTCCATGCGCGGCAATGCCCTGTCGGTCCGATTCACGGCGCTCGCAACGCAGGCGGGCTTGGCGAGGGCGAGGCTGAGCGACGGTTCGAGAACGATCGTCGACGTTGGAGACCGCACGGCCGTCGCGCCGGGGTCGGTCATCGTGAGGGATCCGGCTCCCGGCCGCTCGATGACGGTGACGGTCTCGGAGCTGACCGCCACCCAATACGCGCGGCAGCTCTCCTCGCCACGGGTCGCGGTGGTGGTGCGTCAGGGTCACAGGGTCTCGGCGTCGACCGTTGCCGTCTCGAACGCCGCTTCGGTCCCGGCTGCCGGGAACACCACGGTCGACGGCAAGGGCTACCGAGTCGTTAGCCAGAAGTTCGCCGGCTTTGGCGGCACATCGGTGACCATCACGGTCCTGTCTGCGCTGTCGGCGACGGCCACGTCACTCGGCGGCAGCCGCCTCGTTGCGGTCGTTCTGATCATCGCGTTTCTCGTCCTCGCATTCGGCTTCTCGCTACTCGCTTCGCGCGCGCTCCAGGGGCGCCTCAGCGGCTTCCTCGAGGCCGCGCGCCGACTCGGCAGCGGAGACTTTTCAGCCCCCATCAGGGTCGAGGGCAACGACGAGTTCGCCGCCCTCGGCGCGGAGTTCAACAGCATGTCGAGTGAGCTCTCTCGCCGGCTCGATGAGCTCTCCAGGGAGCGCGCGCGGCTCAGGGAAGCCATCCGCCGGATCGGGCACACATTCGCGTCCAGCCTGGATCGGCCGGCCTTGCTCGAGCTGGCATTGCAGACCGCGGTCGACGCGGTACAGGCGAGTGGGGGCCGGATCAGCGTCCGAACGAGCGATGACGAGCCGCTGGCCGAGATGGGCCGCGAGGGGTCGCTGGTAGGCCTCGAGGACGTGGTGCGGGAAGCGGAGTGCGGCGCGTTGTCTAACGGCGCGGTCGGTGAGGCCCATACCGCCGCGGTTAGCGTGGCTGCGGTCGCGCTCGGTTCACTTGAACCGAGCCAACGGGCTCACGGCGTGATCTCGGTCGCACGGCGTGGGCGGCCATTCAGCGATGACGACCTCGACGTCCTGCGGTCACTGGGGGCGGAGGCGGCGCTAGCGCTCGAGAACATCGAGCTCCATTTTCAGGTGCGCCGCCAGGCGGTCACGGACGAGCTCACCGGCCTCGCGAATCACGGCCGCTTCCAGGAGCTGCTGAACGCTGAGATCGAACAGGTCCGCCGCTACCACCATCCGATCGGCTTGATCATGCTCGACATCGATGACTTCAAGGCCGTCAACGACACCTACGGGCACCCACAAGGCGACGCGGTCCTCCGTCATGTAGCCCGCGTCTTGCAAGAAAATTCCCGCGACGCCGACTCCCCGGCGCGCTACGGTGGCGAGGAGCTGTCTTTGATCCTGCCGCACACCGACCTCGAGGGCGCTCACGCCATCGCCGAGCGCATCCGCGCCTCCGTTGAAGGCCTGCGCGTTGCCCGGACTGACGGCGGCGGCGTTCTGCGGATCACCGCCAGCCTTGGCGTCGCCGCCTCGAGGGACGGTCATAAGGACGCCCTCATCGCCGATGCCGACGCGGCACTCTACGAGGCCAAGCGGAGCGGCAAGAACCGGACGGTCAGCGCCATGGTTCGAGCTGCGGACGCGTCGGGGGCCGGGTAGGCTTAAGCGGCATGGGTTTACTCGACGACGCCATCCGCGAGCACCTCGAACTCAAGCGCCGCCGCGGCGCCGACCCCACCGAGGTCGAACGCGCTGAACGGGAGGCTCTCGGGCCGGTCCGGCGCGGACCCGAGGTCGGCGGGGACGACAGCCCTGTCGCCGGGGCGGAGGCAGCCGTCGACCGGGAAGCCGGCGTTCCGTCTACGCCAATGGAGGATTGGGAGGAGCCATTCCGCGAGGATGACGAGCTTCACGAGCCACCCGAGCTCCACGAGCCGGCGCCGGCGACGGAAGACCTCGAGGAGCTGACGCCAAACGAACCCGCCGAGTTCGTCGAGCCCGAGCCGTACGCGGAACGCTCCCCGTTCGACGCGGAGGCCGAGCCGGCTCCGCCAACACATCCCGCCGACCTGGCGCCGGAGCCCGAGCCGGATCCGAATCCAGCGCCTCACCCGGCCGACCCGCCGTCGCACCTCGACCAGGAGACCGAGGAGTACGACCTCGAGGCCGAGGGTGAGGAGGGCGACGACGTGCTCGAAAGCACCCCCGAGTTCCTCCAGGACACGCCCGACCACGACCGCCTCTGGTTCGAGCAGCGTCCCCCGCGAGACTTCGACTTCGACGGCTGAGCCCCTAGACTCGCTCCCGTAGCGGGGCCATAGCTCAGTTGGGAGAGCGCCTGCTTTGCAAGCAGGAGGTCACGGGTTCGAATCCCGTTGGCTCCACTAGAAGTCCCCGCAAATGCGGGGATTTTCGTTTGCCTGGGCTGCGGCCCAGACCCGGTGGTATCGTCCATTCACTATTCCCGTTCACTAAACGTGGGGAAGCTCGGTGCCACGGCCCCTATCCGGCAGCATCCTCAAGCGCCGCCTGGCCGACGACACTCTCGTCGTCGACGTGAAGATCCGCGGTGAGCGGCGAACGCTCGGGCCCGTCTCCGCCTGGAGCGATAAGCGCGCCCGCAACCTGCTGGAACGGAGGCTGCTGCCGGCAGCCCGTCTGCGCCAGGATTGGGCGGCGCTGATCCCCGGGCAGCCAGACGGGGCGGGGGTCGGCACGCTGGCCGCATCGCTCACGGTGCGCGAGGCCACCACCGAGTACGTCGAGGCGCTCTCCCGGTACGAGAACCCCAACCGGCCGCTGCTCCCGTTCGCGCTGGCGTTCGAGCTCGTGCCGCGCTTCGCGCAACCAGTTGCGCCGCCCCCAGCTGCGGGTCACGAACCGCTCCGGATCGAGATCCACCTCAACCGGCTCCGGTTCACCGTCGTCCTGCGCCTGCTCGGCAGCGCGAGCCTTGCGCTCCGCCAGCCGCTGCTTGGCCTCCGCAAGCGCCTGCTTGCGCCCCTGGGCCGTGCGCAGCTGCTCGGG
>Ga0335083_10002238_pt1 | contig 25720 bp, 21 predicted proteins | sample Lox_Sample_42_FD_206716 | JGI IMG/M metagenome (GOLD analysis project Ga0335083, IMG submission 206716) | Soil microbial communities from Loxahatchee National Wildlife Refuge, Florida, United States - Lox_Sample_4.2 | ecosystem: Environmental > Terrestrial > Soil > Wetlands | place: USA...
CGGCTGAGGCGTTAACTCTGACCGAGAACGCCCAACCTGCGCTGATGGCCGTCTCGCTCGCCGTGTTGCGCGTGCTCGAAGCTGAGGCGGGTGTCGATCTTGGGCGTGATGCCGCTTTCGTTGCCGGTCACTCGCTTGGGGAATATTCGGCGCTTGCCGCTGTGCAGTCGCTCACGATTACGGACGCGGCGCAGCTTCTCCGCATTCGCGGCCGCGCCATGCAAAAGGCGGTGCCGGTTGGCGTCGGGGCTATGGCGGCCCTTGTCGGAGTCCAACTCGATCAAGCCAAAGCCATCGCCGCTGAGGCAGCCGCAACCGGCGTCTGTGCGGCCGCGAACGACAACGGCGGCGGCCAGGTCGTTTTGTCGGGCGAAAAAGCGGCCGTCGAGCGCGCCGTCGAGAGTGCGAAGGCGCAAGGTGTGAGACGGGCGATGATGTTGCCGGTTTCCGCGCCGTTTCATTGTTCGCTGATGGGACCTGCGGCAGAGGCCATGGCAGAAGCGCTCGCTGCAATCGCCGTTAAGCCGCCTACCGTGCCGCTGGTCGCCAACGTGCTGGCGCAGCCGATCAGCGACCCGGCGGCAATCGTGCGAAGCTTGATCGAGCAGGTGACCGGCACGGTCCGTTGGCGCGAGTCCGTGCTCTTCATGGTCCAAGCGGGCGTGAATGTGTTTTATGAAGTCGGCGCAGGCAAAGTGCTTACCGGCTTGATTAAGCGCATCGCCGAGACCGCCGAGGCATCTTCGATCGGGACGCCCGAAGACATTGCCAAGTTCAAGGCTGCGCACGGTTAGCCCAACGCGTTCGAGAGGACTCCGATGTTTGAACTTACCGGCCAGACCGCGCTGATCACGGGAGCTACCGGTCCGATCGGCAGCAGCATCGCGCGCGTTTTGCACGCGCAAGGCGCCACGGTGGCGATCTCCGGCACGCGGCGTGAAATTCTCGACCGGCTCGCCACCGACCTCGGATCACGCGTCCACGTGTTGCCCTGCAATCTTTCCGATCGCGGTGAAACCGATGCTCTGGTCCCGCAGGCCGAAGAAGCAATGGGTAAGCTCGACATCCTCGTCGCCAATGCCGGAATGACCAAAGATAATTTGTTCGTGCAGCTGCGCGACGAGGACTGGGATCAGGTGATTGCCGTCAACCTCACCGCCACGTTCCGCCTGACGCGCGCCGCGGTGCGCGGCATGATGCGCCGCCGCTTCGGCCGCATCGTAGCAATCACCTCGGTGGTGGGCGCGACCGGAAATCCGGGGCAAGCGAATTACGTTGCCGCCAAAGCCGGCATTACCGGAATGATCAAGTCGATCGCGCAGGAATACGCCAAGCGCAACGTCACCGCGAATTGCGTCGCGCCGGGTTTCATCGTCACCCCGATGACCGATAAGCTCAATGACAAACAGCGCGAGGTCATCCTCGCGAGAATACCGGTAAGCCGCGCCGGCACGGTAGAGGAAGTCGCAGCAGCAGTTGCCTTTCTTGCCTCCGGCGAGGCCGGCTATATAACCGGCCAGACGCTGCACGTGAACGGTGGAATGGCCATGATTTGAAGACGATAGAGGGTGCGACGACGCTATACTGCCGCGCTGGTCAAGGCTATTGAAGTGTGGTAACCGGACCGTGACTTGGCTGGGGGAACCGCAAAGCCGGAGTGCGGGAGTAAACATCCGCCTCTGATCGCCTTCGATCCGCGGCCGTCGCTCGAGAGTTACGAAGACAGAGTTACGAATACTCGGACGAGGCCGAGACGTAATTGATCGGGCCGCGTTGAAAGAAGAGGTTGGAACGATGAGCGATATTGGCGAGCGCGTGAAGAAAATCGTCGTGGAACATCTTGGCGTCGAGCCCGACAAGGTGACTGATAACGCCAGTTTCATCGACGATCTCGGCGCTGACAGCCTCGACACGGTCGAGCTCGTCATGGCCTTCGAGGAGGAGTTTGGTTGCGAGATTCCCGACGACGCCGCCGAGACGATTCTCACCGTGGGCGACGCCATCAAGTTCCTCGAAAAAAACGCGAAGAGCTGATTCCGCGCACGATCTTCCGCCGCTCGTCGAAGCGCCCATGCGCGCGCGATGTTTGCCCGCCGCCGTGGGCCGACGCGCGGTGTGGCGGCGGGTCTGACCGGGACGGCATCAGCAAAAGTGTCGGCCGGGAGGACAGATCATGAGACGCGTCGTCGTCACGGGTCTCGGTATGGTGACGCCGCTCGCCAACGGGGTCGACGAGACGTGGCGACGCCTACTGGCGTGCAAGAGCGGAATCCGGCAGGTCAGCAAATTCGAGGTCGCAGATCTGCCGTGCAAGATCGCCGGCCAGATTCCACGCGGTGATGGTTCGGAGGGCACCTTCAATCCCGACCAGTGGATGGAGCCCAAGGAACAGCGGAAGGTCGATGACTTTATTTTGTTTGCCATGTGCGCCGCAGCGCAGGCGCTCGATGACGCCGACTGGCACCCCCAAACCTACGAAGATCAGATTACGACCGGCGTTCTGATCGGCTCCGGTATCGGCGGCATTGAAGGCATCGCGGAGACAGCGCTCCTGTTACGCGACCGCGGGCCGCGGCGCGTCTCGCCGTTTTTCATTCCCGGACGGATCATCAATCTTGCTTCGGGCTACGTTTCTATCGCGCATACGCTGAAAGGTCCCAATCACTCCGTCGTCACCGCTTGCTCGACCGGCGCTCACGCCATCGGCGACGCCGGTAGGCTGATTGCGCTCGGCGACGCCGACGTGATGGTGGCCGGCGGGACAGAATCGCCGGTGAGTCGCATTTCGCTTGCCGGGTTCGCTGCGTGCCGCGCGCTTTCAACCGGGTTCAATGAGGCGCCCGAACGCGCGTCGCGACCCTATGATCGCGATCGCGACGGTTTCGTGATGGGCGAGGGCGCCGGCGCAGTGGTGCTCGAAGAGTACGAACATGCCAAGCGACGCGGCGCCCGCATCTACGCCGAACTCATCGGTTACGGCCTTTCCGGCGATGCCTTCCACATCACGGCGCCGGCCGAAGATGGTGACGGCGCGCTGCGCTGCATGAAGGCCGCAATAAAGCGCGCCGAAATTTCGCCGGCGGAAATCGATTACATCAACGCTCACGGCACCTCGACGCCGATCGGCGACGAGATCGAGCTGAAAGCCGTTGAGCGGCTGGTCGGCAATGCTGCCGGCAAAATCAGCATGTCGTCGACGAAGTCTTCGATCGGTCATCTGCTCGGTGCGGCCGGCACCGTCGAAGCGATCTTCTGTTTGCTCGCGATTCGCGACCAAGTGGTGCCGCCGACGCTCAATCTCGATAACCCTTCGGTCACGACCGCCATCGACCTCGTGGCGCATAAACCGCGCGAGCGGTCGGTCAACGTCGTGCTGTCGAACTCTTTCGGATTCGGCGGCACCAACGCCTCGCTGGTGTTTCGCCGGGTGAACAACGCGTGACGCGCTTCACCGTCCCGCCATATTTGCTCCGCACTCGCCTGCGATTCAGCAGTGGGGCGTCGTGGTCGCTACAAATGCGCCGTGCGTCCGCTCGCTCGGCAGCGCATACCCGTTCCCCGATCATGCTGAGTGCAGAAGTGGATATTCGGCGGTGACTGAGTCTGATGCACCTCCACCGCCAAAAAGCAGCGACAGCACTGGCGTACCGCCGCGTGTTACGCCTGCGCCCAATGCGAATGGTTCAAAAGTCCCGCCGGCATCGCCGGCTACCTTGAAGCCGGCCGCGCCGGCACCGACGTCGGTGCCTCCGCCAAAGGTACCGCAGGCACCGGGCTCGCAAACGGCTGCGACTGTTTCCAAGCCTGGCACCGCCGCGGCGCCGAAGCCCCGGCCAGTCGCCGCGAGTGCCGACAAAACTCCCAAGAGCGCACCACCGCCGCCTGTCGGGACTGGCAAGGCTCGGCCTGTTGCTTCGCCAACCGGACAACGGACCGGGGCTGCAGCACCGGTTGCTCGGCAGCCAAGCGCTAACGGCCAATCGGCGCGCAGACCTGCGCCGTCATCGGCAGCGCCAGGAAAAGCCGTGCCGGGCGCCGGCGATCCGTATCCGCCCATTTCCCAACGGGCAGTGACTGTAAACGGCACTACCTCGATGGCTTCCAAAACTCCGAGGCAGATTACGCCGCGTAGTCCGCGAACCGCGCTCGAGCCGGACACCGTGGAAATGCCGACCCGGCGCTCCAAGAGCGCGCGGCATCCTTTCGTTGTTGTCGGCAATGCCATCCTCAGCGTGTTTGTTTTGTTGGCCGTTGCGGCCGGCGCGGCGCTCGTTGTCGGCAAGCAACGCTTTGATGCTCCCGGGCCGCTGCCGGAGAATCGCATCGTCAATATTCCGCGCGGCTCCGGTATCAACGACATCGCCGATGTCCTCGTCAGCGAAGGGGTTATCGATCGGCCTTGGGTGTTTGTCGGCGGGGTGTTCGTGCTCAAGGCGCGTGAAGACCTCAAAGCCGGCGAGTATCAATTCAAGGCGCACGCCAGCGTGCGCGATGTCGTCGCGACTATCGTCGAGGGCCGCGTCGTGACGCATCAGTTCACGATCCCGGAAGGCCTGACTTCCGAGCAGATCGTCGCGCGGCTGCTGGACGACCCGGTATTGGTCGGAAACATCAAAGAAGTCCCGCGTGAGGGAAGCCTGCTGCCGGATACCTACAATTTCACCCGCGGCGTGACGCGCGAGCAGATGATCCAGCGCATGCAGCAAGCGCAACAGCGTCTGTTGAAGGAGATCTGGGACCGCCATTCTCCCGATCTGCCAATCAAGACACCGGATCAGCTCGTCGTGCTGGCTTCGCTGGTCGAGAAGGAAACCGGGAAGCCCGAGGAGCGCACGCGCGTCGCCGCCGTCTTTGTCAATCGGTTAAGGCAGAAAATGAAGCTGCAATCCGATCCCACCATCATCTATGGGCTGGTCGGTGGCAAGGGTACGCTGGGGCGACCGATCATGAAGAGCGAGATCGATCAGCCGACCGCGTATAACACTTACCAAATCGAGGGATTGCCGCCGGGGCCGATCGCCAATCCCGGGCGCGCCTCGCTTGAGGCTGCCGCCAATCCGGCACGCACGCGCGAGCTTTATTTCGTCGCCGACGGTACCGGCGGTCACGCCTTTGCCGAAACCTACGAGCAACATCAAAGGAACGTCGCCCGCCTGCGCGCGATGGAAGGTGATCAGAAGGATCAGGCTCCGGCCGACGCGCAATCGGTATCATCACCGCCGCAGCCGACGCCGCCGGTTGCGCCGCCGCAATCTCGCCGCCCATCGAGCCATCACAGCCAAAGCACACAACCGGCGCACTAGCAGCATTCGCGGCCTTCGTTCGGGCGATGCTTCAAGTCTCCCACAGCTTATCGGCATCGCCCTTGTGACTGCGGAAACCCGCCGCTAAGTTCGGCCCGAATTTTCGCAATTTATCTGGGGGAAACGCATTCCATGGCGCTGTCGAGCATGACGGGATTCGCTCGCGGCCATGGCGTCAGCGGCTCTTATGCCTGGGCCTGGGAAATCAAGTCGGTCAACGGGAAAGGTCTCGATCTGCGGCTCCGACTGCCGCCAGGTTGGGATGCGATCGAAGTGCCGGTGCGCGCCCATGCTGCGGAGAGGCTTGCGCGCGGTTCACTGCAGGTGAATTTGACCGTCGAACGCACCGGCATTGTGCCGGTCGTGCGGATTAATACTGCGGTGTTGGAAGCGGTATTGACGGCGGTGCGGCAGCTTGCGCGGCGCGTTGAGGCGTCGCCGCCGTCGCTCGATGGTCTGCTTGCACTGAAGGGTGTGATCGAGGTCGGCGATGCGGAGGAAAACGAGGACGAGAAGCGAAACGCCGAGAAGGCGGCGATGGCCGGCTTCGTCGAGACCGTGAGCGCGCTTGTCGATATGCGCCGCCACGAGGGCGCGGCGCTTGGCCACGTACTGGCGGCGCGGCTGGGAGACATTGCTGCGCTCGTGCAGCGCGCCGAGGTCACGCCGGGCCGGCGGCCTGAGGCCATACGGGCGCGACTTGCCGAGCAGGTCGCAGCGCTCCTGGCGCAGTCCGATCGATTCGATCCTGACCGCCTGCACCAGGAAGCTATTCTGATCGCGACCAAGGCGGACGTGCGCGAAGAGCTTGACCGGCTTACCGCGCATCTGGCGCAGGCGCAGGCTCTGATCAGCCAGGGCGGGCCGATCGGCCGGCGGCTCGATTTTCTTGCTCAGGAACTCAATCGCGAAGCCAACACGTTGTGTGCCAAGGCCAACGATGTCGAGCTGACCAATATCGGCTTGGAGCTCAAAGCCGCGGTGGAGCAGTTCCGCGAGCAGGTGCAGAACGTAGAATAGATATGGCGCGCGATCAAAAAAACCGGACCAGCATTGCGCGTCGCGGCCTGATGTTCGTTTTGTCTTCGCCCTCCGGCGCCGGCAAGACCACGCTCGCGCGCATGCTGCTCAAGGCGGATCGCAATGTCGATCTGTCGGTGTCGGTGACGACGCGGCCGAAGCGCCGCGCCGAGATCGGCGGGCGCGATTATCATTTCATCGATCTTGCCCGCTTCAAGGCCATGGTGAAAACCGGCAAGCTTCTGGAGTGGGCCGAAGTTTTCAATCATCGCTATGGCACGCCGCGCCGGCCGGTCGAGAAAGCATTGCGAGGCGGCCGCGACGTCTTGTTCGATATCGACTGGCAGGGTACCCAACAGCTTCGTGAGAAAGCCCGCGACGATCTCGTCAGCGTTTTCATCCTGCCGCCCACGGCGAAGGAACTGGAGCGGAGACTGAAGCGCCGCGCCCAGGACAGCCATGACATCATCGGCGCGCGTATGGCCAAGGCTGCCGGCGAGATGAGTCACTGGCCGGAATACGACTATGTCATCGTCAATCGCGATATTGATAAAGCGTTTGCCGAAGTGCGGGCCATTCTTGCGGCAGAGCGGCTCAAGCGCGAGCGGCAGATCGGTCTTTCCGGCTTCGTACGCGCTCTGCAGACGAAGCTGTAGGATCGAACAGGGGCTTTCATCCGGATGTCACAGTCAACGAATGAAGTAAATGTTACGCGGCTTATCGACGACGGACGCGTCACGCCTTTTCAGATTGCGACAATCATCTTCTGTGCTTTGGTCAATCTGTTTGATGGCATCGATACGCAATCGATCGGAGTTGCCGCGCCGTTCATCGCTGACGCGCTGGGTATTAAGATAGCAAGCTTTGGTCCGATCTTTTCGTCGGCGCTGGTCGGCGCCACGATCGGGGCGGCATCGTTCGGCCCGCTGGCGGACCGTATGGGGCGCAAGACGCTTCTGATTGTCGCTACGGTTCTCATCGGTATCTTCACGCTTCTGACCGCTACGGCCGCTTCCGTACCGATGCTGATGGTGTTCCGCTTGCTCGCGGGTCTCGGGCTGGGCGGGGCCACGCCGTGTTTCATCGCGCTGACGTCGGAATACGCACCGGCGCGGCTGCGGGCGGCGATTGTAACCCTGATGTGGTCGGCATTTCCGTTTGGCGGAATGGTTGGCGGGTTATTGAATTCGTACCTGCTGACCAAAATTGGATGGCAGGCGATCTTCTACATCGGCGGCCTGGTGCCGCTGGTCATCGCCGCCCTGCTATTTTGGTACCTGCCGGAATCGATCAAGTTTCTTCTGACCCGCCGCAACGACACTGCTGCGATCCGAAAAATAGTGGCGCGCTTTCGTTCGCCGCTGGTCCGAGCGGACTCCCATTTCGTTATTGATGAGAAGAAGCTGCCGGGAGCGCCGATTCGGCATCTATTCAGCGATGGCCGGGCGCTGGGCACGCTGCTGCTGTGGGTGCCGTTTTTCACCGGCTTCTGCGTGCTCACGGTGGTGACGTTGTGGACCCCGGCGTTGTTGCGGCTCAACGGCATTTCGCCGGCCAACACCGCCTTTGTAGTCGCCTTCAACGGCTTAGGCGCGTTTATTGGCCAATCGACCGCGGGACGGTTGATGGAACGCTTCGGCATCCTGGTTGTGCTGTTTCCGGCGTTCCTGTTGGGAACCGCAGCGACGGTTGGTTTGGGTTATGGAGCCTCTTCGGTCGTTGGTGCCGCCACGTTCATCGGACTGATTGGACTCTTTATGGGTCTCGGGACTGCTGGAGCGATCGCTCTGTCCGCCCTGATTTACCCGACGCCTATTCGCTCCACCGGCGTTGGTTGGGGCATGGCCATGGGCCGGTTCGGCCAGATTGTGGGTCCGTTGATCGCCGGATCGCTTTTAGGCGCCGGCTGGAAGGCCGATAAAATCATGATCGTGATCGCTTGTGCCGGGCTGATCGGCGCGGTCTTTGTCGTGCTATTTCGAACGTGGTTTGTCGCCCGCGGCGGCAATCTTCAGTCTGGCGGGGGAGTGTCCGGCAAGTCGCCAGTTTCCGCGTGACGCAGATTGCGCTCGCATCAGATGCATCTGCGTCGATGCCGATGGAAGTCTGCCGGAATCTCACGCCGACAGCACCGTGCGGCCGACCACGTGGCCGGACCGCAGATCGTCGAGGGCGGCCTGCGCTTCGCCGAGCGGGCGGTGGCGGGTGGGAATTGGCGCAATCTTTCCCGAGCGCGCCAGGTCGAGAAGCTCGCGCGCCTCTGCGAGCGTGCCGGTCAGCGTGCCTTCGATGGTCATCGCCTTGATGCCGAACATGGCGGCTGCGATGGAAAAATTGCCGCCAAGAAGGCCGGTCACCACGACCTTGCCGCCGCGCGCCAGCAATCCGGTGGCAAATTGCAGCGATTTGTCGGAGCCGACGAAATCACAGATTGCCAGTAATCCGCCGGTCGCAGTCATGACGGCTTTGCGCGCCGCCGGATCGGCCGGATCGTAGGCCTGCGCAGCGCCGGCCGCCAACGCCGCCTGGCGTTTGTCTGCGTCGATATCGGCAACGATCGGCGGTGTTTGAAACAGCGCGCGCGCGATGGCGAGGCCCATCATGCCGACGCCGCCGAGGCCGATGAGCAACACGGGGCCGCGCTCCGGCCGGTTGGTGTGCCGCTTGAGCGCCGCATAGGCGGTCAAACCGGAGCACATCAGCGGTCCCGCGAAGTCCGGCGACAGCGGTGCATAGTCGAGGAGATAGCGTGGATGGGGGACGAGGACGTGGGTCGCAAATCCGCCGTCAACCGAGATGCCGAGATGACGATGATTGGAGCACAGGTTCTCTTCCCCCGCGACGCACGCCGCGCAGGTGCCGCACCCGATCCACGGATAAACCGCCACGCGATGGCCGACGGCCGCGTCCTTCGCCTCCGCGCCAGCGCGTTCGATGACTCCGGCGATCTCGTGCCCGAGCGTAAATGGCAGCGTGCGGCCTGCGGTCACGTCGAGCTTTTTGTCGCCGCCCAGCGAGAAATAGCCGTCCTGCAGATGCAAGTCGGAATGGCATACGCCGCAACGCTCGATGCGCACCAGCACTTCGCTGCCGCGAGGCGCAGGGCAGTCAACGATGGTCTCGCAGAGCGGTTGGCCGTAGGCAACGAGCGATTGGCGATGCATTTTAGTCATGGGGATCGTCCCTCGGCATCAGGGGGCGGCATCATGCCCGAGGCTGCGGTGTGCGGCGAGGGCCCGCGCCAGCGAGGCAAATCCGGCAATCGGGATATCTTCGGCGCGCGCTGTCGGGTTTAGTCCGGCGGCCGAGAGCAGCGCCGGAACATCAACATCAAGCGAACGCAAGCTTTGACGCAGCATCTTGCGGCGCTGGCCGAACGCGGCCTGAGTCACGGTCTCGAGGAGCTTGCGGTCGCAGACAAGCGGCTGCGCCCGCGGCACCAGGCGAACCAGCGAGGAGGTGACCTTCGGCGGTGGGACGAATGCCGACGGATTGACGTCGAAAAGAATTCGCGCCTCGCAGCGCCACTGCGCCAGCACTGAAAGCCGTCCATAGGCTTTCGAGCCGGGCGCTGCCACGATGCGTTCGGCAACCTCGCGTTGGAACATGAGTACACCCGTATCGTACCAGGGCGGCCAAGGTTCAAGCGTGACCCACGAGACCAGCAGTGCGGTGGCGATGTTGTAGGGCAAATTGGCGACGATACGTACCGGGCCGTGTTCGAAATGGGAGCGCGGATCGAACGTGAGCGCGTCTGCGGCGATGATCTCAAGCCGGCCGGGGTAGTGGCTGGCAATTTCCTCAAGAGCCGCGATTGCGCGGCTGTCGCGCTCGACCGCAATCACGCGAGTGGCTCCGAGCGTCAGCAGCGCGCGCGTGAGGCCGCCCGGTCCGGAGCCGATTTCCAGCACAGTCACGCCTACCAGCTCGCCCGCCGCGCGCGCAATGCGCCCGGCGAGATTGAGGTCGAGCAGGAAATTCTGTCCCAGCGATTTTTTGGCGATGAGACCGTGCCGGCGAATGATTTCGCGCAACGGCGGCAGGCCATCCGGCGCGAGCGTCACGAGGCGGGAACGGATGCCGGGCTATCCGCCATGGCGAGGCGAGCCGCCAGCCGCAGCGCTGAAACCAAACTCGTGGGATCGGCGGTGCCGGTGCCGGCGATATCGAAGGCAGTGCCATGATCGGGCGAAGTCCGCACGAATGGCAGCCCGAGCGTGACGTTGACGGCGTGGTCGAAAGCAAGTGTCTTGATCGGGATCAGCGCCTGGTCGTGATACATACACAAGGCTACGTCGTAGGTTGCGCGCGCCGCCGCGTGAAACAGCGAATCAGCCGGCAACGGGCCGCGCGCGTCGATGCCGTCGGCGACCAGCCGGGCGACCGCCGGCGCGACGATGGTGCGGTCTTCTTCGCCGAGTGCGCCATTCTCGCCAGCGTGAGGATTGAGCCCGGCAACTGCAAGACGCGGGCGCGCGATGCGAAATCGTGCGGCCAGATCGCGCGCCACGATCCGTCCGGTCTCGAACACAAGGCCGATCGAAAGCTGCGCAAAGATTTCTCGGAGCGGGAGGTGGATTGTCACCGGCACGACGGCGAGCTCGGGCGACCACAGCATCATCACCGGGCGCAGCGTCTTGCCGGTCGCTTCCTGCACCAGCGTCGCCAGAAACTCGGTGTGACCGGGTTCAGCAAATCCCCAATTGTACAGGACGTTCTTGGCCACGGGGTTGGTGACAATCGCGGCGGCGGCTCCCGCCATGACATCTGCGACCGCGCGGCGGATGGAGGCGACCGCAGCCGGGGCGCTCGAGCGATCCGGATGACCTGGCTCGGCACTTACCGGGACATCGAGTCGAACTACCGGCAACGCCGACCCGAAGGCCGCTCCGGCTGCCGCTGGCGTTACGATTTTAAACGGAACATCGAGGCCCAACCGGCGGGCGCGGCGGCCGAGAAAGTCGGGGTCGGCTACGACATAGAACGGCGGGATGTCGAGTTCAGCCCGTCGATGCCACACTACAAGCGTAAGGTCAGGGCCGATTCCGGCCGGCTCGCCGATGGTCAGAGCCAATGGCTGCACGGTGTCGCTGCTGCCGCCTATTTGTCTTCCGGCGTCTTGTATTCGATCATCGCCGAGCGCCGCAAACTCTCCAGGTAGCGTTTAGCCTGGGCGCCAAACTTTTGCTGCAGCATTTGATCGCGGATCTCGCGCATTTCCGGGGTATCGGACTTGGTCTCCCGCTTGGCGCAGATTGCAAACATCTGCACGCCCTCGGCGGTCGTCTCCGGCGGAGTTAGGTGGCCGACCGCCGTGCTATCGAGAATTTCGCGTAATTGCTGTGCAAGATCGGCGGAATATTTCGACACCTGATCGCGGACCGCGACGTCTTCGAGCGCGCGCGCGAAAGCGATTCCGTCATTGCAGTTCTGAAATCGTGCGCGCAAGGCTTCGGCGTCACGCTTGCGGCTGTCATAAGCGGCTTCCGGCGAACCGCGCGGCACGATGAATACCACGGGCCGCATGATGTACTCGTACCCGACGTCGTTTCTTTCTTTTTCCGGCTTTTGCTGGAGTCGCGCCTCGACATCTTTGTCTATGATTTCAAGACTCGCTCTAAAGCGGCCGCGCACGAGATTGGTCCAGGCCAGCTGGGCGTGCAGCCGCCGTTTTAAGGTATCATCGCTCGCGCCGCCGGCTGTCAGCAATTGCGTCAGCTTCGCCGTGTCGATCCCCATACGCGTCGCTACACTGGCGTAAGAACTGTCGATGTCCGAATCGGGGATATCGATTTTGAAACGCTTCGCTTCGTCGATCTCCAACGCCTCGTCGATAAGACTGTCGAGCGCTTCCTTGCGCGACGGAACCTTTTTGGTGCTCATCTGAATGAACTTGGCGCGATGGTCAACGTCGAGGTTCGTGATAGGTTGGCCGTTGACGAACACAACGACCTGTTGCGCACGGGCTGTCGAACCGGCGAACAATGATGCTGCCACCAGGGTCGCCGCGACAACAATTCTACAATGGGTATTGAGCGGGAATTGCATGACCTGTTCCAGTCCTTCGGCGATCAGCCGCGCCGCTTTTCTCGATCTCCCCAACCCCGATGAAACCGCAATCTCTCATTTCAGAATTTAGAACGCGGTGGCGATCGGCGCCAGCACTTCCGGGCCCAGCGTCCGCAGGCTGAACTGAAACATGAACGTATTGTTCGGCGTCGGCGTCGTACCAGTATAAATATATGATGTAATGTAGTTCAGCGACAGCAGGAAACAATCGTCGGTATAGCCGACGCCAAACCGCGTCTGCTCGAATTGACTGACGGCAAGATCGTACCGGACGGAGCCCATGACCACCCAGTTTTGCGTGACCTTGACCGCGGCGCCGGCGAGAATTTCTTCGCGTCGCGTCAGGAAACCGATCTCGGGCTGCGGCGCATAGTCGCCGTACATCAACTGGAACGTCCAGCGGTCGAAGTTGGCGCGCGTTTCGAATTCAAGCCGCTCGGGCGTGAAAGCGGCGACGTTTTCGCCGATACCCGGATCAAACCCGCCGGAGGAGAAACGGCCGTGCGCGATGAATGAGAACACCTGATTCGGCTGGTAGGCGAGACGGGCAACGTAGTCGGATATGGTCTTGTCGAGCCCGCTTTCCGCTCCGGTATTGATCAGGTCGGCGGCGGCAAAGGAGTTCACGCCGTAGATCTGATAAGACTGGCCGAACAAGGCATTAAACGAGCCGGCGCCATTGACCTGGGCGGTATATTGGAAACCGGCATTGACGCGGCCTCCGCCTTCGACGCGATCCCAGCCCGAGAATTTGTCGACGGAGAACAGATTGCTGTCGCTGAAAACCACGCTCTGCGCGTCTTCGTTCGGCCATCTGCCGATCTGGGTCTCATTCGGCCGCAAGATCAGCTGCGCGATCGGTTCGATCGTCTGCGTGCCCCATGGCTCCACATCGATAAGGGGATAGCGATATTCGACCCCGACGTCGGGCATGGCGCGGGCAAGCTCGCTGCTGCCGGGGTTGATGAAGTTCGATGTGCCGGCCTGGTTCTGAATATCGAGCTGCGCAACGTCACCGCGCACGCCGAAGAACGGCGTTATCATTTGGCCGTTGTCAGTCACAAACGTGCGCCGCCAGTCTATTTCGCCGGAAGCGCGCGAATAGGTTCCGGCGATGCCGCGCAGCAGGCAATTCGAGGAGTTCATGACCGCCGGATTGTTTGATGTGCAAAGGTTGTTTGTGGCCGCGTTCTGATTGATGGCGTCGAATTCCGCCTGCTGTCGCGTCAGGCTGGTCAGATTGAATTTGTAGCTCAGCTCGCCGCCCCACACCGTCTGCGGGTCGACGTTGGAATAATCCAGGACCGGGTGGATGATCGGTATCTGCGCCTGCACGTCCTGGCCCGAAAAACCGTAATAGTAGACCGTGCGGATATCGAAATAGCTGCGCTCGCTGGCGCCGGTGAGATAGACCTGAGAAACACCCTCGGTGGCGACGCCGGTGTGGAACGGATCGAACGAGCTCAAGAACTGGGAGAGCTGATAGTCGTACAGAAACTGGCTGTCCGTCATCAGCAGTCCGGTCCATCCCCACACCCACTTGTCGGTCAGCGCGAACTGGCCGGCAGTTTGGATGGCGCCGCGGAAGCTGTTGGCGGTTGGGCTGTCAGGACCGTCGCGATTGGCAAAATAGCCCGGGTCCTGCTGAAAGATGCCGGCGGCTTTGATCGAGTATGAGCCGTCCATCAGGCGCTGGCGCCAAACGCCCTGAACCAGCGCTCCTTGTTTTGTGGTCGCCGTCACCCCAACAGTCACGTCGTAGCTTGGTGCCAACGCCCAGAAATAATCGACTTCGGCGCCTGCGCCGTAGGCGGTGCCGTAGGTGAAGGTCGGATAAAGGAAGCCGCTCTTGCGCGTGACCGACGGATCGGGCGACGACAGGAACGGGAAATACATCAGCGGCACGCCAAAAAACTCGACGCGGGCATCTTCGAAATAGAGCATCTTCTCGCCGTTGTCGTGAATGATCCGGACCGCTTCGACCTGCCACAGCGGCGGCTTCTTTGGATCGTCCTTGCACGGCTCGCAGGCGGTATAGACGCCATTTTGCATGACCGTGTAATTGCCTTTGACGCGATCGGCGCGGGTGGCGGCAAAGCGCGTATCGTCGGCGGTTTCAAGCCGCAGTGAATCGACAAAACCATCGCGGTAGTCCTGGGTCAGATCGATGAACTGTCCGTAAGTGATCTTGCCGTCGGCCTCGGTCAGCCTGACATTGCCGCGCGCCTGCAGGCGCTTGGTCTTTTGATCGTAGATGACCTCGTCGGCTTCGACCGTGGCGCCGTTGTAATACAGCTGAACATTGCCGACCGCCGAGACAGTATTGTTGGTATAGTCGTATCGGATCTCGTTCGACTGCACGAGCATCGGCGCATCGGCTTGCGTGGCAGCCGGTTTCGGGCGTGTCGGCCGCTCAGGGAAACGCAGCAAATTGTTCATTTGTGCGGAGACAGGCGCAGGCACGAGCAGCGAACAGATGGCAAACGCCATCACAGCAGCGAGAACCGCTACGCTCAGTCGCACGCCAGGCCGAACACCACGCCCAAGAGGGCGAAACGAACTCGCCACTAACCGTCCTCCTGGTGCAACAGCACAACGAAGCCAGTAAGACTGCCGACCAGTACCGGGATCCATGCCGCCATGACCGGCGACAACAGTTCCGATTTGCTCATGTCCTCCGTAAACTTTGACAATACGAACAGCAGAAAGCCGGCGGAAATTCCGCCCAGCACCATCTTTTGCACGCCGCCGAAACGAAAGAAGCGCAGGCTGACCGAAGCGGCGAGCAAGACCATGGCGGCGAGCAGGAACGGCCGCGATAACAATTGCTGGTACTGCAGCCGATAACCGGCAGCGCCCAGTCCGGCGCGTTCCGCCAGGTCGATGTAAAAGGGCAGTTGCCAGAACGGGACGGTTTCGGGTGTGGCAAAACTTTCGCGCACTTGCGCGAGTGTCAAATTGGTGCCGATACGGTAGTTATCGCGCACGATGGCGGGATTGCCGCTCGAGTAGATGTGGGCGTCCTCGAAGCGCCAGTAGCCTTGCTCCAGAAAAGCGACCTTGGCCTCGATCCGGTCCCGGAATTGCCCGGAATTATCGAACGTAAACACGGTGACGCCGCCGAGTTGGGAGCCTTGCTCGCGGCTCGATTTGGCATTGATGATGGCCGCCCCGTCGGGGCCTTTCTGACGTACCCAAAAACCGCCAGAGCTGCTCTGCAGTGCGGCGGAGGGAAGCTCGCCCATCATCTCGGATTCGAGTCGTTTGGAATGCTCGTGCAGCACGGCAGCGAGCGGATTGTAGAGCGTGGTCGCGACCGCGCCGAACAGGAACGCAGCGATCATGGCTGGCGCGACAAACTGCCAGGCGGAAACGCCCGCCGCTCGTGCCACGACCAGTTCGAGCCGGCGGGACAGCGTGAGATAGCTCGACATTGCTCCGACCAGCACCGCGAACGGCATGATGCGCTCGGACAGCTGTGGAACGCGGAACAGGGAAATCTCGGCAAGGACCCAGGCCGTGGCGTGTGGCCAGTCCGAGCTGCGGCGCAGCAGTTCGACGTAGTCGATCATCGCGGCGAGCGCGACCACGCCAAAGAACGTGCCGACGACGGCTCTGAGAAAGCGAAATCCGAAATAGCGTGAAAGCGTGCCAGTCAGCATCGCGTGCCTCAACTTGCCGTCGCTCGCGCGAAGCGTTCGGTGAGGGCAGTTGCGATCTTGGAAACTGCGGTAATCGGTTCGATCGCCTGTCCCCGCGATATCTGCCAGAGGCCGGCGGTCATCGCGCCGACCAATGCGATATATTGGAACGCAAGTACGCTCGGCGTGTGCACGCCGACGATCACACTGAGAAACCCGACAAGGCGCAACAGCGACACCGTACCGATCAAACTCATCGCCGCCAGCGCACGGCTTTGCCGGGTTGTTTGCGGCGGACCGAGGAAAGTGTAGGCGAGTATGACGAACGCCAGCGGATAGAGCGGGGTGGCGAAGCGGTCGTGGAGTTCCGACCGGTACTCACCCGGCTGCGCCACATAGAGCGGATCGTCAGGCGCTGGCCAGAGCAGCTCCCAGATGTATTTCTCTCGGGTGTTGTAGACGATGGTGTGAGGGCCGGCGGCGAACTTTGACAGATCGAAGGCGTACCGGTCGAACGTCACAATGCGCGGGTCGGTCTGGCCCGCCTCAAGCCGCTGCACGCTGCCCTTCTCGAGCACAAGGAAGGAGCCGGTATCGTTCTTTACGATCTCGCCCTGCTCGGCGAGATAGGTGGCATGCTCCTTGGGATCGCGGCGGTCGTCGAGGAAGATGCCAAGCAGGAGTCCGTTGGGCCGTCGATCGGCGATGTGGAAAGTAAGGTTACCGCCTATCGTTGTGAAACGCCCCGGCTGGACGATGTTGGTGAGGATATCGGCGCGAACCTGGGTGGCCCAATCGCGCAGCGCGCGCAGGCTGAGCGGCGAAATGTAGACGGCAATCGCCGAGACCAGGAACGAGACGACCAGCGCGACGGCAATAAACGGGCTGAGCAAACGCCACGGCGAAACCCCGGCCGCGTTCATGACGATGATTTCGGAATCGGAACTGAGCTTGTTGAGGATGTGCGCAACCGCAAGCACGAGCGAGATCGGCGCAATCATCATCACCAGAAGCGGAATCAGCAATCCGGTGATGCCGACGAACACGAACACGGTTTGGCGTTGGCTGGTGATCAGGTCAAATTCGCGGATCGCCTGCGTGAACCACATGACAATGGTCAGGCTGACGCAGGTGATCACGAACGCACCCATGGTGGTGCGAAACATATAGCGGCCGATCGACCCCATCGGACGTCACATCCCCACTGATGGGCCCCGCGGCCGCACTCGGCTCCCCCTTGAAGGCGGTTGCCGCCTTGCAAGCCGAGTTCCCAAAATAACCAAGCAATTTCATGCGTTCACAAAATGGCCCCGCCAAGGCAAACCCATTGAAAGTCCGATGCTAACGGTTGCTAAGGGTTAATACATTCTATCCAGGCGAGCCGGTCGCTCGCAGGCGAAGTCACAAGAAGCCGCTTTGCACCTTCGCGCCGTCCGGTTCATATGACGGGGTCAAGGCCGGGCGGCATCCGGCGAACAGGGACGCGGACCATGCCCGACCTCAAGATCAGCTTTACATCGTTTGACCGCACGCGCGGAGTTCTGGTTGTGTTCTGCGCGGAGGGCCTCAAATTCGGACCCGCGACCCAGAAGATTCTGTCAGCGATCAGCGACCACGTGCGCCGTGCCGGGGCTGTGGATCGTTTCACCGGAAAGAGCGGATCGACTCTCAACATCATAGCGCCAACAGGTCTGAACGCGCCGCGCGTGGTTGTGGTCGGAATCGGCAAGGAGCGAGACCTGAAGGATCGCGACCTGGTCAGACTGGGAGGCGTTGCCATCGGTGGCGTGCCCGGCGCTGCCACGCAGGCGACGATTGTCACCGAGTTCGCGGCCGGCGCATTGAAGGGTGACCAGATTGCAAGCCTGGTGTTCGGTGTGCGTCTGCGCGCGTACCGCTTCGACCGGTATAAAACCAAGCCCAAGGAAGGCGAGGAGCGGGCGGCCAAGGTGGAGGTCAATTTCGCCTGCGGCAATCCGGCCGCCGCGGAAAAGGCCTGGGCCGCCGTCTCTGGTGTTGCCGACGGTGTGGTCTTGGCTCGCGACCTCGTCAACGAGCCGGCGAATGTGCTTTATCCGGGGGAGTTCGCGCGCCGCGCGGGCGACCTGCGAAAACTCGGCGTCCTCGTCGAGGTTCTCGACATCGCGGCCATGAAGAAGCTTGGCATGGGGGCGCTTCTCGGCGTCGGCCAGGGCTCGATGCATGAGTCCAAGGTCGTGGTGATGCGCTGGAACGGCGGCAAACGCGGTGCTGATCCGATTGCGTTCATCGGCAAGGGCGTCTGCTTCGACAGCGGCGGCCTGTCCATCAAACCGGCGCAAGGCATGGAGGACATGAAAGGCGACATGGCGGGAGCCGCCTGCGTGGTCGGCCTGATGCGCGCGCTCGCCAGGCGCAAGGCCAAAGTCAATGTCGTTGGCGCGATCGGGCTTGTGGAGAATATGCCCGACGGCAAGGCGCAGCGGCCGGGTGACATCGTCACAACGATGTCGGGACAGACCGTCGAAATCATCAACACCGACGCCGAGGGCCGCCTCGTGCTGGCCGACGTGCTGCACTACGTCAACAAGCGATTCAAACCAAGATTCATGGTCAATCTGGCGACTCTGACGGGCGCAATCATCGTAGCGCTCGGGCAGGAATACGCCGGTCTGTTCTCCAATGACGACAAGCTCGTCGAGCGCCTGACCAAGGCGGGGGAGGCGACCGGCGAGCGTGTGTGGCGCATGCCGCTTGGGGCAGAATACGACAAGATGATCGACTCGAAATTTGCCGACATGAAGAATACCGGCGGGCGTTACGGCAGTTCGATCACAGCGGCGCAATTTCTGCAGCGGTTTGTTAACAAAACCCCGTGGGCACATCTCGACATCGCCGGCACTGCGCTCGGCTCGCCGCAGACCGACATTAACAAGAGCTGGAGTTCCGGCTGGGGCGTGCGTCTCCTCAATCGCCTTGTGGAGGATTATTACGAGCGCTGATACCCGCGAATTTGCCAATACGAGCGATGACTGAAGTTCTGTTCTATCAGCTCAAGGGTCAGACGCCTGAGCAGGTGTTGCCGGGGCTGCTGCAGAAGTCGCTTGAGCGTGGCTGGCGCGTCGTGGTGCAAGGTGCGTCCGAAGAACGCTTGGAAGCGCTGGATGCGCATCTGTGGACTTGGCGCGATGACTCATTCCTTCCTCATGGGACTTGGCGTGAAGCTGAAGCGGCCGAGCAGCCGATTTTGCTGACGCTCTACGATCACAATCCGAACCAGGCCGGTGTCCGCTTCCTCATCGAGGGAGCGGCCATGCCCAGCGACGCCAACGCCTATGACCGCGTCGTGCTGGTGTTCGACGGCGAAGATCCCGATGCGGTTGATGCCGCGCGCGCGCGCTGGAGCGAGGCAAAATCGGCCGGTTTTGAGGTGACTTATTGGCAGGCTGATGAAAACGGCGGCTGGCGGCGGCAAGGCTAAAATCGGGCCGCAAGTCGCGTCGCAAGATATCCATGCATGCTATTGAGCCAACTACCATTTGTTCTGATAAGGCCAACGATCGCAGGACCCGCTTGGTAAAGCCATATTTTTTGCTCAAGTCGCTATTTTGCCTATATAGTGTCTTGTATGAACAAAGCTTCAGTGAAGAGTAAGCCTGCAAAGGCAAGCCGCAGCCCAGTTGTCCGAAAGGCCGTCTCGCGACAGGTTTCCGGCAACTCGGAGCCTATTAACACCGTCAAGCTCGCCACTGTGACCGTCGCTGAGGTGACGATGCGGGCGCCCCCGTTGCGAGCGCACAGATTTCGTGTCGGGCAAACGGTCTTGTACACCTCCAGCCCGATCAGCCGTCCCGGCGCGAGTGGCACGTACAAGGTCGTCAAGCTGCTGCCGTCCGATGGCGACGATTACCAGTACCGGATCAAAAACACCGGCGAAGCCTTTGAGCGCGTGGCCAAAGAAAGCCAGCTCGAACTCGATCATTGAACTCGGCCGGCTCTTTCTAGTCGGCGCTTGGTGCTCGACGGCTTGACGGTCTCGAGAACGTGCGGGGCTGGAGAAGCCGAAGGCTCTGGGCCATACTTCCTTTGGCGAAGTAGCGTTTGGTCCGTACCGGGGTGGGTTGATGCTTGGCGTTGATCCTGAATTCGGAACATCGGCATTGCGGTTGTGGGTGGCGGCCGGATCGACGGCTTTGCTGTTCTTGTTCTGCATGCTGGCGTTGTTTCGGTCGCAGCCGAGCCTGCCCTTGCGAGCCGGTTTCGTCTTCCTCAGCGCGATCTTCGGCGCCGCGATCGCATGGGCTTGCATCGACCATTCCGGATCGGGTGATTTAAGTCCCGATCGCCGAGCCCTTGAACGGCGCCTTGATGAACTAAGCGCGCAAGCGCTAACTCCCGGCTCGTCGCTTGCCTGTCTTGATGCTTTGGCGGGCGACACTGTCGAGGCGGCGTGCGAGAAGGCGCTGTTTGTTTCACCGGTCAGCGTTGCCTCGGCGTCCTCCTATGTGGCCGCGCGGCTTACTTTGCTTGCGAGCATGACGGCGTATGCCCAGCGCGGCGGTAAGGATATCGAGTACGCGTTGGCGCCGTTGCGCCATTCGCTCGAGACCGACCATTTTGGTTTTGTCGCGCATGTGCTGGCGGCCCGTGACGCCTGTACGAGCCAGAATTGCAAGGCGCTTGCACTTCTGCGCGATCCGAGCCGGATACGTTCCAATCTCAGTGCGCAGACGCTTGATCGCTATCTCGACCATTATCAGGAGGTCTGGGCGAAAGCAGCCGAAGCGACCCCCGCTGAGGTCTCACAAGTGCAGCCGAATGCGTCAGCACCGCGCAAGTTCGTCAATATCGATTTCCCGTCGGCAGCTTCGATCCCACCGGTCAGCATCATGAACCCGGAACCGAGCGGGCCGGTATTGCCTGGTGTGGCGGCCGCCGCCGCGGCCAATCCAAACCCCCAGGGTTCCCCGGCGGCCTCGCGTCGGTCGCGCAAGCAAGCCGTCAATCCGCCGGCGCAGACAGCCGTCCAACCCACACTCGCGGGCTCGGGCGCAACCGAACCGGTGTGGCCGGAACCTGTCCCGCCGCCGCCCCAATCGGCTGCGGCATCCGTTCACGCTCCGGTTCAGCTCAATCCGCCTTCGCCCAGCGCAAGCTTTGGCGGATCGGTGCGGGCGCAATGAGTTGAGTGTGAGTCGGGCGCCCGCGGCTGATCCTTCGTGATGTTCAGCTCAGTCCTCATTGCCAATCGCGGCGAAATCGCCTGCCGTATAGCGCGCACCGCCAAACGGCTCGGACTGCGGACGATCGCCGTTTATTCGGCAGCGGACGCGAACGCGCTGCATCGAAGGCTTTGCGATGAGGCCTACTTCATCGGCCCCGCGGAATCGCGCGAGAGCTATCTCTCGATCGACCGGCTGATCGAAGTGGCAAAGCTTGCGGGCGCGGAATGCGTTCACCCGGGCTACGGGTTCCTGTCCGAAAGCGGCGATTTCGCGGATGCGTGCGCGCAAGCCGGGATCGCGTTTGTCGGACCGTTGGCCGCAGCGATGCGCGCGATGGGGCTGAAAGATCGCGCCAAGGCGCTGATGGAAAAAGCCGGCGTCCCGATCGTGCCCGGTTATCACGGCGAACGGCAAGACGGAAAGTTCCTCAAGGAGCAGGCGGCCAAGATCGGCTATCCGGTCCTGATAAAACCGGCGGCCGGCGGTGGCGGCAGAGGCATGCGCCGTGTCGACAGCGACGCCACCTTTGATGATGCGCTCGAAGGCGCGGTTCGCGAGACTGCAACGGCGTTTGGTTCGACCCGCGTTCTGATTGAAAAGTACATCGCAGCGCCGCGCCACATCGAGATTCAGGTGTTCGGCGATCGGTATGGCAATGTCGTTCATCTCGGCGAGCGCGATTGTTCGTTGCAGCGCCGCCATCAGAAAGTGATTGAGGAAACGCCCGCGCCAGGAATGACCAGGCCTTTGCGGGCGCAGATGGGGGCGGCTGCGGTCGCGGCAGCGAAGGCGGTCGGCTATGTCGGCGCCGGCACCGTCGAGTTTGTTGCCGACGGTACCGCGGGTTTGCGCGCCGACGGCTTCTGGTTCATCGAAATGAACACGCGGCTTCAGGTCGAGCACCCGGTGACCGAGGCGATCACCGGCATCGACCTCGTCGCCTGGCAGTTTCAGATCGCCGCGGGAGAACGCCTTCCGCTCGAACAAACGCAAATCGGCTTCGACGGCCATGCAATCGAAGCGCGCGTTTATGCCGAAGACCCTCAACACGGCTTCCTGCCGTCAACCGGCAGGATCGTGGGTTTGGAAATGCCGGCGAACATCCGTGTTGACACCGGTGTGGAACAGAGCGGCGAAGTGACGCCGTTCTATGATCCCATGATCGCAAAGCTGATCGCGCACGCTCCTTCGCGCGATGCCGCGATCGATCGGATGTCCGCTGCACTTGATCACACGCTCGTCGCCGGCGTGCGCAGTAATGTTGCATTTCTTACTGCGTTGTGTCGAGCCCCCAGCTTTCGCGAGGGCAGGGTCGATACCGGCTTCATTGATCGCAACTTGGCCGCGCTCGGCGCCGTGCCGCAAGACCCGGACCATGCCGCCGCCGCGGCCGGAGTTGTGCGCCTTCTGGCAGACGAAGTTTCCCACCAAGGCGCGGTATCTGCAGACGAAGCAAATTCGCCCTGGGCCGCGCGCGACGCCTTCCAACTTGGCGGCATCCGCTCGATCACGATTCCGATCGTTGTCGACGGCGAAAGCGCTAATGCAACCGTCAGCTATCGCGGCGAGGGCATCGAGGTCACGATCGACGGCGCAGGGCCGGCGGCGGACGCGAGAACCTTTCCGACCGGAGACGAAGTCTACGTCGTGCGTCACGGCCACCAGACGCGAGTCCGATTGCAGGACGTTTCCGTTGCGGCAGCGGAAGCCGGCAGCAGCGATGGCGTCGTCAAAGCGCCGATGCACGGCAGGGTGCTGGAACTGTTCGTGAGCCTGGGCGATGCCGTTGCCGGTGGGCAGCGACTGGCGGTGATTGAGGCAATGAAAATGGAACACACATTGCGTGCGCCATTCGCCGGAACTGTGCGAGAGGTTGCGGTAGCCGCCGGCGTTCAAGTTGTGGAAGGCGGAAAGATCGTAGTGATCGAACGGGTCGGGGAGGGATAATCTCAGCTGATGCCCCTTCATCTCATCAAGCTGTGCGTCGGTGCGGATTCGGTCCGCGATCTCGAGAACTGGATCAAGCAAAGGCTCAAAGAGAAACGCAAGCGTGGGAAAAAGCCTGAGCATATCCACCGGACGCGCATGGTGCCGAAGCGTGCGGCCGAGCTCGTCGATGGCGGTTCGCTCTTTTGGGTGATCCGCGGTGAGATCGTCTGCCGCCAGCGCATCCGCGATATAAGGCCATTCCGCGACAACGAAGGGATCGGCCGCTGCGGCCTGGTGCTCGACCCGAAGGTTGTGTTGGTCGCGCCGCGCCCGTTTCGCGCCTTCCAGGGCTGGCGCTACCTCGCGGCGAAGGATGCTCCGCGCGATCTCGACAAGGCCGCACCCGGCGCCGCTGCCATGCCGGAAAAAATGCGCCGCGAGTTGCGTGAACTCGGCCTGATGTGAGCCTGCGATCCTGCGTGGCGCAACCTTCGGCGATCACGTAAACTCTGCGGCAACGGCAAATACGCAGATGCGGAGTGGACAATGATTATCGAAACCCAGGCGGACGTTACCAAGGCGGTGCTCAGCGAATTATCGCGGGCGCCCGATCCGCGCTTCCGCGAAATCATGTCCGCTTTTATTCGTCACCTGCACGATTTCGCCCGCGAGGTGAAGCTGACCGAGCAGGAGTTCCAGGCTGCGACCGCTTACATCAACGCGCTGGGCAAGCATACCAACGACAATCACAACGAAGCAGTGTTGATGGCCGGAACGCTCGGTTTCTCTGCGCTGGTTTGTCTGCTCAACAACGGCGATCATGGTCAAACCGAAACCGATGCCAGCCAGCTCGGGCCATTCTGGCGGATGAACTCGCCGGTGATGAAGAACGGCGACTCGATCGTGCGCTCGCCGACGCCGGGGCCGGCACTGTTTGTCGATGCTTACTATCGGGACGCGCGCGGCAAGCCCATCGAGGGGGCCGAAGTCGATGTGTGGCATTCTTCGCCGGAAGGCTTTTATGAGAATCAGGATCCGGTCCAGTCGGACATGAACCTGCGCGGCAAGTTCTTCACGGACTCTGAAGGTCATATGAGCTTTCGCAGCGTAAGGCCTGCCGGATATCCAATCCCGGTCGATGGCCCGGTGGGCGACCTGTTGCGCGCCCAAGGACGGCACAACATGCGCCCGGCGCATCTGCATTTCCTGGCTTACAAGCCGGGCTACAAGACACTCGTTTCGCAAATCTATTCGCCTGACGACAAGTACATCGACAGCGACGTGCAGTTTGGCGTCACCCGGCATCTGCTAGGCAAGTTTGTCCGTCACGATAACGGGCCGGCACCGGCGGCCGACGTCAACGCGCCCTGGTACTCGCTGACGCACAATTTCGTTATGGAAGCCGGCACCGCGCGGCTGCCGAGAGCGCCGATTACCGGAAAGGCCGCGGGCGAGCGGCCACAGATTCCGCATCTCGAACCGGCGTGACGTTTTTACGCTGCCGAAGCCTGCGGCAAAGCAGGCGTGAAAAACAACTGCAAGCGAATGGCACGGGGAGGCGAACGCGATGTTGCGGAGAACGATACTGAAGGGCGCGGCGGCTACTGCCGCGATGGCACTGCTTGGCCGCCAGGCGAGCGCTGACGAAGTTCTCAAAATGGGGATCAGCATCCCCTTGACCGGCGTGGGCTTCAACGCGGTAGGGCGTCAGCTGCAGGCCGCGATCAAGCTTTATATGCAGCAACACGGCAGCGTCGTAGCCGGGCGAAAGCTCGAACTCACCATTCGCGACGATGGCGGCGTGGCCGACAATGCGCGGCGCATTGTCCAGGACATGATCGTCAACGAGAAAGTGGGCCTTATCGGCATCGGAACCACGCCAGCCGGGTTGGCCATCGCGCCGCTCGTAACCGAGGCGAAGATTGCGACCTTGGTCTTAAGCTCCGGCGCCTCGATTACGGTGACCAAATCGCCTTACATGTTTCGGGCCGGGTTCCTGGTTGGTCAGCAATCGTGGATCATCGCGGAATGGGCTTTCAAGAACGGCAGCAAGCGCGTCGTCACCCTGGTCAATGACTGGGCTCCCGGAATTGAAGCGGAGACCGCGTTCAGGAAGCGCTTTACCCAGGCCGGCGGCGGTATCATCGAATCGATCCGTATCCCGCTCGCCAATCCCGACTTCGCGCCGTACCTGCAGCGCATCCGCGACATCAATCCGGACACCGCATTTATCTATTTCCCGGGTACGCAAGCGGGCATTTTTGCCAAGCAGTTTGCCGAGCGCGGCCTGGCGAACTCTGGGATCAAGGTGATCGGACCGGGCGACCTGACCGACGACGACGATCTCAATACGATGGGCGATCAGATGCTCGGCATGATCACGTCCGGGTCTTACTCGGCCGCGCATGATTCAGCTCTGAACAAGGCCTATGTTGCCGCATTCGAGAAGGCGAGCGGCTTTCGCCCGGACTTTGTCTCGGTCGGCGGCTATGACGGCATGCACCTGATTTACGAAGCGCTCAAGAAGACCAACGGCAATGCCGACGGCGATGGA
>Ga0335083_10002239_pt1 | contig 25714 bp, 17 predicted proteins | sample Lox_Sample_42_FD_206716 | JGI IMG/M metagenome (GOLD analysis project Ga0335083, IMG submission 206716) | Soil microbial communities from Loxahatchee National Wildlife Refuge, Florida, United States - Lox_Sample_4.2 | ecosystem: Environmental > Terrestrial > Soil > Wetlands | place: USA...
CGAGCGCTCCGGCCGGGCGGGCGTGCAGATCGCCGGCCAGGGTGATCCGCTGCTCATAGCTTGCGGGCATGGCGTGCCTCCTCCGCGGCGGCGGCGACCGCCTTGATGTCCGCGCCCGCGGCGGCGGTGACCGTCGCGGCGACCGCGCCCTCGACGAACGGCGCGTCGGCCAGCAGCACGCTCTGGCCGCCGTGATCCTCCAGCACCGCCCGCACCGTGAGCACGGCGCTGCCCAGATCGGGTAGCACGACCACGCCAGCGCCGCTGTCGGCCAGGCGCAGCCCGCGGGTCACCTTGGCCGCGCTGGTGCCCAGGCCGCCCTCGTCGGTGCCTCCGGCCGCGATGATGGTCACCGTGCCGCCGCTGACCTGCGCGGCGAGGTGCGCGGCACCCTGGGCGAGTTCGGCGCTGTGCGAGACGAGTACGATCCCGACGGCGGGGCCTGCGGTCATGGCATATCCTGAATGTTGTTCGGCATCGCTGAAAGGCCGGTAGAGAGACGCTGATGATCCAGTCGGTACAGCGCGCGGCGCAGATCCTCGCCGCGCTCGGCTCGGGGACCCCGCGCCTGGGCGTGACCGAGATCGCGGACCGGGTCGGCCTGGCCAAGCCCACGGTGCACGGGCTGCTGCGCACACTGGAGGCGCACGACCTGGTGGCGCAAGACCCCGACACGGGCAAGTACAGCCTGGGCCCCGGCGTGCTGCAGCTGGGCAACGCCTACCTGGACGGCTCTGAGCTGCGGGCAAGGTCGCTGCGGTGGGCGGAGTCGCTGGCCCAGCGGGTGGGCGAGGCGGTGTGGGTGACCACCCTGTCCGGGTCCCGGGTGATCGTGCTGCATCACGTGTTCCGGCCGGACAACACCGTGCAGATCCTGGAGGTCGGCGCGGCGATCCCGTGGCACGCCAGCGCGCTGGGCCACGCGATCGTGGCGTTCCTGCCCGAGACCCAGCGGACCCGGGCGCTGGCCGGCGACCTGGCCCCGCTGACCGGGCGGACCAAGACGACCAGGAGCGCGCTGAGCCGGGCCCTGGCCCAGGTGCGCCAGCGCGGCTTTGCCGTTGAGGACCAAGAGGCCACGGTGGGCGACGCCGGGATCGCGGCGGCCATCCTGGCCAGGGATGGCGTGGTGGCCGGCGCGATCGGCGTGGTCGGCCCGGCCGACCGGCTGCTGGACCAGGGATCGATGGAGGAGCTGGTACGCGAGGTGACTGCCGCGGCCCGGGCCATCTCCAGGGACCTGGGGGCCGGCCGGGGTGGCGCTGTCCTCCCGGCCTTCAGCTGAGGGGCACTGGCGGGCCGGCATAACGCTCTCACCCCGGTACCCAGGATCTGCGCGGTCCGGTCGGCGGCCTGGCGGGCATCGGTCTGCGCGATCCACTGCGCGACCCGCGGCACGCGCGCCGCGCCGACGCTCAGCGTGCGTACGCCGAGCCCGATCAGCAGCGGCAGCACCGCCGGGTCGGCCGCCGCGTCGCCGCAGACCGATACCTTCACCCCGGCCTGCCTCGCGGCCAGCACCACCGACTCGATGAGAGTGAGCACCCGCGGGTCCGCGGCCAGCCCGGGCTGGCTTCCCGGGCCCGCCCGATCCAGCTGGAGGACCTCGCTGGTGAGGTCGTTGGTGCCGATGGAGAAGAAGTCCACCTCGGGCGCGAACATCTCGGCCGCGGCCGCGGTGGCGGCCACCTCCACCATGATGCCGAGCTCAGGGACGCGCGTGCCGGTCTCGGCGGCGGCTTGCGCCAGCGCGGCGCGGACGTGCCTGACCTCATGCAGCGATCTGACCATCGGCACCAGCACGGCGAGCTGGGTATCGCCGCCCGCCAGCAGTATCGCCCTGAGCTGGTCCCTGAGCGCTCCTGGCTCGCCGAGCAGCGCCGCCAGGCCGGGAACGCGGCCGGACAGGAACGGCGGGATCTTGTCGCCGGAGAAGTCGAGCAGCCGGACGACCGCCGGCTGGCCGGCGAGCAGGCTGAGGACCGGGGTCAGCTGCGCCCGGTGATCCGCCTCCGCGGGCCAGCCTGCGGCGCCGATGAACGGGATCTCGGTGCGCAGCAGGCCGACGCCGGCCGCTCCGCCGGACAGGCCAAGCCGTGTCTCGGCGACGGACGCCACGTTGCACAGCAAGGTGACCTGCTTACCGTCGGCGGTGCGAACCGGCCCGGCCGGCGCGGCCCTGTGCGCGGGGTTCACGGCGGCCGCCGACCTGGCCCGGGCGGCGGCGAGCCTTGTCGCCGGCGGATCGACGGCGAGCTCCCCCGCTCCCGCGTCGAGGATCGCGGGGTGTCCGGCCGCCGCGGCGAGAACTCGCGGGTCCACCCCGGCTAGCATGGGCAGGCCGAGCCCGCGTGCGATGATCGCCGCGTGCGAGCTGGCGCCGCCGCCGACCGACACCGCGCCGGCCAGCCCGGCTTCGGCCAGCCGGATCAGGTCGGCTGGGTCCACCTCGCGGCGGACCAGGATGAAGCTTCCTTCTGGTGGCGAGGGCACGCTGTTCCCGCTTAGGTAGTCGACCACGGCGCTGGCGATCTGGCGGACATCGCCGGCCCGCTGGGCCAGGTCGGGGTCGGGCAAGGCGGCGAGCAACGCGGCCTGGGCCTCGGCTGCCTCCTGGACCGCGACGATGGCGTCGGCTCCGTCCCTGATCGCGTCGAGCGCCGGGCTGACCAGGGCGGAATCCGCCGCGATGAGCGCGCCGATGTCTACGATGTCGGCGTCCAGGTCCCGGCCGCCGGAACGAAGCTGCGCGGCGAGCTCGGCGCGGTCATGCGCCACCGCGGCGAAGGCCACCTGCACCTCATCTGCGCCGGCCTGCCCGGCCGCGCCGCTGGCGGCCCCGCTGGCGGCCCCGCGGGCGTCGCCGAGATAGATCTCGCCGACGCCGATTCCCTCGGATACCGGCTGTCCCCGGTAGCGGCTGGCGGCGGTCATCGCCCCGCCCGCGCGGCGTCCCGGAGAGCGGCGAGGATGAGCGCGGTCGAGGCCGCCCCCGGATCCTCATGGCCGACACTGCGCGGCCCGAGGTAGCTGGCGCGGCCCTTCAGCGCCTGCATGGAGATGGTCGCGGTGGCGCCGGCCGAGGCCGCCTCCGCCAGCGAATCCAGGGCATCGTCCTGCGACGCCCCTCCCGCGATCGCCTTGCTGAAGGCCCTGGTCGCCGCGGCGAGCGCGTCGACCATGGTCTTGTCGCCCTCGCGGGCGGCGCCGAGCTGCTGGACACCCGCCAGCGCCGCCTCCAGCGCCGCCGACAGGGCGGGCAGGTCCACGTCGGCGGCGCCTCCCAGCGCCTTTCCGGCCCGGCGGAAGGCCGTGCCGTACAGCGGCCCGGAAGCGCCGCCGACCCTGGAGATAAGGGTGTTGCCGGTCAGGGTCAAGATCGCCCCCGGCGTCTCTGCCGCCTGGTTCTCCGAGCCGAGCGCGCCTAGCACCGCGGTGAACCCGCGCGAGAGGTTGATGCCGTGGTCGGCGTCGCCGATCGCGGCATCCAGCTGGGTGAGGTGGTCGCGGTTGGCCTCGATCACCCCGGCGGCCGACACGATCCAGGCCCGGAAGACTTCAGTGTCCATGATGGCTCCCTGACAAACGGCGGAAATCATTGCGCCTAGCGTCCCCACCGCAGGGCGGGCGTGTCCACCGGCGCGTCCCACAGCCGGGTGAGCTCGTCGGTGAGCCGGCCGACCGTCACCGAGAAGCCCTGCATCTCCAGGCTGGTGATGTAGTTGCCCACCAGGTTCCTGGCGACGTGACCGCCTCGGCCTTCCAGGTACTTCCGCACCTCGTTGAACATCAGGTACAGCTCGATCAGCGGGGTGCCGCCCATCCCGTTGACCATGACCAGCAGGTCCCCGCCGATGGGCAAGTCGGCGCTGATGGCGTCCAGCGCCACCGCCGCCAGCTCCTTGGCCGGGGTCAGGGTGGCCCGGGTCCGGCCCGGCTCGCCGTGGATGCCGATGCCGAGCTCCACCTCAGCCTCACCGAGCTCGAAGGTCGGCTTGCCCGCCGCCGGCACCACGCACGAGGTCAGCGCGACGCCGAAGGACCGGCTCCGCTCGTTCACCTCACGCGCCACCGCGGCCACGGCGGCCAGGTCCGCGCCCTCCTCGGCCAGCGCGCCAGCGATCTTCTCCACGAACACCGTGGCCCCGGTGCCTCGGCGCCCCGCGGTGTAGAGCGAGTCCTCGACCGCGACGTCGTCGTTGGTCACGACCGAGACGACCTCGATGCCCTCGTCCCCGGCCATCTCGGCTGCCATCTGGAAGTTCAGCACGTCGCCCGTGTAGTTCTTCACCACGTGCAGCACGCCCGCGCCGCCGTCGACGGCCTTGGTCGCGGCGAGCATCTGGTCCGGCACCGGGGAGGTGAACACTTCACCCGGGCAGGCCGCGTCGAGCATCCCGTAGCCGACGAACCCGCCGTGCAGCGGCTCATGACCGGAGCCGCCGCCGGACACCAGGCCCACCTTGCCCGGGCGCGGGCCGCCGGCCCGCGTGATCACCTTGTTCTCGACATCTACCGATAGCGACGGATGCGCCGCTGCTACGCCCGCGAGTGCCTCGGTGACCACGGTCTCCGGGCTGTTGATGAGCTTCTTCATGACAGTGCTCCACTGATCCTTTCCGATTCCGGGTCGGTCGGCGCGAGGCTAGGCACCGTCGCGTCAGCGCGGACCCTCCCGATGGCCGCCCACGCGAGGCCACCCAGTGCCCCGCCGACGAACTCCCCGATGAGGAAGGCGGGCAGCTGCGACCACAGCACATGCCCGCCGAACGCCTGCAGCATGAACACGGCGCCCAGGTAGCGGGCCGGGTTGATCGCCGCCCCGGTGGCCGGCCCGACGATGATGATGACGGCGAAGACGATCGCGCCGATCGCCATCGGCGCCCAGCCAGGCACCGCACGGTGGTCGATGACGCCGTAGATGACGAAGACGAGCATGAACGTGCCGATTGCCTCGATCACCATGCCCCGGCCGAAGCCCGTCGTCGCGGGGTTGTACGCGGTCACCCCGCCGCCCGCCGCGACCGCGGCCAGCCTGCCCAGCGTCAGGTAGATCGCAGCCGCCCCGGCTACCGCGCCCGCGACCTGAGCGGCTATGTACCCGGGCACGTCACGCCAGGGGAACTTGCCGGACACCGCGAACGACACCGTGACCGCGGGATTGATATGACCGCCGGAGATGTGCCCGATCGCGTAGACCGCGCCGACGATGACGAGCATGAACGCGAACGAGATGACCCCCAGCTGGGCCATGGAAAAGGGGACCTTGGTACCGGCCGCGATCACGCCGGTGGCGGCCGCTGATCCCGCGCCTACGTAGACGAGGAACGCGGTCCCGAGAAACTCGGCTGCGAGCTTCTGCGGGGTGGTAGGTGGTGCAGCCATGCGGTTCGCCCTCGGCCGGGGCCGGGGCGTCTCACCTCCTTCGCGAGATGGGAACTTCCTGAAGTCTGTTCGACATTGTCGAACGATGTTTCACGAAACATAAACCTGGCCGTCGCCGCCGGTCAAGAGGGGAATTCAGTTTTTGCCGCGAGCAAATACCAGGGTGTGGCCCTACGTAGGGCGAGCGCCGAGGTGGGTCACGACCAGTGCCGGCCCTCGAGTGCCGCCCGTCCCGCGCGGTCGAAGGTCACGACGCCGGGCAGCGGGCCGAGGAACAGCTCAGTGCCATGGCCTGGCCGCCCGCTCCGCCCAGTAGGCGTCGGGGGCTTCGGCGAGGCTGAGCTCGGGAAGCGGGCCAACGGTGAGCGCAGTCAGGTTCTCTGCCAGCTGCGCGCGGGTGACGGCGCCGGACAGCACGACCGCTGCCCACGGCTGGGCCAGCGCGGCGGCCAGCGCGATCGCGTCTTCGGTGACGCCGCGCGCCGCGGCCAGCGCGGCCAGCGGTGTCGGCGATCCGCCCGCCGGAGTCAGCCGCCCGTTGGCGACCGCCTCCTTGACCAGGACCGCCCACCCGGCTGCGGCGGCCTCGGCCGCAGCGGGTCCTGCCGATGGCTCCAGGAGGTTCCATGTCACCTCCGCCGCCGTGAACAGTGGCTGCCCGTCGACGGTCAGGGGCAGCGCCCGGCGGATCGCGTCCGCCTGATGCGGGCCGCTCGTGCTCAGCCCGATGATCACCCCCTCGGCGCGCAGCCGGGACAGCGCGGCCAGCAGCGGGACGTCGGTAAACAATCCGGAATCAAGGGTCAGTGAATGCACCTGATACAGGCTGAGCCGGTCGCCGAGCAAGGCCCGGCTTTGTGCCAGCTGGTTCGTGAACATGGCCAGTGAATGTTCCTTGACCTCCTGGCGAGGAGCGTCAAGCCGCCAGCCGCCGGTATAGCGGTACCCCCACTTCGACCCGACGATTACGTCGGCCTGGCCGCGCTCGGCCAGCCAGCCGGCCAGGAACTCCTCCGCCCGGCCATAGGAACGGGCCGCATCGACGTACCTGACCCCGGCCGCGTAAGCAGCATCCAGTATCGAGAAGGTCCGGGTCCGCATGCCGGTGACGCTGCGGTCGGGCAGGTCCTCCTCACGGCCGCTGGTGATGTACGCCGGGCGGCCCAAAGCGGCCAGCCCCAGCCCGATCCGCGAGACCACAGGTCCCCCGGCCCCGAGAGTCGCCGCGGGCATGCCAACCCGGCTCCGGCGGTCGCCGACCATAGCCACCACCGTACCGAAGGCCCGGCCAGCGGCCCATTCCCCGGTGATGGCGCTCGGCCGCCCCCGGCGCGCCGGATAAGCCGATCTGTGTGCTTCACGTCGATGACGGCGAGGATCTCGGCGCTACTGTGTCCGTTCGTGACATCCGGCGGGGAAAGGCGTCAACCTCCCGCGCTCTCCGTGCTGCGCGCACTCCGGCCGAGGGTGGCTAGCTCGTCGAGAAGTTCCCGCGCTTGATCCGCCTCGCGATCGGCGAAGGCCGCATGAGCCTGTCGCCCGGCGGCGTCGCCGTGTACTGAGGCGAGCGACAGCCTGCGCTGCACCGGCCCTTGGCTCAGCCGGACGCTCTGCAGTTTCTCCAGCCTCATGTAGACGGTCTTCTTGCACACCCGGCCGGTGATCGTTACGGCCATCACCTTGTTGTGCCCGGCGGCGAGGAAGTGGTAGCTCAACGGCGCCTTGACCCGCGCACGCTTCGGCGGCTTGGCCAGTTCCGGGATGTCGGGACCGAAGACCAGCCGGATCAGGTGCTGTGCCTCGCTCATGGAGCCCACCGGGAGCAGGGCCTTGGTAAGGCCGCCGGCTTGCGGCCCGGAGTCCCGGCCTGCCACGCCCGCAACGTGGACCACTAGCCTGCACCAGCCGAACGGGCGCCACGGCAGTGGCTGCACCAGGCGCACCGCCTGGACCTGGCGCAAGGGGATGGTCTCGGCCATCGTGCTCAGCAGCCCGCGGCGGATCCGTATCCCATCGTGTGAGGTGGCGACCGTGAAGCCGTAACGGGCCGTCACCTGCAGACAAGTACTGGTCACGAGCCCGAGCGCGATCACGGCGAAGGCGGACCCCGATGCGGTCAACAGGGCAGGAGCCGCCCTGGCGGCGACCGCGGCGATCACCGCCAGGGCCACGAACCTGGGCGCGGCCCTCAGCAACGTGGCGCCGATCACCCGGCCCGCCGGGACGGTGATCACCGGGCGCTCGGCAGGTTCCGGGGCGGCCGGGTCAAGACCGTGCTGCCCGGCCAGGAGCACGGCCCGCAACCTGGCGGCCTCACCGAGGGTCAGGTAGGCCAGCCGGTCGTCTCCCTTCCCGGCGCCGGCCAGCCTGATCTGCAGGGATGCCAGGCCAAAGACGCGCGCCAGGAGGGGCCGCACCACGTCGACCGCCTGGATCCTGGCCATTGGGAGCTGCCGGGAATCACGGCGCAGCAGGCCGGTCTCGATGCGCAGCGTAGCGCCGTCCAGCTTCCACCGGGTGACGAGCCACCGCACGAGTCCGGCGACCATGATCGCGCCCGCCGCGACCAGCTGGTAGACGTAGGCCTCGTAGCCTTCGGCCGTCACCAGGCTCAGGGCGAAGATGCCGAGCAGGCCGGACAGCAGGCCGCCCCCCTGGATCAGCGGCGACAGCGGGTGCAGGCGATGCCAGCCGGCCCCGAAGTCCTCGGTCACAGGCCGGCCGCCCTGGCCTCGCCGAGCACGGCGAGGCGGTCCCGCAGCCGCGCGGCTTCATCCCGTTCCAGACCGGGTATCCGGGCGTCGCTGGCGGCCGCCGCCGTGTGCAGCTGTACCGTCGCCAGCCGGAAGGCACGCTCGAACGGTCCCGCCGTGACCTCGACGAACTGCATCCGCCCGTACGGCACCACGGAAACCCGGCGGACGAGCACGCCGCGCGACACGATCAGGTCCTCTTCCCGCTCGCGGTACGCCCAGGCCCGGTAGCGGCGGCGCTCGACCCACAAGACGATGCCCGCCGCCGCGGCCACGACCGCCGCGGCGGCGACCCCGGTCCAGGCTCCCGCGGAAATCCCGGCCGCGAGGCCCGCGGCCACGGTGAGCACCGGCCCGGCCGCGGCTACCTGGGTCAGCCGCATCCGCCACAGCCGCGCCGAAGGGACCATCCAGCCAGCCGATGCGTTGGCAGTCATGGCAAACGGTACGCATTCTCCAAGCCGGGCTTTGCGGTCCACATGACAGCCGTGACAGGGTCAGCGCATGTGTTCGATTATCTCCGTTTCATGGTTTTAATGACACGCCCTAGCCGACCGGGCGTGGGTGAACGGTGATCGTACATATGTTCTAGACAGCGATTGCCGAGGGGCAGTAGCATCCCCAGTATGAGCGAGTCGGGGCCTGTGACTCATCTGTACCGGTACGCGGCTTCTTCGGGACTGCGGCGGCAGGAACCTGGTTCCGGCCCGGCCCGGGACGTGCTGTCGCTGGCCACCTCGGGCGGGGTAACCGAGGCCGGCCCGGCCGCGCATCCCTACTTCTTCACCGGGTTCCTCACCGAGCCGGGATCAGCCGCGCAGGCGCTGATCGCGACCGCCGCGATCGCACGCGCGCAGTATCACGTCGCGGCGGCCACCGTCCGGATGCTCCGCGATCCGGTGGTGACCAGCAACGCCGACCGGCTCCGGTTCGAGTCGTTCTCGGCCTGCGGCGGCGTTCACGCGCGGCTTGACCTGCCGCCGCCTGCCCTCTCGGTGCCTCCCGTGACGTCAGGCACGACCAACGTCGACTTCAACCCGCCGATGCGGGCCGCCCTCGCCCGGGCCGCCGCGACCGCGAGCCAGATCCTGCTCAAGGTCGGCGACGAGGAATTTACCGCGGTCACCGAGACCGGCCACGTGACCGAGCGGAAGGTCGACCTGCCGGCCCGCTGGGTCAAGGGCTTCGGCGAGGTGTCCGCGCTGCATGCCCTGATGCTCCCGGTGGCTGAGCTGGCCGCCCCGGACACCCAGCGGTTCATCTCTGGTCTTCCCCGCACCGGCCGCGCTCTGCTGTGGGCCGTTCCGGCCGGGCGCACGCTCCGGCTGGCCGCCACTCCCCGGCCGGGAGCCGTCTGCCTGGCCGGGCCTGAACGGCTGGCCGAGCTCCGCCCGCTGCTCCGCTTCGCGCGCAAGCTGCGCGTCTACGCCGCCCCTGATTCCGGGGAGCCGGATTCCCGAGGGCTGCCCGCGCCCAGCGCGTGGGAGCTCACCCTCGGCCCGGCCGGCACCCGCTTCACGCTCACCCTCAGCCCCGAGCCGTACCGCGGCTTCTCCGGTGAGGGCGCCCTGCTCAGCGCGCTCGCCGGGACGTCTGTGGCTGACCCGGCGCAGGCGACGGCGGGGGACGCCGATCTGGTCAGCATCCTGCTGGGCTGGGAACCCGTCATCGACCTGCCGCGCCTGACCGCCTCCGCCTCCCTGTCCGAAGAACGAGCCGCCGCCGCCCTGGCCACCCTCGCGACCTCGGGCAAGGTGGGATTCGACCTGGCGGCCGGCGCGTACTTCCACCGGGAACTGCCGCTCGGGGCCGGCCCGGAACGGGTTCACCCCCGGCTGGCCGGCGCGCGCGAGCTCGTCGCGGCCGGCCGGGTCAGCCTCACCGAGGACGGCGCGATGTCCGGGGATCATCGCGTGCGGTTCCGGCGCCGGGGAACAGGACCGGACGTGTGCACCTGCCCCTGGTGGGGCCAGCACCGGGGAACGCGCGGCCCCTGCCAGCACGTCCTCGCCGCCCGCATCGTGCTCGGCCAGCCCGGGGGTGCCCGGTGACCGCCCCCGATGCCGCCGCGCTGGAACGCGCCGTCCGGGCGGAGAACGCTACCCTGGTCCGCGCGCTGCTGCGGGACGCGACCGAGGGAGAACGGCGCGTCCTCGCGAAGGCGCTGAAGCCGCTGCTCGAGGGGCCGGAATGGGAGCTCCCGAAGCCGATCGTGTTCGACAACCTCGCCGACGGCATGGCGTTCATCTTCGGCAAGATGGCCGAGACGATGGCGGGTGTCGAAGAAGAGCCCCCGGCGGCCGAGCAGGAGCACCGCGACTGGTGGCAGCTCCGCCAGACCCCGGCCTTCGCCGTCTTCGCCGTCGGCGTGGCGGGCGGCCGCCAGGCAGCCGATGGCGCGCTCAATGACTGCCACGGACGGCACTGGCACCTGGACGACGCGGAATACGAGGCCCTCGCGGGAGCGCTCGCCGATCGTAAGCCGCCGTGGCTCGCCGATCTGGTCGAGCGGCGGCTGACCGCGCGGGTCGCGCTCGGCCTGAACGCATGGCCGCTGGCCCGGTGGCTGGTCCGGCTGGCGGCGATCGAGCGGCCGGCCGTGCCCGAGTACGGGGCCGGGATGGTGCGGGCGCTGACGCAGGATCCGCCGCTTTCGCCGCCGCTGGAACCGGGCCAGTCCCGGTTCGTGGGCCCCGGGTACGACGGGCCGAGGCGCGAGCTGGCCGGAACGGGCGGAGACCGGCTGGCACGCGCGCTGGCCGGTGACCCCGGCCTGCTCGAGCACGAGGTATGGCGGCTTTTCACCGATCCCGGGGCCGGACAGGAGATGGAGAGCAACCTTCAGGTCACCTCCTGGGACCAGCTTGTCGTCGGTGACCAGTGGGCCGACGCGCTCACCGCGCTGGCAGCAAGCGGGCAACTCGACCGGGGCAGGCTGATCGACGAGTGCCTGGACGCGTTCCTGCGCGACTTCCCGCCGAACCACGTCGGCTGGTACCTGCGCCTGCACGACCGGCTCGCGCCGTCGCCGGACGAGGCGACCGCGCGTGCACCCAGGTATCTCGCGCTGCTCGCGGCGAACAGCAAACCGGGCGTCACGCTCGGCCAGCGGGCCTGTGCCGCGTTGCTCGAGGCGGGCCGGCTGGAGCCGGCGGCGTTCCTCGCCGCCTCCGGGGCCACGCTGGTCTTCTCGCAGAAATCGGTGGCCACCGCCCAGCTCAAGCTCATCGGCAAGCTCGCCGCGGGCACCTTCAAGGGTGGCGAGTCCGCAGGCAGCGGGCCTTCGGTGCATGAGCTGGCGCTGGCGACGGCGGCGCAGGCGTTCACGCACCAGCGCGAAGACGTGCAGTCCGCCGCGCTGAAACTGATCGGGAAACACGGGCTGCCGGCCGACGGGATGCTGCGCGCGCAGGTCATCGAGCTGGCCGCGGCCCTGTCGCCGGTACTGCGGCCCGACGCGGAGGCACTCGGCCTCATCCCGTCCCCGCCGTGCTCCTCGCCGCGGCCGCCGGCGGGCCCAGCCGACCACCCTGGTCCCGGTTCCCTCGCGGTCGTGATGCCGGTTACGGACCCGGACGAGCTCGTCCAGGTCCTGGCCCGGCTCATGGAGGACGCGACCGACGCGCTGGCGGTGGAACGGGCGCTGGCCGGGGCGGTGCGGCTGGCCCCGCTGCCGCCGGCCGAGCGGGCCAGGCTGGCCCGGCCACTGGTCAAGCGGGCCCGGAAGCAGGCCATGAGCGACTTCCCGGGCCCGTTCAGCGGGTACGCGATCCGGGCCGACATGGGCTGGCTGACGCTGACCTGGGCCACCGGCGAGCTCCCGCCGGCCAGCTGCGCAGAGCACAGCGGCTGGCACCCGCCGGGACACGACACGCCCTGGCAATCCCGGCGGCCCACGATCTTGTCGGGCATCCTCAGCGCCCGGATCGGGGAGGCGTGCATGCTAATCGCCGGATCCGCCGTCGGCCGGGAGGTGCCGCTGCTGGCCGAGCCGGAACTCAGCGACGGCACGATCACGCCTGCCGAGCTGACTGCCCGCGAGGCGCGCTGGGCGGCGGCCGGGCTGAAGCCCCATCGATACGACCTGGCGGTCGCGCGCCTGCGGGCGGGCCCGGACACGGACGAAGAGCTGGCCTTCGAGCCGTCCTTCACGCGCCAGACCGTGGGCTACCGGGAGATGGCGTGGGGCGGCCAGGGCCGGTTCGCCGCGGGCAACACCGGAGTGCATGCCCGCCTGCTGCGCTCATCCAAGCCGGCCTGGGCGCCGTCCTGGTGGCCGCTGCTGAGCAGCCTTGCCCATGCCAGCGACGGCCGCCAGCACGCGCTGCACTACTCAGGGGTCCGGCTCGACGAGATGGTCGCCGCCTGGCCCCTGCTCTGCCCTCATCAGCCCGAGCTGCTGGCCGCGCACCTGCTCAGCCCGCTGTCGGACGGGCTGGGGGCGGGACGGAACGCCGCGGCTACGGCGCTGCGCGGGCTCGGGCTCGGGCCGAACGGGGCCACGGGAACCGCGGGCCCGTTCGGGAAAACAGGTCATCTGGCCCTGGTCGCCGGCCTTTCCGGTCACGCGGCCGAAGTACGCGTGGCGGCGGCGGAGGCCTGGACGCGGATCGCGCTCGGCGGGCGGCTAGATCCGGCGCTGGCGGCCGAGGCGATCTCCCTCGGCGTCGGTGCGGGCGTGCTCACGCTCTCCCGGATCGCCGACGGCCTCGGGTACGCGGCGGCCGAGCCCGCGGCGGCGCCGGGCATGGCCCAGGCCTGCGTGTCGGCGGCGGCGGCCCTGCTGACGGCCCGGCCGGCCGGCCTGCACCTGCTGCTCGAGCTGGCTGCCCGGGCCAGTGCCGTCGCGGGGGTTCCTGACCTTCCGGCGAGTATCACCGATCTTGCTGCCAGCACCAACGGCTCGAAGCTAGCCGAGGCCGCCCGCCGCCTGGCCCGGGCGCGCGACCTTGCCCTCCGCGCTTAGCACGCTCTACGAGGCCTGCTTGCGCACTAGCCTGGCCGCAGTCGGGGTTATCCGAGCGGGGCGAGCAGTTCCTTGTTGTTCTCGAAGGCGAACAGGAGCAGGTCCGTCATCCGGAAGATGCTGGAGCCTGGGCTAAGGGTAGGGCGCCAGCCGGGGTCTTTGACGATGGAGACACGACTGCCTTCCATCGCGCGGTGGAAGACCTCAGTCACGATCCGGCCGCCGACTCCGGTGAGGCGGCCGCCGTTGAGCTCGGCTTCCCGCAAGATGTAGAACCACAGCGGCGTGTTCTGGGTGAATGATTTCTGCTGGTCATCGGCCAGGCCGTCCAGGGATGCCCCGCCGTCGCCGGCCAGGATCTGGCCGGGGTCCAGGGGTGGCATCCCGAACTGCTCGGCCAGCTGCTGCCCGCTGCACAGCCGGACCATGCCGGCCCGGGTCAGGTTGCGGAAGGCGAGGTTGAGTTCGCGTCCCCTGGCTCTGACGGCGGCGTCGCGTCCGCCGAATGCGCCAAGCGGCAGCTGCTGCAGCGGGTTGACCAGCAGAGTGTCGATGCGCTTGGCGGTGTTGAAGTCATCGTGGGGGACGGCGAGATCGTCCCGGCCTGCCTCGGTGAAATCGTAGAGGCGGCGGAAGTCGGCCACCCAGTTGCTGGGTAGCCGCACGGCCCCGGCGGTCGGGTCGTTGAGCTGGTCTGGCGAGGTAGGCGGAGCGAGGATGCCGCTGGTGCCCGAGAAGGCGAACAGGAGCAGCAGGGACGCGGGGATCTTCTTGGTGTTGAAGACTGCGTTCCAGTTGTAGACGTCGCGGACCATGCTGTGGCCGAGCCGGTAGGCCGCCACGGAGAATTCGACCGGCATGGTCGGCTGGTCTTCCGGCCCCACGCGGCAGTCGCCCGGCGCCGGGTACCAGCGAGGATCGTCGTACCCGGCCGGGATCTCGAAGTACTTGCGCCCGTTGGTGAACACGTCGGTGACGATGTCGGGATCGACGATCCGCGGCAGGAAGTCGGTGACCAGCATCCACTGGTAGTGCTTGACGACGATCTCCCGGGCCGTCGTGAACAGCAGCGCGCTCGGCGTGGTGGCTGCGAGCTTGTCGACGACGCGGTTGTGGAACCTGATAAACGCCAAGTGCGTCTGCGCCACCGCCAGGTTCTCGTCATTGCGCTGGTCCGGGATGTCCGCCAGCCGCCGCTCGGCCGGGGTCGATCCGGTGCCTGTCCGGGGCAGGTCGAAGCCCTCACGGTCGGCTGTGGTGAACGGGATGTTCCCGCCGGGTGCGCCGGCTGGTATTGCGGCGGTGGTCCCGGTTTTGAGGTGCAGGCCGTCAGCGGCGTAGAACCGCGGGTCCTTGGCCGGCCCGCGGCCGTACAGCGAGTCCAGGTCCAGCGCAGGCGACCGGCCCTGGAGCATTTCCTCGACCGTGACGTCCTGACCGAGCTGGTCGGCGGTGACGTCCTTGGTCAGGTCGTGGTCGACGAACTGGCCGAGGTAGGTGAACCCGGCCGGGATGCCCGGCCTGCCGTCGGGCGCCTGGGCGGAATCGGGGTCCCCGCCGGGTGGCTCCGCGGTCATGGCGGTCGCCACCGATTCGAAGATCATCCGCTCGGCATCATCGACGGGTTCGGCTTGCGGCCCCAGGCGAGAGAACCGGAACTTGCGCGCGTCGGCTGCCGATGACGGCCTGATAACCGCGGCATTCCCGTGATCGTCGAAGGTCAGGATGCCTTCACCGGCGATATGGTAATTGTCCCTGTTGTGGCGTTTCATCGATGGTCCTCTCGAACGGGATGAATTGAAGAAAGCGCAGGTGATGCGGCGGGCATGCTCACCGCGGGCGCCGCTCATTACAGCCGAAAGGTCACCTGTGAAGGCAACCGGTAAGCCATGTGGAGATGGCGTGGAGGCACGCGCGTCCAGGAAAGAATCTCCTATATGGAACAACCTGAGTCACCCCGTTCCCGTGTGCACTCCCGCGTAACGCGAATATCTTCGCTATCAGGTGACTCGCAATTTAAGAATGGCTTCTCCGGTCATGCCCAGCGGGGCGCGGATATCACCGAGGCAAGAGTCCGGTCACGCCGCCTCTCCCGAAGGCAATTCAGGAGCTTGAGTGCGAGTCGTTCCATCGCAGCGGATACCGGTGCTGCGGGGTGAGGTAGTTCGTAGGGTGGCTGGTGTGGGTACCGCTCCGGCACTGAGTGCGATCATCATCGCGGGTACCGCGGCGGCCCTGTTCCTGTCGCGCAGGCCTTACGAGGGCAACGCCGCGGGCGGGCGACTGGGGTCTCCTGTCTTGTCGCTGGCCGCGGTGATCGTGGTGATCTACCTCAACCAGGTGCTGTTCACCGTGTACGTGCTCCGGGTCCGGCACGGGGACCCGTCGTTTATCGCGCGGTATCTCCCGCCGGGCTGGTTCGCGCTCGCCCGCGGCCATGCGATGGAGGCGCTAGCACGCCAGTTCCCTGATCCCGGCCTGCTCGCCCCGGCGGTGCTGCGGGTGCAGGCATTCCTGGAACTGCCCTTGGTCGTGTTCGCCTACCTGACGGTGAGCCGCTGGTTTTCGGCCGGCGCGTACCGTCAGGCGCGGCGGCTCCTCTGGCCGGCCTCAGCCGCCTGGACCGCGACCTTCTGCCTCATCGAATGGTCGCTGCACAACCCGTACACGACCGATGACATCGTCATCCGGATCGCCGCGGCGATCGTGGTGCCGCTGTGGGCGGGGCGGCTCGCCGGGCCACCGCCCGACCGGGTGCCGGGCCTGCCTGCCCTGCTGGTCTTCGCGGTGTCCACGGCGGCACTCGGCCTGGTCGTCCTCACCGTCTATGACACCGCGCTGCTGTATAACCTCGGCCATCTGGGTGCCAGGCTCCCGGTGACCGCGGCCGCCCTGGCGGTGCTGGCCGCGGCGCGGGTGGCGGCGACGTTGCTGCCATACCGCCCCCCTGGTCCCGGGGTGGAGTCGATCACCCGTTCGTTCGGTGCCTTCCTGCCGTTGTTTTTCGTCCCCGCGCTGCCGGTACGCTACGGCCTGATCGGCTGGGGCACCACGTACGTCGCCGCCGCCGCGGCCCTGGTGCTCGTCACGACCGCGGCCGTGCGCGGGATCGCTGACACCTTCGCCCGCAGCCCGGTGAGCCGGGTGCGCTGGCTCGTGCAGATGGCCATCACCCTGGCCGCGGGCCTGGCGGCCGGCGCGGCCGCCAGCACGCTGCTGCGCGACGGCTATCCCGAGTCCCGCCTGCTGTGGACCGCCGCTGCATTCTTCATCGGCGCCACCATCACCTGCGCGCTCATCGACCCGCACACCCGTCCTCGGCCGCTGCCCGGGGAAAGCGCGGCGGGGGGCCAATGACCGCAGATCCCGGGCTGTACGGCTGCGGTGGCCCGTGGTTAAGGTACGGGCGTGGACGGGCCTGGTGCGGCCGCCGCGGCGGCGGAGGTGCATGGCTTTCCGGCTGCGCTGACGAGCTTCGTCGGCCGGGAGGAAGCGGTGCGCGATGTCGCGGGGCTGCTGGGGGAATTCCGGCTGGTAACGGTGACCGGGCCGGGCGGGATGGGGAAGACCCGGCTGGCCGGCCAGGTAGCCCGGCAGGTGGCGGCCCGGTTCACCGACGGGGCTTGGCTGGCGGAGTTGGCGCCGGTACGGGACCCGGCGCAGGTAGCTGCGGTGGTGGCCGCGGCGCTGGGGATACAGGAGCAGCCGGGGACGCCGCTAGCCGATACCCTCGCGCAGGCGCTGGCCGGGCAGCATCTGCTGCTGGTCCTGGACAACTGCGAGCACGTGCTCGGCCCGGTCACGCAGCTATGTGCCGGGCTGCTTACCGCCTGCGACGACGTGCGAGTGCTGGCGACCAGCCGGGAACCGCTGGCGGCGGCCGGGGAGGCCCGGTACCGGCTGGCGCCGCTGACCCTGCCCGCGGCCGGCGACACGGCGGCCAGCGGCCGGTCGGAGTCGGTGGCGCTGTTCGCGGACCGGGCCCGCCAGGCTGATGCGCGGTTCGCGCTGGACGAGCAGGGTGGCCCGGCGGTTGCCCGGCTGGTGGCGCGGCTGGACGGGATGCCGCTGGCGATCGAACTGGCAGCGGCCCGGGCGGAGACGCTGGGCGTGGCGCAGTTGCTGGACCGGATCGAGGACCGGTTCGCGCTGCTGACCGGCGGAGACCGGCTGGCGGCGGACCGGCAGCGGTCGCTGGCCGCCACCGTGGCGTGGAGTTACGATCTGCTGACCGAGGACGAACGGCGGGTGTTCCGTGCGTTGTCGGTGTTCCCGGCGGGGTTCACCCTGGAGGGGGCCGAGGCGGTGGCCGGGCCGGGCGCTGATCCGATTGTCCTGCGGCTGGTGGACTGCTCGCTGGTGGTGCCGCCGCGCGCCGGGCTCGATGGCCGGCCTCGGTACGCGATGCTGGAGACGTTGCGTGCCTACGGGGCCGGCCTGCTGGCCGAGACCAGGGAGCAGGATCAAGTGGCGGCGGCGCTGGCCCGGTACGCGCTGCGGGTGGCCCGGCAGGCAGCGGCCGGGTTGCGGTCCGGGGACGGTGAACTGGCCGCGGCCCGCTGGCTGGACGCCGACGACGCCACCATGCGGCAGGCGCTGACCTGGGCGATGGAGCAGGACCCGTCGGTCGCGTTGTCGCTGGCTCTCGCGCTGGCCTGGTGGTGGCTCCTGCGCGGTCGGCTGGTCGGGGAGTACCGGCTGCTCGGCCAGGCGGCAAGCCACGCCGGGACGGGCAGCGGGGGATGGTACGCCGCGCAGATCTGGCTCGGCATGATGGCGCAGTTCTCCGGCGATCTGACCGCCGCCCTCGGCCATTTCACCACGGTCCGCGACGCTGCCGCCGCCCGCGACGCCGCCGCGGTCAGCGACCCCGCCGCGGTCCGCGACGCCGCCGCGAGCCGGGCGCTATCCCGGACGCTGACCAACGCGCTCGCCAATCGGGCGGGAGTCTTGCTGCTGATGGGCCGGGCGGCCGAGGCGGCCGACGACGCCCGCCGCGCGCTGGCCCTGGCCCGGGAGACCGGGAACCCGGCCGAGGAGCTGATGGCCCTCACCAACCTCAGCCTCAGCGTCGGTTCGGTCGGCGATCACGACGAGGCGCTCCGGCTGGCCCGGCAGGCCGGGCAGATCACGGCGGGGATCCCCGGCGGGCTCGCCCGGTACTGCAGCTCCGTGCTGACCGCCGCGCTGGCTGGTGCCGGCGACCTAGCCGAAGCCGAGCGCGTCAGCGCGGCGGGCCTGGCCCAGGCCCGGGACGCGGGCGACCTGTGGAACCAGGCGTTCTTGCTGCCCCGGATCGCGGACCTGGACATGCGGGCGGGCCGGACCGGTGCCGCCGCGGCGCACCTGCGGGAAGGACTCGGCCTCGCGGTGCGGACCGGCACCTGGTTTCAGCTGCTCTCTTACATATTCCAGTGCGGAGACCTGTGCGCCGCGACGGGCCGCGCCGCTGAGGCCCTGACCCTGTGGGCCGCGTGGGCCGCGGCCGACCAGGGCGCGGCCGACCAGCGTGAGGCACACGCCTACCCGCCCTGGTTCGAGACCTACCGGGAGGAATCGCTGCGCACGGCCCGGCAGGCACTGGGACCCGGTCAGGCGCGGGCAGCCGAGGACCGCGGCGCCGCGATGAGCCTGTCCGTCGCGGCCGAGTACGCCCTGATGCTCACCGCTCCCGGCCCGCAGCCGACCACCGCGGTCGGTCCCGGGCAGCTCAGCGCCCGGGAGCGGGAGCTGGTCACCCTGGTCGCCCAGGGCCGGACCAACGCGCAGATCGCCGCCGAGCTGCACATCAGCATCCGCACGGTCGGCTCGCACCTGGACCGGATCCGGGACAAGACCGGCTGCCGCCGCCGCACCGACCTGACCCGCCTGGCCCTCAGCGCGCGCCTGGTCTAGCCAGGCCTGCCCGGGCCCCGCACCGGCGGGGTCATCTGACCCCGGCCGCTACCGCTGCTCAGAAGGGGTTCGCCGGCCTCTGCCCGCCCGCCGTCAAGCCGACGAGACTGCTATCGATCGAAGCGAACGCCGAATCATCAGGGATCCGGGCCGTGTCCGATCAATGACCCGGAGGAGGTCAGTGATGAATCGTATCCACATCGGACGACCGGGGGCTCGCAGCGGACGCCCATGCTCAGGAGCACTCTCGCCGAACCTGCCAGATCCGGCCATCGTCCAGGCCGAGGGCGTTCGCGCGGGCCACGCCTTCCGGGCAGCCGCTCGGTGCACGATGGCCTGGGCCGGCCGGTGCCTGTGGCTGGCTGTCCGGCCGGTGATCTCCGCGGCCAGGATGGCCCACCACGAGCAGGTGCGCATGTGGGAATGTGTCCTGCTCACCAGTGGGACCGTGCCGCTTTCCGCGGTCGGCCCGCTGCGCTGGGTCCGGTCAATAGACGGTTACCGGCTCGAAGGCAGCCACCTGCAGGCCCAGGACCCGGCCGGAACGGGACGGTGACCCGGGGCGGCGGCCGTGGGTCACCGTTTCAGCCCCCGGTACCCCAGCGGCCAGCGCACGTTCCGCGCCCCAGGGCGGCCCGCCGTCACGGCAGCCCTGTCTGCCCGCTTCGCATTGCCGAGGATCTCGCCAGCCGGCTTCCTGCTGGCACTACCCGCCTTCTGCGCCTGCCTGGCGCACGTCACACCATCTTCCATGACCGGTCAGATATCGCCTTTCCGGCCGTCGAAACCTTCATCCGCCGGGTCAAGAACAGCGAACCAGTCACCCTCGCCGGGGGACTGATGTGAATTCCGTCCCTTCGGCGCGCTGCCGCGTCGCTGCCGGTCCTCGGCCGCACGTGCTCCCTGCGGTACGGGGCGGCTTGCCCCTCGGATGACTCAGGGCGGTCGGAGCGCAGATAATGCAGCTAGATACTGATATTCGTAATTGTGAATGTTCGGTCGAGGTGCTGCTCGCGGGCAATCACTCAATTTGACACATCGCACCGGCCGGAGCCCTCGGGGTCGGCTGCATCGCACCGGCCCATAAGTGCGCGCCATTTGGTGGTAATGTGCCGCCCGGGCACTCGGATAGGTCTTGCTGGCTCGCAGCGGATTCCGGTGGTACGAATACCCCAAAAGGCACGCCGGAGCCGAGATGGGAAGGAACCGTGGATGGCTGGTAAGCGCCTGGGCGACCCGGCGGCTGCGGCGCGGCCGGTCATGGACAGGCTGGATCAGCTGAAGCCAGATGCGATCGGGATCGCCCAGGCCACAGTGATCGGCATGGCCACCTCCGCCCCAGCCGCTACGGTCGCGATATCGCTGGCCGTGATCGCCGCGACGACGGCTTACAGCAGTGGCCTGATCCTGCTGATCGCGGCGGTCCCGATGCTGATCATCGCGAACGCGTACCGCCGGCTGAACCTGTGGAGCGCCAACTGCGGAGCCTCGTTCGAGTGGGTCGGCCGGGCGATCAGCCCTTACCTCGGGTTCCTCACCGGGTGGCTGATGATGGTCACCTACATCGTCGGCACCGTTGCCGGGGTCATCGTCCTCGGGCCGTCGGTCCTGGCGGTCACCGGCGCCGCGTCGGCGAGCAAGGGCGCGTCGGTCGCCATCGCCGGCGTCGTCATCCTCGCCATGCTCGTCCTGGCGGTGATCGGCATCCGGATCACCGCCCGGGCCCAGATCGGCATGGCCGTGATCGAGTACCTGATCCTCATCGGGATAGCCATCGCCGGCTTGGCACTCGTCCTGAGCCACCACGCGGGCACCTACCCACTGACTAGGCAGTGGTTCACCCTCTCGGGAGTCGGCGGCCGCGGCGACGCCGTGGCTGGTTTCCTGCTCGTCGTGTTCATCTACGGCGGCTGGGACGGGACCTTGTATGTCAACGAGGAGGTCCAGCACCGGCGGGTCTACCCGGGCCGGGCCGCGGTGCTCGCGGTGGCACTCCTGGCCGTAATCTATACCCTCGTCCAGGTTGGCCTGCAGGGCGTCGTCTCCCCGGCGAAGCTGCAGGCGAACGGCGGTTCCGCGCTGGTCTACATCGCCCAGACCATGGGCGGCAGCACCCTGGCGCGGCTCATGGCCCTGGCTATCGCCTTGTCGGTGATCGCGACGACCGGAACGGGTATCGTCCTCGGCGCCCGCATCATCTACGGCATGGCCAGCTACCGGGCGCTGCCTGGATCCCTCGCCGCCGTCTCCCGGCGATTCGCTACCCCGGCCGTGGCCAGCGTCGTCGTCGGCGTGCTGATCGCCGCTCTCAGCGCGGTCTACCTGCTCGCCACCTCCGTGCAGACCGCCTTTGAGGACGTCATCGCGATCGCCGGGGAACTCCTCGCGATCCTCTATATCCTCACCGCCCTGGCGGCCATAACGTATTACCGGCGCCGGGTCGTAGCCTCGTGGCGGGACGCGCTTACCCTGGGTGTCCTGCCGCTCGGTGCCGCCGGGTTCCTCGGCTACGTCCTGTACCGGTCGATCGCGAGCGCCTGGACTTCGGCGCGGCCGCAGGTCTGGTCACTCGTCGGCGTGGTCGCCGCCGGGCTGATCATGATGCTCGTCGCCCGATTCTGGCTGCGATCCGTCTTCTTCCGGCTGCCGCGGGAAAGCGAGTCCCGCCAGGCTGACCCGGAGGCTGACCCGGTTCCGTGCGGCTGAGATCCGTTCCTGACCTCCCGCTCACTCACCGCTAGCGAAGCATCCGGGCGGGCCTAGCCTCCCACGTGGTCCATAGCGGCCGGTATCCCTGGTGCCCCCAGAACGGCACCGCCAGGGGATTGACCTGCTCATATTGCAGCAGGATGACGGCGACGCGGGCTGCTGCGGCCGCGCGGTGCAGATACCCGGTGAGGGCTGCCCCGACGCCAGCCCCGCGCTCGGCGGGCGCGACGAACAGCGCTAGGAGGTAGGCCACGGGCGACCGGCATGTGCGCGGGGCGATCCAGCCCGCGACCGCTGGCGGCTCCGCGATCAGCAGCCCGACCGGATCGTCGTCGCGCTCGGCTAGCCACACCCAGGGCTCGCGCTCCGCCAGCAGGCCAGCGACCTCTGCCCGCAGTGCTTGCGTCGCCCAGGGCCGGTCTATCACGCCGCCGAAATGCGCGTCGAACCTGACTACCTCCATGCTCATGTGCACAACGCTGTCGAGATCCGCTGGAGTTGCCCGCCTGACCCGCACGCCCGGCGGGCAGCCGACAGCCACTTCCGGCCGCCGGTCCGCGGGCCGGGCGGCGATCACGCCGAGCGGCACCAGTCCGTGGGTGACCAGAGCCCGCACCCCGGTCACGTCACGGCTAGGCCAGCCGATCACCGCGGCGGTATCCTCGCCGGCGGCTTCCGGCACCGCGACCAGGTGCTCGCGCCACCGCGACAGCAACGTGTCGAGCGCGGCCAGGGCATCAGGACCCGTGATATACGGCGTCAGCCGGAACCTCACCGTGGCACCTTCGATCAGGTCCAGCGAACCGGGTTCTGCCCGCCAGTGCTCGCATGAGCCCGCGGCCACCAGGCACCCGTCTGGCCCGTCCACGGCCAGTTCGGCACCACAGCCGCAGGGCCATCCCCGAGCGACTGGCAGCAGCGGATCGATCGCCTGCCACCGCCGGCCAGCGAGGTCCGGCATCGAGCTCAGGCCCGGCGCCAAGCCCAGGTCCGGCATCAAGCTCAAGTCCGGCTGGCCAACCTGGGCTGAGCCAGGCTCCGACGTGACCATCCGGCCGGTCCTCGGCCTAGGCTTCGCTAAGGAGCGCCCGGAGTTTCGTGACGCTGTCCTCCGGGGTCGCCGCCTCGTGGCACAGGCGGTCCATCACCGCCAGGTACTTGTCGACCATGTCCTGCTTGTCCAGGTACTGGGAGCTCGCCAGCTGCTCGAGGTAGACCACGTCGGACAGGTCGCTCTCCGCGAAGTGGAGCACGCTGAACGGGCCGCCGACCGCCGAGTGGCCGCCCATCTTGAACGGCAAGACCTGGATCGTCACGTTGGGCCGTCGGGACATCTCGATGAGATGCTTCAGCTGGGCCCGCATCACGGCCGAACCGCCGATCGGGCGCCTCAGCGCTGCCTCGTCCAGCACCACCCACAAGCCGGTCGGCCCTGGCCTGGAGAGGATGGCCTGGCGTGCCATTCTCAGGCTGACCCGCCGGTTGATTTCCTTAGGGTTCGAGTACTCCAGCAAGGTGACGGCGCGGGCGTAGTCTTCCGTCTGCAGCAGCCCCGGCACGAACTGCACCTCGTACCCGCGGATCTGGGCGGCCGCCTCCTCGAGGCCGATGTATTCCTCGAACCACCCGGGCAAGATATCGGAGTAGTCATGCCACCAGCCACGCGAGCTGGCGCGGGCGGCCATCGCGCGCAGTTCCTCCCGCAGCGCCTCGTCGGTCACGCCGTAATGGCTGAGCAAGTCCACGATGTCGCGGTCCTTGCAGCCCACCCGGCCGGTCTCAAGCCGGCTGATCTTCGAGGGAGACGCGCGGATGACGTACCCCGCCTCGTCCAGTGAGACGTGGCTTGCCTCACGCAGCCGGCGCAGCCGGACGCCGAGAAGAATGCGCATTACAGTAGGGCTGCCGGCGCCCGTAAACGCGGTCACCCTCAGGACCGGGCCCTCACTGGGCACGGCCTTTGTTACCATCTGCACCCCCTGCGTAGGCCAGCCGAATAACGTGACCCCAAGAAGTGTCCCACGTCAAACGACCGGACGCCATAAGTGCAGGCTAAAACGCAGTATGTTACTAACTCGCTAGCGGGCTGTCCATCCCTATGACACCGTCGCGATCAAGCCGGTGCCCGCTACCAACTAGGCGGATCCGATCAGCCGAAGCATCTCCCTTTCACGCCACGAAGGAACGCATCCCACACAGCACTGGCGAAGACCAGTGCCGGACCGTCAGGAAACCGGGAGTCCCGCAGCGCAACACCGCCGGTTAGCGTCGCCGCCGCTACGCAGTTACCGCTCGGGCTACTGTAACTGCTCTTCCGCCAGGCGGCGTCGCCCAGAAGCGACGCCTGCACAGCGTTGACATCATGATCCACATGATCCATCCGCAGTCCCTTCATCGCCCCAGCTCAGCCTCGGCTAGACCATTCCGGGGCTGGGAAGATGCGCCCTGGAAGATCAAGATGGCTGTGCATCTGCATATGCATCTGCATATGCGGTTGCCATCCTAGCGGACAAACGCCTCCAAATGGCGCCCGATACCAGGGCAAATCCGGCCCATTCGCGTGTGCGTGAAATTGCGCGTCAGACGATACTCGGCACTACCGGGCCATACTTCGAAAAATGCCTCCCAAATCAGCACCAGGCCAAGGCCGGTAAATAGAACGCCACGTTTTTCCGCTACGGAGGCGACGCCGGCTCAGTCGGCGCGGCCACGAACCGCCGGGGCACCCGTGGCGAGTGCCGAGATCGGGATGGCGGCGAGAGCCTGCCAGTGACGGCGAGCCCGCTCGCTGTCGCCGCTGGCCCGGCCGCCGCTGGCCCGGCCGCCGCTGGCCCGGCCGCCGCTGGCCCGTGCCCCTCGGTGCTATCGCCTATTAAACCCCCACCCGGGGATGCGGATTCTTGCTCGGTGCGTCATTGTTAGTTGAGGTCAAGCAAGTACCCGTAGGTCTCAGGTGGGGAGCGTATCTGTCCATGGCGGTTAACTCGGACGTGGCAGGTGCGCCCGTGCGGTCGGGGCGCGTGCTCGGACCGCACTACAAGTGGATCGCGCTGTCCAACACCACGCTGGGCATGCTGATGGCGACGATCAACCAGTCCATCGTGCTGATCGCGCTGCCTGACGTGTTCCACGGGATCGGCCTGAACCCGCTGAGCCCCGGGAACACCAGCTACCTGCTGTGGATGTTCATGGGCTTCCTGGTGGTCTCGGCGGTGCTGGTGGTCAGCTTCGGCCGGCTGGGCGACATGTTCGGCCGGGTGCGGATGTACACCATCGGGTTCGCGATCTTCAGCGTGGCCTCGATCTTCCTGACCGTCACCTGGATGCACGGCAGTTCCGGGGCGATGTGGCTGATCATCTGGCGGGTGGTGCAGGGCATCGGCGGCGCGTTCCTGTTCGCCAACGCCGCCGCTATCGTCACCGACGCGTTCCCGGCCGATCAGCGCGGCCGCGCTCTCAGCGTGAACTCGATCGCGGCCATCGCCGGGTCGTTCATCGGCCTCATCCTCGGCGGCGTCCTCGCCCCGGTCAACTGGCACCTGATCTTCCTGGTCTCGGCGCCGATCGGCGTGTTCGGCACGGTGTGGGCGTACTTCATGCTGCACGACATCGGGGTCCGCCAGCACGCGCAGATGGACTGGTGGGGCAACCTGCTGTTCGCCGCCGGGCTGGTCGCCATCCTGGTCGGCATCACCTACGGCCTGCTGCCCTACGGCGGCCACCCGATGGGCTGGACGAACCCCTGGGTCCTCACCGCGCTCTTCGGCGGCCTGGCGCTGCTGGTCATCTTCGTGTACGTCGAGACCAGGGTGGCCGAGCCGCTGTTCCGGATCTCGCTGTTCAGGATCCGGGCGTTCGCGGCCGGGAACATCGCGAGCCTGATGCTGGCGATGGGCCGCGGCGGCATGCAGTTCATGCTGATCATCTGGCTGCAGGGCATCTGGCTGCCGCTGCACGGCTACGACTTCAGCCAGACCCCGCTGTGGGCCGGCATCTACCTGGTGCC
>Ga0335083_10002240_pt1 | contig 25710 bp, 17 predicted proteins | sample Lox_Sample_42_FD_206716 | JGI IMG/M metagenome (GOLD analysis project Ga0335083, IMG submission 206716) | Soil microbial communities from Loxahatchee National Wildlife Refuge, Florida, United States - Lox_Sample_4.2 | ecosystem: Environmental > Terrestrial > Soil > Wetlands | place: USA...
GGCGCTTGCTGGGAAGGCAGTAGGGAAGGCATTGACGCGGGCGGTTTGCTTGACCGAACAGGACCAAAAGCCGGATCATCGCGCGGCTCAAAAGAGGCGCGGCGCGGCATCGTAGCACAGCGTCACTATTGACTTTTTTCCCGTTTATGGGGCGCCTCAGGCAGACCAATGGCTGAAGTCCAGAACATCCAGGACCAGGATCCCGAAGAAACCCGCGAGTGGCTCGAGGCCATTGATTCGGTGATACGCACCGGTGGCGGCGATCGCGCGCATTTCCTCCTCGAGCAGCTGATCGACCGCGCGCGACGTTCCGGCGCCTACCTGCCGTTCAAGCCGAACACGGCCTACGTGAACACCATTCCCGCGGGGCAGGAACCGGCGTATCCCGGCGACCGCGCGCTGGAGAAGCGCCTCGAGGCCTACATGCGCTGGAACGCCGTGGCCATGGTGCAGCAGGCCAACAAGCAGTCCTCGGAATACGGCGGGCACCTGGCCAGCTACGCTTCCTCTTCCACGCTGTATGAAGTGGGGTTCAATCACTTCTGGCGCGGGGCTTCGGAACAGCACCCGGGCGACCTGGTGTTCATCCAGGGCCACAGCTCGCCGGGCGTGTACGCGCGCGCCTTCCTCGAAGGGCGCCTCACCGAGGCGAACCTGAAGAAATTCCGCCACGAGGTGGGCGGCGGCGGCCTGTCGTCCTATCCGCATCCGTGGCTGATGCCGGATTTCTGGCAGTTCCCCACCGTGTCGATGGGCCTCGGGCCGATGATGGCCATCTACCAGGCGCGCTTCATCCGCTACATGGAAAACCGCGGGCTGACGCCGCCGTCGGATCGCAAGGTGTGGTGCTTCTGCGGCGACGGCGAGATGGACGAGCCCGAGTCCATGGGCCAGCTCACCATGCCGGTGCGCGAGGGCCTGGACAACCTCATCTTCGTGGTGAACTGCAACCTGCAGCGCCTCGACGGCCCGGTGCGCGGCAACGGCAAGATCGTGCAGGAGCTGGAGGCGGCCTTCCTCGGCGCGGGCTGGAACGTCATCAAGGTGCTGTGGGGCCGCGGCTGGGATCCGCTGTTCGCGCAGGACCACGATGGCGTGCTGCGCCGGCTGATGGATACCTGCGTCGACGGCGAGTTCCAGAACTTCAAGGCCAAGGGCGGCACGTACACGCGCGAGCATTTCTTCGGCAAGCATCCCGAGACCGCCGCGATGGTGGCCAACATGTCCGACGAGGACATCTGGCGCCTGAAACGCGGCGGGCACGACGCACAGAAGGTGTACGCCGCCTATGCCGCGGCGATGGCCCACAAGGGCCAGCCAACGGTCATCCTCGCGCACACAGTGAAGGGCTTTGGCCTCGGCAAGGCCGCCGAAGGCCAGATGGTGGCGCACCAGCAGAAGAAGCTGGACGCCGATTCGGTCGCGCACTTCCGCGAGACCCTCGGCCTGCCGCTTACCGACCAGGACATCGCGGGCTTCCAGTTCGTGAAGCCGTCCGGGGACAGCGAGGAGATCCGCTATCTCAAGGCGCAGCGCGCGAAGCTCGGCGGCTACCTGCCCAGGCGCAGCGTCGACCTGCCGCCGCTGGCGCTGCCACCGCTGGATACCTTCAAGCCGCTGCTCGACGGCACCGCGGACCGCGAGATCTCCACCACCATGGCCTTCGTGCGCATCCTCACCGCGCTGCTGAAGGATAAGAACATCGGCCGCAACATCGTGCCCATCGTGCCGGACGAGGCGCGCACCTTCGGCATGGAGGGACTGTTCCGCCAGATCGGCATCTACTCGGCCGTCGGCCAGCTGTACACGCCGCAGGACGCCGACCAGCTGATGTCGTACAAGGAGGACCGCAAGGGCCAGATGCTCGAGGAAGGCATCAACGAGGCCGGCGCGCTGTGCTCGTGGATCGCGGCCGGCACGGCCTATGCGAACCACAAGCAGCACATGGTGCCGTTCTACATCTACTACTCGATGTTCGGCTTCCAGCGCGTGGGCGATTTCATCTGGGCCGCGGGCGACATCCAGGCGCGCGGCTTCCTGCTGGGCGGCACCGCCGGCCGCACCACGCTGGCGGGCGAGGGCCTGCAGCACCAGGACGGCCACAGCCAGCTGGTGGCGACCACGGTGCCCAACTGCCGCGCGTACGATCCGGCATATGCGTACGAGCTCGCCGTGGTCATCCACGACGGCATGAAGAAGATGTACGTGGAAGGACAGAACATCTTCTACTACCTCGCGGTGATGAACGAAAACTACGTGCATCCGCCGATGCCTGCCGGCGCGGAGGAAGGCATCCTCAAGGGTGCTTACCTGTTGCGCGGAAGCGCCGTGGGCGCGAAAGCGGTTGCGAAGAAGAAAGCCGGCGCAAAGGCCGCCGGCGCCAGGGCCGGCGGGAAAACGCCACGCGCCACGCTGCTGGGCTCCGGCACCATCCTGCGCGAGGTGCTCGCGGCCGCCGACATCCTCGAGCAGGATTACAAGGTGGCGGCCGATGTGTATTCGGTCACCAGCTTCAGCGAGCTGCGCCGCGAGGCGCTGCTGGTGGAGCGCGACAACCTGCTCAATCCCGCGAGGGCGCCGAGCCAGCCCTGGGTGGCGCAGTTGTTCGGCGGCAACCAGCGTCCGGTCGTGGCCGCCACCGACAACATGCGCATCGTTCCCGACCAGATCCGCCAGTGGATTCCGGGCCGCTACGTGACCTTGGGCACCGACGGCTTCGGCCGCAGCGACGGCCGCGCCGCGTTGCGCGGCCACTTCGAGGTGGACCGCCGCTACGTGGCGCTGGCGGCGCTGAAGGCGCTGGCCGATGACGGCGCCATCGAGCGCAAGGTGGTGGTCCAGGCCGTGAAGAAGCTCGGCGTGGATCCGGCCAAGGCCAACCCGCTGAACAGCTGAAGGCGCGCATGTCACAGACCATCGAAGTGCGCGTGCCGGATCTCGGCAATTTCACCGAAGTCGGCGTCATCGACGTGCTGGTGAAAGCTGGCGACACCGTCGCCATCGACACGCCGCTGATCACGCTGGAGACCGAGAAGGCGACCATGGACGTGCCGTCCACCGCCGCCGGCGTGATCGCGAAGGTGCACGTGCAGAAGGGCGGCAAGGTGTCGGCCGGCTCGCTGGTCGTGACGCTGCTGGCGGCCAAGGGTACCGCGACGCCCGGTGCGTCACCGGCTATCGCGCCGGCCTCCGCCGGGACTGCAGCGGCCGCGGCTGCTGCGGTGGCGCCCGCGGCAGTCACGCCGCGCAGCGTGGATGTACTGGTGCCCGATATGGGCAACTTCACCGAGGTCGGCGTCATCGACGTGCTGGTGAAGGTCGGCGACAAGGTCGAGGTCGACACCCCGCTGGCCACGCTCGAGACCGAGAAGGCCACCATGGACGTCCCCTCCACGGCGGCGGGCACGGTCGAGGCCGTGCACGTGCAGAAGGGTGGCAAGGTTTCCGCGGGCAGCCGCGTCGTCACGTTGAGCGGTGTGGCAGGCCCGGCCCAGGCTGCGGCACCGTCTACGTCGTCGGTGGCAGCTCCTGCCACTGCTGCCGCACCGCGGGCTGCGCCGCCTGCGGCGCCACCACCGCCCGCGCGCGCCGCCGCCACATTGCCGCCCGTGAACGAGACCGGCTTCGGCACCGCGCACGCCGGTCCCTCGGTACGCAAGCTGGCACGCGAGCTGGGCGTGGACCTCGGGCGTGTGAAAGGCAGCGGCCAGCGCGGCCGCATCACGCACGAGGATGTGAAGGCCTGGGTCAAGGCCATGCTTTCCGGCGGCCTGCAGGCTGCCGGCCCGGCGCTGCCGCAGGTACCCAGGGTCGATTTCGCGAAGTTCGGCCCCGTCGAGGTCAGGCCGCTGGGCCGCATCCAGAAAATCTCCGGGCCGCGCCTGCACGCGGCCTGGGTCAACGTGCCGCATGTCACGCAGTACGACGAGGCGGACATCACCGCACTGGAAGCCGAGCGCGCCAAGCTCAAGGACAAGGCCGCCGCGGCCGGCGTGAAGATCACCCCGCTGGCCTTCATCGTGCGCGCCTGCGTGCTGGCGCTGAAGGAATATCCCGTGTTCAACGCCTCGCTCGACGGCGAGAACATGGTGCTGAAGAAGTATTTCCACGTGGGCTTCGCCGCCGACACGCCCAATGGCCTGCTGGTGCCGGTGATCCGGAACGCCGACCAGCTGGATCTCTTCGGCATCGCGCATGCGCTGGGCGATTTGTCGGAGCGCGCGCGCAAGGGCACGCTGAAGGGCGGCGAGATGCAGGGCGGCAGCTTCACCATATCGAGCCTTGGCGGCATCGGCGGCACGGCGTTCACGCCCATCATCAATGCGCCGGAGGTAGCCATCCTCGGCGTGTCGCGCACGCAGGTGAAGCCGGTGTGGGATGGCCAGGAGTTCAAGGCGCGCCAGATGCTGCCGCTGTCGCTGTCCTATGACCACCGGCTGATCGACGGTGCCATGGGCGCGCGCTTTGCGGTGTACCTGTCGAAGGTGCTGGCCGATCCGGACGCGCTGCTGGCGGGATTGCCGTGAGCGACGTGGAGGTTGCGGTACCGGACCTCGGCAATTTCGACGAGGTCAATGTCGTCGAGGTGCTGGTGAAGGTCGGTGACGTGGTCGGGATCGACACGCCATTGCTGACGCTGGAGACCGAGAAGGCGACCATGGACGTGCCCTCGACCGCCGCCGGCAAGATCACCGCGCTGCCGGTGCAGGCCGGCGGCAAGGTGCGCAAGGGCACGGTGATCGCGCGCCTGGAAGCGGCCGCGACGAAGGTCGCGCCCGCGGCGAAGACGGTGCCAGCCACGCCCGCGGTTGCGATGACCGCGGCAGCTCCGGCCGCCGCCGCGCCGGCGGCTGTTTCCGCGCCAGCGGCGCCCGCCGCGCAGCCCGCCGCCAAGTCGGCGCCGGCGCCGGCGCCTGGACCGAAGCCGGACCGCAGCTTCCAGCTGGTGGGGCTCGGCGCCGGCCCCGGCGGTTACACCGCCGCATTCCGCGCCGCCGACCTGGGCCTCCAGGTGGCGCTCATCGAGCGCTGGGACAGTCTTGGCGGCGTGTGCCTGAACGTGGGCTGCATTCCGTCGAAGGCGTTGCTGCATGCGGCGAAGGTCATCGAGGAAACTCACGAGATGGCCGCGCATGGCATCGTTTTCGGCGCGCCGCAGCTGGATGTCGACAGGCTGCGCATCTGGAAAGAAAGCGTGGTGAAGAAGCTCACCGGCGGTCTCACCGGTCTCGCGAAGACGCGCAAGGTGGAAGTGGTGCGTGGCGTGGGCCGCTTTGCCGGCAGCCGCGTCATCGAGGTGAGCAGCGGCGACGGCAGGAAGCAGCTCATCGGCTTCGACCATTGCATCATCGCCGCCGGTTCCGAGGCGGTGAAGCTGCCGTTCATTCCCGAGGATCCGCGCATCATCGATTCCACCGGTGCGCTGGAACTGCAGGGTATTCCCAAAAGGCTGCTGGTGATCGGCGGCGGCATCATCGGCCTGGAGATGGCCTGCGTGTACGATGCGCTGGGCGCGAAGGTGTCGGTGGTCGAGCTGGGCACGCAGCTGATGCCCGGCGCGGATCCCGACCTGGTGCGGCCGCTGGAAAAGCGCCTGCAGAAGCGCTACGAGAAGATCATGCTGGGCACGAAGTCCACCAAAGTGGAAGCGCTGCCCGAGGGCATCCGCGTGACCTTCGATGCCGGCGGGCAGGTCAGCACGGATGTCTACGACCGCGTGCTGGTAGCCGTGGGCCGCGTGCCCAACGGCAGGGCGATCAATTGCGAGGCGGCCGGTGTCACGGTGAACGAGCGGGGCTTCATCCCGGTCGACCGCCAGATGCGCACCAATGTGCCGGGCATCTTCGCCATCGGCGACATCGTCGGCCAGCCCATGCTGGCGCACAAGGCCACGCACGAGGCCAAGGTCGCCGCCGAAGTGGCGGCCGGGCACAAGGCCTTCTTCGATGCACGCGTGATCCCTTCCGTGGCGTATACCGATCCGGAGGTGGCCTGGGTGGGCGTCACGGAGCTGCAGGCGAAGCGCGATGGGCTGGACATCCGCAAGGCGGCCTTCCCGTGGGCCGCCAGCGGCCGCTCGCTGTCACTGGGCCGTGACGAAGGGTTCACCAAGCTGATCGTCGATGCCGCCAGCAATCGCGTGATCGGCGGCGGCATCGTCGGGCCGAACGCCGGCGAGCTGATCGCCGAAGTCGGGCTGGCCATCGAGATGGGCGCGGATACCGCCGATGTCGGCCTCACCATCCATCCGCATCCCACGCTGTCGGAAACCGTGGGCATGACGGCCGAGGCACTTGAAGGTACATTGACCGACCTGTACATGCCGAAGAAGTAACGGCTCGTTCGAACAACAGGGATGGGAGGGGACGGGTGGACGCAGCACTGGCCCTGCGGGGCGTGGACAAATCCTTCGGCGCGCAGCGCGCCGTGGCCGGTCTCGACCTGGTGGTACCGCAGGGCGAGACCTGCGGGCTCATCGGCCCCAGCGGCGCGGGCAAGAGCACCACCATCCGCATCCTGATGTCGATACTGTTTCCGGACGCCGGCGCGGTGGAAGTGCTGAACCAGCGTTCCGCGCTCGAGGCCAAGGACCGCATCGGCTACCTGCCCGAGGAGCGCGGCGTATACCGCAAGATGCGCGTCGGCGCCTTCCTCGATTACCTCGCGGGCCTGAAGGGAGTGCCCCCGCAGCAGTCGCAGGCGCGCGCGCGCGACCTGCTCAGCCGGCTGGGCCTGCAGGACGTCGAGAAGAAGAAATGCGAGGATCTTTCCAAGGGCATGCTGCAGCGGGTGCAGTTCGTCGGCTGTATCGTGCACCAGCCCGAGTTGCTGATCCTGGATGAGCCGTTCAGCGGCCTGGACCCGGTGAGCGTGCGATTGCTGAAGGACGTGATCGCCGCCGAGCGCCGCCGCGGCACCACCATCCTGTTCTCCACGCACGTGATGGCGCAGGCCGAGGAGCTCTGCGACCGCATCGTGATGATCCACAAGGGACGCAAGGTGCTCGATGAGCCGATGGCGAAGCTCAGGCGCCAGTACGATACCTCGCGCGTGCTGTTCGAGCCGCTGGCGCCGCAGTCCGGCGATGCGGAGGCACTGCGCGGCACGGCGGGCGTGGCCCGCGTTTCGGGCAACGACAGCGAGTACGCGCTGCACCTGGAGCCCGGGGCCGATCCGGTCAACGTGATGCGCGAGGCTGCCGGTCGCGTGGCCCCCGCGCGCGTGGAAGTCGCGCGGCTGCGGCTGGAAGACATGTTCGTCGGCATCGTCAAGGGCGACGCCGGCGAATCCGAGGAGGCGTTGCGCCAGCACCTGCAGGGCCTGACGGCCGGGGAGGGCAGATGATCAGTGTCAAGCGCGTGGGGCTGGTGGCCAGGCGCGATTTCCTGGTCACCGTGTCGAGTAAGGGCTTCCTGTTCGGCGTGCTGATGATGCCGCTCATCCTGGTGGTACTGATAACGCTGGTTCCGAAGCTGCTGGCCAGTGCCGGGGCACAGATGGACGTGCAGGTGGCGCTCATCGATGGCAGCGGGACGCTGGCCGACGCGCTGCACGCCGAACTGGATCCGGCCGCGCTGGCGGCGGCCCGCGGGGCGCAGACCCGCGCTTCCACCGAGCAGCTGGGCGCTGCCGGCCAGCAGGTGGCGGGCGCCGCGGCGGCCGCGCTGCCGGCGATGCCGCGATTCCAGCTGCAGGTGCTGCCGCCGGATGCCACGGAGGCGGGCGAGAAGTCGTGGCTGACCGACGAACACCTCGGCAAGTACCAGCGCCGCGCGCTCGTCGAGGTGCCCGCCGCCGCGGTGGAGCGCCATGGCGATGTCCCGTTTGCCACCTACCAGCTGTATGCGCCACGCAACCTGCCGCAGGATGCCGAGAGCACGCTGCACGGCGCGGTCCGCCGGGCGCTGATCGCTGCCCGGCTGCGCGCCACCGGCGTGGATCCGGCCATCGTGCGCAGCGCCACGGAGATCGCCCCCACCCAGACCACGCTGGTGTCCGCCGGCGGTGCCAACCATGGCGGCGGCCAGGTGCTGAACCGCCTGCTGCCCTTCATCATGGGATTCCTGATGTTCATGGGCGTGATGATGGGCGGCCAGGCGCTGATGATGTCGACGGTGGAGGAAAAAAGCAGCCGCGTGGTCGAGGTGCTGCTCGCCGCGGTCGCGCCGCTGGAGATGATGTGGGGCAAGCTGCTCGGGCAGCTGGGCGTGACCATGGTATCGATGGGGGTCTACGTGGCGCTGGGCGTGCTCGCGCTGCTGCAGTTCGCGATGTTCGGCCTGATCGACCCGCTGCTGATCCTGTACCTGTTCCTGTTCTTCCTGATGTCCTACCTGGTGTACGGCGCGCTGATGCTGACGGTCGGCGCGGCGGTCAACCAGATCGCCGATGCGCAGTCGCTGAACGGACCCATCATCATCCTGCTGGTGCTGCCGTACATCCTGTCGCCGATCATCGGCGGGCAGCCCGATGCGCCCTTTGCGGTGATCGCCAGCTTCGTTCCGCCGGTGAATGCCTTCGCGATGATGGCGCGGCTGGCGTCCAGTTCGCCGCCGCCGGTGTGGCAGGTGCTGCTGTCGCTCGCGGCGAGCCTGGTGGCCGCCTGCGCGGCGGTGTGGTTCGCGGCCAAGGTGTTCCGCATCGGCCTGCTGATGCATGGCAAGCCGCCGGGCTTCGGCACGCTGGTCAGGTGGGCGAGGATGAGCTGAGGATGCGCGCTGTCAGCGGCGCAGCAGCCACAGCACGAAGCTGACCAGCGCGCTGATCAGCAGCGAGCTCGTGAGCGGAAGGTAGAACCTGAAACCCGGGCGGTCGATCACGATGTCGCCCGGCAGGTGCCCGAGCGGCAGCTTCGACAGCAACGGCCAGGCGAGGCCAAGCGCGAGTATCGCTACGCCAAGAATCACGAGGAAACGCTGCATGGAATTGTCGGTGACCGGCACGCCGCCACATGCCGGTCGCCCCGGAAGTAGGAATTGACGCCCTGGCAGAGGCCGCTCTTCCGATAGGCCAGACAAGAATAGCGCAATGACTGCTGGACCGGAACTATTACTGGTCAACGATTGCGCGTCTGCAGTACGCAGCTGGCGCCGGAACACAATTGCCGCGGAAAACGCCGCTTCCACGAAGTGCGCACATTCGAGCTGTCCCTTCAATGAGGCCGCGGCAAATTGCCGCGGAAAACGGCAGCGAGTTCGCTGCGGCCTATGCGCTGTTCGGTGCTTCAATGAGGCCGCGGCAAATTGCCGCGGAAAACTGGGATCCATGGGCTCTACTCCTCGCGGAAGAATCCGCTTCAATGAGGCCGCGGCAAATTGCCGCGGAAAACGGCGCCGTGCTGCTGGCCTGGGCGCTGTACCTGCTGGTGCTTCAATGAGGCCGCGGCAAATTGCCGCGGAAAACTCCACCACTTCGGATGTTCCCGCGGGAACATCACCAGGCTTCAATGAGGCCGCGGCAAATTGCCGCGGAAAACGCCGAAGCCTGCGACGATGCGATGCGCAGCAAGGGCGCGCTTCAATGAGGCCGCGGCAAATTGCCGCGGAAAACCCCGGACAGCACCGGGAAGAACGCCTACAACGCCAGCGCTTCAATGAGGCCGCGGCAAATTGCCGCGGAAAACAACCCTAAACTCATACCACGTGCCGAGCTGGCCGCGCTTCAATGAGGCCGCGGCAAATTGCCGCGGAAAACCGCAGCGTGAATCCCTGCTGCGCCTTCAGGTTGTAGCTTCAATGAGGCCGCGGCAAATTGCCGCGGAAAACGCATCGCAGCCGCAGATCTATCCGGTGCAGACCACCGCTTCAATGAGGCCGCGGCAAATTGCCGCGGAAAACGTTTCCATCCGAGGAGGATAGGCCAAATGCCGCGCGCTTCAATGAGGCCGCGGCAAATTGCCGCGGAAAACGTGCGCCGAGATCACGCATATGGCGCGGCAGTTGCCCGCTTCAATGAGGCCGCGGCAAATTGCCGCGGAAAACGGCGCAACGGCGAGACCCTGATGCACGATCAGTTCGCCGGCTTCAATGAGGCCGCGGCAAATTGCCGCGGAAAACGTCAGCGCCGATAATCTGCATATCCACGCTGGCCACGCTTCAATGAGGCCGCGGCAAATTGCCGCGGAAAACCTTGGCCGTGGGTGTGTTCGGTTGGGCCGATGGCGGCTTCAATGAGGCCGCGGCAAATTGCCGCGGAAAACGCAGCGTGGCATTCGACAACCTGCTGGCCGAACTGGGGCTTCAATGAGGCCGCGGCAAATTGCCGCGGAAAACGAGGCACGGAATGGGCAAACTGCGGAATCACTCCGTGCTTCAATGAGGCCGCGGCAAATTGCCGCGGAAAACGCAGGTCCTGGCCCAGCGTGTAGCGGTGCTTTCGAGGCTTCAATGAGGCCGCGGCAAATTGCCGCGGAAAACGTGCAACTCGCCCACGTTCGCCGCCTCGTGGCGGAAGCTTCAATGAGGCCGCGGCAAATTGCCGCGGAAAACATCGCGCGAAGACCGGCCTGCATGCTGTGGCGCATGCTTCAATGAGGCCGCGGCAAATTGCCGCGGAAAACGGAGCAGTGGGCCCAGCGCAAGCGCGAGGCCTCGGCGCTTCAATGAGGCCGCGGCAAATTGCCGCGGAAAACGGCGGGGAAACCGTTCTCGCGGGAGGCCACGCTCTCGCTTCAATGAGGCCGCGGCAAATTGCCGCGGAAAACGCCCGCCGCTGCGATGAACCTTGGCGTGCGGCCCAGGCTTCAATGAGGCCGCGGCAAATTGCCGCGGAAAACGGGCCTCGCGGAGGCGGTGGACGAGCACCGCCTCACGCTTCAATGAGGCCGCGGCAAATTGCCGCGGAAAACGTACCGGCTGGAGCAAGGCGACCTCGCTGATACGGTGCTTCAATGAGGCCGCGGCAAATTGCCGCGGAAAACCGCAGTTCCATCCATTTGGACTGAATGTATCACCCTCGCTTCAATGAGGCCGCGGCAAATTGCCGCGGAAAACGGATGCGCTGATCGACTGGCGCGTGGATCAGCGGCTGCTTCAATGAGGCCGCGGCAAATTGCCGCGGAAAACCATGTATTGCCGACGCACGCGGTCGCACACGTCATGCTTCAATGAGGCCGCGGCAAATTGCCGCGGAAAACCATGCCATAGCCGCAAGCGCGCATGGTGTTGCCGGGCTTCAATGAGGCCGCGGCAAATTGCCGCGGAAAACGGCAGGAATACAAGCTCATCATGAATAGCATTAGCGGGCTTCAATGAGGCCGCGGCAAATTGCCGCGGAAAACGCGGCGCGGCCTGGGCCTATAACGCCACGATCCAGAGCTTCAATGAGGCCGCGGCAAATTGCCGCGGAAAACGCTGACTGAAACCACGCGCACACGTTGTGACTGCGGCGGCTTCAATGAGGCCGCGGCAAATTGCCGCGGAAAACCCGTCCCCCGCCAATCGTCAGTGCACCAGCGACCTGGCTTCAATGAGGCCGCGGCAAATTGCCGCGGAAAACTGTTGCAGTGACGGCGTTGACCGATGGACCTACGGGCTTCAATGAGGCCGCGGCAAATTGCCGCGGAAAACGTGGCGCAGCGCAAGCGCGCCTACTACGAGCGCAAGCTTCAATGAGGCCGCGGCAAATTGCCGCGGAAAACTGGCCTGGAGGGATGTTAGACCAGTTCTTACTTGATAGCTTCAATGAGGCCGCGGCAAATTGCCGCGGAAAACCTGATACTCACGCGCCTGCAGAATCGCATCCTCTACCGCTTCAATGAGGCCGCGGCAAATTGCCGCGGAAAACGACCCAGGCGTAATCGCCCATTACGCGCATCATCAGCTGCTTCAATGAGGCCGCGGCAAATTGCCGCGGAAAACTGTAGCCGCCGACATTAGGCCGGCCAGCGTTATCCAGCTTCAATGAGGCCGCGGCAAATTGCCGCGGAAAACAGCCTTCTTCTGGTCCACCGATTCGCGGACGTCATCGCTTCAATGAGGCCGCGGCAAATTGCCGCGGAAAACGGCAGGCGCAAGGGCTGAAAGCCCCTGACGTGATCCACGCTTCAATGAGGCCGCGGCAAATTGCCGCGGAAAACCCATCCAGCTGAAACACCTGCCGCGTCCGAGGGGCCGGCTTCAATGAGGCCGCGGCAAATTGCCGCGGAAAACCGACCACTGGATGACCCCCTTCGTGGCCCCAAACGAGCTTCAATGAGGCCGCGGCAAATTGCCGCGGAAAACCAATCCATCATTCCTTGCTGCAACCAAGGCGCTGTTGCTTCAATGAGGCCGCGGCAAATTGCCGCGGAAAACCTCGCGGTCGGTTTTTCCGGCATCGAGAGCCTCCGCGCTTCAATGAGGCCGCGGCAAATTGCCGCGGAAAACAACGATCCTCCGCTGATCCTTCCGAGTGCTTCCGCGCTTCAATGAGGCCGCGGCAAATTGCCGCGGAAAACCGCGCCGAATCCGATGTGCTCGGACGCTTCCTGGAGGCTTCAATGAGGCCGCGGCAAATTGCCGCGGAAAACTACGCAGATCCAGCTCGTCGCGCCAGCCCAGCTTGGCTTCAATGAGGCCGCGGCAAATTGCCGCGGAAAACACAGGCGCTCGGCAATCTCTAGGATGTAGGTAAGCGGCTTCAATGAGGCCGCGGCAAATTGCCGCGGAAAACGTCCGGCTGCTTGATTGGATTGGTTGTCGTCTCCAGGCTTCAATGAGGCCGCGGCAAATTGCCGCGGAAAACCATGCAGCGATTCAGGGTCTGTCCGATCTTTCCAAGGCTTCAATGAGGCCGCGGCAAATTGCCGCGGAAAACGTCCCATCTGTCCCATCTGTCCCATCTAAATACCTACGCTTCAATGAGGCCGCGGCAAATTGCCGCGGAAAACCTCGGTGGCCCGGGCGAGGGTCCGCGCTACACCGAGGGCTTCAATGAGGCCGCGGCAAATTGCCGCGGAAAACAGCCCTGCCATGCCGGTCAGCAGCAGTGTCCCAACCTGCTTCAATGAGGCCGCGGCAAATTGCCGCGGAAAACGGCGACTGGGGCATGTGAGCGCGGGAGCGCTCACCTTCGCTTCAATGAGGCCGCGGCAAATTGCCGCGGAAAACTGGGTCGGCAGGCGATCTGTATCTGTCAGGTGGCGCATCGGGCTTCAATGAGGCCGCGGCAAATTGCCGCGGAAAACACGTCGTCTGGCTCTGAGGTTCCGCGCGGAACATCCGGCTTCAATGAGGCCGCGGCAAATTGCCGCGGAAAACCCGGTTGCCAATCGCTGGAGCGGTTGGCGGTGCCGGCGCTTCAATGAGGCCGCGGCAAATTGCCGCGGAAAACCCCGCACGCCTCGGCAGCGGCAGGATGAGAAGCTCGCGCTTCAATGAGGCCGCGGCAAATTGCCGCGGAAAACCAGGTCCACGAAGGCCAGCGCGAACGCATCCCGGTCGCTTCAATGAGGCCGCGGCAAATTGCCGCGGAAAACCCGTAGGCCACCCTCGCTGACACCCAGTTGCGATGCGGCTTCAATGAGGCCGCGGCAAATTGCCGCGGAAAACGCGGCGTGAATGAGCCTGCGATTCCGCCGCACTGGATCGCTTCAATGAGGCCGCGGCAAATTGCCGCGGAAAACTCGTGGCGCTGCTGGGGGCGCCGGGACTGATTCAGGCTTCAATGAGGCCGCGGCAAATTGCCGCGGAAAACTGCTCCTGCTTGGCGGTGAGCGCGAATTCAGCCATGCTTCAATGAGGCCGCGGCAAATTGCCGCGGAAAACTTTTCTGCCATCGGATTCGCAAAAAGGCGCCTCGGAGCTTCAATGAGGCCGCGGCAAATTGCCGCGGAAAACCTACAAACCGAATCTTGCCGGACTCCACCAGCGCCGCTTCAATGAGGCCGCGGCAAATTGCCGCGGAAAACTGTGGCGCGCGGCCATTGTTCTTGGCGTCAACGTCTCGCTTCAATGAGGCCGCGGCAAATTGCCGCGGAAAACCACGCGCGTTTGAATATCTTTCCACTCCTGCTGCTGCTTCAATGAGGCCGCGGCAAATTGCCGCGGAAAACTCTGTCGAGAAAAAAGCATGCTTTTTGCTACCGTAGAGCTTCAATGAGGCCGCGGCAAATTGCCGCGGAAAACATGCAGGGTGGTGCGGTTGCTGCTGCCCAGCCTACGCTTCAATGAGGCCGCGGCAAATTGCCGCGGAAAACTCTGGTTGATTCTGTGATTTACGGCAGCAAAGCTGGAGCTTCAATGAGGCCGCGGCAAATTGCCGCGGAAAACCGCCTCGCCGGCTCCATGATTCAGATGGGGTGCAAAGCGCTTCAATGAGGCCGCGGCAAATTGCCGCGGAAAACCGGCGATACACTGCAGGTCAAGGGTGTCTATCCGGTGCTTCAATGAGGCCGCGGCAAATTGCCGCGGAAAACCGTCACCTGATTTTCTCCAAAGAGATCAGGAATATCCAATGGAACTCGCGAGAGGTTACTGGTGAACACGGTCGAATAATAGCCGAAAGTCCTCCGGCAGATAAGGCATGGAGCCAAAGTCCCTGATTGTTAAAGAGCAATCCGCTTGCGAGCACTCGCCGGCCTTTTGCCGGCACCACAGCTCTCGCGCCGCCTGGCGGCAAGCAGGTCCGTCACACGATCACGGGTACGTTCTCTACTGGCGAGAACGTCTTCCCGAGGCTGACGACCTTGGGTACCACGCTGTCAGCCGCCCCCACATCAAGCAGCACCACATGGTCGTTGTCATGATGTATCACGCCATCCAGCAGCGCAATGAGTTCGGCTTGCTGTTTCTGTGTGAGCCGGCACTGGAATACGGAAAGCTGTAGCCATTCGCCGTAACCATTCATGATCTTGAATACCCGCCGCCAGCGTTTCTGGTCGCTGATGTCGTAGGCGACGATGTAAAGATGCGCGTCGGCTCGCATGGTCATCGGGTGGTGAAGTTGGGGTTGTCGTCCAGTTCGCCGAGCAGATGCCGCGCCAGCAGGCGTGCCTGCAATTCCAGCAGGCGGCGATAGCTCACCTTGTAGCCGAACAGCGGATGCGTGATTTCCTGGGAAAGTCGCCGCTCTATCGTGCCGATGAATCGTTTGCGCCCATCTTCATCGAGCGACACGCTCCCGGCCACGGTCGTGAAATCCGTGGGCCGGACTTCGCCGTTGTTGATCGCCTGGATGACCGCGGAATCCGCGATCAGCGGGCGGAACGGTTCCATCACGTCCAGCGCCAGCGCCGGCCGCCCGTAGCGCGGCTGGTGGAAGAAGCCGCGATAGGCGTCGAAACCGACCGCGGTCAGCGTCGTGGTCCAGGTGCGCGCGAGTATCGAGTAGGCATATGAAAGCAGCGCATTGACCGGATCGGTGGGCGGCCGGCGGTTGCGCGTGGTGAAGTCGAAGGGCATCGACGACGAGCCGTCCGCACCGCTCAGCATCGCCGCGAAGCGGCCGAAATACTTCGCCGCGGCCTGTCCTTCCGCGCCGAGCAGTTGCCCAAGATCTTCCGCGCGCTGCGCGCTGCGGATGTCGGCCTTGAAGGACTCGATCAGCTCGTCGCAGGAATCCGCAGCCTTCCAGTTCCGGCGCAGCAGCGTGCGTTGATTCTGGATCTTGGCGACGACGAATCCCTTGGCGAGTCGCAGGCAGGTGGCCGGATCGAAGCTCGCCTTGTACTGCGCCGTGCGCAGCTCGACGTTCTTGTGGCCGGTGCCGACGGTATGTCCGAGGAAGAAGCCCCCGAAGGAATGCCACGACACCGGTATCCCGCGTGACATCAGTTCGTGCAGCGTCGGCGTGGTGATATAAATGCTGCCCATCAGAACCAGCTGCGACACGTCGATGAGGCGCACGTGCTGGACAGTCTGGTCGTCCACCGAGATATCCAGCGTTTCGCCTTTCTTGGCGACTTTGGCGCCACGTGCCTGCACGTAAACGGGCAGGGCGCTGTCCTGCTGCGCGGCCAGCGGCCGTGGCGGCGTTTCCTGGTTGCGCAGGAACTGCACCTCGTCCGGCAGGCAGATGCCGACCAGCGAACAGCGCGGGCATTTCGGGCTGTCCTCCAGCGGCTGCGGAGTCCGCCCACCCGCGGCGATCAGGCGCAGCCCGTCGATGGCGTTGAGCGTCATCGCGCGCAGTTCCTCGTCGAACTCGACCGTCACCCGTTCGCGGCTTTCGGCGAAGTACAGCACCCCCGTCGTGCACTGGTAGCCGTGTTCTTCCAGGATGAGCCCCTGCACACAAAGCTGCACGCGCTCCGGATCGTAGGCCCCGCCTTTCACGTGCGGGCGCTTGCCGCGTTTGTAATCCACCGGCGTGACCACGTTGCCTTCGGCTTCGACCAGATCCATCTTCGCAATCAGGCCAAGGCGCGTGGAGGAGAGCGTGACCGAGCGGGCATGCGCCTTTTCGGCTTCTTCGGTATCGGCCGGATCAGGCAGATTGCCGCTGGCGCGATCTACGCGGCGATGCGTGTACCGCCCTTGCACTGTATCGCGCGAGTCGGCCCATTCGCCCTGCACCCATTCCAGGTAGGCCAGGCGCGGGCAGTACTGGTACTCGTTGACCATGCGCGCAGGCAACAGCGGCAGCTCGCCGCTGCGTTCGGGATAGGGCAGGGGCAGATCCGTCTGCGTGGCGAGATCCGTCATGGGCATCCTCCGAGGGAATGCTCACCCGAAAATCCAGTCTAATACGTGATTTACCGCAGAAATCCGCACCCCATGGCACGGCCACAAGTCGCATTCTTCGAAATCGGACTGCTGACAGGGGAGCGCAGTTGTGACTACAATTATGACCGTGACTACAAAGGAGGCACCAATGGAAGTCTCGGTCCGCGAACTCAAGAGCCGGCTGTCTGAATATCTGCACCGTGTCGCCCAGGGTGAAGAAGTGGTCGTGACCTCGCACGGCAGGGAGGTCGCCCGGCTCGTGGCGCCGCGTGTCCGGCGCCGCAAGCCAGTGGTTGATGAGGCTGAACTGGTGGCGCGCATCCGGCGCATGCCGGGCGTGCGTCCGGGCCTGGACAAGCGACCACCCCTGCCGCCGCCGCTGCTTCACATCCGCCCAGGAGAGAAAACCCTGGCCGAGATGGTCATCGAGGATCGGGAGTGATCCTGTACCTGGATACTTCTGCGCTGGTCAAACTTTTCGTCGAGGAGGAAGGTTCCGACAAAGTCAAGCGCGCTGTCTCCGAGGCACGCAGCGTCGTCACCCACGCCATTACCTATGTGGAGGCCTGCGCGGCGTTCTCAAAGGCGACACATGGACTGCGGGACGAACGACGCTTCTTCACCTTTCGCGGTCATCTGGATGCGCAGTGGCGTTCCTGGGAGATCCTGCCTGCGAATGACACGTTGCTGCGTCGGGCCGCGGATCTCGCGGCGATTCATCGGCTTCGTGCCTATGACAGCGTGCATCTCGCCGCGGCGGAATCCGTGTTAACAACTGTCGAACAGGGCGAGGCGTTCCGGTTTGGCGCATTTGACGGGAAGTTGCGCGAGGTGGCGGAGCGGGTGGGGATGAGGGTGCTGCAGTAGAAGGAGATCGTGGACTCCGAGACCGTTTGGCTCGCGCTCTGGTGAAGGATCTCGCGGCCGATCTTCCAGTAGGAGCGCACCATTAATGCTCTTCGTTGTAGGCGGGAATGCGGTTCCCGACTGGCAGTGGGCCAAAAAGTCCAAGACCGAAATGGCAGGCGAAGCCAAGTGCCAACGGACCGTTGACTGGAGCCGTGAAGGTCAGGCGCCAGAAGCTGCCGAGCCGGTCGGGCTGCGTAAGTCCACGGCGATTGCGGAAACGGTGAAAATGGATGGGCTGTCGGCGGCGACTTGTCCCAGTAGTCACTTCACCCACCTGTTCCAGGTGAATTGGTTCTTCCATGCCCCGTTGGCGGAATTCGCGACGAATCTGGTCCTCAATACCCAAACTTTTCTTGACGTGCCATGGGTGCAGGTATGGCGTGATCGATTCCCAGACTGCACTTGCTCTTGTCAGTTCGCCGCCGACGGCGATGTCGCCGAGGTTCTCAAGTGTGAGTCGCCATTCGCTGCCATCGCGGCTCCAGAGACGGTTGAGTCTCTCCAGTACGCGTTGTTGATTCGAGTCCATGCCATCGGGTACGTGCAGTAGCAGTCGATCGATGCGTCCATCGCCGTTGCCGTCCCATGGCAGGTAGAAGGCGTGGCGATGGCGGCTGCCCTTTGGAAGATCGTGCCCGGAGAAACATGGCGGAATCTTGTCTTCATCGAACACGCGCTTGGCTTGCCCCATGATGGCCATGCGCATCAGTTCACCGATGCGCAGGCTGTCTTCCACGCGCGGCAGGGGTTTGCCAACCAGAAGAAAACTGGCAGTGGTCGCCGGTGGCGGGCTGGTACGCCGGATGGCTCGCCTGGGCTTTAGTGCGTCCATCGGTCGCAGGTAGCTCACCTTGCGGGCCGCGGGGGGTTGGTTCCAGCCATGCTTGCGAAGGGTAGAAGTCTCTACGGACAGCGCATCGAGCAGGTTGTCGGGCAGGCTGTCGCCCAGCTTCTTGATCGCCTTCTTGTCAGGAAGAAAGCGCTGGCGAAGCGCGTTGTAGTCTGCTGGCGGCAAGGGGGCATACAGAGTGACCAATTCGCCGTGAATCTCTCCGGTGGCGGCATCGAGGGCGTCATTTCCTGGTTTGCAGTTCGCTTCTGGGTATTCGTTGACAAGCCGCGCTTCCACCCATGATTCGGCACGGCCGAGGTAACCCATTACATTCAGCAATTCGTCGAGAAGCGTGCGCTCATCCTCCGGCAGGTCCACCTGTGGCCAGATGACGACCAATGGATCATTGCGCCCGACGGAAGTGAAGGCATCAAAGATCAACTTCGAGTCGCCGGCCGCGAACTGCGGCATGTAGTGGCGCGTATGACTGTGACTGGCCGCAGGCAATGTATATTCAGGCGGGCTTTGCGACAGCGACTCTATCAGGGAACGCAGCGTCGATTCCTTGTGTCTTCCTGAGTGCTTGAGCTTGTGATGCCAGGTCGCGATCAGGCCGCGGAGAATGCGCCATGGTTCGGGAGGCCACGCCACGGCGCCTTCATTGACGTGCCTGTCCCATGGCGTCGCGTGATAGCGGCCCGCGGGAAATGTGAACGATAGCGCGAGCATGGCTTAGTCCTCGGCGTCGTCACTGCCTGCGTCATCGCCCTTGGCGGAGCCCTCGGTCTTCCTGTCCGCCTTCTTCTTGCCGCCGCCGGAGTACGTTACGGTCGTCACTTCGAATCTGGCATGGGGCTTGGCAGCATCGATCAGACCGGGAAGCGATTTCTCGATCTCTTCCAATGAGGGAAGTTTGAAGCCTTGCGGCCGTTGAACCTCAACGATTTCGCATTCCAGATCGCAAGCGGTTCGCAGACGCAGGCCGCGTTCCAGAAAGGCGCGAATTTTGTATAGCGCGAGCGCTACCAGCAATTCGTAGACGGGCTTTTCGAAACCGTAGCCCGCCAGTTGTGCGAGGTCGAGGTTGAAGTAGGCGGTGATTTCTGGGGAAACGAACTCATCCCGCGAAAATGGCACGTTGCCGAAGCCCTTGGCGGTATCACCTGACGGGTTCACCAAGTCATTCTTGACACCGCCACTAGCGGCAACCTTGCTGTTGCTGGCTTCAATGAATGCTGAAAGCGCCCGTGGTAGACGGAGGCGGCCACCGGCCAGCTCTTTCTTAGCTAGAAATGCACCGTGGAGTAGAGCGTTCACGTCCAGCGCGAGCAGAACGCGGGCCAGTTTGCGCAAGTCAACGAAGCCTTCTTCCATGTCCGCCAACTCTTTCTTGAGTCTGTCGAATACGGTCTTATCCTGTCCTTCGAGGATGTAAGGAGAATTGATCCTGTGTGCTTCCAGGACCGAGTTCGTCAGAGGCATGTTTCCCTTATCCTCGACCTTAACGACGGATAATCCCTTGAGTGGTTCAATCCAGTCATTGGCCACCCTGTTCCAGCACACTGTCTCCATGCGATTCGCCATGCTCTGCGCGGACTCCACCAACAGCATAGGTATGCCATCCGGGCCGTCATACTGAGCGGCACCGATTTCCGGAAATCCGGTAGGCTGAAAACGGGTACCTTGCAGTGGCTTCAGTTTGGCCTTCAGCAGCAGGCGCGGTGCTTTGTCGAGTTTGGTCAGGTCCAAGGTCACGGTTTTCTCCCTGGTAAATTCAGTGAGTCAGGCAGTCTCTGTTTCAGTTTCAGCGGTCTTCAGTAAGCGGCGACTCAGCGTTCCGACAGCGCTATACCGCAGCGGTATCAGTAGCGCGGCAGTCGCGCGCAACGGGTCGATCCCGTGCAGGTTGGGCAACGCGTCCACTGTGACCGCCGGCGTCAGGCCGGAAGATCGCAATCGGCGCCATGCCGTTTGTACGGCTTGGTTGCCCTGGTTTCCCGCCATGAGTTGGGCCAGCATCGCGGTGGACAAGGGCAGGCGTTCCTGCTCTCCGAGCCAGCCCAGATTGCGCAGGGTTCGGTCAGGCGTCAGGGCGAGCTTCATGAGGCCGAATGCGGCGAGGGGCAATCCTTCACCATTCGAGTGATCAGTGTCCTGCGGGATAACACACAGACACAGCCCGGGTAACAGATCGGCGATGCGTGCGTCCATGCCATCATCGAGCAGGAAAGCGGCGATATCGGCCAGTGTCGCGCCGGCCGGGGAATCGAGTGGTTTGTCCGTCAGTTCGAGTCGATCCGCTAACCACAACCTTTGATCGAGCAGCATGCACATCGTGTCAGTCAACCGGCCCTTGCGCCCAAAGTAAGTTCTATACTTTTCACCGCCATCTGGTGCCATCCACTTGTTGCGTCCGCGCTGGACCGGAAACAATTGCGCACGCAGTGGCAGAGTTGCGTCACCGGCGCCGCGCAAGCCGGCCAATGCCTTGGCAATTCGAAAGGCCGGCGTGCCGTCCTCCGCCGCAAGTACCCATTGTTCCGAAAGCGTGGGGATAGGCTGCACAGCTTCCTGCGCTTTCCGGCTGTTGGCGATGGCAGACTGGATTTTCCCCAGCAGGACGATCAGTGATTGCATCTGTCCCGGAGAAGTTTGGCCATCAGACAGCTCGAACACGCGGTCCTCGATCTGCTTGCGTAAAGACAGAAAGCGGTTGGCCGCATTGTCTCCACTGGCGAAACGGCGGAAGCAATCGAGCCATCGCTGTTTGTCGAGTTCGTCGATCAAGGCGGATTCCGGCCCGTCGCTTACCTCCACGCGTGACAAGGGTATTGCGAAGTAAGCATCCCCTTTGCGATTCAACAACCCGAAACGCTGAAAACTGCGAATACCCCGATAGCCTCCCAGGTGATGGACAGCCCGTACGAAGTCGAGAGCATCTCGTGCCGGGCGTCTGCCCAGCGCCACTCGTCCTTCGGTTGTCAGCGCTCGCACTTCGCTGTAGGTAGAAGGGCGATCCCACAGGGGAAGCCATAATTCGCCGCGCGGCGCGTTACGCATGTCTCCCTCAGCGAGATTGCCAGAGCCACCAGCTACGGCCTTAACGGTGAACGGAAAGCTCATTACTCCAAAGGGGTCGCTCGCGCCGCGACGAACGGCAGCGCCTGCGAAGGCTAGTGTCCCTTCGAGCGTGAGGATGTAATCCCAAGAATTTATGGACGCCCGATCATCCTTGAATCCAGTGGATGAATTCAGGCCACCCCCATGTACCGGTGAGAAGTGGCCTGGAGTTTGGTCTTCAGCGGTTTCAGGTGTAGTCATTCCGAAAAGCGCCGCAGCCAAGGCTGCATCGTGCTTCCGTTCCGCAATGCAAGCGACGACCTGCTGGGCGAAGCCGGACACGTAACTTCCGCTGCCCTCATTTCCTCCTGTGCCAAGCAGGGGTGGAAACTGACGACCGTCACCGGAAAGGACATAGCAAACGTCCAGCCATTCCAGCAAATGGTCCGGCAGCTCGGCACGACAGATTCGCAATAATTCTGTCTTCCCTTCGTCCGAAGCTTTCTCGGTGAAGCCGTGTCGATCCAGCAATGCACGTACAGACGCGATCATTTCGCAGAATGGCCTGAGTTGGGCCTTGTCCGACAACATGATCTGACTAAGTGCTTCGCGTGCCGTCTTTTCCGATGACCCATCGTAAAAGCCGGAGCGAGCGCCCCATGGTGCTACAAGTGGAGTCGGTGCATATTCGTCCAGAAAGAAGTGTTTTATGCTTTCATGGTCGAATGTTGTGCATAGCACGAACCGATCTCCACGCCAGTATCCCCGAACGTCGGGATACTTGGCGGAAAGCAACCGCAGTACACCAAGCGCTTTCAAGTAATTGGCCAGCGGTGTCGGCGTACAACCGCCAAGCACGATCTCATTGCGGGGTGCGTCGGCCCGATACTTGCCGGGCGTTTCCTGTACCACCGGTGGAATCCCCATCGTTGGGGCGTGTCTTGGCATCAGGCGCATGCGCTCCGACAATTCCGTCAGCTGTTCCATTGCTTCCAGGCGCTGGCGCACGCTCATCGCCTGCGTCCGCCGCAACTGTTCGCGGCGGCTGCCATCAAAGCTCGTCGTATTCCAGTCAATGGGCTTCTCGGATTCAGTCATCGTGGCGCTCCTGCAACCACTGAAGGTGCTGGATATCATCGAGGTCTCGCGGGCGACCGGCTACCTGCTTCATTCGGATCAACGTTGGAATTGATACGAAGCGCGTGACGACACCGGGCAGCAGTTCACCTTGGAGGGCGGCGCCATATTCTTGGGAAAAAACGAACGGCTCGTATACGAATACGTCCACTGACGTGCCGGGGAAGGAGTCGCTAAAGAAATTGAGAACCTTCATGCCTTTTTCTTCGCGCCACCGTTCCCGTTGGCTGGCATCGGCGAAACCCTCGGCGCGAATCGGGACGGTGGGACGGTAGTCGATGTCAGCCAGTGCCCGGAATGCGCGCCGAATATTCTCGGCGTCGAGGGCGACGACCAAGTCGATGTCCACGGTCAGCCGGATGTAGCCGTGTGCGTTGACGGCGAGGCCGCCGGCCACCAGATAGCGCACCTCCGCGGCGTGCAGTGCCTTGGCGACGGCTTCGAAGGCGGCCAGCTTCATGGCTGTTTCTGCTCCTCTGCTGAGGCGCGCCAATCGGCCACACGGACAAGGGTTTCCAGCCAAGCTAAGCGGAATGGCCCATGGTCGTCGAGCAGCCGCAGAGTACGTTCAGTCCAGGACGGACCTTGCTCGCCAAGTCCGATTTCCATCAATGCGAGTTTGAGTACGGTTTTGCGGCTATGCTCACCATCGAAATCCAATGCTGGCAATATGTCCCGGCCTTCCCATATGCCGCGGGCGAAGCGCTTGACCCCCGGGCCGGCTTCCTCGGTGGGCATGGCGCGCAAGCTCATGCGCACTTTTCCATGGTGAGCGGCAATCAGGTAGGCAACGAGGTTGGCGTTATCCTCCCCGTCGTGCTGGTCAAGCCAGGCGAGCATGGAAGCCAATTCGTGCCGGAAGTACCTGCGGCTGTGGCGGCCGTTACAGGGCGACTTTGCCAGAAAGCCAGCCGGCGCTCCCCCGCAGGCATGCATCGTGGCGTCGAAGACCGCGTGGGCCTTCCCGAGATCATGCCAGCGCCCGGCCCGGACGACGCTGGCCTTGTGGATGTATTCGCCCGTGGCATCACAAAGCATTATGGCGTGGGCGGCGACGTGGCCCAGGTGATCGGCAAGTGCGATAGGCTTGTTCTGGCGCGAACGCCAGTCGTCGCCGTAGGAGATTTCCACAGGCGTGGCGGACGTGGTGATGACCTTTACCTTTGGCTTGCTGATTTGAGCATCGAAGCCAATGGCTTCGTCGTAGCCGCCGTCGGCGGCGCGCAGCAGCAGAGTCATGCCTGGGCGAGGGTTGCGATCAAGCTTCGCCCATCGGCCATTGTGATCCTTGTCGCCGAGAGTGTCCCAGTACCACGCGCCACGCTTGTGGATGTCTCTGGCTTGACTCATGGAGATGGGACAAATCTCGGCGTGATGCGGCTTGCCCTGAATCTCCGGCTTGTTAGGGTTGTCATCGAACTCGCGCCAGAACACCTGCACGCCGGGTTGACCGCTGTCACGGATGTAATCGGATATGTCCACGTCAAATCCGGACAGATCGGGGTCAGTGTTGAACAGATCCAGCAGGTCTTTGCGACGCAGTACGGCGGTCAATGGACGCGCTTCATCGGTCGATGGCAGGTGCTGCGCACTGGCGCTGTCGAGGCCGGCAAGTTTGGCGCGCGCGGCAGCCAGCGTGTCCGTCGTGTAGGGCAGTGCGTCGGCATCGTCCTCGATATCTACCCACAGGATTCTTGCGCCGTCCATATTGTGCTTGCCGTAGCGATTGCAACGACCGAATCGCTGCACGAGGGACGGCCACGGGGCCAGCTCTGTCACCAGCGTCTTCGAGGAGACGTCCACACCGGCTTCGATGGCCTGGGTCGCGACGATGATGCGATCAGTGTCAGATTTATCGCGAAGACGCTGCGTCTGCAAGGTGCGCTCGGCTGCGCGGAAGCGGGCATGAATGAGCAGATCGGGTCTGTCTGGTCGTTTCCGACACAGCAGGCGGAATAGCCGCTGTGCCCGCTCGACCCGGTTCACGATAACCAGGGTTTGCGTCGCCGTATCGTGATGATCCAGAACCAGTCCGCACAATGCCTCCAGATAGGCGTCCAGGCCCTTCTTGTTGCCGGCTTCGCCAGTCAGTGCAACCGTGGCTCGTGCGATTCGCTTGACGGCGCTGAGTCGATCGCCGGCCTGTTCCCGGTCCGCATCGCTGATGGTAAGCCTCGCGAGAGATACCAGGTGCGGCTGCATGTCCACCGTCCCCAGCCAGTCTCGATTCAGGGTGGCGGAAACCCAAAGCGTGCGACTGGGTTTCGCGAGCGGAAAGCTACGGCGGAAGGCCTCCAATTGCGCCGATGTGGCCAGTCCGGCGCCCATCAATTGCACTTCATCGAATACCCACAGGCAGTCGTTGTGCAACAGGGCGAAATGGATGGGCCACTGGTAACGGCTCATGCCGTAACCTCGCATGAGCGCCCGCGATAGAAGCATGTCCTGGGTACCGATCAGGACCATGTCTTCTTGCGGATACTCAGCCCAGGTCTTGAGGTCGCTTTCCCCGCCCATGAGGACATGCACGGAAACTCTGCCCACCTCCGCGTTCCCGCCGATGTCCAAATTACTCAACCAACGACGGATGCTCTCTTCAGTCTGCTCGACCAGTACGCGCATCGGCAGACACCAGATCAGGCGCCGAGGCGTGTCGCCGTCTACGGGCCCGGACCGCGCGCCCTGCCGCCAGCCGCGTTTCCACAGCCAGGCAAGAGTAACGGCAGCCGTTTTGCCCAAACCGGTTGGAATATCAAGCAAGTCAGGCCAAGATTCCATGCCGAGCTTGCGCTGGAAGTCGAACGGAGTCGACTGTGAGCCGCTACTGGCTCCACCGAATGCCTGTTTGAAGAAGGCTTCAAAGTCCATTCCTGTCCCTCACGGCACGATTCTTCTTGTAGGAAATAGGTTGCGTATTGGTTCTCAGACCGATCTTCTTATCCTTGCTTCTACCAGCACGCAGTCTCATTCCACGAGACTACGCCAGCGAACACCTCGTCGGTGGGCATTATGTACAGTGCCTCTCCAATATCGCAGACGTCACCCGTCGTATTTCCCGAGCGCTACGCGCAACTGCCTGGCCACTTCCTTCCGCAACCCGTCCGGCCCCACAACCTCCACCTCCGCCCC
>Ga0335083_10002241_pt1 | contig 25699 bp, 23 predicted proteins | sample Lox_Sample_42_FD_206716 | JGI IMG/M metagenome (GOLD analysis project Ga0335083, IMG submission 206716) | Soil microbial communities from Loxahatchee National Wildlife Refuge, Florida, United States - Lox_Sample_4.2 | ecosystem: Environmental > Terrestrial > Soil > Wetlands | place: USA...
CGGCGAGATCCATAGTTCTCTCCTAGGGATTGATTTATTCATCATAATTCATTTTTTGTGAACGAAAACGCCGCCTAAGATGGTAACCACTGCCAATGCTGACGCCGCTCATCGCTCATGAACGACTACGTCCCCGACGCCGCTCTCGTTTCCGAACCACGCCCACATGCCGCGCGTCGCGCGGCGCTCGCCTGCATGGCGGTGCTGGCCGTGGCGCTGGGCGTGGGGCGCTTCGCCTTTACGCCGCTCTTGCCGCTGATGCTGCATGGTGGCGCGCTCGATCTGCGCCAGGGCGGCTGGCTGGCCTCGCTGAACTACGCGGGCTATTTCGTTGGCGCGATCAGTTGCGTCGCGCTGCGTTTCGCACCCGCGAGGATCGTGCGCGCGGGCCTCGTCGCCACCGTGCTCCTCACGCTCGCGATGGGACTCACGCGGCAGTTCTGGATCTGGGCGGCGGTGCGCTTCGCGGCGGGCGCGGTCAGCGCCTGGACTTTCGTGTTCGCCTCGCAATGGGGCCTGCGGCGGCTCGCGCGACTGGGCGCGAACGAGTGGGGCGGCGTGATCTATACCGGTCCTGGCTTCGGCATCATCGCGACGGGGCTCTGGGTCAGCGCCGCAGGTGGTCTTGGCGCGCGGGTGGGCTGGATCGGCTTCGGCCTGATCGGCGCGCTGCTCGCTGCGCTCGTGTGGGCGACGTTGGGCGAGGACATGCGCGCATTGGCGCCGCGCGCCGGCGCGGGCAAAAAGGCCAGCCCGGCGCGCGAAGATCACGAAGGCAGCCGCGCCGAAGCCTTCTGGCTCGTGCTGCTCTATGGCGTGCCCGGCTTCGGCTACATCATCACGGCGACCTTCCTGCCCGTGATCGCGCGCCATGCGCTGCCCGGCTCGGCGTGGCCCGACCTGTTCTGGCCGATGTTCGGCGCGGCGCTGATCGCCGGTGCGCTGCTCGCCGCGCGCCTGCCGCTGCACTGGGACAACCGCACGATGCTCGCGGGCTGCTACGTGCTGCAGGCCGTGGGCATCGCGCTTGGCATCGTCTGGCCGAACGCGGCGGGCTTCTCGTTCGGCAGCGTGCTGATCGGGCTGCCGTTCACGGCGATCACGCTCTTCGCCATGCGCGAGGCGCGCGTGCTGCGCGGCGAGCATGCCGCCGCGTTGATGGGGTATGCGACGGCCGCCTACGGCGTCGGACAGATCGCGGGGCCGCTCGTGGCCGCGCCGCTGGCGGCGTCGACGGGTTCGTTCTCGCCCTCGCTGTGGCTCGCGGCGGCCGCGCTCGTGGTCGGGGCCGCCGGGCTGGTCTGGCGTGTGCGGAGTGGGCGGGCGCACCCGCGCTAGCGTGCGCCGGGTCGCGCATGCTCATGGCGGCACTCATGCTCTTTAGCGTCACGCCTCGTTTTCGGCGAGGCCGCGCGCCGACTGCGATAGCGCACTAAAATGGACGCTTCGCGCCAGCCGTGAGCGTGCCCGCCGGGCCGCCCGGCCAGCCTCGCGCGCCATTTCCCCCATGAGCGACTATCAGTTTTGCCCTCGCTGTGCCTCGCGTCTGACCGAGCGCACCGATCCCGCCCACGAGGGCGGCCGTGTGCGTCTGGTCTGCCAGGACCTCTCCTGCGGTTACGTCCACTGGAACAATCCACTGCCCGTCGTCGCGGCGATCGTCGAGTACGAGGGCCGCATTCTGCTCGCCCGCAACGCCGCCTGGCCCGAAGGCATGTTCGCGCTCATCACGGGCTTCCTCGAAAACGGCGAGACGCCGGAGGAGGGCATCGCGCGCGAAGTGTTCGAGGAGACCGCGCTGTGCGCCGAAAGCGTCGAACTCGTAGGCGTCTACGAATTCATTCGCAAGAACGAGCTCATCATCGCGTATCACGTGAAGGCCTCGGGTACGATCGCGCTCTCGCCGGAGTTGCTCGAATATCGCCTCGTCGAGCCCGCGAGGCTGCGGCCGTGGCGCGCGGGCACGGGCCCGGCGCTCGGCGAATGGATGCGCCGGCGCGGCTTGCCGTTCGAATTCGTCGAGCGTCCAGGCCAGTGAGCGCCGCACAACGATTGCCGTTTTTCCGCCACGCCTACCCAGGATCATCGCCGATGAACCGACCCGTCACCGTCGCCCGCTCCGACTATCGCCACTTCCTCACGATCGGCACTCGCTGGATGGACAACGATGTCTACGGCCACGTGAACAACGTCGTCTACTACAGCTACTTCGACACCGTGGTGAACGAGTATCTGATTCGCGCGGGCGCGCTCGACATCGCGCACGGCGCGACGATCGGGCTCGTCGTCGAGACGCAGTGCAACTACTTCGCGCCGCTCGCGTTTCCCGAGCGCGTCGAGGCGGGGCTGCGCGTCGCGCGTCTCGGTTCGTCGAGCGTGCGCTACGAGGTCGGCCTCTTTCGCGAAGGCGAAGCGACGCCGGCGGCGCAAGGCCATTTCGTGCACGTCTACGTCGATCGCGCGACGCGCCGGCCCGTGAGCGCGTTGCCCGAAGCGCTGCGCGCGGCACTCGAGCCGCTCGTCGCCGGTAGCGGCGCGGGTGTTGCCGTCGAAGCGAATGCGTCGCGCTCCTCCTGAGCGCCGCCACGCAAGACGCAACGGACGCAACGGACGCAACAGACGCAACAGACGCAAGCCACAGGACAACCAGGACGCCCGCGTGCAGGCTCTCGTCATCGACGCGCTCAACGGCATCAGCTACGGCCTGCTGCTCTTCATGCTGTGCGCCGGGCTCACGCTGATCTTCAGCATGCTCGGCGTGCTCAACTTCGCGCACGCGAGCTTCTACATGCTCGGCGCCTATCTCGGCGTGAGCTTCGCGCTGTGGCTCGGCTTCGGCTGGGCGCTCGTGCTCGCGCCGCTCGTGGCGGGCTTTGCGGGCGCGGTGTTCGAAGTGACGCTCTTGCGGCGCGTGCGGCCGGCCGGGCCGCTCAATGCGCTCCTGCTCACGTTCGGCGCGGCCTATGTGATCGGCGAGCTCGTGAAGCTCGTCTGGGGCTTGCAGCCGCTTTCCGCGCCGCTGCCCGCGCTGCTCGACGGCCCGCTCTTCACGGTGGGCGGCGCGGCGTTCTCGCGCTATCGCGCGTTCATGATGGCCGTGGCGGCGGCCATGCTTGGCCTGCTCCATGCGGTGTTGCGCATCTCGAAGACGGGCCTCGTCATACGCGCGGCGCTTACGCATGCGCACGCCGTCGAGGCGCTCGGCCACGACGTGCCGCGCGTGCAGACCATGGTCTTCGCGCTCGGCACCGCGCTCGCCGCGCTCGCGGGCGCGGTGGCCGCGCCGCTCTTCGTCGTCGAGCCGGCGATGGCCGAGTCCGTCGGCTCGATCGTGTTCGTGGTGGTGGTGATCGGCGGGCTCGGGTCGCTCGGCGGCGCGTTCGTCGCGTCGCTCGCGGTGGGGTTGCTGCAGACCTTCGCTGTCGCGAGCGACGTCACGTTCGGCGGCGTCGCCGCGCGTCTCGGCGCACACGTGTCACCTGCCTGGCAGGCGCTCACGCTTGCGCAGCTTGCGCCCTTGCTGCCCTACCTGCTGCTCGTCGCGACGCTCGCGCTGCGCCCGCGCGGCCTGTTGGGGCAGCGCGGCGACGACGATTGAACGCGCCCGCCTCACCATGAACATCGAAAAGCGCTCCGCAGGCGCCTCTTCCTCGACTCGTACGACCCTGCCTCCGCGTGGTCGTGCATGGCGCGCACTCGCGCCGTGGCTTGCGCTCATCGCGTGCTTCGCCGCGGCGCCCATCGTCGGCGCGTGGCTGTCGCCTTCGGGTGCGCCGCAAGGCTGGCTGCTGGCGTGCCTGGCTCAGGTGGCGACGATGATCGTCTTCGCGCTCTCCTATAACCTGCTGCTCGGCGAAACTGGGCTGCTCTCGTTTGGCCATGCCGCACCGGCGGGTCTCGGCGCGCTCGCCGCCGCGCATCTGTTCAATCGCTATGCGTTGCCGCTGCCGCTGCTGCCCATCGCGGGCGGCGTGGGCGGGGCGGCGTTCGGCGCATTGACGGCGCTGGTGGCCGCGCGCCGCGCGGGCACGGCCTTCGCGATGATCACGCTGGGACTTGGCGAACTGGTGGCCGCCGCCGCGTGGGCCTTGCCCGACTGGTTCGGCGGCGAAGCCGGCGTCGGCATCGATCGTGCGAGCGGACCCGCCATCGCGGGCTGGACCTTCGGCCCGGACCGGGAGGCGTACTGGGTGATCGCCGTGTGGTGCGTGCTGGCGAGCGCGGCGATCTTCGCGCTCTCGCGCACGCCATTCGCGCGTCTGGCGAACGCGGTGCGCGACAACCCCGTGCGAGCGGCGGCGCTCGGCGCAACGCCCGCGCGCGTGCGGGCGACGATGATCGTCTGGAGCTCGGCGTTCGCGGGCGTGGCGGGCACGCTCACGCTCATCAACGTGGAGCTCGCTGCCGCCGAGAGCGTCGGCATGATGCGCTCGGCTGCCGTGCTGATCGCCACGGTGACGGGCGGCGCGGCCTCGTTCTTCGGTCCGGCGCTTGGCGCGATCGTGTGGGTGGTGTTCAGCGTGGGCGTCGCGAGCGCGACGCGCGCTTGGATGCTCTACGTGGGCCTCTTTTTCATCGTCGTGGTGCTGGGCGCGCCCGATGGCCTCGCAGGGTGTGCCGCGCGTCAGCGCGCGCGACTTGCGCGGCACGGCTGGCGGCGTTGCCGCGCGCCGTGGCTGGCCGCGACGAGCGCGACGGCCAGCGCGGCGTTCGCGCTCGTGCTGGCGGTGCAGTGGGCCTATGCCGTGCGTTTTCGCGCCGACGATCCCCGCGCGTGGTTCGCCACGCCGACGCCCGCAACCGCATCGGGGCTGGTGGCGCTCATCGTGGTGCTGGCGGGGCTCGCGTTCGTCGTGGGGCGCCGCGCCGCGAGGGCCGCACGCGCGCTCGACGCAGCCGGGGAGGTGCGATGACAGAAGCGCTGCGTCTCACCGGCATCGAGAAGCGCTTCGGCGACACGCGCATCCTGCGCGGCGTCGACCTGAGCGTGCGCACGGGCGAGCGCCATGCGCTGATCGGCCCGAACGGCGCGGGCAAGTCCACGCTCTTCAGCCTGATCGCGGGCGAACGCCGGCCGAGTGCGGGCCGCATCGACCTGAACGGCGCCGATACGACGCGTCTTGCGCCCGCCGCGCTGAGCCGGCGCGGTCTCGCGCGCAGCTTCCAGACAACGAGCGTGTTCGCGCGCCTGACCGTGCTCGAGAACTTGCGCTGCGCGGTGCTCGCTTCGCGCCATGGCGCGGCCGGATTCGCCGCGCGCTGGCTTGCCTCGCGGCGCGTCGAGGCGCGCGCGCAGGAAGTGCTCGAAGCGATTGGCCTCGCTGATGCCGCGCATCGCGAAGCCGGCGCGCTGGGCTACGCCGAGCAGCGCGCGCTCGATCTCGGCCTCGCGCTCGCGGGTGGCGCGCACACGCTGCTCCTCGACGAGCCGACCGCCGGCATGAACCGCGCCGAAGCCGCGCGCGCCATCGACCTGATCCGCGCCACCACGGCCGGCAAGACGCTGCTTTTGATCGAGCACGACATGGACGCCGTTTTCGGGCTCGCGGATCGCGTCTCCGTGCTCGTGCAGGGCCGCGTGATCGCCACCGGCACGCCCGAGGCGATTCGCGCCAACGCGGCCGTGCGCGAGGCGTACCTCGGAGGCTTCGCACCATGAGCGCGCTGCTCGAAGTCGAGAACCTGCGCGCTTGGTACGGGGCAAGCCAGGTGCTGCACGGCGTGGATCTGCGCGTGGAGGCGGGCGAGATCGTCGCGCTCGCGGGGCGCAACGGCTCGGGCCGCTCGACCTTCGCGAAGGCGCTGATGTCGATGGTGCATGCGGATGGCGTGCGGCGCTTTGCGGGCCGCAGTTTCGCGGGGCTGCGCACCTTCGAGATCGCACGGCTCGGGCTCGGCTACGTGGCGGAGCAGCGCGACGTGTTCCCGACGCTCACCGTCGACGAAAACCTGAGGCTCGGCCTCGGTCCGCGCACCGGCCGCTTCACGATCGACGACGCGTATGCCTTGTTCCCGGTTCTCGCCGGGCGGCGCGCCGCGCGCGCGGGCGTGCTCTCGGGCGGCGAACAGCAGATGCTTGCGCTCGCCCGCGCGCTCGTGGGCGGCCCGGACCTGCTGATCGTCGACGAGCCCACCGAAGGGCTGGCCGCCCAGATGGCCGCTCGCGTGGGCGAGTGCCTCGCCGCGCTGCGCGCGCGCGGAGTGGCGGTACTGCTGATCGAGCAGCGCCTCGCGCTCGCGCCCACGCTCGCGGATCGCGTGGCGGTCATGGGGCATGGCCGCGTCGTGTTCGAAGGCGATCCGCAGGCGCTCGCGCTACGCGACGAGGTGGTGCGCGAGTGGCTTGGGGTTGGCTGAAGAATCTGGGCGAGGGCTAAGCGGCTGGTGGCGAAGTGCGGCCTTGCGAAGTGCGGCCTTGCAGAGTGCGGCCGGCAAAGCGCGGCATACAAAGTCAGGCATACAAAACCCGGCACATGCAGAGCCCGGCTCAGCGCGCCACCCCCACACGTTCCAGCGCCGTCATCGGCCCGAGGCGCGCAAGTGTCTGCAACTGTGCGGCGTCGCGCACGAAGAACGAGCCAGCGAAGCCGAGCGCATTCACCGGGATGCCCTCCACGCGCTCCGCCGAGCGCGGCACGACCAGCATCCAGCGGCGCGTGACGAGCAGGTTGTACGGCGCGCCCTGCTGCGTCACACCGCCCACATCGATGGACGGCACATCCACCGCATCGAGCAGCGCGCGATAACAGTCGAGCGCCATGCGCGCGGCGTCGCTCGACGTGCCTGAGCCCGGGCCGAGATCGAGACGCGCGAACGCATGACGGAACCTGAGCCCCGGTACGATCGAGATCGGACGTGCGCCATGCACCGCCTGCGCGCGACCGAGCAGCGCTTCGATGGGTGGCTCGATGTGCGACTCGACGAATGCCTCGCAGTGCGCCGGGCTCCTCGCCTCGCTCGCTTCATCGCTCGCCATGGCTGGCGCGTCGCTGACCAGTGGCAGCGGGACGATCTGCAGATGCTTGTGCGGCTGGCTTGCCCCCGCAACCTGTCCGCCGTTATAGAACGCGAGGCCGTCGATCGCGCGCATCGCGTCGACGAGCGCAGTGAAGTCCGCGACGTCGAGCAGCGCTTCCTGCGGCTCGTAGCGGCGCGTCACGATCAGCAGGTGATGATCGATCACGTTGAACTTGTTGAGCAGCGCAACGTGCGTGGGCGAGAGATCGGCGACGAAAAGATCGGGCTCGTAGGGCAGAAACGGATCGCGTGGCGTCTGCGGGCTCAGGCCCGCAGCCTCCTTGCGCGCGAGATTGGCGGCCACGCGCACGGCAAAGCGCACGCCGCCGTCATCGATCCACGTATGCGTCGTCTCGATCGGATGGAGCGCGCCGCACGCGAGCGCGTGCGCCGTCTGCCGCTCGATGGCCGCCCGCAGCGGGACCATGGGTGCTCAGGCCTTGTAGCCGATCGCACGCAGCAGGTCCTTGCGCCAGCGCACGTCGTCCTCCACCTCGACGCCGAGCGGCGCAAAGCCGTCCACCACGCCGACGATGCCGCGCCCTTGATCCGTCTCCGCGATCAGCACCTGGGTCGGGTTCGCGGTGGCGCAGAAGATGCGGCAAACCTCGGGCACGGCCTTGATCGTGTTGAGCACGTTGATCGGGAAAAAGCCGTCGCCGAGCACGACGATGAAGCAGTGACCTGCGGCAATGCGCAGCGCGTTCAGCGTGGCCATCTCGATGAGCGCGTCCTGGGTGCCCGAGCGGCGCACGAGCCGTTTGCCCGACGCCTCGCAGAACGCGAGGCCGAACTGGATGCCCGGCACCGTGCCGACGATGGCCTCGTGCAGATCCTCGACGGATTTGATGAAGTGGGTCTGGCCGAGGATGAAATTGGTGGCTTCGGGCTTCTGGATCTCTACCGTGGACAGTTGCATGGCGGACCTCGTGTGCGGGCGTCTCGAAGGTGGCCGCTGACGCAGGGCTGGGGGCGGGGCGGCGGCCAACATCAAGCCTAGTACGAAGTCGCGGTGAGGCAAAGCGTGTGCGGGCGCACAACGGAAAACGGCCGGAGCCCCGCAGGGCGTCCGGCCGTCTAGCCGTTCACAAAGTCAGGCGCCGCGCTCAGGCCGCCTTCTTTGCGCGCTTGACCTCGATGTTGGGCAGCAACACGGTAAGAATGCCGATGAGCGGCAGGAACGAGCAGACCTTGTAGACGAAGCTGATGCTGGTCGCGTCGGCAAGCTGGCCGAGCACGGCCGCGCCGATGCCGCCCAGGCCGAACGCGAAGCCGAAGAAGAGGCCCGCGACCATGCCCACCTTGCCCGGAATCAGCTCCTGCGCGTAGACGAGGATGGCCGAGAACGCCGAGGCCAGCACCACGCCGATGATCACCGTGAGCACGCCGGTCCAGAACAGGTTGGCGTAGGGCAGGAGCAGCGTGAACGGCGCGACGCCCAGAATCGAACCCCAGATCACGTACTTGCGGCCGATGCGGTCGCCCACCGGCCCGCCGATGATCGTGCCTGCCGCGACGGCCGCGAGGAACACGAACAGATGCACCTGCGCGGCCTGCACGGACAGGTGGAAGCGGTCGATCAGATAGAACGTGAAATAGCTGTTGATGCTCGCGAGGTAGAAGTACTTCGAGAACACGAGCAGCACGAGAACGCCCATGGCGGCGGCCACGCGGCGGCGCGGGAGCGCGACGTGCGGCGCCTCGGCGCGCTTTTTCTTCATGGTCGGATGGGCCTTGTACCAGCGGCCGATCTGCGTGAGCACGACCATGCCGACGAGCGCGGCTGCCGAAAACCACGAGATGCTGCGCTGGCCGTGCGGAATGACGACAGCCGCGGCGAGCAGCGGCCCGAGCGACGAGCCCGCGTTGCCGCCCACCTGGAAGAGCGACTGCGCAAGGCCGTGGCGGCCGCCCGAAGCCATGCGCGCCACGCGCGAGGACTCCGGATGGAACACGGAGGAGCCGCAGCCCACCAGCGCCGCCGCCACGAGCAGCACGCCGAAGCTGGGTGCGACCGACATCAGCAGCAGGCCGCACAGCGTGAAGCCCATGCCGACGGGCAACGAGTACGGCAGCGGCCGCTTGTCGGTGTAGACACCCACTAGCGGCTGCAGCATCGACGCCGTGATCTGGTAGGTGAGCGTGATGAGGCCGATCTGCGTGAACGACAGCGAGAAGTTGTCCTTGAGCATCGGGTAGATGGCCAGGATCAGCGACTGGATCATGTCGTTGAGCAGGTGCGAGAAGCTGATCGCGCCGAGCACCGAGTACACGGTGCGTTGCACGGTGCCCGAAGGGGCGGGCGCAGCGGCGGCCGGCAGGCCGCGCTTGTCGAGGCTGGTTTCCATGTTGTCTATACGCAGGAGAGCATCATGCGGGCGCTGCGTCCGATTGAAGCGGCAGACACGGCGACGGCCTGAAATGGACATGTATAAGAGTTATGAGCGCAGTGTAATGTGTCTTGCTCGAGTCGTACGGACAAGTTTTGTCGAGATCCGGACACGAATTGAAGTCACTCGCCGTGCGGCGTGGTGTCGCAAGGGGCTGGAGCCAATGCTCGAAATTGGTCGGGGATTTTTGGCGCCTCATTTTGGCCGTGTATAACCCGCGAGACGCGCGCCCACGAGGCGCGCAGATACGGGGCCGGACTATGAGCCACACCCGAGCGCGGCGTTAAAGATTGCGCGATGGTGTGCCGTAGACCGGAGTTGAGACGGAACGCAAATCAGGAACGATGGCGCGACGTCGAACAACAAGCAGAGCGATGCATGAGGTCGCGGTGAGCGCTGAAACGCCAACTGCGATCGACAGCTGCGCATGGGATGGGACGAGGCATCAAGGCGCCGGCTCCCATCGACAGCTTTGCATGGGATGGGACTAAGCGCTAAGTCCCATCGACAGGAGATCGACAAAGATGAGAGCAGTATCGCAAGGCGGCCGGCACGCGAGCTTCGTGCCGCAGGACCCGGTAAGAGGCGCGGCTGGTGCGCAGGGGGGCAACGTGGGGCGTCGCGGTACGACGACGGGCAGCTCGCGGCTTTCCGTGAAAGCGACGCTGCGTCTCGCCTTCGCACTCGTACTGATCGGCACGCTCGCGATCGGCGCCGTCTCGCTCGCGCAGATCAGCCGGCTCAACGGCTCCACGCAATCGATCTACGAACAGGGCTACGTGGCGAGCCGCGCCGCCGAGGAAGCGCGCGGCCACGTGCTGCGCGCAAGCCGCGCGCAAAAGATGCTGCTCACCGCGACCACGGCGCGCGAGCGCGACGAGCTTGGCGAGGACGTCGACAAGGATCTCGCCGCGCTCGCGCGCGAGATGGGGGAGTTGCAGGACTACGCGCAGCAGCAGGGCGGCGACGCGCTCGCGCTGCAAAAGAAGCTGGCGGACGCGACCACGGCGTGGAGCGGTCATCTGCGAGACTTCGTGACGCTCGTGAAGCAGCAGCCGCTCGATCTCTCGCAGATGAGCTGGCAGGTTGGCACCCAGGACGTGTCGCTGCTCGTCGAGACGGGCAAGCTCGAGACGCTCGTCGACGACCTCGTCACGCAGCGCGGCGTGGCCGCCAAGGCGACGATCGAGAAGGCCGGGTTCATCTTCAAGTCCTCGTTCGTGATGATGGCGGTCGCGACCGTGGCGATGTTCGTGCTCGCGTTCTTCGTGAGCGAGTGGGTCGTGCGCCGCATCGCGCGGCAGCTCGGCGGCGAGCCCGCGCATGCGAAGGCCATCGCGGCGCGCATCGCGGCCGGCGATCTCGCGCAGCCCGTGGCCGTGCACGCTCGCGACGCGTCGAGCATGCTCGGCGCGCTGCGCGACATGCAAAACGGCCTCTCGACGACGGTGGCGGAGATCGCCGCGAGCGCCGAGGCGATCGCCGCCGCGTCGGGCGAAATCTCGACGGGCAATCTCGATCTTTCGCGGCGCACCGAGGAGCAGGCCGTCGCGCTCGAGCGCACCGCGAGCAGCATGGAACAGCTCACGTCCACGGTGCGCCTGAACGCCGAAAACGCGGAACAGGCCAGCACGCTCGCGGGCAACGCCTCGGAAATCGCGGAGAAGGGCGGCTCGGTGGTGGGGCGCGTGGTGGCGACGATGCACGAGATCAACGACAGCGCGAAGAGCATCGCGGACATCATCGGCGTGATCGAGGGCATTGCGTTCCAGACCAACATTCTCGCGCTCAACGCCGCCGTCGAAGCGGCGCGTGCCGGTGAGGAAGGGCGCGGCTTCTCGGTGGTCGCGGGCGAAGTGCGCAATCTCGCACAGCGCAGCGCCGCGGCGGCCAAGGAGATCAAGACGCTCATTAGCGCCTCGGTCGAACGCGTGGCCAACGGCTCGTCGCTCGCGCAGAATGCGGGCGCGACGATGGACGAGGTCGTGAAAGCCGTGAAGCGCGTGAACGACATCATCGGCGAGATTTCGGCGGCCTCGCGCGAGCAGCGCGCGGGCATCGAGGAGATCGGCCGCGCGGTCACGCAAATGGACGCGGGCACGCAGCAGAACGCGGCGCTCGTGGAAGAGGCCACGGCCGCGGCGCAGTCGCTCGACGATCAGGCGAAGGTGCTCAAGCGCCTCGTCGGGAAGTTCCAGCTCGCCTGATTCCCGCTTCCCGCTGTTGCCGATAACGAAAAACGCCGCGTTTTCCACGCGGCGTTTTTTCATGGACGCATCACTTCGCGTCGCGCTCGATGATCCACTCGTGCGCGGGATCGTTGTGAAAGTGCCATTCGCGCGTCGGTCCCGCCATCACGTTCAGATAGTACGAGTCGTAGCCATACGGCACGACCACCGGATGATAGCCGCGCGGCACCATCACCACGTCGTGATCTTCCACGGCCATCGTTTCGTCGAGGTCGCGCGCGTCGGTGTAGACGCGCTGGAACGCGAAGCCCTGCTGCGGATTGAGCCGGTGATAGTAAGTCTCTTCGAGCGCGCTTTCCTGCGGCAGCCGGTCGGCATCATGCTTGTGCGGCGGATAGCTCGACGAATGCCCCGAGGGCGTGCGCACTTCGACCACGAGCAGCGACTCCGCGGGTTCGCTTTGCGGCAGGATATCGCACACGTAGCGCGTATTCGCGTTCTTGCCGCGCGTGGAGCGCTTCATCTGCGCGGGCTCGATGAGCCGCACGGGCAGCGTGCCTTTCGCGGGCGCGCTCGCCACGCCCACTTCGGCTTCGCGCGTCGCGCGCACCGTGGCCTTCACGCCTGGCGGCACATAGAGCGCGTAGGGCGCGGCGTCCTCGAACACGCTGTCACGCGAGCCGAGGCTCGAAAAGCGCTCGCTGCCGGCTTCGATATCCACCGCACCCGAGAGCACGACGATGCAGCTTTCGCGATCGGGTGCGAACACATACACGATCTCATCTGTCGCGAGACGGTACGCGGCGAAGCCGACATAACGCCAGCCCGCCGTGGCGGGCGTGACGCGCGCGATCGTCTGGCCTTCGCGCGCGGCCTTGACCAGCAGGCTCATGCTGCCTCCTTTGATTGGGTGTCCGTTGCATCGACGAGCGTGCGCAGCGTGCGATAGCCCTTTTGCGCATACGCGTACGACGGTGCGATCACGGGGTCCTGCTCGGCTTCGACGACGAGCCAGCCGCGGTAGCCATGGCGCTTCAGGCGCGCGATGATCGCGGGGAAATCCACGGCGCCGTCGCCGGGCACGGTGAACGCGCCGGCCAGCACGGCGTCGAGAAAGCTCCAGTTGCGGTTGCGCGCGAGCTTCATCACGGCGGGGCGCACGTCCTTGCAATGCACGTGGCACACGCGCGCGATGTGCTTGTCGAGCTCGGTAACCGGGTCGCCGCCCGCGAACGTGATATGGCCCGCGTCGAACAGCAGGCCCACGGCGTCGCTCGTGCGCGCCATGAGCTTGTCGACGTCGGCGGGCGTTTCGACGTACGCGCCCATGTGATGGTGATACGCAAGCCGCACGCCGCGCGAGAGCGTATGGCGCGCGAAGGCGTCCACGCGTGCGGCGTAGTCGTCCCATTGCTTCTCGCTGAAAAAGCGCGGCCGCTGATAGAGCGGGCGCGGCGCGCCCTGGATCGAGTCGGCGACTTCGCCGTACACCATCACCTTCGCATCGTTCTGCGCGAGCAACTCCAGATGCTTGTCGACGGCCGCGATTTCCTCTTCGACGCTGCGCCGCGCGAGCATGCCCGAGTACCAGCCGGAGACGAGCGAGAGATCGTATTGCGCGAGGAGCGCCTTGAGCGCCTGAGGTTCGCGCGGAAACTTGTTGCCGAGTTCGAAGCCCTCATAGCCGATCTCGCGGCCTTCGCTCAACGCCACGGAAAGCGGCGTTTCGCCGCCGAGCGAGGGCAGGTCGTCGTTCATCCACGACAGCGGGTTGATGCCGATGCGTACTTCAAATGCGCTCATGTGCGCTCCTCGATGGCTTTGTCGTCCTGCTTGTCGTGCTTGTCATGCGTTATCGGCTTCATCGACGCTGGCGGGTGGGCCATCGGGCGCCTGAGCGCGGCCCCCGCGTGCGGCCAGATGCTGGTCGTAGCTTTCGCGAGCCTCGCGCACGGCGGCGCGCGTGGACACCTCGGGCACCGCCACTTCCCACCACCAGCCGCCTTCTTCGGTCGTGCGTGCCGGGTCGGTGTCGATGCAGACGAGATAGGTGCGCGACGAAGCGCGCGCGCGTTGCAGCGCGGCCTCGAGTTCCGCGACGTTCGCCACGTGCTCGGCCTGTGCGCCAAGCGAGCGCGCATGCGCGGCGAAATCGATGCGCGGCGCGCCGAGCGGCCCCTGCGCGCAATCGCCGAACAGGTTGTTGAACGGCGCGCCGCCGCAGGCCTGCTGCAGGCGGTTGATGCAGCCGTAGCCGCGGTTGTCGAGCACGACGATGATGAGCTTCGCGCCGAGCATGACCGAGGTGGCGATCTCGCTGTTCATCATCAGATAGCTGCCGTCGCCCACCATCACGATCACTTCGCGATCGGGCCTCGCGAGCTTGGCGCCAAGGCCGCCCGCGATCTCGTAACCCATGCACGAATAGCCGTACTCGACGTGATACGCGCCGGGCTGCCCCGCGCGCCAGAGTTTGTGCAGCTCGGCGGGCAGCGTGCCGGCTGCGCACACGACGATATCTTCGGTGTGCGAACGGTTGGACGAGCGTTGCACGGCGCCGATCACGTCGGCGTCGTAGGGCAGGTGGTTGCGTTCCTGCGACGCACCCGTGAGGCGATCGACGCTCGCGCGCCACTCGCCGGCGAGCTGCAGGGCGCGGGCGGTCCAGTTCGGGTCGGCGCGCCAGTTGATGAGTTCGTCGTTGAGCGCGGCGAGCGCCTGGCGCGCGTCGGCCTGCACGGCGAGGCCGTTGTGCTTGAGCGCGTCGAAGCCGTTGGCGTTCAAGCCGACCACGTGCGCGTTGACGAAGAGCGAGTTCGAGCCGGTCGTGAAGTCCTGCAGGCGCGTGCCGACGGCGAGCACGCAGTCGGCGTCGCGTGCAAGCTCGTTGGCCGCGGGCGAGCCCGTCACGCCGATCGCGCCCACGTTGAGCGGGTCGTCCCAGGCGAGCGCGCCTTTGCCGGCCTGCGTTTCGGCGACGGGAATGCCGCGCGAGGCCGCGAGCGTCTGCAGGGCTTGCGAGGCGCGCGAATAGAGCACGCCGCCGCCGGCCACGATGAGCGGGCGCTTCGCGCGATGCAGTTGCGTGATCGCCGCGTCGATCTCGGCCTGGATCGGCGCGGGTGCGTGAAAGGTCACGAGGCGCGGCGTGAAGAAGCTCGCCGGGTAGTCCCAGGCCATGGCCTGTACATCCTGCGGCAACGCGAGCGTGACCGGGCCGCACAGCGCCGCGTCGGTGAGCACGCGCAGCGCGCGCGGCAGCGCGGTGAGCAGTTGCGCGGGATGCACGATGCGGTCGAAGTAGCGCGATACCGGCTTGAGCGCGTCGTTGGCCGAAAGGCCGCCGTCGTGCAGATCTTCGATCTGTTGCAGCACCGGGTCGGGCTCGCGCGAGACGAAGATGTCGCCGGGCAGCAGCAGCAAGGGCAGCCGGTTCACGTGCGCGAGCGCGGCGGCCGTGACGAGATTCGTCGCGCCTGGGCCGATGGAAGTCGTCACCGCCATCATGCGGCGGCGAAAATGCGCCTTGGCATAAGCGATCGCGCTGTGCGCCATGGCCTGCTCGTTGTGCGCGCGCAGCGTGGGCAGCTCGTGACGATACTGATAGAGCGCCTCGCCGATGCCGGCCACGTTGCCGTGACCGAAGATCGCGAACACGCCGCCGAAGAGCGGCTCGGTGCGGCCCGAGCCGTCTTCGCTCGCCACGCGCTGCGCGGCGAGAAAGCGTACGAGCGCCTGCGCCGCCGTCAGGCGCACGGTGCTCGCGTGCGCGCCCGGCACCGCGTTTTGTTGGCTTTCCTGCGAAGCGTTGGCGATGGGAGCGATGCGTTGGTTCATGCCGCTTTCTCCTCGTGCTTGTCGCGGGGCGTGTGCACATCGTGAGTATCGTCTGCTTCGGCGCGCGCGGCGCGCCACGCGCCGATCAGCGTTTCGAATGCGCGGCGCGCGCGGGCGATCACTTCTTCGTCGCCGATCTCGCCGGCGAGCCACGCGAGGCTCGGTTCGTAGAAGATCGAGCGGCCCACCGTGAAGCCGCGGCAGGTGCGCGAGCCGGCCGCCGCGCGGAAACTTTCCGCAAGCTGCTCGATGGGCGCGGAGAGCCCGAGCAGCACGACGCCTCGGCAATACGGATCGCGCTCGGCAATCAGCGCGTCGATGTCGCGCCATTGCGCCGCGTCCATCGGTTCGAGCTTCCACCACTCGGGATAGATGCCGATGTTGTAGAGCCGTTTGAGCGCGCGATAGACCGTGTCGGGCGCGTTCGGCGCGCCATTGCGCTTTGGCGGGATCACTTCGAGCAGCAACTCGTGGCCGCTAGCCTGGGTGGCGTCATAGAGCGCGCGCAGTTGCGCTTCCTGTTCGAGACGCAGCTCGACGGGCTCGTCGGGGTGGAACTGCACGAGGCATTTCACCGTTTGCTCGATGGGCCAGGAGGCGAGGGTCGTGCCGATCGAGCGGCCGTGATCGAACACGAGCGGAACGGACCCCGGCAGCTCGACTGGGCGGCCGATCCACCAGCCGCGTCCGCTCGCGGCGTTCAGTGCATCCTGACCGTAGCGGTCATCGATCAGGACACCGATGCGTCCTTGCAGGCCCAGCGTGCGCTCGGTCTGCGCGACGGCTTCGACGAAGAGATTCTTCAGGTGCGAGATGCGCGCTTCGTCTGCGCCGCTCTGCTGCGCGAGGTCGAAGAACTGGTTGCGATGATCGAACGCGAAGCCCAGCACTTCGTCGCGCGGCGTGCGCGCGGGCGTCACGCGATGCAGGCGCGCGAGCATCGCGTCGCGATCGGGGCGGCGCATGCGTAGCGGGTCGGCGGCGGCTTCGCGCAGGAAGTAATCGAGCTCGGCGGGCGTGGGCATGGCGGGCGCGCAGCCGTGCCGCGACACGACGAGCGCGCCGCATGCGTTGGCCGCGCGCGCGCAGTCCTCGAGCGGCGCATCGCGCAGCCAGCCCGAGAGGAAGCCCGAGGCGAACGCGTCGCCCGCGCCGAGCACGTTGAGCACCTCGACCTCCACGCCGCGCTGTAGCGGCAGATCACCGAGCGAGGCGGGCACCGCGCCTTCCACGATCTGGCAGCCTAGCGGGCCGCGCTTGACGAGCAACGTCGCGCCGGTGACCTCGCGCACGCATTTGAGTGCATCGATGAGCGCTTCCTTGCCGCCCGCAATGCGGAACTCTTCCTCCGTGCCGATCACGAGATCGAAGCGCGGCAGGATGCGCTGCAGGTGCGCGCTTACGCCCTCGCTCGCCACGAAGCGCGTCTCGCCGTCCGCCTTGCCCGTGAGGCCCCAGAGCACGGGCCGATAGTCGATATCGAGCACGGTACGCACGTTGTTGCGGCGCGCGTAGTCGAGCGCGGCGAGGCTCGTGCGGTTCACCTGCTCGGTGGAGAAATGGGTGCCCGTGATGAGCAGCGCCTTCGAGGAAGCGATGAAGGCCTCGTCGAAATCATGTGCGTCGACGGCCATGTCGGCGCAGTTCTCGCGGTAGAAGATGAGCGGGAACGTGTCGCGGTCCTTGATGCCCAGCAGCACGAGGGCCGTGAGGCGTTCGTGGTCCACGCGCACGTGGCTCGTGTCGCAGCCTTCCTTCGCGAGCGTTTCGACGAGAAAGCGCCCCATGTGGTCGTCGCCGACGCGTGTGAGCATCGCAGACTTCAGGCCGAGCCGCGCGCAGCCGAAGGCGATGTTCGCCGACGAGCCGCCCAGGTACTTCGCGAACGTGGAGACGTCTTCGAGCCGCGCGCCCACTTGCTGCGCATAGAGATCGACGCCAAGGCGGCCAAGGCAGACGATGTCGCGACTGCGCCCGGATGCGAAGCGGCTCGGGGTGGAAGGGGTGAGGGCCATGTGCATTCCTGGTGAGTTCGTGCGGTGCCTGATGGCTTGGGGGGGCTTGGGTGGCTCAGATGGTCGCGCCGTCGAGTTCGGCGATCATCTTCTGCATTTCCGCGCCGCCCGCCATCATGTCGAGCACTTCGTTCTTGCTGATCGTGTCCTTCGTGAACGTGCCGAGCGAGCGGCCGCGATTGAGCAGCGTGAACGAGTCGCCAATGGGGTAGGCGTGATGCACGTTGTGGGTGATGAAGATCACCGAGATGCCCTTGGCGCGCGCCGCATGAATCAGCTTGAGCACATTGAAGCTCTGCTTGACGCCGAGCGCGGCAGTGGGCTCGTCGAGGATGAGCACGCGCGCGCCGAAGTGGATGGCCCGCGCGATCGCGAGACACTGACGCTCGCCGCCCGACATCGTGCCGATGGCCTGATGCGGGTCGCGCACGTTGATGCCCATTTCGGCGAGGCGGTCCTTCGCTATCGTTGCGCTCGCATCGAGATCCATCACGTTGATGAAGCCAAAGAGCTTCTTTTGCGGCTCGCGGCCCATGAAGAAGTTGCGCGCGACGGAAAGCAGCGGCACGAGCGCGAGATCCTGATAGACGGTCGCGATGCCGAGATCGAGCGCCTCTTTCGGCGACTCGAACCGCACGGGTTTGCCGTCGACGAAATACTGACCCGACGTGGGCTGGTGAACGCCAGCCAGCGTCTTGATGAGCGTGGACTTGCCCGCGCCATTGTCGCCGAGCAGGCAGTGCACCTCGCCGCGTTTGAGGCGCAGCGTGACGCCGTTGAGCGCGATGACCTTGCCGAAGTACTTGCTGACGTTTTCGAGCGCGAGAATCGTGTCGCCGTTTGCGGTGTTGAGCGTGTCGGACATTTCGAGGGCCTCCGGCTTACGATTGCGCGACGCGACGGCGCACGTAGTGATTGAAGAGCACGGCGATCAGCAGCATTACGCCGAGGAACACGCGGAACCAGTCCGAATCGATGTTCGTGTAGGTGATGCCGATCTGCACCACGCCGAAAATGAGCGCGCCGAACGCCGCGCCGATCACCGAGCCGTAGCCGCCCGTGAGCAGCGTGCCGCCTATCACCGCGGCGATGATCGCCTCGAATTCCTTCTGCAGGCCACGGTCCGCCGCGGCCGAGCCGATGTCGCACACTTGCAGCACCGCGAAGAGGCACGAGCAGAACGCGGTCAGCATGAAGAGCGAGATCTTCACGCGCTTCACCGGCACACCGACGTTCTTCGCGGCGTTGGCGTCGCCGCCCACGGCGAGGATCCAGTTGCCGTAGCGCGTCTTGGCGAGGACGAACGCGCCGATCGCCGTGAGCGCGAACCACCAGAGAATCACCTTCGGCACGCCGGGCACGAGCGGCTGGCCGTTGTCGAGCATCTTGCCGATGCCGATATGCGTGAGCGCCACGAACAGGCCCTTGAACGCGGTGCCGTGAAAGAGCAGGTTGGTCACGTAGTCGGCTTTGGCCACGTCGCCCACACCGGAGACGATCGTGCGATCGGCGAACATGATCGACAGCGCGAGCGTCAAACCGCGCAGGATGAAGAGAAACGCGAGCGTGACGATGAACGAGGGCAGCCGCGTGCGCATGACGAGGTAGCCGTTCAACGCGCCGAGCGCGGTGCAGCCCACGAACGCAAAGACGATGGAAAGCGCGATGGGCCAGTGGAAATACATGGTGGGGATCGCGACCATCATGCCGGCGAAGCCGATCATCGAGCCGATCGAGAGGTCGAATTCGCCCGCGATCATGAGCAGGCACGCACCTACCGAGAGGATGCCCAGGTATGCGGCGACCTGCGACCAGTTCATCACGCCGTCGAGATCGAACATGCCCGAGCCGCCCGCGCCGATCGCGAACACGGCGAAGACGAGCACGGTGCCGGAAATCGCGGCGAATTCGGGGCGGCCGAGCAGATGGCCGAACCACGATTCGCGGCGCACGCGCTCGTCGCTTTGCGCGGCTCCCGCCTGCGACGGTTGCGGCGTGGCTGGGTCTTGAGCGCCGCTGTCCTGTGCGTGCGAGGGATAGTGCTTGCCGGCTACACCCATGATGTCTCCTTTGTCGACCAGAATTGGCGCTTGAGCGCTTACTCCGGTCTCATGTAGAGCTGTCGACCGGAGTTGGCGATTTCGCGCTTGCTCTGGTCCCTGATGCCCGTGCGCATTCCCCGCAAGCGATGGCTATACGGTGAAGGCAACACGGTGAACGGCGCGCGGCGAGGCTGGCGAGAGGCGATGGAGCATCGGAAGATGCTAGCCGCCGCCGCGCGTGGCTGACGAAAGAGCTTCGCGAATCAGCGGTATTGACCCGCGTACTTCACGACCTTGTCGAGATTTTCCTTGGTGATGAAACCCGGGCCCGAGCGGATATTCTTCGGGCCGTACGACGGCTGCAGGCCATAGGTTTCGAGGCGCTGCTTGAACTTCGGATTCGCTTCGAGGATCTGGCGGATCTTCACCGGGTCGGTCGTGTGATCCTTCTTCACGATCGCGAGCACGGCCACCGGGATGTAGCCCTGCAGATACGGCTGCTGGTCGATCGCGAACTGGATCGTGCCCGCGCGGATCGCCTTGGCGATGTCGTCCGAGAAGTCGAACGTGCAGAAGTAGATCTTGCCCGCGAGGCCCATCTGGTCGATCGCCTTGAGCGTGGCGGCTGCCGGCACCGGGCCGAGCGTGAGGATCGCGCCCGTGTTCGGATGGTTGCGTAGATACGCGCTCACCTTCGACTGGATTTCCGTCGGATCCTGGCCCGAGTCGATGGTCGAGGTTTTGTAGTCCACGCCGAGCGCATCAGCAAAGCCGCGGCAGCGCTCGAACGAGACGGCGTTGGTTGCGAAGTGATTCACGCACAGGAACGTCTTCACGCCGGCGGCCTTGGCCTTTTCACCGGCGGCGTGGCCCGCCACGTATTCGGGCTGGCCCACGTGCATGATTGCGCCGAGCTGCTCGCTTTGCTCCTCGGTGCCGGAATTGATCGTCACGAGCGGTATCTTCTTTTGCGTGACCTTGCCGATGGCGCTCTTGAGCACGTCGAAGTCGGCGATGGTGACGATGACGCCGTCGTAGTTGCGCGCGGCGGCTTGTTCGATGAGACGCGACATGTCGGCGATGTCGCCGTTGGGCGGATTGCGGTAGTCGGTTTCGACGTTCCAGTCGTCGTCGGCCTGCTTGATGGCGTTCTTGATCGTGTTCCACCACGAGTCGGAATCGGGCGCGTGGCTGATCAGCACGAAGTGCGCGTCCGGAGCGGCTTGCGCCGATTGCGCGCCCAGCACGCTCATACCGCTCAGTCCCGCTGCCAGCGCGAGCACTGCGGCCAACCTTCGGAGCATGGTCTTGCCCTTGCGTTGTGTCATTGTCTCCACCTTTCTCGGTCTGTCGTTCGTTCTTGGGGTGAGCGCCGCAGCCGCCACGCTCATGGACAAGATTAGGACATCGCCACGCGAGTTGCAACGGAAATTTCATTGCAAATAAAAATAGAAAATCTGTTCCATTCGTCAGAGACGCTGCCTATAATCGGCTCCGACGGCATGCCGTTGTATCTGGCCGCAAGCCAGGCGTGGCAAGGCTTTGCGGCAGTGCGGCAACCAGCAAGGAAAAACGATCATGGCGGATGACACAACCGACGCTGTAGCGGGCGTAGACGAATTGATGCAGCGCATCGCGCAGGATTACGAAGCGCTGCCGCGGCAGTTGAAGACCATCGCGACGTATATCGAGCAGCACCGCGCCAGCGTGATGATGGACCGCACGAGCGACATCGCCGCGAGCTGCGGCGTGCATCCTTCGGCGGTGGTGCGCTTTGCGCAGCGCTTCGGCTTCTCGGGCTTCTCCGATTTGCAGGCCGTGTTTCGCCAGGCCTATGCGGGGCAGGGCGCATCGGCCACGAGCTACCAGCAGCGCATTCGTCAGCTGATCGACGCGAAGGAAGGCAAGGCGAGCCCCGACATGGGCGGCGCCGTGGCGCGCGAGTTCATCGGCGCATGCCGCAGCGGCCTCGACGAGCTCGAAGCCGGCCTCGACGGCGCGCAGTTCGATGAGGCCGTGAAGATGCTCGAGCAGGCGGACAACATCTACGTGATCGGCGTGCGCCGCTCGTTTCCGGTGGCGAGCTACATCGTCTACGCGCTGCAGCACACGAGAAAGCGTGTGCATCTCGTCTCGGGCCTCGGCGGCATGTATCACGAGCAGATTCGCAGCGTGAAGAAGGGCGACGTGGTGATCGCCATCAGCTTCGCGCCCTACGGCAAGGAAACGCAGTACTGCCTGCGCGTGGCGCAGCAGCATCACGCGAAGACGCTCGTCATCACCGACAGCCAGCTCTCGCCGCTCGCGCGCCACGCGAACGCGCAACTCTACGTGAAAGAGGGGAGCGCATTTGCGTTCCGCTCGCTCACGAGCACCTTTTGCCTGTGCCAGGCGCTCTTCATCGCGCTTGCGTACCGGCTCGAACTCAACGTGGAAGAATCGACCGATACCGGAGGATACGATGACTAGTGGAGCCAGCACGGGCAGGACGTTGAATGTGGCGGTATTCGGCGCGGGGCGCATTGGCCGCATTCACGCGGCCAATCTCGCGCGCCAGCCGGGCGTGCGCCTCCAGTACGTGGTCGACGTGAACCGCGAGGCGGCCGCCGCGCTCGCCGCGCAGCACGGCGCGCAGGTGGCCGACGTGGACGGCGCATTCGGCGACGCTTCGATCGACGCCACGGTGATCTGTTCCAGCACCGATACGCACTCCGAACTGATTCTGAAATCCGCGGCGGCGGGCAAGCACATTTTCTGCGAGAAGCCCGTCGATCTCACGATCGAGCGCGCGCGCGCCTGTGCCGAAGCAGTCGAGCGCGCGGGCGTGGTCGCGATGATCGGCTTTCAGCGCCGCTACGATCCCACGTTTGCCGCTCTCAAGGCGCGCCTCGACGCGGGCGAGATCGGCACGCCGGAAATGCTGATCGTGACGAGCCGCGACCCGGGCGCACCGCCGGTGGACTACATCTTGCGTTCGGGCGGCATCTTCAAGGACATGCTGATCCACGACTTCGACATCTTCCGCTGGATCCTCGACGACGAAGCGCAGACCGTGCACGCCACGGGCAGCTGCCTCTCCGATCCCGCGATTGCCGAAGCGGGCGACATCGATTCGACGGCGGTGACGATCCGCACGAAGCGCGGGCGCCTCTGCCAGATCAACACGGCGCGGCGCGCGGCCTACGGCTACGACCAGCGCTTCGAGATTCTCGGCAGCGAGGGCATGCTGCAGGCCGGCAATATCCGCCCGACCGAAGTGGTGGCGTGGTCGAAGACCTCGGTGGCTCAGGACGTGCCCGAAGCGTTTTTCCTCGAGCGCTACCGCGCGGCCTACGCGCGCGAGATGGCGCATTTCCACGAGGCGCTCACGTGCGGCGTGCCGGTGCGCACGACCGTCGCCGACGGCCTGAAGGCGCTCGAACTGGCCGAAGCCGCCGCGCTGTCGTGGCGCGAGGGCCGTGTGGTGACGCTGGGCGGTTGAGCGGCAAACCACCCACCCGTTCAAGCGCAGGACAAGCCAGGAGAGCGAGGATGCAGGCAATCGATCGTGCCCAGCCGTTGCGCGTGGGCGTGGCGGGACTCGGAAGGTTGGGGCGGCGGCATGCGCAGAATCTGGCGTATCGCGTGCCGGGCGCGACGCTCGCGGCGGCGTGCAGTCCGCTCGAAGCGGATCTCGCGTGGGCGCGCGAGGCGCTGCCGGCCGCGCGCCTCTATGGCGATTACGCCGACCTGCTCGCCGATGCCTCGGTCGATGCGGTGTGGCTCGTCACGCCTTCGGCGCTGCACGCCCAGCAAATCGTGCAGGCGCTCGAGGCGGGCAAGCATGTGTTCTGCGAGAAGCCGCTCTCGCTCGACGTGGCCGAATGCGAGCGCGTCGTCAACGTGGCGCGCCGCCATGACGACCGGCTGGTGACGATCGGCTTCATGCGCCGTTTCGACCCGAGTTATCAGGACGCCTATGCAAAGGTGCAGGCAGGTCAGATCGGCCGGCCGTTTCTCGTGCGCTCGCAAACCTGCGACCTCAACGATCCCGAGGGCTTCTTCGTGCGTTTCGCACCCAGCTCGGGCGGCATCTTCCTCGACTGCACGGTGCACGACATCGACGTCGCGCGGTGGCTGCTCGGCAAGCCGCGCGCCACGCGCGTCTATGCCGCGGGCGCGATCGCGCTGCACGAGGGCCTGCGCGAATCGGGCGACGTGGATAATGGCGTGGCGATCTGCGAGTTCCAGGGCGGGCGCCTCGCGATGTTCTATGCCTCGCGCACGATGGCGCACGGCAACGACACTTCGAGCGAGGTGATCGGCACGGCGGGTGCGCTCGCGGTCGGTCACATACCGCGCGCGAACCGCGTCGAAATCTACGATGCGACTGGCGTGCGCAGTGCTTGCACGCCCACGTTCTTCGAGCGTTTCGAAGCGGCGTTCCTGATCGAGGCGCAGGCCTTCGTTGCGGCGGTGGCGGCGCGCAGGGCCGGCGGGGTCGATCAAGCCGGGCAGGGCGCGACGCTCGAAGACGCGCTGGAGGCCACCCGCATTGGCCAGGCGCTGCGCGAATCGCTGCAGTCGGGAGCGGCGGTGTTGCTTTCATCGCCGTGATGCCGTGGCGAGCCATGCATGAACTGGCGCAAGCGGCGGCTGGCGTGGCTGCGGTAAAATCGACGCTATTGCCAGCGCCGCCCTCCGACGCAAGTGCCGACGCAACTGCAAATGTCGCATCGGACGCAACGGCGCCTTACCGAAGGATCCAACCCCGATGCAGATTCAGGTTCACAAGGAAGTGGATGCTCGCGGGCTGAACTGCCCGCTGCCGATCCTGCGCGCCAAGAAGGCGCTCGCCGATATGGAAAGCGGCCAGATTCTCAAGGTCCTCGCGACCGATCCCGGCTCGCAGCGCGATTTCGCCGCGTTCGCGAAGCAAACCGGCAACGAGATCGTGGAAAGCACGCAGCAGGACAAGACGTTCGTGTTCCTGATGCGCCGGCGCTAAAAGCCTCGCCGATAAAAAATGGCCCGCGTGAAAACGCGGGCCATTTTTGTTTGCGCGAAGGCGCCTTACCGCAGAGCCGGCCACAGGCGCCAGGCTGAAGGGCTAGCCTTCGAGCACCGGCTTGCGCGTACGGAGATACTCGGCGAAATCGTCGCCCACTTCCGGATGACGCAGCGCGAACTCCACCGTCGCCTTCAGGTAGCCGAGCTTGCTGCCGCAGTCGAAGCGCGTGCCGTGATACTTGTACGCGAGCACCTGTTCGTCGGCGAGCAGCGACTGGATCGCGTCGGTGAGCTGCAGCTCGCCGCCGGCGCCCGGCTTGATCGCGCGCAGGTGATCGAAAATGCGCGGCTTGAGCACGTAGCGGCCGACCACGCCGAGGTTCGAAGGCGCGACTTCGGGCGCCGGCTTTTCGACGATACCCGAAAGCTTGACGATCGAATCTTCCCACTCCTTGCCGTCGACAACGCCATACGAGGCCGTTTCCGAGGGCGGAATCTCTTCCACGCCGAGCACCGAGCTATGGTAGTGGTCGAACACTTCGACCATCTGCTGCATGACGGGCGGCGTGCCGTAGAGCAGGTCGTCCGCGAGAATCACGGCGAACGGGTTGTCGCCCACGAGCTTTTCCGCGCACAGCACGGCGTGCCCGAGACCGAGCGCTTCGGGCTGGCGCACGTAGAAGCAGTCCACATTGTTCGGCTTGATGTTGCGCACCAGTTCGAGCAGCTTCGCCTTGCCGCGCGCTTCGAGTTCGGCCTCGATCTCGTACGACTTGTCGAAATGGTCCTCGATCGCGCGCTTGCTGCGCCCGGTCACGAAGATCATTTCGGTGATCCCCGCAGCCACGGCTTCCTCCACCGCGTACTGGATGAGCGGCTTGTCGACGACGGGCAGCATTTCCTTCGGGCTTGCCTTCGTGGCCGGAAGGAAGCGCGTGCCGAGGCCCGCGACCGGGAATACCGCTTTTGTCACTTTTAGCATGTCTTTAATCCCTCTCCTGGTGCCTGCATGACGCCATGCGCGGCGCCATGCGTTACAGCCTTGTTTGCCGAACTGGCTCTCAGGCCGGCAACCGCGCGAGTTGCGCGGTCAGCTTGTCCAGCGTTGCCTGGTATTCTGCCAGCCTTCTCTGTTCCTGCTCAACGACTGCCGGCGGGGCTTTTGCAACAAAACTGTCATTTCCGAGCTTTGCCTTGCACTTCGTCACCTCATTGGCGAG